>Ga0316217_10004474_pt1 | contig 15050 bp, 9 predicted proteins | sample 1anoAmetaG_FD_203633 | JGI IMG/M metagenome (GOLD analysis project Ga0316217, IMG submission 203633) | Freshwater microbial communities from Trout Bog Lake, Wisconsin, USA - 1anoA | ecosystem: Environmental > Aquatic > Freshwater > Lake > Hypolimnion/Profundal zone | place: USA: Wisconsin... | reverse complement strand
TGGAACCGATAACTTCAACCCCCAACAACCAACAATTGCTGGCACCGACCATCTCGACAGTGTTGGTCTGATTGCTTGATTCGTTGTCAACCGTTAGATTTTCGAGACCTGCGCTGGTAACAGGGCTGCTTACGGCTGTGGCTTGCGCGGTCAAACCGGTGTTGTAGGTCCAATAGAGAGGCATTTCCAATGTTGCGCTTTGCGAACTGGGAACGGCTGTCACTTTGGCCATTTGCCCCATGGAGCGGGTGCCGCTTGTCCGGCCGCACCAGGTGCAGGTGCCGTCAGAGCCCACATTGTTCACAACGGGTCCATACTTTCCGGATGTATCGTTCAACTCGTCGATGAGAATGATGGTGCCAACGCTCCAGCCATGGGAGGTTGAGGTCGTTATCGTTGTGCTGCCTTTTGAGGCCGTGCTGCTGAGGTTGATGGAAGAGCCCAGACTTGATGAGGTGCCGACGCCTACTACATACGCACTACTCATGCCTGAAGCACCCATGATGATGGTGCTGCCCATGCCTGCACCGCGTAAGGTTACCCCTGATTTCAGCTGGATCGCACTGCTGACATTGAACGTGCCGGCATTCAAATATACAACCTCGCCTGACGGGCAATCATTGATTGCCGTTTGAATGGCCGTAGTATCGTTGCCACCCGACGGGCTCAAGGTCTTGTAGATGGTCGTTCTGGTGGGGATGTCCCCCTGTACTCCGACATTCCCCTGCCATGCTACGGAGAGGTTGGCGGGAAGGCTGTACGTGGCCCCGGCCACCGATGCGAAGCCGGTAAGGGCAACCAACAGCCCGAGAGTCATGGTTCTCCACCCAAAGCTGAATCTCTTTCCTTGAATTCTTTCTGTTTTCATATTTTATCCTTTTGTGCCTGTTATTTTATCCAATCAGTTCTGCGTGACCTGATTCTGTCAATCCATCGTCACTAACTACTTCACAAAGCTGACGGCGATGGTGTGATTGGCGGTGACGTCGCTGAAGGTATAGCTAGTCACTTGGGAGGTCGATACGCCGTCAATTTTCAGGGCAGACACCTTGTAGCCGGAGGCCGGAGTGATGGTATAGGTCTGGCTCTTCCCGGAAGCTACTGTCGTCGTGCCTGATGGGGAGATTTTCCCATTCGCATAGGCAGTAGCCGTGATGGTGTACGATTTTGTGCTGGAGGCCATGAAGCTGACGGCAATGGTGTGATTGGCGGTGACGTCGCTGAAGGTATAGCTGGTCACGGCGCCGACAGATACGCCGTCAACTTTGACAACAGATACCACATAGCCGGCAGCGGGAGTGATGGTGTAGGTCTTGCTTCCCCCGGAAGCCACCGTCGTTGCGCCGGAAGGCGAGATGCTCCCGTTCGCGTAGGCAGAGGCGGTAACGGTGTAAGAAGGTGTTGCATTCGCGGCAAAAGTGGCGGCAATCGTATGGTTGGCTGTGACATTGGAGAAGGTGTAGCTGGAGACCGCACCAACCGATGTCCCGTCAACCGTCACCCCTGCTATCTGGTAACCGCTGCTCGGCGCAATGGAGAATGACTGACTTAAACCCTGGGAAATGGCAACGGAACCTGACGGGGTGATCGATCCGCCACTGCCCGCTGATGCGGTTATGGCGTACGTAGTGGGTGTAGGTGTCGCTGCCGGGGTGGTGTAGGATGCCTGGTTGGAATATCCGCTCACGTCTCCGGTGGCATCGTATGCCGTAACTGCAAAATAATAAGTCGTAGAAGCATTGAGACTGTTAACGGTGTAGGATGTTACATTGCCGACATCGACATTCTCCGAATAGCTTCCTGATGTTGTCCCGGTGTAAACCCGATAGCCGCCAAGCTTGGTTATCGGTGTCCCGTTCGCATAGGTCGTCGGCGCGGTCCATGACAGGTTCGCCGTGGCGGCGAAGACATTCGCGGCAAATGAAGAGACGAGCACAACGGCTAATATTATTGTTAGGATCAATGGTAGATTTACGTTCTTGGCTTGTCGTACAGTGTTCATTAGTACCTCCTCGACTGATGTTTGTTCGCCTAAGCTGAATTTCAGTCTTACAGGTACTGAATTCGCTTGGCATCCCTGCTACCGTATCCCTTATGGATTTAGGTCAGCGGCTTTGCGTCCCGCCTTTTCAGACGGTTTGCCATTTTCAAGACTTTTTTTCTTTTCTCCTTTCTCTTTTGAATGCCTGCATCATTAAAAAAGCCGGGGCTAAAATATCCTGTGATATTTCGGCGACCCGGCTGTCTCTATGAGACCCAATAGGCTTTCCGTCCCATCCTTGCGGATGGTTTAGTATTATCGTTTATCGTAATGCCCTTTGTATAATGTTATGGTATTTAAAAAGGACAAAAGTGTATGTGACAAGAATCACAGTTAACGTAGTTTATGTAAAATTTAAATCGCCCCCCCATGAGGAATGCTGGCAAAAGGTCGGCTTTCCAATCCCACCCATTCGGATTGGTCAATCCTGACGTCTTTTTGATTATAGGGTTAGGCTACTTTAAAACGACAACGGTGTATGTGACAAGAATCACATAATTTCAACTGCTCCACATGCGGGATGTTTGGCAGGTGTGGCGCACTGTCAGCTACGATGGTTGATTGTGAATGGGGGGCAAGTCTAAAACAGCCCTGATGGCGGGAGTGGCAGGTTTATGTTGTAAAGGCCGTACGTTTAAAAGTCTGAGAAAGAGGAATTTTGAGGGGAGTCACGGCAATTATTTTTTTTGAAAAGTGGGTTTCAAGAGGATGTATCTCTTGTCGAGGATTTCTATCTCTCCATTTTTGGAAAATTTGTTCATAATGCGGGTCACTGTTTCGCGTGATACCGAGGCATAATTGGCGATATCCTTGTGGGTCAATTTCAATGAAACCAGCACCCCCCGCTGGTCCTTGATGCCGTGAAGCTTGCTCATGCTTTTCAGCACCGACCGTACCCTCTCTTCGGCATCGGAAAAACTCAACATCATGATCATCTGCCATGACTCTCGCAATCGCATGCAGAGAGCGGAAAGAAGCTGGAAGAGGATTTTTTCATTTTTAAGAACCAGCATATCGAAATCGCCTTTCGACAGAAGCCCTATTTCGGCCTCCTCCATAGCAATAACCGTAGCTGGTGAGGTTTTACCGTCGAACAGCGACAATTCCCCGAAATAACCACCCCGTTTATGGATGGCCAGGATACGCTCTTTCCCCTCACTGCTCATCTGAACAACTCGGACCTTTCCGGACAAGACAATATACATATATTGCGAGGTATCTTCTTCAAAGAGAACTACTTGGTCGCGTGAAAAATGTTTTCTAAAGACCAGTTTTTCAACAGATTTGACTTCATCTGGAGCAAGGCCGGCAAAAAAAGGGATGCTTTTTATGAAATCTTCTCCCAATTGCTTATGGATAGATTCATGTGCCATTTTAATGCACGCTCCTTGTTTGTCTAATTAAATTGCAATATATCTACTCAAGAACATCTAATGGTTAATAGTGCTATTGTTAAGAGTCTTCAAACAAACGAAGTGCGTACTGTATGTTGCCAGTGGTGTTTGTGCAGGATGAAGGGGAAATTTTCGGCGCTGAGCGGTTTACTGAAAAAAAATCCCTGCATTTCAGAACATTCGAGCGAATTGAGAAACCTTGCCTGCTCTTCGTTTTCCACCCCTTCGGCGATTACGTTCAGCCTGAGGCTCTGCGCCATGTTGATTACTGCCGTGGCAATCGCGGCGTCGTCCGGGTTGCTGGTGATGTCGCTTATGAAGGACTGGTCTATCTTAAGGGTATTTATCGGGAGTTTTTTGATGTAGGAGAGGGATGAGTAGCCGATGCCAAAATCATCTATGGATATATGTACCCCCAAATCGCTCAGGCGACGCAAGGTCGTGATGGTGTTCTCGACGTTTTGAAGCATAATTCCCTCGGTCACCTCCACTTCAAGCCAACAGGGATCGAGGTTCGTCTCGGCGAGAACATTTTCCACCATGTCCGCCAGTTGGTGCATCAGGAACTGGCGGGGGGAAAAATTTACCGCCACGCGTAGTTGTGGATAATTTGCATCCTGCCAAGCCTTGTTCTGGGCACAGGCCGTGCGCAGCACCCATTCGCCGAGTTGAACGATCAAACCGGTCTCCTCCGCGAGCGGGATGAACTGCTTGGGTTCGATCAATCCCAATTCAGGATTGTACCAACGAGCCAATGCTTCAAAACTGACCACACGGCCGGTTTTAACATTCACCTTCGGCTGGTAGTTGAGGAAGAATTCCTGCCCTTTAAGCGCTTTACGCAGGCTGATCTCCATCGTCAGACGCAAGGAGGCCTGGGCATCCATGGAACTATTATAGAGATGGTATCTGTTTCTCCCCTGTTCTTTGGCGCGATACATGGCCATATCGGCATTCTTGATAAGGGTATCCACATCGGAGCCATCAGCTGGAAAGATGCTGATGCCAATGCACGATCCTATGAATAGCTCGTGTTCGGGCAGGATAAAGGTTTTGTCAAAGGAGTCGATTATTGTCTGGGCAACCCGTACTGCTTCTTGCGGGGTATCGAGATCGGGAAGAAGGATGATGAACTCGTCACCTCCCCGCCTGGCGACCACGTCCTGATCGCGACGGCAACAGTTTTTAAGTCGGCTTGCGACCGCTTGGAGCAGCTGGTCCCCGACAGGGTGCCCGAGGGTGTCATTTATCACCTTAAACCGGTCGAGATCGAGGAAGAGTACTGCCAGGTGCCGGTCATGAATATGCCGCTGAGCCTGGGCCAGCGACTGGTGGAGAAGCTCATTGAAAAGCTCCCGATTGGGCAGGCCGGTCAGTGGGTCGGAGTAGGCCATGTGACGAATATACTCTTCCTGTCGCCGGATCTGCTTCTCCCGTTGTATGCCCTCAAGGCAGAGCTCGATTGCGTTGACGAGTTTGTCGAGCTTGATCGGTTTCAGCACATAATGGCTGATGCCGATGTCAATAGCGTCGATAATGAAGGAGGTCTCGCTGGTTGCTGTGAGGACGATAATGCGGGCATTCTTCTCTAAAATTTTGATTTCACGGCACATACTGATGCCGTCAATTCCCGGCATCAGGATGTCTGTCATGATGACGTCCGGGTGGTGGGCTCTGAATAGGTCAAGCCCCTCGCGGCCGTTCTCCGCCAGGAGCAGTGTCAGCTCGGGAAATTTCCTGCTGATCATAAGGGTGATCACATCCCGCGTCTGGGCATCGTCCTCCACATAGAGAAGTGTAATTTCTGTTTTTTCTTCGGTGGTTATGAACATTTGCCCCTCTTACGTACACTGCATCATGTTCCGGGTCTGAACGTTACCGATCTGAGAGCTGAAGTAACCAATACCCTTTGCATGAGTCATAGCAAAACCAGGGCCATTGCAATGGCTCAAAATCTGGCGTTACTTTACATTATCTCGGAACGGGGCTTTTACAATTGAACGAAAGTCTACTTGTCCAGGACAAATGGGTTAACCCGAATCGGATGGAGATTGCGTAACTCCGTTCAGAGTAGAAATCGCGCGAATGCGACCTTATGAAAGAGATGGGCGGTCTGATACTTCAATTTTTGCCCCCATGGTGGATACATGGAATCACTTCCCACATCAATCACCAAAACAGGTATGCACGCTGCGGGCGCTCTTGATCCAGTCATGATCCAACGGCACTGTTTTGCGTTTGCCAACGATGTCCTTGAGCGGTACCGGTTTGAAACCGTCTCCCCGTGCAGCTACCATAATGCCGAATTCGCCTTTATTGATGAGGTCGGCGCAGGCCGTGCCCAGCCGAGTGGCCAACAGACGATCCCCCGCCGAAGGCGTTCCCCCGCGTTGCAGGTAACCCAGGATCGTGAGGCGTGATTCCAGGCCGGTAAGTTCTTCGAGCAGTTGAGCCAGGTGCTGGCTGTTGCCCGGCTTGCACTCTGGAAGCCCTTCCTGGCCCTGCTGTTTTTGCTCCTTTTTCTTGCGCCCCCCGCTCTTGCTGCCTTTGTCCTTGCCGCCTTCAGCCAGTTTGGCGGCATCTTCGCGGGAAATGGCGCCTTCAGCCACGGCAACAATGCTGAAACCCTGTCCGCTGTGACTGCGGCGCATGATTGCCGCGGCGACTTGCTTCACATCATACGGTATCTCCGGAATCAAGATGACGTCGGCCCCACCGGCAATGCCGGCCCCCAATGCCAGCCAACCCGCCTTATTGCCCATCAGCTCCAAAACGAGGATGCGATGATGGCTATGGGCGGTGCTGTGCAAACGGTCTACCGCTTCCGTGGCAATTCCGAGAGCGGTATCGTATCCAAAAGATACATCGGTCATGACCACGTCATTGTCGATAGTCTTGGGCAAGGTAATAACATTCAGGCCCTGCTTCATCAGATGGTAGGCGTTTTTTTGCGTACCTCCGCCCCCCAGACATACTAACGCGTCCAAATGGTGCCTGTGGTAATTTTCCACAATGACATCGGTCATATCCCTAAGCTTGCCGGCAACGGGCATGGCGTAGGGCTTGTCACGACTCGTACCCAGGATAGTGCCGCCCAACGTGAGAATGCCTGAAAGCGCCGCTGTATCCAAAAGCTGTGTCCGGTTTTCCATCATGCCGCGAAAGCCGTCACGGAAACCTATCACCTTCATGCCGTAACGTCCCAGGAGCGCTTTGCCGACCCCACGGATTGCCGCATTCAGTCCCGGGCTGTCGCCACCGGATGTCAGGATGCCAATCATTTTGCTCATGATTTTTGTCGACCTTTCCCATTTAAATCTTTGATACGTACCTTCCAGCTATACCACAGCATTCTTGCATTACAAGATTGATTTCTTTATTTATAAGGGTTTGCGCCTGCGTTCACGGTACCGGATGTTCAAGTCGGAACTGCAAAATTTTTACAATTTTTGTCATCTGTGGTGACAAATAAACGAAAAGACGGACATCTGAAAATAGAATTACGCAGCTATATTTAATCATAACAGATGGATATGGTTTTTCTGGCCATTGGCCCGGACATTGCAATCAAAATCTTGCAATAAGACGGTAATATTTTAACTACATACCTCTCTGTAAAAAGCAAACCTGGGGAGACCCAGGGACGCAAAGCCACGGATCCTCCGTAGAGGATGGCCGGGCTGCCGAAAAGAGGGCGGATTGTTCACTCAAAACGCCCCTCTCAATTTTATTGAAGATGGGCGTTTTTGTTTTGACGCCCCAACTGTGTGATCTGGATAAAGTCAGGAGGCTGCGTCATGACACGAGGGACGGTCCGCATCAAAGCATTTCTATCAACGGTAACAATTCTTTCTCTCCTCTTCTGTATTTCCGCCGTTGCCTTTTCCGCCGAAATAGATGACATCAAGGGTGCTATCAAAGCCAGAAAAGCCAAGTGGAATGCGGACACGACAACCATCCACAAACTTAACCAAACGAGACGTAAAAAACGTGTCGGGCTTTTACCCCCGGCTACCTCGGCCTCTGTCCCTGAACAGACAAAAATGGCCTCCCCGCTCCCCGCTCCCACTGGCGGATTCGACTGGCGAGACAACGGCGGCACCAACTATGTAACCCCCATCAAGGACCAGGGGGACTGTGGCAGTTGCTGGGCATTTGCTTCAACCGGCGCGCTGGAATCCTATACCCAGATCCACGGCACCTACAACGCCACCTTGAACCTGTCCGAGCAAATCCTCGTTTCCTGCAGCGGCGCCGGGAGTTGCAACGGCGGCTATCTGGACAGTGCGGCATCTTATATCGAGCTAACCGGCTTACCGCCCGAAAAGGATGATCCCTACACCGCAACCAATAGCGCCTGCTCTGCCGCAGTCAGTGGCTGGACCAGTGCTACCGACAAGGTTTCAACGTGGGAGTGGATCAGCGACGGGGTGCCGCCAACTGCTTCGACCTTGAAAAATGCTCTCTATACCTACGGCCCCCTTGTTGTCACCATGAATGTGTACTCCGATTTCTATGCATATAAAAGCGGTGTCTACACCTATACCACCGGCACCCTTGAAGGGGGTCACGCCATCCTTCTTGTCGGCTATGCCGATGATACATCCAGCCCGGGGGGAGGCTATTTCATCGTAAAAAACAGTTGGGGAACCGGGTGGGGAGAACCATACGGCTCCGATCCGGGTGGATACTTCAGGATTGGGTACAGTGAACTGAACAGCCAGGTACAGTTTGCCTCATTCGCCTTGGCTTACGACCAGTCAACCCCCACCTGCAACTATTCCATGTCTCCGACCAACAACACCATGTCGAACATCGCCGGTACCGGCAAGATTAGCGTTACTACAGGCAATTCATGCGTGTGGCTGGCTAAAAGCGGCGCTTCGTGGATAACCCTCGCCTCATCCGCCGCCGTTACCGGCAACGGCTCAATCTCATATTCCGTGGCAGCCAATACCGCTTCCGCGGCAAGAACCGGAACAATTACCCTGACAGATAAAAATTCCAATGTGGTCGGTACATTTACCCTAACCCAGCAGGCACAGCCCGCGACCTATACCATTACCGGCACCGTCAAATCCAATAGTTCCACCGGAGCGACGATTGCCGGTGCAGCCGTCTCCTTTGCCGGGCAGACCGCCACCACCGCCGGCAACGGGACATTCTCAATCACCGGCGTGACAGCCGGAACCTATACTCTCGCCATATCGGCCACAGGCTATACACCCTATACCTCCAGCATAACGCTCAACGCCAACCAGACAATCGTTGCCGCCTTGACCCCGGCCTCCTATACCCTGACGGGCACAGTCCATAGCGGCAGCCCTACTGGACCGGGATTAGCGGGAGCGACCGTTGCCGTTGCCGGAAAGACCGCAACCACTGCCGGTGACGGAACGTTCTCGATCAGCGGCATCAGCGGCGGAACGTACACCATGGTTGTCTCAAAAACAGGATATGTATCGGTAACGAGTCAATCGGTCACCATCAATTCAAACCTCGTTGCCGCCCTGTATCTGCTGCCCCAAACCTATACCGTCAGCGGAACCGTTACCTCGGCAGCCGGTTCGAACGCGACCGCACTCTCGGGCGCTGTTGTTTCGATAGCCGGACAGTCGGCTACCACCGGCAGCACCGGTACGTTCTCCATCAGCGGAGTGGCGCCGGGAACATACGCGGTCAATGCTTCCAAATCCGGTTACAACACCTATTCCGGCAGCATAACCGTCAGCGCCAACCAGACCCTCTCCATAGTCATGACACCGACACCGGTCACCTATACGCTTTCTGGAACGATACATACGGGAAGCGTGACCGCCAGCGATCTTGCCGGGGCAACGGTTTCAGTCGCGGGAAAGACGGCAACCACCGCAAGTAACGGCACCTTCACCATCAGCGGCGTGGCAGCCGGAACCTATACTCTCGCCATATCGGCCACCGGCTACGCACCCTATACCTCCAGCATAACGCTCAACGCCAACCAGACGATCATTGCCGCCTTGACCCCGGCCTCCTATACCCTGACGGGCACAGTCCATAACGGCAGCCCTACTGGACCGGGATTGGCGGGGGCAACCGTTGCCGTTGCCGGAAAGACCGCAACCACTGCCGGTGACGGAACGTTCTCGATCAACGGCATCAGCGGCGGAACGTACACCATGGTTGTCTCAAAAACAGGATATGTATCGGTAACGAGTCAATCGGTCACCGTTAATTCAAACCTCGTTGCCGCCCTGTATCTGCTGCCCCAAACCTATACCGCCAGCGGAACCGTTACCTCGGCAGCCACAGCCGGCTCGAACGCGACCGCACTCTCGGGCGCAATTGTTTCGATTGCCGGACAGTCTACTACCTCCGGCAGCACCGGCACATTCTCCATCAGCGGATTAGCGCCTGGAACATACCCGGTAAATGCTTCCAAATCCGGTTACAACACCTATACCGGCAGCATAACCGTCAACGCCAACCAGACCCTCTCCATAGTCATGACACCGGTCACCCATACGCTTTCCGGAACGATACACACGGGAAGCATGACCGGCAGCGGTCTTTCCGGGGCAACGGTTTCAGTTGCCGGCAAGACGGCAACAACCGCAAGTGACGGCACCTTCTCCATCGCCGGGATCCCTGCCGGGTCATACACCTATACGGTGACCAAAACCGGCTATGTGTCGTATACCAGCGGCACCTTCACCATGAGTTCCGATCTGGTGGCGGCAACCTACCTTGCCCCCCTGCCGACCGTTTTCACCATCAACGGCACGGTTAAGTCCACAACCTCCAGCGGTCCGGCAATACCAGGGGCAACGGTATATCTAGCCGGGCAAACCCTCACCACCGGCAGCAATGGAACATTTTCGGCCACAGGCATCGCCGCTGGGACCTATCCCATAAACATTGTGGCGCAAGGGTATGGAATCTACTCAACAAACATAACGATCAGCGCCAACCAGACGCTTACCTTCTGCATGGCGCCCCTCTCCTACACCTTGTCCGGCACGGTCACTGCCGGCAGCTTGACCGGCGCCGGACTTGCCGGTGCAACGGTTTCTCTTGCCGGGCAAACGGCAACGACAAACAGTACAGGGAGTTTCTCTATCAGTATCCATGCTGCCGCGGGTATCTACACGATTACCGCCTCTAAATCAGGCTATACCACCTATACGAATAACGCACTCAGTGTAGGAGGCAACCAGACCGTTAATATTGCCCTGAAGCCGTCCACTACAACCAGCGGTCACTGAGATTTTAACAACCGGCCACGGCAAAACACTTATAACAATTCAAAACCAAAAAGAAGAATTGACATTGCGCGCCCTGACCATCGAGGTCAGGGCGTTTTTTTATTTCTCCTCCCCGCAATACTGATATCCATTAACGCCGGAAAACAGAGCGACTCGAATTAGACCATCCGCGCCCACATTGAACTCCACTTTTCCCCTGGTATAATTAGTTTCCGAGAGAAACCACCAGTTTTATTACGCGGGGGCGTCATGCGTCACGCTCTATCAACCATACTATTGGCAGCCACCATGCTGCTTGTCGGCTGCGTCCACAAGGTCACCAAGGAAACGGTAGACCAGGAAATCATCACCGGTAAAACGACCAAACAAGAGATCCTGGACCGGTTCGGCGTCCCCTCCATGAAGTACAGGACACCCGGCTTGTCCATTGTATCCGGCCAAAAAGAACATCTGCTTCACAAGCCGGGCGAAGCTTGGTTTTATTACGTAGGGTACCTGGGAACGCTCGTCTTCATGAAGCAGGAAACACTCCGCATACAGTTTAACGACAATGGCGTCGTATCTTCCTATACCTTTACCAATGCCGCGCCGACGCCCTACTCCGAGTAGCTGAGCAAAAGCGTCTCCCCGCCCTCCCCTGCTCAACCGATTCTCCCCGGCTAACACGCGTGTCGCGATTGCAGCCGTTTTCGCCCTGCATACTTAAACCCCGGACGAAATGATCTCAAAAAATCAGTGCGCATCTATCCTGACGGCGAACCATCGAGTGTTAATTTTTTATCCTGTCGTTTATCGGCTGTTTAGTTTATTCTTTACCTGTTAAATTATCATCTACGTCGTGGAGCAACTTCTGTTTTCCATTGCCGCCTATCTGAATTCCCCCTGTCCACTATCAGTGTTGATAGCTCTCCCACGCGTGGGACTGGAAACCTTGGACCCGATCCCGTTATAATGGATATTCAAACGCCGAAATGCGACGAGTCGCGGGTAGCTGGAGAAGTCTGAACGATACAGGAAATGATAAATATGACTAAGCGATTCAGAATACTGGCTGTGGATGATGAACCTATCGATATCGAGGTAATAACATCCGCACTGAAAGAAGATTATGACATCATTTCGGCATCCAGCGGAAACCAGGCCCTCACACAGCTCAAGGAGCATAAGCCCGACCTGATTCTGCTTGATGTAATGTTACCGGATTTGAATGGATTCGATGTCTGCAAAATCATTAAGTCCGATGCAACATGGGCTGATGTCCCGATAATTTTCATGACCGGTATAAGCACCTTCGAAAGCGAACTTGAGGGGCTCAAATACGGAGGCATTGATTATCTTACGAAGCCGGTATATTTACCCCTGCTCAAGCTGCGGGTCCGCAATCATCTTGCTTTGAAGGAACGCAACGATCTCGTGAAGGAGCAACGAGACCAACTGGCACGCCAGAGAGATGAACTGGCTCGAAGCCGGGATTTTCTGGCAAAAACGGAAAGAATCGGCAAGGTCGGCGGCTGGGAATTCGACCTGGATACCATGGAACAAACCTGGACGGAAGAAATCTTCCGTATTCACGAAGTGGATATGGATTTTAAACCAACCGTCGAGAACGGGATCAATTTCTATGCGCCGTCATCCCGGCCGATTATAGAAGAGTCTGTGCGGCTGGCAATGAAATATGGCGAACCATTCGATGTGGAGCTGGAAATCATCACCGCAAAGGGCAATCTGCGTAATGTCCATGCCATAGGAAAAGCGGACCATGCCAAGCGCAGGGTCTTTGGGTTTTTTCAGGATATAACGGAGCGGAAACAGGCCGAAGAAGCGTTTAAAAACAGCGAAGAACGCTATCGCCAGTTATTCGAAATGGAGTCGGATACCGTCCTTATGGTCGATATGGAGAGCTTCCGGATCATAGATGCCAACTCGGCAGCATCCAGGATGTACGGATATACGAGAGAAGAATTCCTGCAACTCACACCCGTTGACCTGTCCAACGAACCGGCCGAGACGGCAAGATCCATACGCGACGAGGAAGCTGCGATTGCACTGAGTTGGCACCGCAAACTGGACGGCACCATATTCCCGGTAGAAATTAAGAGCAGCTTTTTTGTCTATCAGGGACGCAAGGTGCAGTCAGCAGCTATCCGGGATATCACCGAGCATGTCCAGGCCGAAAAACATTTGCTCGATCTGAATCAACGGCTTCACGCGTTGAGCGGCCACCTCCAATCGGTACAGGAACAGGAGCGACTGGCTATCTCCCGCGATATGCATGATGATGTGGGCCAGATCCTCACGGCATTGAAGCTGGACCTGGGCTGGCTTGAACAAAACATCGCGCCTGACGAAGATGCCATACCGCTGCGCTTGAAGGAAATGCATGAAAACATAGATCAGATAACTACTGTCGTGCAACGCATAGCGGCCAACCTGCGCCCCCCTCTCCTCGACGACCAGGGCCTGTCGGCGGCCATAGAATGGCATGTGGGAGAATTTTGCAAGCGTAGCGGCCTTGAATGCTTTGTCATGATCAATGAGGATGCCGATGCTATCGACAAAGAGATCGCAACTGTGGTTATGCGCATCATCCAGGAAGGTCTCACCAATATCCTGCGTCATGCCCGCGCAACCGAGGCCAGCATTTCCCTGTGCACAAGAGATGGAAACCTGATCCTGGAGATCACTGACAATGGTTGCGGAATAACTCCGGAACAGATTGTGGCTCAGGATGCCTATGGCCTGATGGGAATGCAGGAGCGCGCGAGACTGTGCAACGGGGAATTGGAGATCAAAGGGGAACCGGGCTGCGGAACCGTTCTGCGCCTGACGATACCACTGTATTCGGAGGAACGAACCCCATGAAGAAGTTTTTGATCGTAGATGATCACGCCATTGTCAGGGAGGGTGTAGCTAGGATCCTTCAGGGGCTTATGGGGCGTGCAATAACGGTTGACGAAGCCTCCAGCGGACAGCAGGCGCTCGACATGGCCGGTTCTTGCGCATACGACCTGGTGCTGCTGGATATCTCGCTCCCGGATCAAAACGGGCTGAACGTGCTCAGGTTGCTCCATCAAAACAACCCGGCTCTGGCGATAATTGTTTTCAGTACCCACCCCGATGAGCACTATGCGGTCAGGTCGTTGCGCGCCGGTGCAGCCGGATATGTCAACAAGGGCAGCGATGCTTCGGTATTGAAGGAAGCAATAGAAAAGGTCTTGAGCGGAAAACGCTATGTGACGCCGTCCCAGACCGAACTGCTGGTCGATGCCATCTCGGAAAGCACCGAAAATCTGCCCATACACCAGAAACTTTCCGACCGCGAATACCAGATGGTCTGCATGATGACGGCAGGCAAAACCCTTTCCGAGATTGCCAAGGAACTCAACATCAGCGTGAAGACCGTCAGTACCTATCGTGCCAGGGTCCTGGAGAAGCTGCACTTGAGGACAACCGCGGATATCATCAATTACGGCATCCGCCAAGGGCTCATCTTGTAGGAACAATCCTACCCAATCAACCCTCCCTCCTACAAAATAGAAAGAATTAAGCTGATTTACAAATCCTTCGGCTCGTGCTTTGGTATAGAACCTGGAATAGCATAAGGTCGAAGTGCTGTAAAATATCTTTCAAGTCAAGATTGCGGAATCCTCGGGGTGTAGAACCGTGTCTGCTCATCAAGCAAAGATTTCAGATGATATTATGGGAATCAAAGAAATAGTTGCTGCTAAACTGTTGGATCCTGATAACTTGGAAGGGTCTCCGGACGATAAACAAACTCTTGGCATCTTACACGAAGGATTGCCACGGGAACACTTGGAACTGCGTGAGCATGGAGGTATGTATCTCCCCTTGTTCGAGCAGATGATTAACGGATTAGCCTATGAAAGGCGTATGTCCAGCCTCTACGAAATTTCCCAGTATCCCTTCACCGATGAACAGGAGTTCCTTGATCACGCGCTCGCCGAGGTTATTCTCCTTACCGATAGCAGGTTCGGTTATATCTATTTCTACAATGAGCAGACCCGCCAATTCACCCTTAACACATGGTCTCCAAGCGTAATGCAACAGTGCGCCGTCCAGGAACGGAAGACCGTTTACGACCTGGACAGCACAGGCGTCTGGGGCGAGGCGGTGCGCCTGCGAAGACCGATTCTGTTGAACGATTTCCAAACCCGTCATCCGCTAAAAAAGGGTTATCCCGAAGGGCACGTTGATATCCTGCGTTTCCTGACCGTGCCCGTGATAGTTGACGAAGCCATTGTTGCCGTTGTGGGAGTCGCCAACAAGGAGGATGAATACACTGATTCCGACGTGATGCAGTTGAAGCTGTTCATGGATTCAGTATGGATGATAACCCGGCGCAAACAGAAC
>Ga0316217_10004473_pt1 | contig 15055 bp, 14 predicted proteins | sample 1anoAmetaG_FD_203633 | JGI IMG/M metagenome (GOLD analysis project Ga0316217, IMG submission 203633) | Freshwater microbial communities from Trout Bog Lake, Wisconsin, USA - 1anoA | ecosystem: Environmental > Aquatic > Freshwater > Lake > Hypolimnion/Profundal zone | place: USA: Wisconsin... | reverse complement strand
CGACCTGGCCGGGCTGGACCCGCGCCTGGCCGGCGCCGACCTGCTGGTGGCCTGCGACGTGGACAATCCGCTCACCGGGCCCCGGGGGGCGGCGGCCGTCTATGGCCCGCAGAAGGGCGCCACCCCGGCCATGGTGGCCGACCTGGACGCCGCCCTGGGCCGGCTGGCCCGGGTGGCCACCCGGGCCACCGGCCGGGAGGTGGCCCACCTGCCCGGGGCCGGCGCCGCCGGCGGCCTGGGGGCCGGCCTGCTGTGGTTCACCCCGGCCCGGCTGCGGCCCGGGGTGGAGATCGTCCTGGCCGCCACCGGCTTCGAGGAGCAGGTGCGCACGGCCGACCTGGTCCTCACCGGCGAGGGCCGCACCGACGCCCAGACCGCCATGGGCAAGGCGCCGGTGGGGGTGGCGGCGGCGGCCGGGCGCTGGGGGGTCCCGGTCATCTGCCTGTCGGGCGGGCTGGGGGAGGGGGCCGAGACGGTGCTGGCTCACGGCATCCACGCCCTGATGAGCATCGTCCCCGGCCCCATGAGCCTGGAGGACTGCCTGGCCGGCGCGGCCGCCCTGACCGAGGCCGCCGCCGCCCGGGCCTGCCGGCTGCTGAAGACCGGCGCCGCCCTGAAGGGGATCACCCCGGCCTGAAAGGTCACCACCGGAATTCGGCGGCCAGGTCGCGCGGCGCGCCCGAAACCCGCGCCCGGAAACCTGGCTGTCATTTTATATGACTGACTATGATTTATTTGACGAATCCGAATTTTATGGATAGCGTGCCGACATATCCAATTCTCGAGCCGCAGGTGCAGTATTTTGCGGAGTTCCATGGCATGGACCAGGATGCGCGCCCCAAGGACTTGCTGCTCGAAGTGGAGGACCTCTCCGTGCGGTTCACCACGGCGGAAGGATCCCACCGGGCGGTGCGCGGCCTGAGCTTCTCCCTGGCCCCGGGCGAAACCCTCGGGATCGTCGGCGAAAGCGGCAGCGGCAAGAGTGTCACGGCCCTCTCCCTCATGAACCTGATCCCCGATCCCCCGGGCCAGATCTGCGGGGGGCGGGTGCTGTTCCAGGGCCGGGACCTGCTGCGCCTGCCCGCCGACGAGATCCGCAAGCTCCGGGGCAACGAGATCGCCATGATCTTCCAGGAGCCCATGACCTCCCTGAACCCGATCCACACTTGCGGCAGGCAGGTCATGGAGCCGATCCTCATCCACCAGGCCGGCGCCCGCGCCCAGGCCCAGGCCAAGGCCCTCGAACTGCTGAAGCTGGTCGGAATACCCAGTCCCGAGCGGATCTTCCGGGACTATCCGCACCAGCTGTCGGGGGGAATGCGCCAGCGGATCATGATCGCCATGGCGCTCGCCTGCCGCCCCAGGCTCCTCCTGGCCGACGAGCCGACCACGGCGCTGGACGTGACCATCCAGGCGCAGATCCTGGAACTGATGAAGGCCCTGCGCGCGGAGATCGATTCGGCCATCATCCTGATCACCCACGATCTCGGGGTCATCGCCGAGATGTGCGACCGGGTCCTGGTCATGTATGCGGGACAGGTGGTGGAATCGAGCCCGATCCAGGACCTGTTCGACCACCCCCTCCACCCCTACACGGAGGGCCTGCTCGGATCCATGCCGACCCTGTCGGGACGCCGGGAGCGGCTGCGGGCCATCGAGGGCGTCGTGCCCAGCCCCTTCGAGGTCCTGCCAGGGTGCAGCTTCCAGCCGCGCTGCGGCTACGCCGACCGGCTCTGCGCCGACAGCTGCCCGGACCTGGCGCCCGTCGGCGGCGGCCGGGCGGTACGCTGCTGGCATCCGCGGCCGGGCGGGGATTGACGGCCATGGACGCTCCCGTTCTCGTGCGCACGCTCGACTTGAAACTGCACTTCCGGACCGGGGGCCAGTTCTCCCTCTCCAGGAACCGGGTCAAGGCCGTCGATGGAGTCAGCTTCGACATCCGGCGCGGCGAGACCTTCGGCCTGGTCGGCGAGTCCGGCTGCGGCAAGAGCACCCTCGGGCGCACCATCCTCGGCCTCTACCGGCCCACCAGCGGCAGCGTGCTGTTCGACGGGGAGCCGCTGGCCGCGGCCAAGGGCCGGGCCCTCAAGCAGCTTCGGCGGCGGATGCAGCTGATCTTCCAGGACCCCAGCGCCTCCTTGAATCCGCGCCGGACGGTGCAGGAGATCCTGAGCGAGCCCTTCATCATCCATGGGGTGGGCGCCAGGAGCGACCGGGCCGCACGGATCCGGGAGCTGATGGACCAGGTCGGCCTTTCGCCGTACCACCTGAGCCGGTATCCCCACGAGCTGTCCGGCGGCCAGAAGCAGCGCCTGGGCATCGCCCGGGCCCTGGCGCTCAAGCCCGAACTGATCGTCTGCGACGAAGCGGTCTCGGCGCTGGATGTCTCCATCCAGGCCCAGGTGATCAACCTCCTCCAGGATCTCCAGGGCGAGTACGGCCTGACCTACCTGTTCATCTCGCACAACCTCAGCGTCGTCCATCACATCAGCGACCGGGTGGGGGTCATGTACCTGGGCCGGATCGTCGAGTTCGGGAGCCACGAGCAGATCTACCGGGAGGCCTTCCATCCCTATACCCAGGCCCTCATCGCCGCCCTGCCCCAGGCCGACCCCGGCCGGCGCGGCGAGCGCCGGCTGCTGCTGGAAGGCGACGTGCCGAGCCCGATGAACCCGCCCGCGGGCTGTCGATTCCATACCCGATGTCCCTGGAAGCTGGAGCTCTGCGCCTCGGTGGAACCCGAGCTGCGGGAAATCGGCCCCGGACATTGCGTCGCTTGCCACCTGCCCGAGCGCGAGGCGAAAGGAGGGACCTCAGGACCCTCGCAGGGGATTCCACCCATCGCCCGGGGCGCCGCCCCGGCAATTCAGCCCAACAGAGAGGAAGAGCCATGAAGAAGCAGAACCCGCTCACCGCCGCCACGCTGGCCGCGGCCACGCTCCTGGCAGGGGGAGGCCTCGCGGCCGCCCCGGCCAGGCAGCTCGTCGTCGCCCTCGACCCCGACTACCAGACCTTCGATCCGGCCCTGGCCTACGAGGCCTACGCGATGATGGTGCTGCACCCCGTCTACGACACGCTCATGCAGTTCGAGAAGGGGATCGACGAACTGAAGTACGGGGTCGCCGAGAGCAGCAGCATCTCCAGCGACGGGCTCGTCTACACGTTCAAGCTGCGCAAGGGGGTCCAGTTCGCCAGCGGCAATCCCCTGACCGCCGCCGACGTCAAGTGGAGCGTCGAGCGCGCCATCAACCTCAAGGGCAACGGGGCCTTCCTCGCCGAGGGCATCGCCTCGGTGGCGGCGCCCGACCCGGGCACCGTGGTGTTCACCCTCTCCGGCAAGGACGCCTCCTTCCTGACCAAGCTCACGGCCAACACCTTCGCCGTCATCGACAGCAGGACCGCCACCGCCAACCACGCCACCAGCGCGGCCGACGCCCCGACCGCGGACAAGGCCAAGCTCTGGTTCGACGGCCACTCCGCCGGCTCCGGCCCCTACGTCATCGAGTCCTACACACCGCAGGTGGAGGTCATCCTCGCGCGCAACCCGCACTACTGGGGCAAGGCCCCCTACTACGACACGGTGGCCCTGAAGTCGGTGAAGGATCCCGGCGCCCAGCTCATGATGCTGCAGAAGGGCGACATCGACGTCGCCTTCAACCTCGGGGCCGAACAGGTCAAGCAGGTGCAGGGCAAACCGGGCATCACGGTGGCCAAGGCGCAGTCCATGACCATCACCTTCCTGCTGATGAACCGCGATCCCCAGGTGGGCGGTCCGGTCGCCAACCGCGATGTCCAGAAGGCCATCCGGCTGGCCCTGGACTACACCGGCATGCAGACGATCGCCGGCGAGGGCGCCGTCACCCCGATGGCCCCCTTCCAGGTGGGCTTCTTCGGCGCCCTGCCGCCCAAGGACCCCAAGGCCGCCCAGAACCTGGCCAAGGCCAAGGAGCTCATGAAGAAGGCCGGCTTCGAGAAGGGCTTCAAGACCACCTTCGAGGTCTCCACCCAGACCGTCGAGGGCATGGACCTGCCCACCCTCGCCCAGAAGATCCAGAACGACCTCAAGCAGATCAACATCGAGACGGAGATCAAGACCAGCGACATCATGGTCGCCCTCAATCCCTACCGCAAGGGCAAGCAGGCCCTCTCCCTTTGGTACTGGGGCCCCGACTATCCGGATCCGAACAACCAGCTCGCCTTCCTCCCCGGCAACTCGGTCGGCCTGCGCGCCAACTGGACCGCGGCCATGAGCCCCAAGCTCGCCGACCTGGGCAAGAAGGCCGCCGTCGAAGTCAATCCCAAGGCCCGCGCCGCCGACCTGAAGGCGATCCAGGAAGCCATGGACGCCGACAGCGCCTTCGCCACCCTCCTGCAGCACGCCCGGCACTATGCCTACCGCTCCGAGCTCAAGGGCGCGGACTACAACGACAGCTATAAACTTATCCTTTCCAAGATTTCCAAGTAGAAACGAAGCGGCCCGGGGCGCGCGCCGCGCGCCGGGCCGGCAAGGACCGGCAGAGGAGACGGAACGGTGGGACTCGTCAAGTTCATCCTGCGGAGAGTGCTCTTCCTGGGCTTTCTCATCATCGGCGTCTCGCTGATCGTCTTCGTCATCTCCCACACCGTCCCGAGCGATCCGGTGCTGGCCAACCTGAGCCAGCGCAACATGGACAACGTCGAGATGGTCGCCGCCTACAAGGCCAAATGGGGCCTGGACAAGCCGCTCTACGCGCAGTACGCCATCTACCTCGGCGCCCTCGCCAAGGGCGACCTGGGCATCTCCATCCGGACCCAGCGGCCGGTGGCCACCGACCTGGCCCAGTACTTCCCCGCCACGGTCGAACTGGCGGTCTTCGCCATCATCCTGGCGGTCGTCTTCGGCATGGCCTTCGGCATCCTTTCGGCGATCAAGCGCAATACCGCCACCGACCGGCTGATCCGCGGCGCCTCGGTGCTGGGCGCCTCGGTGCCGAGCTTCTGGCTGGCGCTGATGGTCCTGCTGCTGTTCTACGTGATGCTCGGCATCGCCCCGGGCCCGGGCCGGTTGGGCGCCCGCTTCCCGGCGCCGCACGGGGCCACCGGCCTGTTCGTGGTCGACGCGCTCCTGGCCGGGGACTTCCCCACCGCCCGGGACGCCCTCGCCCACCTGGTCCTGCCGGGGCTGGTGCTCGGCGCCTTCACCATGGGGCTCATCACCCGCACCACCCGCTCGAGCCTGCTGGAGATCCTCTCGATGGATTTCATCCGCACCGCCCGGGCCAAGGGCCTGGCCGAGGCCAAGGTCATCACCCGGCATGCCCTGGGCAACGCGCTGATCCCGGTGGTCACCGTCATCGGCCTGGGCTTCGGCAACCTCCTGGGCGGGATGGTGCTGGTGGAGACCATCTTCGCCTGGCCGGGGATCGGCCGCTACGCCTACCAGGCGGCCCGGAACCTGGACTTCCCGGCGATCATCGGCGTCTCCATCCTGATCGCGATCAACTATGTCCTCATCAACCTGTTCGTCGACATCCTGTACGGCGTGCTGGATCCCAGAGTGAGGTACGAGTGAGCCTGCGCCGGCTGGTCAAGAGCGACCCCGCCTTCGCCGCGGGCCTCGCGGTGTTCGCCGGCTGGGTGATGATCGCCGTTTTCGCGCGCTGGCTGGCGCCCCACGACAGCCTCGCCCAGGACCTGGCGCGCCGCTTCCAGCCGCCGAGCGCCACCTACTGGTGCGGCACCGACAGCATCGGCCGGGACATCCTGAGCCGGGTGCTCCAGGGCAGCCGGGTCTCGCTGTTCGCGGGGCTCGCCACCGTCACCCTGTCGGCGGCCTTCGGGCTGGTCTACGGCGGCCTCGCCGGCTACCTCGGCGGGACCGTCGACGACGTCATGATGCGGGTCTCCGAGATGGTGCTGGCCTTCCCCGGGATCATCCTGGCCATGACCATCGCGGCGGCCCTGGGCCCCAGCCTGTTCAACACCCTGCTGGCGATGGTGGTCATCTGGTGGCCCAACTACGCCCGGGTCATGCGCAGCATGGTGATCGCCAACAAGCAGAACGAGTACGTCGAGGCCGCCAGGTCCCTGGGGGCCTCGCATTTCCGGATCTTCTTCAAGGAAATCCTGCCCAACAGCCTCGGGCCCCTGCTGGTGCTCACCACCCTGGACTTCGGCAACGCGATCCTGCTGTTCGCCGGCCTGAGCTACCTGGGCCTGGGCTCGCCGCCGCCGGCCCCGGAATGGGGGGCGATGGTGGCCGACGGCGCGCTGAACTTCAACTACTGGTGGATCTGCACCTTCCCCGGGCTGGCGATCATGACCATGGCCCTGGGGGCCAATTTCATCGGCGACGGCCTGCGCGACCTGCTGGACCCCCGGCTCCGGAAGCAGCTCTAGGGCGCAGGAATGAGCCGGAACTGGTCGACCGTGGTCATGGTGTAGTCGCAGGCCGGGGCCGTGCCGAGGTTCCGGAACACGGTCAGGACCAGCTCCGGCTTCAAGGGATCGAGCCAGCCCGAGAGGCTGATGGTCTCGCCCCGGTCCGGATCGAGCAGGCCGGCGAGGCTGATCGCCTGGAGCCCGCCTGGTTCCGCCCCGGCGCAGGGATCGACGAAGCCGAGCACCCGGCAGGAGCGGCCGCCCACCCGCAGCGAAGCCTCGGCGAAGCCCAGCCGCGGGTCGAGCAGGGTCAGCCGGTCCAGCCGGAGCGAGGGGTCGCCCGGGTCGCCCCAGGGCCGGCCCAGGGGCCCGGGGCAGGCCTCGCCCCGGGCCGCGGCGAGGATCTGCCCGGCCGGCGCGACCGCCGCCGCCCGGGCCTCGGGAGCCGGCACGAAGACCAGCTTGTCCAGGTGCCGGCCGATGCCGGCCTGGCCCGGGAAGGCGGCGGTGGCCACCAGGTCGTGCATGAGCAGCAGCCGCGCCTGCCCGCCCTGGCCCAGGAGCTGGCCCCCGTGGCCGGACACCCAGTGCCAGCTCGGGTCGGCCGGGTCGTCGCCCAGCGAGCGCCAGGACACCGCCAGGGCGAGGCTCTGGCCCAGCTCCGCGCCGCGCTCCCGGGGATCGGCCCAGCCGAGCACGGGGTAGGTCCCGGTCGAGCCGGTGGTGGAACTGTAGCTGCCGTGCAGCCGCCCGTCCTCGCCCTGCCGCAGGTCCATGATGGAACCGTAGCTGTTGCGCCAGATGCCAGCAAGACCCATGACCGACCTCCCTGGGAACGGCGCCCCGTGCGGGCACCCCGGAAGCTGGGTTCGCCAGGCGGATCCTGCTCCCGAGCTTTGGCCTGGGGCTCCGGTTGAATATTCAATAGTCTCGGCTGGATCGCCATTCCCGGAAAGCCCCCAAGGGGGTTTCTGCCGAATAAAAGGCCCCAGCCACGGCTGGCGGGAGCCCGGTTACGAAATATATTTAATTTATACCAGGATCCCCCTGTGCCGAGGTCGCGCCGCCGTGAAGCCCTTCCTGATCGCCCCCCTGCTCCTGCTGGCCTTGCCGGTCCAGGCCAGCAAGTTCACGATCTACAGCACGGCCGATGCGCCGGTGTATCTCCGGATCGGCTATGGCCTGTTGGGCAAGGATGATGAGCATTGGATCGATTGCCCAGTCAAGAGTAATTTCGAGGCCAAGGGGAAGGCAGGGGAGAATGTCCGTTTCGTCAAATATTCGTTGAAGCCTCACGACGAGGACAGCCTGGTGGAGATTGCCTCCAGGCGCGATCTCATCATCTGGGCCAGGCGCAACGCGCCCGGAACGACCGCGGACGGCCACTGGCTCGTCTACATCTCCAATGGACCGGACGGGAAGCCGACCGCCACCATGGACCCGGAAAAATTCCCCGAGGAGGTCAGGAAGCGCTTCCCGTTCTTCAAGAGCACGTCCAAGGCCCGCTTGAGATAACCGGACCGGGCAGCCCGCCGGGTCATTCCGGCACCCGCAGCAGCCCGGTCAGCCCCCGGGCCAGCGGCCCGATCCGCTCGGGTTCGCTGAGGAACAGGCCCCGGCAGGCCACCAGCCGGGCAGAGGCCTTGCCCAGCTGGGTGAGCTCCACCAGGTGGTGGGCCAGCAGGGTCTTGCCGCTCTGCACCAGGTCGACGATGGCGTCGGCCAGGCCCAGCACCGGCGCCAGCTCGACGCTGCTCTGCAGCGGCACCAGCTCGGCGGTGATGCCCTGGGCGCGCAGCCAGCGGCCGGTGGCGCCCAGGAACTTGGTGGCGATCCGCAGGTGCGGCCTGGCCTTCAGCTGCTCCAGGCTGGTGTGGTCCGGGGCGCACAGGGACAGCCGGCAGACCCCGAAGTTCAGGTCGCTGAGCTCCATGAGCTCCACCGGGCACTCGTCCAGGATGTCCGAGCCGACCACCCCCAGGGCGGCCACCCCGCCGGCCACGTAGCGCGGCAGGTCGGCGCCCTTGAGCAGGATCGCCTCCAGGCCCGGGTCGGCCATGGGGATCCGCAGCCGGCGCGACTTGAGGGCGCGGGCGTCCAGTTCGAAGGCGGTGCCCCGGAGCCGGGGCAGCAGCTCCTCCTCCAGGCGGCCCTTGGGCAGGGCGATGAGCAGGGGCTTCACGGCGTTCACAGGGCACCTTCCTTGGTCTGGGCCAGTTCCAGCAGGGTGGTGAGCCGCACGCAGAAGCCGGCGGCGAACCAGGGCCGGCCCAGGTCCGGGTAGAGGCCGTCGTAGCGGCCGCCGGCGGCCAGTTCGCGCTGGGCCCCCGGGGCCCAGAGCCGCAGGGTGGGCCCGGTGTAGTAGCCCATGCCGCGCAGATCGCCCAGGTCCAGGCGCAGGGTCAGCCCCGGCGGCAGGTGCCCGGCCAGGCCCGCGCAGACCCGGGCCAGCTGCTCGGCCTCGGCCTCCAGCAGGCTGCCGTAGGGGCTGTGGGCCAGGGCCGCCAGGCAGCCGGGACCGTCCGGGCCCGACAGCAGCACCTCGGCATGGGCCAGCAGCCGGGCCCTGGCCGGCAGGCCCTCCAGCAGTTCCGCGGCCCGGTGGATGGCCCGGCGGTCCAGCACCCGGGCCACCTCCAGCCCCAGGTCGGCGGGGATGCCCTCGGCTTCCAGCGGCCGGCGCAGCAGGGCGCCGTGGCCCAGGTGCAGCAGGCAGCCCTCCAGGCCCAGCAGGGCCGGCACCGCCATCAGCAGCTGGGCCAGCTCGCGGTCGGCCTCGGAGCGCTCGGCCCGGTCCACCTGGATCCGCTCGCAGCCCACCTCGATCCGCTCCACCGGGTCCCAGGAGTTGGCCGGGCGGCGGAACACCGGCCCGGCGTAGCTGAGCCTTGACGGCGGCTCCTGGAACCGGCGCACCAGGGTGCGGGCCAGGGCCTCGGTGAAGTCCCAGCGCAGCGCCACCAGCTGGTCGCCGTCGAAGAAGCGCACGGTGGAGGGGTTGTCCGGGTTGCGCATGACCAGGCTGGGCAGCAGCTCGCGGTAGCCGGCGGCGCCCAGGTGGGTCATCAGCAGGGTCTCCCAGCGGCGCAGCCGGGCGGCGTCGTCGAACAGCAGGTCGGGAAAACTGGGGGTGTGGGTCGGCATGGTCGGTCTCCTCAGCCCTTGTGCCGGGCCTTGAGGGCCTCGGCCAGGTCGGCCAGGCCCAGGCCGGCGTCCACCAGCAGCACGTCCAGGTGGAACAGCAGGTCGGCCGCCTCGTTGATCAGGTCCTCGCGGCGGGCGGCGCTGGGCTCGTAGCGCTGGGCCATGGCGGCGATGACCACCTCGCCGGCCTCCTCCACCACCTTCTTGCCGATCCGCTCCGGGCCGCGGGCGAACAGCTTCTGGGTGTAGCTGCCGTCGTGGCTGGCGCCGGCCTTGCGCTCCTGCAGGGTCGCCTCCAGCCGGCCCAGCCAGGCCACCGGGGCCAGGCCGTCGAAGCACGACGGCGTGCCCTTGTGGCAGGTGGGGCCCGAGGGCTCGGCCAGCACCAGCAGGGTGTCGCCGTCGCAGTCCAGGAACGCGTCCAGGAACTTCAGCCGGTTGCCGCTGGTCTCCCCCTTGACCCAGAGCCGGTTGCGGCTCCGGCTCCAGAAGGTGACCCAGCCGGTCTCCAGGGTCAGCACCAGCGACTCGGCGTTCATGTAGCCGACCATCCGCACCTCGCCGCCGGGCGCCTGCACCACCGCCGGGATGAGGCCCTGCGGCCCGAACTTGATCAGATCCAGTGACGCGATGCTCACGGCCGTACCTCCACGCCCGCCTGGGCCAGGTATGTCTTCAGGTCCTTGATGCGCAGCCGCTCTTCGTGGAACAGGGTGGCCGCCAGGGCGCCCTCCGCCCCGTGCCGGAAGGCCTCCAGGAAGTGCTCGCGGGTGCCGGCGCCGCCCGAGGCGATGGCCGGGATGGACAGGCTGGCGGCCAGGTCCATGAGCTCCAGGTCGAAGCCCGCCTCGGTGCCGTCGCGGTCGATGGAGGTGAGCAGGATCTCGCCCGCGCCGCGCTCCTCCAGCTCCTTCAGCCAGGCCTCGGCGGAGCGTCCGGTGGGGACGTTGCCGCCCTTGGAGAACACCCGCCAGCCCAGCTGCGGATCCCGGGCCACGTCCACCGCCACCACCACGCACTGGCGGCCGAACACCGCCGCCGCGTCGGAGATCAGCCCGGGGTCGGCCAGGGCGGCGGTGTTCAGCGCCACCTTGTCGGCCCCGGCCCGCAGCAGCCGGCGCACCCCCTCCACGCTGGAGACGCCGCCGCCCACGGTGAAGGGGATGCTCAGGGTGCTGGCCACCGCCTCCACCCAGGCCTCGCGGGTGGTGCGGCCCTCCTCGGAGGCGACGATGTCCAGGAACACCAGCTCGTCGGCGCCCTCCAGGCCGTAGCGCACGCCCATCTCGGCGGGATGGCCCATGTCGCGCAGGCCCTTGAAGTTGATTCCCTTGACCACCCAGGCGTCCTTGACGTCCAGGCAGGGGATGATGCGTTTGGCCGCCATCAGAGCGCTCCTTCCGGGGCGGCCATGGCCGCCCGCACCGCCGGATCCTCCGGCGTCAACACCCCGTCCAGCAGGGCTTTCCCAGAAATGGCCGCGACCGTTCCGGGCACCGCGGCGCACAGCGCCAGGTCGGCCAGGTCGCGCAGCCCGCCCGAAGCCTGCACCTGGAAGCCCAGGGCGGCCACCTGGGCCAGGGCCTCCAGGCCGGGCCCGAGCATGGCGCCGTCGCGCGCCACGTCGGTCACCAGGGCCCGGCGGATGCCCAGGGCCAGCAGCGGCGCCGCCACCTCGGCCAGGGAGCGGGCGCTGGTGGCGGTCCAGCCGCGCACCGCCGGCTGGCCGTCCTTGAGGTCCAGGGCGGCGATGATCCGGGCCGGATCCAGGCCCGCCAGGGCCTCGGGGTGCTCCAGCGCCAGGGTGCCGACCACGGCGTCGTAGCCGAATCCCTGGGCCCGCGCCACCGCCTCCCGGGTGCGCAGGCCGCCGCCCAGCTGGAAGCGGACCCCGGGCCACTGGTGGGCGAAGGTCCGCAGCAGTTCCTGGGGCGCTTCGCCGAAGGCGGCGTCCAGGTCCACCAGATGGATGCGCCGGGCGCCGGCGCCGACCAGCCGGCCGACCCAGGCCTCGGGGGTGACCGGGTAGGCCGCCGCGCTCTTGCGTTCACCCTTGAGCAGCCGCACCACCTGGCCGCCCAGCAGGTCCATGGAGGGGATCAGGCGCATGGGACCTCCCCCAGCCAGCCCAGCACGCCGCGCAGCAGGGCCTCGCCGAAGGCCCCGGACTTCTCCGGGTGGCCCTGGAAGCCCAGCACCCGGCCCCGGGCCTGCACCGCCGAGAAGGGCCGGCCGTGGGTGGACTCCAGCACCGTCTCGGGATCGGGGTCGAGGGCGTAGCTGTGCACGAAGTAGAGCCACTCGTCCGCGCAGGCCGGCAGGGCCGGGTGCGGGTGGACCGTGCGGACCTTGCCCCAGCCCATGTTGGGGACCTTCACCCCGGGCCCCAGCAGCCGGGCCACCCCGGGCACCAGGCCCAGGCCGGTGGCCCCGGGGCTCTCCTCGCTGCCCTCGGCCAGGAGCTGGAGCCCCAGGCAGATGCCCACCACCGGCCGGCCGGCGGCCGCCATGGGGGCCAGCACGTCCCACCAGCCGCGCTCCACCAGGGCCGCCCGGGCGGCGGTGAAGTGGCCCACCCCGGGCAGCACCAGGGTGCCGCTGGCCGCGGCGTCGGCCGGGGTCACGGCCCTGCGGCTGTCGAAGCCCAGGCGCTTGAGCCCGCCCTGCAGCGAGTGCAGGTTGCCGGCGCCGTAATCGATGAGTGTGATCATGGGAACTCCAGGGGCTAGACGGTGAGGGTGCCCTTGGTGGAGGGGATGCCTTCCCCCTCCCGCCGCAGGGCGCGCTTGAGGGCCACGGCCAGGGCCTTGAACAGGGCCTCCAGCTGGTGGTGCGTGTTCTCGCCGTAGAGCACCGCGGCGTGCAGCCCGAAGGCGCCGCGCTGGGCGAAGGCGATGAAGAACTCCCGGGCCAGTTCCGGGTGGAAGCCGTTGCCCAGGACCAGGTGCGGCAGGGTGGCGTCGTAGCGGCAGAAGGGCCGGCCGGAGAGGTCCACCACCACCCGGGCCAGGGACTCGTCCAGGGGCACGTGGGCCTCGCCGTAGCGGGCGATCCCGGCCTTGTCGCCCAGGGCGGTCCGGAGCGCGTCGCCCAGGCACAGGCCCACGTCCTCGACCATGTGGTGGCCGTCCACCTCCAGGTCGCCGGTGGCCTCCACCTCGAGGCCCAGGCCGCCGTGGCGGGCCAGCTGGTTGAGCATGTGGTCGAAGAAGGCCAGGCCGGTGGCGATCTTCGCCGGCCCGCCGTCCAGGTCCAGGGCGACCCGGACCCGGGATTCGAGGGTGGTGCGTTCCAGTTCGGCGCGTCTCACGGGCGGGCTCCTTTCAGGATGGCGAGCAGGGCGGAGAGGCTGGGGGCCCGCAGGTCCTCGGCCCGGGCGATGGCGTTGCGCAGGGGGCCCACCGCGGCGAAGGTCCAGACCAGGTCGGGCCGGGCCTCCCGGGCCAGGCGCAGGGCCTGGGCGTCGTCCCTCGTGTCGCCCACGAAGACGATCTCCTCGGCCTGGTAGGCGTCGGCCAGCTGCAGCAGGCCGCCCGGGCAGGGCTTGCGCAGGTGCGGCCCGCCGTCGGCCACCCCCGGCAGCCGGAACCCCAGGGAATTGAAGCCCCACTCCATCTCCTCGTAGTTGCGCCCGGTGAGCACCGCCTTGTCCCAGGGCAGGGCCTCGAGCTCGGCCAGGGTGACCAGGGCCACGTCCGGGGGCGGCACCGACTTGTAGTGGCGCACCACCACCTCCGCGCAGGCCGGCTCGAGCTCCTGGATGCGCGCCTCCAGGTCGGGGAAGCCGGTGACCTGGGCCGACCAGAGCCGGTCCAGCTCGCCCCGCTCGGCCAGCGCCACCGCCCCGGCGCAGACCCGGTAGTCGTTGTTGAAGCCGGCCACCTGCTTGAAGCCCAGGTAGTGGGCGTCCATCCAGGGCAGCCCGGGGATCAGCTCGGCCACCGCCTTGGCCACCGCGTTCATGAAGCCGGGGTCGCCGTCCACCAGCACCCCGTCCATGTCCAGGGCGAGCAGGCGCCGGGGCGGCCGGGGCGCCGGGTCGGCCAGGGCGACCCCCAGGGCTTCGGCGGTGCGCCGGGTCTCCCCCTCGGTGCCGATGGTGATCCGGCCGGCGCCCAGGTCCGGCAGCTGCCGGGACTGCAGCCCCGCCGCGCGCAGCGCCGGGCCGGGGTCCGGGCGCATGAACAGGTAGTTGGCCGCGCTCGGGGTGGCCACCCGGTCGCCCAGGGCGGCGGCCAGCCGGTCCCGGCGCTCAGGCACCTCCCGGGCCAGCTGGGCGAACGCGCTCCGGAAGTCCAGGGCCACGTCCAGGGCCTCCAGGGCCGGGGCGGGCACGCTGTAGGGCAGCTGCAGGGCGGCCAGGGGGCCGATGATCTCCGGGGCGCCCACCAGGTAGCCCAGGCGCCAGCCGGCGCTGGCCAGGGCCTTGCTGAAGGTGCGCAGCAGCACCAGGTTGGGGTAGCGGTCCACGGCCAGGCGGTGGGTGTGGGGCGCGAACTCGGCGTAGGCCTCGTCCAGGACCACCAGGGGCGGGTCCGGGCAGGCGGCGGCGGCCCGCAGCAGCGGTTCCAGCTGCTCCGGGCTCAGCCAGGCGCCGGTGGGGTTGTTGGGCAGGGTGATCCACAGCTGCCGGGGCGGGTCCTGCTCCAGCAGCCGCAGCCAGGGCTCCAGCGGGAAGCCGTCGCCCACCGGCACCGGCACCGCCCGCACCGATTGCCGGGCGGCCAGGGCGGGATACAGGCTGAAGCCGGGCTCCGGGTAGGCCACCGCCTCCCCGGGCGCGACCCCGGCCAGGATCAGCAGGTCCAGCAGCGCCCCGCTGGAGGGGCCCAGCAGCACGCCCCCTTCCGGGGCGCCCAGGCTGCGGGCCAGGCGGGCCGTCAATTCCGGCTGCCGCTCCGGATAGTGGTGGAACGGCAGGGTGGCCAGGCGGGCCAGCAGGGCCTGCCGGGCGCTGTCGGGCCAGCCCTTGGGGGCCTCGTTCATGTGCAGCCGGGCCAGGGCCTGGCCCTGGCCTTCGCCCTTGGGGCGCTCGTAGCCGCGCAGCTTCTGGAATTCGGGTCGGATCAGGGGCATGGCGCCTCCAGGGATGGACAGACGAAAGCTTCACGGCCGGACCGGCGGGGGACGAAGGACCTTGGAATCCCGCGCCGCCGGTCTAGGGATGGGGATGGAAGGTCCGGCGCAGGGCGCTCTGGGCATGGTGCACCAGACCCTCGGCCTCGGCCAGGCGCGCCACCCGGGGGGCCAGCAGGCCGGCCAGGGCCGGCTCCAGTTCCAGGACGGTCTGGCGCTTCATGAAGGTGGCCACCCCCAGGGGGCTGGAGAACCGGCCGGAGCCGCCGGTGGGGAGGACGTGGTTGGGGCCGGCGCCGTAGTCGCCGAACACCTCGGCGCTGGTCTCGCCCAGGAACAGGGCGCCGGCGGTGGTGAGGAACGGCAGCCAGGCCTCGGGGTCGGCCACCGACAGTTCCAGGTGCTCCGGGGCCCAGGCCTGGGCGAAGGCGATGGCCAGCTCGCGCCCGGCCTGGATCAGCCGGCCGTGGCGGCC
>Ga0316217_10004472_pt1 | contig 15063 bp, 6 predicted proteins | sample 1anoAmetaG_FD_203633 | JGI IMG/M metagenome (GOLD analysis project Ga0316217, IMG submission 203633) | Freshwater microbial communities from Trout Bog Lake, Wisconsin, USA - 1anoA | ecosystem: Environmental > Aquatic > Freshwater > Lake > Hypolimnion/Profundal zone | place: USA: Wisconsin... | reverse complement strand
TTACGCTTGATTTGGATCAAGTCGCCAAGCGTTTTGATGCTCTTGGGCAACGGTTTACGACGATGACAGATGGTTGGTATATGGGCGCGGGAGACGCGAATGTGGCGTTGTGCACAAGCCAACAGGGCCTTCTCCCCGAGGAGAAGGAGGAGGGTTTCCGCGTTGGAAGTAATGACCGGCGGCTGGCTTTGTGAACCCGCGAGCGCGTGCCCGCATCCAGACGCCGGGAGCGTTCATGTCTATTGCCCTTGCTTCGGCCGCCGCCTCTGGCTCGAATGGCGACCCATGCTGCTACCCCTATTGTTTGTCATCTGCATAATGCCGCTTATTTCGCAGCCAAACATTGACGGAAATGCGAATGTGTGATTTCGTGAATGCATGGTTGCCGCCGGATTGCAAAAGTCACCTGAATTATCCAAGCATCCTGCCATGAAATACACCTACGCCGAACTGGCCAAGATGATAGACCATTCGCTGCTGCATCCGACGCTGACCGACCGCGAACTGGAAGACGGCTGCCGGCTGGCCGCGAAATACCAGGTGGCCTCCGTGTGCATCAAGCCTTACGCGGTGAAGGCCGCGGCGGAAATTCTCCGCGGCCGCGGCGTGCTGGTGGGCGCCGTCATTGGCTTTCCGCATGGCAATAGTTGCACCGCGATCAAGCGCCTGGAAACCGCCCAAGCCTGCGCCGACGGCGCGGCGGAGATTGACATGGTGATCAACATTGGCAAGGCACTCGGCGGCGATTGGGATTATGTGGAGCGCGACATCCGCGAAGTGTGCGCGGAGGCGCATCGGCACGGCGCCAAGGTGAAGGTGATTTTTGAAAATGATTATCTCGCGCGCGGCGGCGCGGGCCTGAGCGGCGATGAATTGAAAATCCAGCTGTGCCGCCTCAGCGAAGACGCCGGGGCCGATTGGGTGAAAACGTCTTCCGGCTACGGGTTCGTCAAACAACCGGATGGCAGTTACAACTACCAAGGGGCCACGGACCACGACCTGAAATTGATGCGCGCCAGCGTTTCCGCCAAGGTGCAGGTCAAAGCCGCGGGCGGCGTGCGGGACCTGGACGGACTCATCCGCGTGCGCGAACTGGGCGTGTCACGCTGTGGCGCCACGGCCACCGCCGCCATGCTGGATGAGTTTTGGCGGCGGGAGAAAACAACCGCGCCTTGACGCGTTCGAAAACCTGGGCCGGTGGCCCAGGCTGGAATGAGGCCGCGCCGTTGGCGCTGGGAAGCCGAACCCTAGCGAGATGGCCGACGCAGGCACCAATTGAGTTGAACTTCAACCCCCCGAGAGCCGGGTGGCCAGTTCCTTGACGGCCCGCAAATCGAGTTTGCCCGTGCCCAATAACGGGAAGTTCTCAACGCGGAAAAAGGCGTCCGCCTTGGGTTTCCACAGGTTGGGCAGATCGCAGGCGGCGAATTTCTCCAGACACGCGGCCAGATCGGTTGGGTTGAGCCGGTGCAGCACCACGAGGCGCTCACCCTTCTTCTCATCGGGCACGCCGGCCACCACAAACATCGTTTCCGCCGCGCCTGCCAGTTCCTGCAGCCGCTCCTCGATTTTGAGATGCGGCACCATTTCGCCGCCGATCTTGCTGAACCGGCTCAGGCGGCCGGTGATTTGCAGAAAGCCGTCCTCGTCCACCGTGGCCACGTCGCCGGTGCAATACCAGCCATGCCGCAGCACATCGGCCGTTTTCTCCGGCAGGCCCAGATAGCCGTGCATCACGTTGGGTCCGCGCACGAGCAACATGCCGGGTTCCCCGGTCGGCACCGTCCGGCCGCTCCACGGATCCTCTGGCGTGGTCAAACGCGCCATCATGCCAGGCAGCACCCGGCCGATCTTGCCGCGCTTGCCGCCGATCTGATGAAAGCCTGCCGCCCGAAAATCCATGATGTTCACCGCCACCGCCGGCGAGCATTCGGTGGTGCCGTAACCCTCGAGCGGGCGGATGCCAAAGTATTGCTCCACCGCATCGGCCAGGCGCTCGGACAGCTTTTCCGCTCCCACGATGATCAGCTGCAGGCTGCCAAAATCGCCCGAGGGCACGCCGCGCATGTAGATTTGCAGGAACGTGGGCGTAGACAACAGGATGGTGACCGCGTTGTCGCGCACGAGCGTGCCGACGACTTTGGCGTCGAGCGGATTCGGATGGTACACCACGCCCGCGCCCACTTCCGCCGGCAGGCACAAGGCGACGGTAAAGCCAAACGAATGGAAAAACGGGAGAATCCCCAGCAGCCGGTCGTGATGTGTGAAGTTCAGGATGTGGCTGAATTGCTCCAGGTTGGAAAGGATGTTGTAATGTGTGAGCATCACGCCCTTGGGCTCGCCGGTGCTGCCGCTGGAGAAGATCACGGTGGCCAGGTCGTCGAGCGCCACCTCCTTTTCCTGGCCCGCCACGCGTTTGAGCCAGGCATAGGGCGCAAACCGTGCCAGCAGCCAAGCCTGGAGTTTTTCCAACGTCGTCGGCGCGGCGGCTACGTCCTCCAAATAGATCAACTGGCCGGGTGGCGTGAGTTTGATCTTCTCCAAAAATTTCCGCGAGGTGACCACGGTGCGGAGGTGGCATTGGCTGGCGCACGCCGCGATGGTGGCCTCGCTCAGGGTGTAATTCAAATTGACCGGCACCTTGCCCCCCAGAAAGGCGGCATAATTCACCAGCGCGCCCGGCACGCTGGGCGGCAGGAAAATGCCCACCATCTCCTGCCCGCGCCAGACGGATTTCAATCGGCGCGCCAGAAAAATCGTCTTCACCAGCGCGGTGCCGAAGTTGACGCTGCCGCTGGCAACATCGGTCATGAAAAAGCGGCGCGGATGGCGGCGGGCCGAACGCACCAAGTTCCGCGGCATGGGCGACATGCGGGCGCGCCGATACTGCCAGGCGTCGGAGATCAGCATTTGCACCGCCTCGCGCACCTCGATATGCGAGGCCTGGGGCGGCATCGGCGCGCCGAAACTGACAGTCACGCGATGCGGGAAATGTTCCGGCAGCCGCCGCATGTGGCCGCGGTCGAAACTGGTGGGACTGCCCAGCACGCCGTCCAGCGCCACCGGAATAATGGGCGCGTCCACGTTTTTCATGATGCGCTCAAAGCCGCGCTGAAACGGCAGCAACTGTCCGATGCGCGTGATCTGGCCTTCGGCAAAAATGCACACGACCTCGCCGGCGCGAATGGCGTCGCTGGCCGCCTGCAAGGCGTGCAATAGTTCGCGCGGCCGCTGCTCGGAGGAAATGGGAATGGCGCGCAGGATTTTGGCAAACGGTTTGATGCTCCGGCTTTCGTAAATGTCCTTGAACATGAGGAACCGTATGGGGCGGTCCGTGGAGGCGATCAGGAGGAGGGCGTCGGCAAAAGAAAGATGGTTGCAGACGAACAAGGCGCCGCCTTTGGCGGGAATGTTGTCGCGCCCCACGATCCGGATGCGGTAAATCGTGTTGGTGAGGCCCCAGAGCAGGAAGCGCAGGAGCGCCTCCGGCAGCAGGGTCAGCAAATAAATGGTGGCCGCCAGGGTCAAAACCGCAATGACCAGGAACATCTGTGGCGGCGTCAGCCCCAGGACCGTCGAAAGCAGTCCAAAGATGGCGGAGGCCAGCGCGATGCCGATGAAGGACACCAGATTGGCCGCGGCCAGTACGCCGCCCTTTTGGTCGGGCGCCGGACGGTGCTGCAGCATGGCCGAGATCGGCACGATATAAAATCCGCCGAATAATCCTGCCACGGCCAGATTGACGGCCGCGACCGTAAACGACAACCCGGTGCGACCGAGCAAGGCGGTGGCGAGGGTGAGCCCGATCGCGCCCAGGGGAATCAGACCGGTTTCAATTTTACCCGCCGAAAGGTGTCCCGCCAGGAAACAGCCCACGCCAATGCCGATGGCGGTGGCCGCCTGCAGATAGCTGGTCTGAGCCGGATCGTTGATGCCCAGGGCGTCCTTCGCATAAATGACAATGACCAACTGGATCAGGGCCGCAATGCAGAAAAAATAAGTGTTCCCGATCAGCGCCAGCCACAACGGCCGGTCCCGGTGCATGAGCCGCAACTGCCCCCACAAATCGCCGATGAAATTCCACCGGAACAGTTTCATGGGCGCGGCGGCGGGCACTTTGGTGATCCCCATGCCGGTGCCCAACCCGACGCAGGCCAGCAGCACCAGAATGGCTCCCGGCCAGCCCATCTGCCCCGCAAACAGCTTGCAAAACAGGCCGCCGGCGACCGTGCCGCCAATGATGGCGATAAACGTGCCGAATTCCAGCACGCCATTGCCCCAGGAAAGCTTTTTCTCCGGCAACAATTCCGGCAGCAAGCCATATTTGGACGGGCCGAAAATGGCGCTATGCACCCCCATGAGGAACACGCAGAAAATGGTCAGATACAAATAATGCGAGGCCAGGCTGAACCCCGCGAGCGACATGACCGCGATTTCAAACACCTTCACCCCGAGCACCACGCGCCGCTTGCTGAAATGGTCGGCCAGATAACCGCCGGCCATGGAGAACAAGATGAACGGCACGGCAAACAAAACGCCGACGATGGTGATCAGCCGGTCCCGTTCGCCGGCCTTCAGGTTCAATTCCGTGATGATGAAAATCGCCAGCCACTTGAGCGTATTGTCGCTAAACGCCCCTTGAAACTGCGTTGCGATGAGCGCCCAGAAGCCCCAGCCATTGGATGCGGCGCCCGCCTCCGGGTCCGGTCGCGGGAGGGCGGGGTGGACCGGGTTGGCGGGCGGTTCGGAGGTCGCCGCGGCGCGTTCAGGACTGGCCGATGTCTGGTTCACACATTCAAGCTAACCGATTCCCCGGTATCGTGTGAATTGAAAAACTTGTGACGACATTGAGTGGCCTTATGGGCGGAAACGAGGCGGGACGACTGCAAACACCACCCGTGCTTTTAGGCAAGCTTGCGGCAGTCCGGGCGCAATTCGTCAAAAACTGAGACGCCAACAGATTACACCCGCTTGTTTCCGCAAGTGGGCGTTTTTGAAAAACGAAAAAAGCATCGGCACGGACGTGCTGGGCCACCCCATGGCCATGACCTAAAATTCCGAACGAACTGACCACGCGGACGCTCAAGGCCAGCATGGCCGGCCGGGGCGTCAAACGCGTTACGGACTACGGCAACGATTCAGGGGAAACGTGAATCTAACCGCGAGTGGATGAGTGTGGTCTGGCCGCCGCTTTTTGCTTTGCGGGTGGCGCTTTTTTCCTGCCCGTGCTCAGAAAGAGCTGTCGCCTTGCCATAATTTAGCCTTGCCGACGGCACGCCGCCTGCTAATTTGCGTTAGGATTGCAATATAAGAATCGTCAAATAAGCCGCCCGATGCGGCAGCATATATATGCTGCGACGGCGATTTTGTCACTGTCGCTGTGGTTGTTCGTGGCCGCCGCGGAGCTGTGGACGCCCCTGCATGCGTGGCTGCATGGCGGGTCAATCCCCGTCAACGACGACTGCGCGATTGTGGCCCTGATCCATGGCAAAATTCAAACCCCGCCATGCAACGTCCCGGTGGTCGTGCCGACGACTTGGATTGAAGTGGCGCCCCGCATAGTAACCTCCGTTTTTTGCCAGGTCATAGAGGAGCTTCCGCAAGGGCGCGGCCCTCCGCTTTCTCTTCTCCCTTCTTAACCGTTCACCGGTCTTCGCAGACCGGATTTCGCTGGTCTATTTAACTGAATGATTTCGGGCCTTTTGCCCGTGAGCAGTGCCGTTTGGAAAGCTGTGAAATTGTGATCCTGTGAAAAGTTTCCGGTCAGACCATTGAAACCCTTCACTAAAACTATATGAGTGCGTTGAACCAAAAGCGATTGGGGCGGATGATTGGCGTTTCGTCGCTCTCGTGCTGGCTAACCTGCTGCGCGGGCGTCGGCCTGTGGCTGCAGGCGGGGTGCGCCGTGGGGCCGGATTTTAAGCGGCCGGCGGCCCCGGCGGCCGGCGATTACACCGGCCAGCCGCTCACGGCCACCGTTGCGACCACCAACGTCGCCGGCGGGGAAGCGCAGTATTTTACGAGGGCCGGCGACCTCGCCGGCGACTGGTGGACCTTGTTTCAATCTCCGCCGCTCAATACATTGATTGCGCTGGCGCTCACCAACAATCCCGACTTGAAGGCGGCGCAGGCGGCGCTGTCCGTGGCCCGGGAAGCGGTTCTGGGTCAGCGCGGAGTTTATTTCCCCAGCGTCGCGGGCAGTTTTTCGGCGACCCGCCAGAAGCAGCCGGGGTCGCTCGCGCCGGTGCCGAACTCAAATGTTTTTCAATACAACCTCTTCACCCCGCAAGTCAGTGTTTCGTATTCGCCCGATGTTTTTGGCCTGAATCGCCGAACGATGGAATCGGTGAAGGCGCAGGAACAAGCCGTGCGTTTCCAACTGATCGCGGCCTATACCACGCTGACGGCGAATGTGGTGGTCACCGCGATTCAGGCGGCGGCGGTGCAGGCCCAGATTGATGCGACGCGCCAGCTGGTGGACCTCAACTCCAACATGGTGGAAATCCTGCGCTATCAATACAAGAAGGGTTACGCGGGCCGCTTGGATGTGGTCGCGCAGGAATCGCAGCTGGCGCAGGTCAGCGCCACGCTGCCGCCGCTGTTCAAACAAGCGGCGCAACTGCGCGACTTGATGGCGGTGCTGGCCGGCCGGTTTCCGAATCAGACGCCCGCGGCGACCTTTGACCTGGCGAGCCTGCAATTGCCAGTGACCATTCCGGTGAGCCTGCCGTCGCAACTGGTGGCGCAGCGGCCGGACGTGCTGCAGGCGGAAGCCAATCTCCACGCGGCGAGCGCGCAGGTGGGCATCGCCATTGCGAACCGGCTGCCAAATATTACGCTCACCGCCGATGCCGGCAGCACGGCGCTTTCCCTCGATAAAATATTTTCATCCGGCACGGGCTTTTGGGGGTTGGGCGCGGCGGCCACCGCGCCGCTGTTTCAAGGCGGCACCCTGTTGCATCAGGAGCGCGCGGCCAAAGCGGCGTTCACGGAGGCGGCGGAACAATATCGCAGCACGGTGCTGACCGCGTTTCAAAACGTGGCCGACACGCTGACGGCGCTGGACCAAGACGCCGCGGGCTTGAAGGCCGCCGCCGCCGCCGCCGCGGACGCCCAGGAAACTTTGGATTTGTCGCAACGCCAGTGGCAGGATGGATATATCGGCTATTTGGCATTGCTGAGCGCGGAGCAAGCCTATCAGCAGGCGCGCATCAATCTCGTGCAGGCGCAGGCCAGCCGTTACGCCGACACGGCGGCGCTGTTTCAGGCGCTGGGCGGCGGCTGGTGGCATCGAGCGGATTTAACGAAGGATGAAAATGAAAAATAAATTTCGATTTGTGTGTGGCGGCTTACAGCATGAAGCTCGCCCCTTTAATCTCCAACGGCGCGCGGCGCTCGTCGTCCTGGCCCGGATGTTTCATGGCTGGTTTGGCGGACGCCGGCAAGGCCGGCGTAGCGCAGGTTTCCAAACCTGCCCGTCTCGCCGATTTCCAAATCGGCAGAGCGTCAAAAGGTCGAGCGCGTTGAATTGGCGGACGGCACGCAGGTTTGGAAACCTGCGACACGGCAGACTTGGAAGTCTGCGCTACAGGGTGGGCTGCGAAATATGCGGGCTGGCGCTGGCGGCGATGGCTTCGTTCACCGGCTGTTCGTCCAAAGTTGACGGCACCCCGCCGCCATCCTCGGTGATCGTCAGCAATGCCACGTTGACGGCCGAGCAGCGGCAGAAGATCCAGTTCTACACCGTCGCGCCGTCCACCTTCCACAAGACGACCGAGACGGCCGGGACGGTGGATTTCGACAACGACCAAGCCACCAGCGTCTTGGCGCCGTTCGGCGGACCGGTGTCGAAACTGCTCGTCAATCCCGGGGACAAGGTCAAGGCCGGCGACCCGCTGGCGGAAGTGGATTCGCCGGACTTTGCGGCGGCCATCAGCGCGTATCGCAAGGCGCTCGCCATTGCCCAGACGCTCCGCCGGGTGGCCGACGTGGACAAGGATTTGATTCAGCACAACGGCGTGGCGCAACGCGAGGAGGAGCAGGCCCAAACTGACGCCGCCAACGCCGAGGCCGACCGGGACGCCGCGCTGCAAACCCTGGTCTCGCTGAATCTCGATCCGCAAGTCATCAAAGACCTGCAGGCCGGCCGGCCGGTCTCGCGTCCCGGCGGGCGGATCAACTCGCCCATCGCCGGCACCGTGGTGGAAAAACTCATCACGCCCGGCGAACTGCTGACGGCGGGCACCACGCCGTGCTTCACCGTGGCCGATTTGTCGCGCGTCTGGGTGATGACCCAGATTTTCGGTTCCGATCTGGCCTCGGTCAGCGTGGGCGATGCGGCTGAGATCGAGGCGGGCATCGCGACCAACACTTTTTCCGGAACGGTGGACAACATTTCCGCGCTGGTGGATCCCAACACGCGCTCCGTGATGGTGCGCGTGGTCGTCGAAAATCCCGGCGACTTTCTGAAAAAGCAGATGTATGTGCGCGTGAAAATCCAGGCGCATCAGGAAAGCACGGGCCTGCTGGTGCCGGTCTCGGCGATTTTGCGGGATGATGTGAACCTGCCGTTTGTTTATGTGGTCCAGCCCGACGGCAGCTTTGCCCGGCGGCACGTGACGCTGGGCTATCGCACCGGCGACCGGTACGACATCCCCGACGGCCTGAAAGTCGGCGACCAGATTGTGGTGGATGGGGCGATCTTCATTCAATTCCTGCAAAACCAATGAGCGAGCCCTTGCCACCCGTGGAATCCGCGCCGCGAACGGCTTCGATGATGAACCGCGTCGTCGCCTCGTCGTTGCGGCAGCGTCTGCTCGTCGTGCTGCTGACGCTGGTGTTGATTGGCGCGGGCGTGCGGTCGCTCGAACGCCTGCCGGTGGATGCGTATCCCGATTTGTCGCCGCCGATCGTCGAGATCATCACGCAATGGCCCGGCCACGCCGCCGAGGAAGTGGAACGCCTCATCACGGTGCCCGTCGAAGTCGGGATGAACGGCATTCCGCAGATGACCACGCAACGCTCCATCACGCTCTACGGTTTGTCGGACGTCATCCTGACGTACGCCGACGGCACGGACAATAATTTCGCCCGCCAGGAAGTTTTCAACCGGCTCTCCAGCCTGAGTCTGCCGACGGGCGTGACGCCTTCGGTGTCGCCGCTGTCCTCGCCGTCGGGCCTGATCTACCGTTACGTGCTGCAAAGTTCGGACCGCTCGCCGATGGAATTGAAGACCTTCGAGGACTGGGTCATCGAGCCCGCCTACAAATCGCTGTCGGGCGTGGCGGATGATTCCGGCTTTGGCGGCGGCACGATGCAATATCAAGTGCTGCTGGATCCGGTCAAGATCGCGGGGGTGGGCCTGTCGGTCTTGCAGGTGGAAGCCGCGCTGGCGGCCAACAACGGCAACGCCGGGGGCGGCTTTTATTCACAAGGCGGACAGTTTTATTATGTGCGCGGCCTCGGCCGGCTGGAAACCCTGGAGGACATCGGCAACGTGGTGTTGGCGGTGAACAATGGCACGCCGGTGCTGCTCAAGAATGTCGGCCGCGTGGTCATCGGCATCGCGCCGCGCTTGGGCGAGTTTGGCTTCGAGCAGCAGGACGATTGCGTGGAAGGCGTCATTTTGCTGCGCACGGGCGATAAGACCCAGGACGTCCTGAAGCGGGTGGAGGCGAAGACCAAACAGCTCAACGAACAAGTCCTGCCCCATGATGTCAAAATCGTTCCGTTCTATGACCGCACGGATTTGATCCAGCTCACGACGCAGGTGGTGGAAAAGAATCTGTGGCGCGGCATGTTGCTGGTGGTGGTGATCCTCATTTTTTTCCTCTACGACTTTCGCGCGGGCTTGATCGTGGCCGTCACCATTCCGCTGGCGCTGTTGTTTGCGTTTATCTGCCTCGATTTGCAAAAGGCTTCGGCCAACCTGCTGTCCATCGGGGCGGTGGATTTCGGCATCCTGGTGGATGGCGCGGTGGTGATGGTGGAGAATATTTTTCGACAGATCGCCTTGCGCAAAGGAAGCCGCCACAACGTCCTGAAAATTGTGAGGGACGCCGCCGCGGAAGTGGATCGTCCGCTGTTCTACGCGGTCGCGGTGATCGTGGCGGGTTTCCTGCCGATCTATGTGTTGGCCGGGCCCTCCGGAACGCTGTTCAAACCCATGGCGGACACGATGGTGTTCGCGCTGGTCGGTTCCTTGATCGTCACGCTGACGCTGCTGCCGGTGTTGTGTGCGTGGCTCATGCGCGACGGCGTGCGCGAGCGCCGCAACGCCGCGTTTGAAGCCATCAAGGCGCTTTACACCAAGGGCCTGGATTTTTGTCTCGCGCGGCCGTGGAGCACGACTTTCGCCGCGGTCATTCTGCTCGCCGGTTCGCTGCTGCTCATCCCGCGCATCGGCGCGGAGTTCATGCCGCAACTCGATGAAGGCGCCTTGTGGGTGCGCGCCACGATGCCTTACACCATCTCCTTCGATGAATCGGCCAAAATCACGCCGCAGATTCGCGCCGTGTTAAGATCTTTCCCCGAGGTGACCACGGTCGCCTCCGAACTGGCCCGGCCGGACGACGGCACGGATTCGACCGGCTTTTTCAACGTCGAATTCTTCGTGGGCCTGAAGCCTTACTCCGAATGGACAGGGGCGTACCACACCAAGGCCAGTCTGATCGAGGCCATCAACGCGAAGCTCCAGCAGTTTCCCGGCATTATCTTCAACTACACCCAACCCGCGGAGGATGCGGTGGACGAGGCGGAATCCGGTTTGAAGAGCGCCTTGGCCGTGAAAGTCTTCGGCTCGGATCTGAACGTGCTGGAACAAAAGGGCAAGGCCATCAAACATATCCTGGAGCAGGTGCGCGGCATCAAGGATGTGACGCTGGTGAAGGAACTCGGCCAGCCCAGCCTGGACATCAAGATTGATCGGGCGAAGATCGCCCGTTACGGCGTGAATGCCGCCGACATCAATGCGCTCATCACCACCGCGGTCGGCGGCGACGTGGCCACCCAGGTGCAGCAGGGTGAAAAGCAGTTTGACCTCATTGTGCGGCTCGAACGCCAATATCGCGACAACCCCGAGGAAATCGCCAACATCCTCGTGCCCACGCCCGGCGGCCAGCAGCTCCCGCTGAAGGAATTTGCGGACATCGGGGTGAAGGACGGCGCCTCGTTCATTTATCGCCAGGACAATTCGCGCTACATCGGGGTGCAATTTTCCGTGGCCGGACGCGATCTGGCCGGCGCGGTGGAAGACGCCATCAAGCAGGTGAAGGAACAAGTCGGCTTGCCGGAGGGCTATCGCACCGATTGGGGCGGCGAATACACCGAATACACGGCCTCACGCGCGCAACTGAATGTCATCCTGCCGCTGACGCTGTGCTTGATTTTCCTGCTGCTGTTCGCCCTCTACAGCAATTTGAAATTCCCGTTCATCACCGTGCTGGGCGTGGTGCTGTCCGCGCCCGTGGGCGGACTGATCGCGCTCTGGCTCACCGGCACGCCCTTTTCAGTCTCGTCCGGCATTGGCTTCCTAGCCCTGTTCGGCGTCTCTGTGCAGACCGCCGTGGTCTATATCTCGTATGTGAATGAACTGCGCCTGGCCGGGACCGGCCTGGCCGCAGCCATCCGCCAAGGCGCGATCCTGCGGCTGCGGCCGATCATGATGACCGCGCTGGTGGCGGCGTTGGGGCTGTTGCCGGCGGCGCTGGCCACCGGGGTGGGCACGGACACGCAACGCCCGTTTGCCCTGGTGATCGTCAGCGGGTTGTTCACGCGGCTGCTGATCAGCATCTTCCTGATGCCCGTGCTCTACGCGCTCGTGGCCCGCCCGAGTGACCGGCTGGAAGTGTGAGCAGGTTTAGGACAGCATTCCGCAGCCACCGTTGCCAAAACGTTGCGTGATTGCAATATCAATGACTCCCGCATGAAGCATCTTCGTGCGCGCAATGGATGATTCCCGTCCCCAACCTGCAGCCGACGCCAAAAATGAGCGGGGTGGCCGGGCCAAATCGGAACTTTCCGATTCAGCCTTGCTGGCCGCCGTGGCCGCTGGCCAGATGGAAGCTTTCTGGATTTTGTGGAGCCGCTATCAGAGCGCCGTCCGCCAGGTTTGTATGCGGAACATGGGCGGTAACTTGGCGGAGGCCGACGACGCTTTGAGCCAGGTGATGTTGAAGGCGCAAAGTCGTCTGCCTTCCAGCGCCGGTAAAATAATCCAGGTGGAAGCCTGGCTCCGGCAGTTGGCCCGGAATCTCTGCATGGATCTGCATCGGGAAGGCCGGCGCCGGTCGGAAATTGGTGAAACTTGGAAGGACGAGGTGCTGGTGGCGCCGGCGCAGGATGAATCCTCAACACAGCTCGGGATGGCATCTGAAATTCAGATGGGAATTGCCGCCCTGCCACCCCCGTTGCGGGAATCGTTCACGCTTCATATTGTCCAGGGAATTCCCGCCAACGATGTCGCCGCGCGGCTGAAACTATCGTCGGCCAACGTGCGCAAGCGGGTGCAATTGGCGCGGGCCCGGTTGCGTCGCGATTTGCGCGGGCACCGCCCGGGTGACGGAGAGGGGCAGGCGCTGCCGGCGCCAGTCGCCCCGGCGGCGCCGGCCGCGGCGCGCCCGTCCGCGATTGGTTCCGGGGAACTTTTTCCGTGCGTGACGCATCTGCGCACGGTGCGGGTCAAGTTGTTTTGCGACGTCGAGCAGTTGTTCCATATTTTCCCGGCCAAGGCCCCCTTCGCGCTGGATCGGAAACTGAAAACCGTGCAACGGCAGGTGCAGGCGCAGCCGGACAACTGGAAACTGCGGCTGGAACTGGCGGATTTGCTTTACCAAGTCGGGGCCTGGCAGAAGGCGATCAACGAATGGCGGCAAATCGCCGCTTCACCGGCGTCCTTGCCGGCGGCTTTGAAATTGGGCGACGCGCTGCTCAAATTGGGCGGCATCGAGTCCGCCACCGGGATTTTTGACAACCTGCGGCGCCAGGAAATCAAATCTCCGGCCACCGGCCGCCATCTGTCCGGTTGGCTGGCTTTTTGCCAACAGGACGCCGCCCGGGCGGTGGTCGAATTCCAAGCGGCATTGGATTTGGAACCCGGGAATCCAGCGCATTGGCATTGCCTGGCCCTGGCCCGGCGGCGGTCGGATGACCTGCCGGCGGCACTGGCCGCGATTCAAGGCGCCTTGACCATCAATGCCGATGACTGGGGGGCTTTGAGTTTGGGGCATGAAATGCTGATGGCCGCCGGTGAACCGGAGGAGGCGTTCCGGCGCGCATCGCATCTCTCCCAGCTCGCCCCGCAGGATTTATTGACGTTGTTGCGGCTGGTGGAATGCCGCTGTCAATTGCAGTTGGTGCGCGGGGCCGCCGGCCGGGAAACGATCCGGCTGCTGCGCCGTGCGCAGCGCCTCGCGCCCAATACTTTTCTGTTCCATGAATCCCTGACGTCGTTTTTTCTGGCGCAGGGCAACACGCCCAAGGCGCTGGCGTTTTGCCGCGAATTCGCCGAGAGGCACCCCCAGTGCTTGCGCAACCGGCAATGGTATTCGCATCTGCGCGGTTTAACTGGCGCGTCCGGCCGCACGCCCGCCGCGCCGGCAGTCCGGAAACTGCCAGCGACCGATGGAGGGCATGGCGGGTGTTGGGGGCTGAAACCATTGCCCTGTGCGTCCGCCAATCACGTGGTCCAGTCCAGTCGTCTCAGCCCACAGTGACTTTTGTGTGACAGCCGCGTGGCAAATCACCGAACTCTCATCGGCGATTCACAACGCGCCCGCGAGAATCGTCTTCATAGTTGAAATGAGCCAAGAGCTTGCTCCCATTGCATTTTACCACGCCGCCCCAACGGCCGTTTTGGGCCGTTGGCGCGCATGGTTGTTTGCCGGGTCCGTCCCGGCGCGGCCCCTTTGAGAATTTCCTTTACCGCCGCCAACTCAATTCACCCTAAACCAATCGTTAAATCCCAACACTCAAATTCATGAAAGCCTCCATTCTCAAGAAATGTGCCTTGCTGGCCGCGCTCCTCGCGGGAGCTTGGGGCGGGTCTGTTGTCCAAGCCGCCCCCACGGCGTTCACCGGTTCCTTCACGGAAAACTTCGACGAAATCGGCGTCACCGGCACCGCGCTGCCCGCCGGTTTCACCTCCATGGTGATTGCCGGGGGGAACAGTGATTATACCGCCGCCAACCCCATTTCGACCGCCGCCATCGCCAGCGCCACGACGGATTCGCAAACCTTGCTGATCTGGAATGCCGGCTCGTCCGTCACCAAATCCGGTTCACAATGTTTTAACATCGGCTGCTGGGACAGCCTGACGGATCGGGCGTTGGGCACCGACCCCACGGGCACGGCGGCACAAGTGATCGAGTTGGCCCTCACGAACAATACCGGGGGCACCCTCTACGGCGTCACTTTCAGTTATGATTGCAAATGCCTGACCAACGGCAGTGTGGGCACCGAGGAAAGCGAATTGCCGGGGTATTGCTTCTTTTACAGCACCACCGGCACGAATATCGCGGCTGACTGGACCGAAGTGGGAGTGGCGGGCGCTGTCGTCGGCGCCACCAATTCCAGCGGCGTGCCGATAGCCAACGGCCTCTGCCTGCCCAATTTCACGGAAGGCACGACGATGAGCAGCGGTCCGGTCACCATCACTTTTGCGACGCCGCTGACCAACAATGGCGTCATGTATTTCCGGTGGGCGGACGATAACAATGTGGCCAGCAGTCCGGACCAAATGCTGGCCATTGACGACGTCAGCGTCGCGGTCTTCAACCCGAACGGGCCGATGGTCAACCTGACCTCGCCGACGAACAGCGAAAACTACGTTCCCGGGACGGCCATCATCCTTGCGGCCAACGCCACGGATTTGGGCACCAACCTCACCGGCGTTTCCTTCTATGTGGATGGCTCACTGGCGGACACGGCGACCACGGCGCCCTATTCGTTCACCATACCCGGGTCTTATGTTGGAACCTATGTGGCCGACGGGACCTATACGGTCTATGCCATCGCGAGCGACGCCGCCGGACTTTCGGCGACCTCTGCCGTGGTGACCATCACGAT
>Ga0316217_10004470_pt1 | contig 15076 bp, 11 predicted proteins | sample 1anoAmetaG_FD_203633 | JGI IMG/M metagenome (GOLD analysis project Ga0316217, IMG submission 203633) | Freshwater microbial communities from Trout Bog Lake, Wisconsin, USA - 1anoA | ecosystem: Environmental > Aquatic > Freshwater > Lake > Hypolimnion/Profundal zone | place: USA: Wisconsin... | reverse complement strand
TGCAGGTCCTGCCCAAGAACCTGACCGGAGAACAGGTTCACGAAATCATGGAACAGTGGGAGGGCTCGCTGGGCGCCCACTGCAGTACCTGCCACACCGCCGACCCCAACAACATCGGTCCCAACGGCCGGCCCCGCCTCAACTTCGCCGACGACTCGAAAGAGGAGAAGGCCACCGCCCGCAAGATGTACCAGATGACCGAAGACATCAACAAGAATCACCTGGCCAAGATCGACAGCTCGGGCGCGCCGGTAACCTGCGGAACCTGCCATCGCGGCCATCTGGGGCCGGAGCCCTTCGTGATTCCCAAGGACGACGGCCCGCGTCCGCCGCAGCCCCCGCCCCCCGCCGGAGAAAAGCCCGCCCCGCCGCGCTAACGCGGCACCAGGAAGCTCCGTACCCCATCCATTCCGCGTCTCCCCGCGGAATGGGTGGGAAACCTCGCAGTCCCCCTACAGGAACTGCAACCTGCCCTGAACCTCGAAATCGATCCTCGGAAGCCCCAAAAATCCCTAGACCCGATCGGCGGGGAACCTGCCCACGATCTCGCCCGCGGCCACCGTCTGGCCGGCCAGCACAATGGCGTGGCTGCCGATGCGCGCCCCGGCCCCGATCACCGTGGGCACCAGCGTGACCTGGTCGTACCCCTGCGACGGATGGGTGTGCGAGTACACGCGGGCAAAGGAGCCAACCACCGCGCCCTTGCCAATGACAATGCCGCCGCGATCGTTGAGCAAAGCCCGCTGGCGGATGGTGACGCCGTCTTCGATGGTGAGGTTGTAGCCGAAGGTCAGGTCGACGCCGTGGTAGATCTTGACCCCCGCCCCCATGCGGGCAAAGATGTGGCGGCCCAACATGCAGCGGAAACGAATGCCCAGCCAGTGGTTGGTGCCGATGGGCGAGCGATCGAACATCTGCCAGAACCACAACAGCGGCTTGCGCTTGGCAAACTGCTCGGGATCGGCGTCGGCAAAGTGTTCGGCCTCCAACGTCACGTTCTCCGGGTCCAGCGATAGGCTGAGCACGTTGCCAGGCAGCTCGCTGGTCAGCGTCAGGTTCAGCTTGCCCCCGTGCGGACGGCCCAGATAGAGCTGGTAAAGCTGGTCGCGAACGACCTCCGCGCGGCGCTCCGGCGAGTGGTGCCGGGTGAACTCCTCATCGAGAAAGTGAATCCAGCGGCGATAGACTTCCTCGGCTTCCGGGGCAGGGTGGGGCGCGTTGCTAAGGTTGTTTTCCATCACGTTTGCACGATACACCCAGGGGCCGGGGGAAAGACAGATGACAGATGACAGATGACTGGGGACAGATGACAGGGAATAGGGAATAGGGAAAAGGGAAAAGGGGGGACAGTGCAGAGTCCCGCACCAGCGTTCTCCGGCCCGCAATGGAGGAAACCGGCGCTTTGCACTGTCGGCCCCGGCGGGGCCGGTCGAGAATAGCCCAGGGCGCAAGCCCTGGGTCAGGCCAACCCTCAATTCGATTGCGCCCTGGAGGGGCGCTGCGACCCTGGCCGTTTGTTTCTTCCTGGGGGATCGCGGCAGCACGATCTTGCGCCGGAGGCGCAATGGTTGTTAGCCCCGCGCTTCAGCGTGGGGAATCGAGCAAGCAAGAAACTAGGAGTCCTGGAAGGACGGCGCCCGTCCCGGTTGACCGTTCTGCCTCGCCCCTACGGAACTCAATGTTCCTTCCTTAACCCCACGCAGGGGGCCGCGCAAACCAACCCTGCGCCTCCGGCGCGAAGACCCACCCGGTGCGATCTCTGCCACCAACGGCGGCTTCGCCTGAAATGCAGACCGGAGAATGCGGACCAAGGAACGCAAACAGAAACCCCGCTCAGGCTGGGCCTGAACGGGGCTTCTGTTTGCGTTCGAATTATGCTACCGTCTGCCTTGAATCGTGCGTGGCCCGCCCTTGCCGCCGGGTTCCTTCTTGGCGGCGCGCTTGGCGGCGATGGCGTGCATCTCCTTGCCAATGCTGGACTGATTGATGCCCAACTGGATGGCCAGGTTGATCAGGTTGCCGGTGCCCCAGTAGAGCGCCAGGCCCGATGCAAAGTGCCACATCGAGAAGCCGAAGATGACCGGCATCATGATCGCCATCATGCGCCGCTGGTTGGGGTCCATGCCCGGCGAAGGCGTCAGGAACTGTACCAGGAACATGCTGACGATGATCAGGGCCGGCAGGATGTGCAGCGGGTCCGGCGAAGAGAGATCGGTGAGCCAGAACCAGTGCGCCTGGCGCAGTTCGACAGCGTTCAGCAAGACGCGATAGTAGGCGAAGAACAAGGGCATCTGGAAGAGCATGGGCAGGCAACTGCCGTACATGTTCACGCCCTCGGTCTTGTAGAGGGCCATCATCTCGGTGTTCATCTCCGCCCGCTTGGGGTCGGTGGCCTTGAGATGGGCGTAGCGATGCTTGAGCGCCTCCACCTTGGGCTGAATCCGCATCATCTTCAACGACGACTTCATCATCATGAAGCGGGTGGGCAAGAGAGCCAGGTTGAAGATGACCGTGACGATGATGATCGCCCAGCCCCAGTTGTAGACCCCGGCGCCCAGCAGATGGCGAAGGAAGCGCAGAGCCAGATAGAGCGGCTTGGCGATCACCGTCAGCCAGCCGAACTGGATCAGCGGCTCGAGCGATTGGCCGGTCGGCTTGCCGTCCGCGCCGGTGGCGTGGATGGCGCTCAGCACGTCCATCTCTTTCGGCCCGGCGTAGAGACGCAGGCGGGTCACGCCGCTGGTGTCGCCCATCGCCACGCCCAGCACATCCCAGGGACGCTTCTGGCTGTTGGGATCGCTCAGGTCGTTCGGCAGGTCGAAGCTGTTATGCAGCGTGACCACCGAGGCGCGGGCGGGAACATCCGGCAAAAAAACCGCGCCGAAGTAGAGATCGATGATTCCGGCGTACTCGTACGGCTGATCGACCGTGTTGTTGCCGCTCACCTTGGCGGCCGCCTGCGAGTCCTGCTTGCCGTAGAGCGACCAGGCGAACTGAGACGGCGTCTTCACCGGGTTGCGCGTAGCCGAAGAGGGAAGGAACTCCTCCATGTCGCCCAGCGCCGCCGGCCACTGCACCAGCGCGCGGACCGGCTGCCCGTTGCGCTTGACCTCGGTCTCGACGCCCAACACAAAGCTGGAATCGAAGCGGAAGGTCTTCACCACGTCCAAACCGTTGGCGGCGTAATGGAACGTCAAGGCGTCGGTGGCCGGGGCGTCCGCATGGCCCGTGGCCGTCAGCGGAGCGCCGGAAACGCTCACCTGATAGAGCGCCTGATTCAACTGCGCGGTCAGGGCGGGCTCATAGGTATACAACGAGAGAGGCAGTCCGAAGACCGCCGCCACCTGCGGCTGAACCATGTCCAACGGCTTGCCGGCGGTGTCGTTGTAGCCCTTCAGAATCCAATGCTTCACCTGCGCGCCTTGATTGGTGAAGACGATCTTGTACTTGCTGTTCTCGATGGTTGTGTCGGAGGCGATCGTTGCCGCCACCACCGGGACGGCGGCGGGCGCCTCCACGGTTCCAGCCGCCAACTGCGGCTGCGAGGGCTGTCCCGGCGCGGCGGCAGATTGCACCGGCGCGCCCTGCGCCTGATTCTGCGCGGCGGGCGGCGGCGTGGCTGGTTTGGGTTTGAAGTACTGGACGCCCAGCAGGACGACCAGCGCCAGCGAGGTGAGAACCAGCATCGAGCGCATGTCGCCGCCCTGGCCGCTGCCCCCACCGGAGCCTTGCGTCTGAAGATTGGGATTACGTATTTCTGCCAAAGGATACTTCCTATCGTTGGGAGGAGGCAGGCCGTCGGGCCGCTGCTTGTCCTATGGTAATGGTTCGTGGGGAGAATTGGCGTGAATGTCGCGGCGCCCGGGGTCGGCGCAGCGTTTCGCCGGCACCAGGTCCAGGCCTCCGCGGCCGAATGGGTGGCAGCGCGCCAGCCGCCACAGCGCCAGCGCCGTGCCGCGCACCGGCCCATGAACAAAGATGGCCTGCGAGGCATACTCCGAGCAGGTGGGCAGGAACTTGCACCCTCCGCCGGGACTCAGAGCATGGAGCGCCGGCGAAAGCCAGCGGCGATAGAACGAGAGCACGGCAAGCAGAATGCGAGTCATGGCACCTGCGGTGTGGCAGCCGCCTTCGGCCCATCCGCGCCAGACACCTGCGGTGTGGCAGCCGCCTTCGGCCGGTCCGCGCCAGAAGAAAGGCGCGGAGAGGAAGTCTCTGCCGGACTGGGCATTCTTGTGCTCATGCGGGCCGCCTCGCTGCTGGCCTGCTGAAGGATACGCACAACCTCGGCTTCGAGTTTCGCGAAATCGATGGTCAGCAAGGCGCGGCGCGGATGCAGGATCAGGTCGCAGCCCGAGGGAAGCAATTCGATGTGACGGCGCAGAATATCGCGCATCCGGCGCTTGATGCGGTTGCGCTCGTGCGCCTTGCCGATCACTTTTCCGACGGTGAGGCCGACGCGCGGCCGGGAGGGAATCGGCGCGCCTGGATATGCCGCCTGTTGCGGCGCCAGAAACCAGCTCATCGAGGCCGACTGCCGTTTGCGGCTGGCGGCGTACGCCCGCTGATAGTCCGCATGCTTGCGCAGGCGCGACTCCGCCATGGTCTGGCGCGGGGCTGACTGGGGAGAGGTGCTCATGGCGATGCCGGAAGGAGTTCGAGCCGGAACGGCCGCGCGGGGCAACCGATTCCGGGACAAACAGAACAACGGGCAGAACGACAGGCGAATTAGTCGCGGAAGCCGGCGCTGACGGCCACGCGTTTGCGGCCAATAGCGCGCCGGCGGCTCAGCACGGCTGCGCCGCTCTTGGTCTTCATCCGCGCGCGAAAACCGTGTGTCTTGACGCGCTTGCGGCGATTGGGTTGAAATGTGCGCTTGGGCATGAAAATGCGCTCCTGTTTCTTAAAGGGAATCTTCGCCTTGACGGCAAGTTCTAAGTGTACCGCAGGTTGCCTCAGGATGCTAGCGCCATGTGCGCCGCCGGCCCCCGCCCGCCGCCCCTCGCCGGAAACGCGACTGCGCCAAATCGCGCCAAAATACGACGCATTCTCATCGCCCCGATGGTGACTCCGGTAACCCCCGCGCCGAGTTTCACCACCCTTGGTGCAACTCCCGGCTGAAGCCGGAAAGTTATGTGAAAGAGTGATTGCAGCGACCCCTAAATGTGCTACTATCGGGACCGTTCAACAAGTTTTTAAAGTGTCCCACGGAACAAGTTTTTTCCTAGGTCCCGAGGCTGGATTCAGGGGCCGAACAGCGGCAATCAGGCAATCGGCAAACATCGGTTGGACGCAGAGCCTCAGGCTCGGCGCCACGAGGAAGCTGTTGTCTCTTCCGCCGGAATGAACCGGGCCGGCAATACACCCTGGGACGCAGGCAAGGATCAGCTCGATGGCATTCGCGGTTTCGCCGGCAACGGTTCTCAATCCATGGCTCCAAATTCTCGCCGCCCTGGAAAAAAAGGTCATTCGCCAGTCTTTCGAGACTTGGCTCAAGCCCACGCGTTACAGTCACGCCGCCGGGCGCACGCTCTACGTGCGCGTGCCCTCGCCGGAGTTCCAGCACATCGGCGACAAGTACGGAGATCTCATCCAGGAGGCCATCGACCTCCAGTCGCTGGAGTTCGACGACGTCTGCTTCGTCACCGCCGAGGAGGACCCCTCGATTCCCCCGGTGCGCCGCGACGGGGGTTTTGGCCCGGTCTCTTCCCATGCCCCCACGGCTCCCGCCCCGGCGCCCCGAGCGCCCCAGCAGGAGCGCTTCGACTGGAACAGCGCCGCGCAGCTCAACCAGCGCTACACCTTCGACAACTTCGTCATCGGCAACGGCAACCAGTTTGCCCGCGCCGCCTCCCTGGCTGTGGCCGAGCGGCCCTCCCGCGCCTACAACCCGCTCTTCCTCTATGGCGGCGTGGGCATGGGCAAGACCCACCTGATGCACGCCATCGGGCATGAAGTGAAGCGCCGCCAGCCGGTGGCCAGCATCTGCTACGTCTCGGCGGAAAAGTTCACCAACGAGATGATCACCTCGCTGCGCAACGATCGCATGACCAGCTTCCGCGATCGCTTCCGCACCGTCGACGTGCTGCTCATCGACGACATTCAGTTCATCGCCCAGAAGGAGCGCACCCAGGAGGAGTTCTTCCATACCTTCAACGCGCTGCACGAGAGTTCCAAGCAGATCGTCATCGCCTCCGACCGTCCTCCCAAAGAGCTGGCGGAGATCGAGGACCGGCTGCGTTCGCGCTTCGAGTGGGGCCTGATCGCCGACATTCAACCGCCCGATCTCGAGACCAAGGTGGCCATCCTGCAAAAGAAGGCCGAAAGCGAGTCGGTCGTTCTGCCCATCGACGTGGCGCTGTTCATCGCCTCCAACGTGCGCACCAACGTACGCGAGCTGGAAGGCGCCATGACCCGCCTGATCGCCTGGTGCGGCCTCAACAAGATGGACATCACGCTGGGCTCGACCCAGCAGTGCCTCAAGCAGTTCATCGACATGCAGGTGCGCAAGATCAGCATCGAGGCCATTCAGCGCACCGTGGCCGAGAGCTTCGGCATGAAGGTCGCCGACCTCAAGCAGAAGAACAACTCGCGCAACGTGGTGGTGCCGCGCCAGATCGCCATGTACCTTGCCAAGCAATTGACCGAGGCCAGTTTGCCCGAGATCGGCCGCCAGTTCGGCAACAAGCACCACACCACGGTGATGCACTCGATCGGCAAGATCGATGAGCTGCGCCGCACCGACAAGGACCTGCACCGCACCCTTAACAAGCTGCAAGATCAACTGAACGGTTAGCGGCTGGCGATTCAAGAAGAAAAAGCCCACGGCGCGGTCTGCGGCGTGGGCTTTTTCATGCCTGTTTCGAGCTGCATTTGCTCAGAACTGCGTGACGCTCAGCACGTTCCCATCGGGGTCTTTGAACCAGGCAACGCGTGCGCCGCTGGGCGCGGTCCAGATGCCCAGCGGGTCGGTGTCGTTCATGCCGGGAAAGCGCAGAAACTCGATGCCCAGGGCGGCGAGTTGCGTGACCGTGGTCTCAATCGACGCCACATCCCAGCCCAGCACGGTGAACGGGTCGGGCTGGAGTTCGCGAACGGTCGCTACGCGCAGCATGGTTCCGTGGGCGTCGAAGACCAGGGCAAAGGGTTTGGAGTCTTCCACCAGCCGCAGGCCGAGGACATCCTCGTAGAAGGCGCGCGCCTTGGCCGGGTCGGTGGTGGGAACAAAGGCAACCAGCTTGCTGCTGCCGAGAATCGAGTCTTTCCCCATGGCAACCGCCTCCTCTAAGTTCCGCTGTCAGGCGAGGCAGCCCGTGCGAGCGAAAAGCGAGCGACTGGCCCCACCGCAGGTGGCGAGCGTTTGGCACCGCCGCAGGTGGTTAGCGCCGAGGGCGCCCACGGTCGCGGCCGCGATCTCCAAAGCCTCGACCCCGGTCCGAAGAGCTGTGTCCGCGATCGCTGAACGCGCGCGGCTTGGGCGGCGCGACGACCGGCAGGTCGGTCTTGCCGGCGGGAAAAACCGCTAGAAAGCGGTCGGGACCTTCGCCGTGGCTGGCCGTCTCCACGCCCTCGATGCCGCGGAAAGCCATGTGCATCAGGCGGCGCTCGCGGCTGTTGGTAGGCGCGAAGGCATAGGGAATGCCGGAGCGAATCACCTTCTCGGCGACGGTCTCCGCGGTCATGCGCTGCTCCTGGGCGCGCAGGGCCTTGAAGTTGTCGGCGTCGAAGCTGATCAGGTCGCCCTCGCGCTGGTCGAGGCGCAAAATCTGCCCGGCGATGGTTTCGAGAGCCAGCAGCAGCTCGCCGTTGTGCTGGGTCACCAACAGCACGTCGGGCCCGGCCAGCTCCACGCACAGGGCTGGGCCGTGGGCATCGGGGTCTTGGGCGCCGGGCGCGGCTTCCGGGGCGCTGATGCGGTATTTGAGGCGCAAACCACCCAGCTTGTTCAGGGTGGCGAGGAATCCGGCAATTTTTTGGGCAGCCTGTTGCAGGTCGTCGATTGGCATAACAAGTTAGTATCGCAGAGCCGGGCCAACCGTGGGCGGGGAAATCGCCGGGAAGGCTCCAGCGCGTGTGCGTTATCTAGTCCTCCCGCACCTTGGGCGTCAGGTATTCGGGGCCGACGGGGTCGGTCACCGACTCCTCGATAATGCGATCGATCTCGTCCATGGCTGCGGCGTCCAGCGTCCAGCCCAGCACGCCGGCGGCCGCGTCGAGTTGCTCGGGACGTTTCGCGCCCCACAGGGCCACGGAGATGCCGGGCCGATCGAGCACCCAGCGCACGGCCAGCTCCGGCAGCGTCTTGCCGTAGCGCTCGCGGGCAAAGGCGGTGAGCCGCTCAACGGCGTCGATGTATTGCGAGAAGCGCGGCTCCCGGAACTTGGGGTCCACGCTGCGAATGTCTTTGCGGTCGAAGGTCATGCCGCGATGAACGCGCCCGCCCAGCATACTGCGGCAGAGCGAACTGTAGGTCAGCACGGCGACCCCGTTGGCCGCGCACCAGGGCAGGATGGAGCTGTCGATTTGCCGCTCGAAGAGGTTGTAGGGCGGCTGGTTCGAGGCCAGCGGAGCGACCGCGCGGAACTCCTCCATCTGGGCAACCGAGAAATTGCTCACCCCCAGCGCGCGCACCTTGCCCTCGCGCACGAAGCCGGCCAGCAACTCGGCGGTCTCGGCGATGGGCGTGCGCGTGTCCGGCCAGTGCACCTGGTAGAGGTCGATGAAGTCGGTATCCAGGCGGCGCAGGCTGCCCTCCAGTTCCGCCCGCAGCCGTACCGCGGTCGAGTTGGCAAAAACCCCTGCGGCGCTCCATTCCAGGCCGGCTTTGCTGGCGATAAAAAAGGCCTCGCGGCGTCCGTGCGCGCGCATCGCCTTGCCGGCGATCTCCTCGGAGCGCCCGTGCCCGTAGATCGGCGCGGTGTCGATCAGGTTGATGCCGCGCTCGACCGCGCTCAGACAGGTGGCGACGGCTACCTCGTCCGGGATCGTGCCCCACTCCATCCCGCCCAGGGCCCAAGTGCCCAATCCAATGCGGGAGACTTCCACTCCGGCAATCCGTGTCGTTTCCATGTTGAACATCTTAAGGCGTCTTTCAGCTTGCGGGTGTTACGGTTGGGAATCGCCGGCCGAGTCTTAGTTCAATTTGTTTTCGGCCTCACGGGAATTTAAGGTTCCAATCGTATGCTCCTGAGTGTGACTATGCTGCATAACAACTTGCACGACCCAAAAGAACGTTTCTTCAAACGGCTCCGCGGCGCAACCTGCGTTTTGTCTTTGGCCGCCGTATCCGCTGTATTGGCTGGCGGTCAAACGCCTGCCGATGGCGCAAGCCTGGACCAGCAGGTCCTGGCCAAGCCCGCCACGATCACCCTGGATGAAGCGATCCGCCGCGCCCAGGCGAACGAGCCGGCCTTTGCCGCCGCGCTGGCCGACAGCAAGGTCGCCAAGGCCGATGGCTGGATTGCCCGCGCCGGCCTGCTGCCCGGCGTGGTCTACCACAATCAGGCAATCTACACGCAGGGCAACGGGCCAAAGGGCCAGGCGTCGCAGATCTTCATCGCCAACAACTCGGTGCACGAGTATGCCAGCCAGGCATCTGTGAACGAGACGCTGGGGCTGGGGCAACTGGCCGGCGTGCGGCGCGCGGATGCCGAGGCGGCGCGGGCGCAGGCCGAACTGGAAGTGGCGCGGCGCGGCCTGGTCTCGGCGGTCACCGGCCTCTATTACGGCTCGCTGGCGGCGGACAACAAGCTGGCGGTGGCCGAGCGTGCCCACGCCGAAGCAAGCAGCCTTGTCACCCTCACCGAGAAGCGCGAGCAGGCCCGCGAGGCGGCCCATGCCGACGTGGTGAAGGCGCAACTCGGCGAGCAGCAGCGGCGGCGCGATCTGTCCGATGCCCGCGTGGCCGCAAACAAGGCGCACTTGGAGCTGGGCGTGCTGCTCTTTCCCGATCCCCGCACGCCCTTCGAACTCGTGGCCGCCAACGGCGCGGTGGAGCTTCCCGCCCGCGGCGATGTCGAGCAGGCGGCGGCGAAATACAATCCAGAGCTGAAGAGCGCGCTGGCGGCGGTGAACGTGAGCAATGCCGAGGTGCTGGCGGCGCGCGCCGCCTATCTGCCCGACCTGGGATTGAACGTGACCTACGGCATCGACGCTCCGCAGTTTGCCGTCAACAGCCCCGACCATCTGCGCAATCTGGGCTACTCGGCTAGCGTGACCGTGGACATCCCGGTGTGGGACTGGTTGTCCACGCAGCACAAGGTGAAGCAGAGCGTGATTCGCCGGGACGCCGCGCGGGTGGCGCTGACCGCCGCTCAACGGCGGCTGATTGCCCGTCTCGACGAAGCGTATTCCGAGGCCGCCGCGGCGCGAGAGCAGCTCGAATCGCTCGACGCCAGCGTCACGACGGCGGCCGAGAGCCTGCGCCTGACGCGGCTGCGCTATGCCGAGGGCGAGGCCACCGTGCTGGAAGTTGTGGACGCGCAAGGCGCCTTTGTGGGCGCTGAGAATGAGCGCGAAGACAGAAGAGTGCGCTTCCAGACGGCGCGCGCGGAACTGGAAACGCTGACAGGAACGATGTGAAGGCCTTCTGGCGAGCGAAGGACGGGCTGGTTGAGGGTTGAGGTTTCCCACCCTTGCGCCAAGAAAAAGGCGCAAGGATGGGGCACGGGGCAGTAGTGGGATGCGCAGGGCGGGCTGGTGGGCATTCGTGCTTTCCCAGGGGATCTTGAGACTTTGACGGGAACGATGTGAGCGAATGAAGAGCATGAGCTGGAACGGAAATCGGGGTGTTGGCTTGGTGAAGACAAGATGGGTTTTGCTGGGGGCGCTTGCGCTGCCCGTGGCGCTGGTGCCGGGATGCAAGAAGGAAGCCCCGCCCGAGGTGCAGGTGACGGTGCAGGCTGAGCATCCGGAACAGGGTCCGATCGCGGAGCACATCGTGGCCGACGCCATTCTGGCTCCGCTGGCGCAGGCCGCCATCGCGCCCAAAATCTCCGCCCCGGTGCGCAAGTTCTACGTCGAGCGCGGCTCGAAGGTGAAGGCGGGCCAGTTGCTGGTGACGCTGGAAAACAGCGACCTGGCCGCCGCCGAGCAGGACAACAAGGGCTCGTACATGGCGGCCGAGGCGGCTTATGCCACGGCCACCAAGGCGCAGGCGCCGGAAGACGCGCAAAAGGCCGAGTCGGACCTGGCGCAGGCCAAGGCGAATCTCGACTTGAACCTGAGCATCGTGAAGAGCCGCAAACAGCTCTTTGCCGAGGGCGCGATTCCGGGCCGCGACCTGGACACGGCCGAGGCCGCGCTGGTCGCAGCCCAGGCCGCTTACCATGCCGCGGAGTTGCATCTGGACTCCATGCGCAAGGTCAGCCGCGAGGCGGCGCTGAAGTCTGCCCAAGGCCAGCTCGCCTCGGCGGAAGGCAAATACAAAGGCGCGGCAGCCCAGGTGAGCTACTCGGAGATTCGCAGCTCCATCGACGGCGTGGTGACCGACCGGCCGCTGTTCGCCGGAGAGACTGCCGCTGCGGGCGCGCCGGTCATTACAGTGATGGACACCTCGAACCTGCTGGCGAAAGCCCATCTGGCGCAGAGCCTGGCACAGCGATTGAAGCTGGGGGACGAGGCCTCGATCCTTGTGCCGGGAGTAGCGGAGCCGGTCCTGGCGAAGATCGCTCTGATCAGCCCGGCGCTCGACCCTGGCAGCACCACCGTCGAGGTCTGGCTCAAGATCGACAACAAAGCTGGAGCTTTGAAAGTGGGTACGCCGGTGAAGGTTTCGATTACCGGGCGAACGGAGCCGAAGGCCTGGAAGATTCCCGCATCTGCCATTCTGACCGCGCAGGATGGAAGCAAGTCGGTGATGGTGGTGGGCGCCGACGGCGCGGCCCATCGCAAAGCGGTGAAGTTGGGCCTGCTGGATGCCGAGGACGTGCAAGTGACCGAGGGCGTTGCGCCAGGCGATCTGGTGGTTACCGGCGGGGCGTATGGGCTGGACGACGGCGCCAAGGTGAAGGTCGGTCCGGAAGCAGACGACGACAAGAAGCCGGAAGCCGGCCAGGGCGGAGGAGACGACTAATGCCCGACCAAGTCTCCGGCACGGCGGGCGGCGAGAAGTCTTTCTGGCTGGCCCGCTCCACGCGCACCATCTTCTTCTTCGCGGCCATCCTCACCGTGGCGGGTATCTACTTCGCCTTCCAGGTGCCGATCTCGGTCTTTCCCGAGACCAACTTTCCGCGCGTGGTGATCGGCGTGGACAACGGCGTGATGCCGGTCGAGCAGATGCAGGTGACCATCACCAAGCCGATTGAAGACGCGGTGAACTCCGTGCCGGGGCTGAGGACGGTGCGCTCGACAACCAGCCGCGGTTCGGCGGAGATCAGCCTCTTCTTCGACTGGAACGTGGACATGTTCCATCAGCTTCAACTGGTGGATGCGGCCCTGAGCAAGGTGGCCCAGACCTTGCCGGCCACCGCCAGAATCACCACCAACCGGCTGACCTTTGCCACGTTTCCGATTCTCGGCTACAGCCTCACCTCCGACACCGTGCCGCAGACGCGGCTGTGGGAGATTGCCACCTACGACCTGAAACCGCCGCTGAACCGCGTGCAGGGCGTCAGCACGGTCACCGTGCAGGGCGGCAAGGTGCCGGAATTCCATGTCGTGCCGAATCTGGCGCTGCTCCAGGCCTCCGGCGTCACCATTCTCGACCTGGTCAACGCCATCCAGGCCTCGAACATTGTGGACTCGCCCGGATTGTACGAAGCCGATCACAAGTTGATTCTGGGTCTGGTGGGCGCGCAAGTGCACGACGCCGAGCAACTGAAGCAACTGGTGGTGAAGACCACCGCCGCCGGAGCGCCGGTGCATGTGGCCGATGTGGCCACGGTGGAACAGGCCACCATGCCGGTCTATACGGCGGTGACCGCCAACGGCAAAGAGGCGGTGCTGGTGAACATCGCCCGCCAGCCTTCCAGCAACACCGTCGCCGTGGCCGATGCAGTGGCGGCGCAGGTCAAGGAACTCAAGCGGAAACTCCCCCCCGGCGTGCGGCTGGAACCGTTCTACGATCAGTCGCAGATCGTCCGCGACAGCATCTCCAGCGTGCGCGACGCCATCGCCATCGGGCTGGTACTGGCCTGCATCATCCTCTTCCTCTTCCTGCGCGACTGGACCTCCTCGCTGATCGCCGGGCTGGTTATCCCCGTCACCATCGCCGTAACGATTCTGGTGTTGTGGACGATCGGGCAGAGCTTCAACCTGATGACGCTGGGAGGCTTGGCCGCGGCTATCGGGCTGGTGATCGACGACGCCATCGTGGTGGTCGAAAACATCGTGCTGCATCGCGACAGCGGCGAGCGCCGCGGCGATGCGGTGCGCAAGGCCCTCAAGGAAATCACTGCGCCGCTGATCGGCTCCACCATCACGCCGGTAGTGGTCTTTCTGCCGCTGGTTTCGGTCAGCGGCGTAACGGGGAGCTTCTTCCGCGCGCTGGCCATCACCATGGCGGCAGCGCTGCTCACATCGCTCATTCTTGCGCTGACCTGGACGCCGGGCCTGAGCCTGGCGATGCTGAAAGACCGGTGCAAGGGCACGACGCACCAGGACCACAAAACCGGACGCCTGATGGGTCCGGTGATCGAGCTGCACCGCCGCCTGCTGGAAGCTGCGCTGGCCAAGCCGCTGTGGGTGGGCGCGGCCTGTCTGCTGCTGGTGGTTGGCACCTGGGCCGGCTATCGGGCGCTGGGCTCCGACCTGCTGCCGGAGATGGACGAGGGCGGCTTCATTCTGGACTACATTATGCCGGCGGGAAGCTCGCTGACCGAGACCAACCGGGTTCTGGCGCACGTGGAGCGCATCCTGCACGAAACGCCGGAGGTGGAAACCACTTCACGGCGCACCGGCCTGCAACTGGGCCTGGCCGCGGTGACCGAGGCCACCTACGGCGACTTCACGGTCAAGCTGAAGGCCAAGCGCAACCGCGCCATCGACGATGTGATGGCCGATGTGCGCGCCCAGATCAAGTCAACCGAGCCGTCGCTGGACGTGGAGTTCACGCAGGTGCTTCAGGACATGATCGGCGACCTCTCGAATGCGCCCGAGCCGATCCAGATCAAGATCTTCTCCAACGACCCGGCGCTGCTCGAACAGCTCGGCCCCAGGGTCGGCGAGGCCATCGGGAAGATCGAGGGGGTGGTCGATGTGGAGAACGGCATCGAGAACACCATCAGCGGTCCGGCCACCAACTTCCAGGTCAATCCGGTGGTCGCCGCACGGCTGGGCTTCACTCCGGCCGAGGTTTCGGAAGACGCTACGGCAATCCTGGATGGCGTGACAGCTACCGATCCGCTGATTCAGAACGGGCGGCCGTACACGATTCGGGTCCGGCTGGGCGAAGAGAACCGCAAGTCGCTGGATGCGATCGAGAACACGGTCTTCAACAGCAGCACCGGGCACAGCGCCAGCCTGGGCTCGCTGGCCACGATTGAGCAGTTGCCGCCGCAGAACGAGATTCGCCGCGAGAATCTGCAACGGCTGGTGGTGGTTACAGGCCGGTTGGAAGGCTCGGATCTGGGCACGGCAATCGCCAAGGTGCGGCAGACGGTGGACGGGCTGCATCTGCCCGCCTCGGTGCGCGTGGAGTACGGCGGGACGTACGAAGAGCAACAAAAATCCTTCCGCGACCTGTTGCGGGTGCTGCTGCTGGCGCTGGCGCTGGTCTTCGGTGTGCTGCTGACCGAGTTCCGCAACTTCCCGGCGCCGATTGCCATTCTGACCTCGTCGGTGCTGTCCATCTCCGGGGTGATTCTGGCCCTGCTGGTGACGCACACCACGTTCAACGTGGCGTCGTTCATGGGGCTGATCATGGTCATCGGGATTGTGGCCAAAAACGGCATTCTGCTGCTCGACGCCGACGAAAAGTTCCGCGCCGAGGGCGCCTCTGCGGCGGAGGCCATGCTCCACGCGGCGCAGCGTCGTCTGCGGCCCATCGTGATGACGGCCATTGCAGCGGTCTGCGGGATGTTGCCGCTGGCGTTTGCGCTGGGCGCGGGATCGCAGATGCTGCAACCGCTGGCCATCG
>Ga0316217_10004469_pt1 | contig 15082 bp, 11 predicted proteins | sample 1anoAmetaG_FD_203633 | JGI IMG/M metagenome (GOLD analysis project Ga0316217, IMG submission 203633) | Freshwater microbial communities from Trout Bog Lake, Wisconsin, USA - 1anoA | ecosystem: Environmental > Aquatic > Freshwater > Lake > Hypolimnion/Profundal zone | place: USA: Wisconsin... | reverse complement strand
TATTGCGGCATTCTTTCTCTAGGACACGGCGCGTTCTTTGCTCTCGGCGGCTACGCCATGGGTATGTATTTGATGCGCCAGATCGGCGCTCGCGGGGTCTACGCCAACCCGCTGCTTCCCGACTTCATGGTGTTTCTCAACTGGAAGGAGCTTCCGGTTTCCTGGTGGGGTTTCAACCATTTCGCCTACGCCGCGCTCATGGTGGCGCTGACGCCTGGCCTTCTCGCGTTCGCATTCGGCTGGTTTGCTTTCCGCTCGCGCGTGACCGGCGTGTATCTCTCGATCATCACGCAAGCCATGACTTATGCGCTGAAGCTGGCGTTTTTTCGGAACGATTTTGGCTTTGGCGGCAATAACGGCCTGACGGATTTCAAGGACATTCTCGGCTTCAACGTTCAATCCGACGTCACGCGCACGGCCTTGTTCTCGATATCGACGCTCAGTTTGGCGCTAGCCTATGTCGCCTCGAAAGCGATTGTCAGTTCGAAATATGGAAAGACCCTCGTCGCCATACGGGATTCAGAGAATCGCGTGCGCTTCCTCGGCTATCGCGTGGAGAACTACAAACTCTTCGTCTTCGTCGTTTCCGCCGTCATGGCGGGGGTTGCGGGGGCGCTCTACGTTCCGCAGGTTGGCATCATCAACCCGTCCGAGTTCGATCCCGGAAACTCCATCGAGGCGGTTATCTGGGTGGCGGTGGGGGGGCGCGGGACGCTGGTGGGGGCCGCCCTTGGCGCCATTGTCGTGAATTTCGCGAAAACCTATTTCACGGGCGCGTTTCCGGAATATTGGTTATTTGCGCTTGGCGGGTTGTTCGTCGTGGTTACGCTTTTCCTCCCGAAGGGCTTGCTCGGGCTTCTCCTTGCGCGCCGGTCCGGCAACGCGCCGACTCCGACCCCGAAAGCCGATGAGACCGAGGAAGTCACGCCATGATCGATGGCCAGAATCCCGCGCTTACAAAGTCCCTGCTTTATCTCGACGGCGTCGCCGTCTCGTTTGACGGTTACAAGGCCCTGCGGGGGCTCTCCTTGATTCTCGCGCCCGGCGAGATGCGCGCCATCATCGGCCCGAATGGCGCAGGCAAGACGACGATGATGGACGTCATCACCGGCAAGACGCGCCCTGACTCCGGCGATGTGTATTTCGAGGGCCTCCACGATCTGACGGAACTCGACGAAACGGAAATCGCGCAACTTGGCGTGGGGCGAAAATTTCAGAAGCCGACGGTTTTCGAAAATCATACGGTTTCCGACAATATCCTGCTGGCGGCGAAAGCGCCGAGGACCGTCTATGCGACTCTGTTTGGAGGCGCCGCCAGACAGGAGCGTGAAACTATAGAGCGAATTCTGGGCGTAATCCGGCTTGGCGAGGCTCGAAACCGACTGGCGGGATCGCTGTCGCATGGCCAAAAGCAATGGCTCGAAATAGGCATGTTGCTGGCTCAGGATCCCAAGCTATTGCTGGTCGACGAACCTGTGGCGGGGATGACCGACGCAGAAACCGCGACGACGGCTGAGCTTCTCAAGGAGATTGCGCGAGACCATTCCGTTGTCGTTGTCGAGCACGACATGGCCTTCGTACGCGAACTCGGCGTCAAGGTCACCGTGCTCCACGAAGGATCCGTACTGGCCGAGGGATCGCTCGATCAGGTTAGCGCCGACGAGCGCGTCATTGAAGTGTATCTCGGGCGGTGACGCATGCTGAACGTTGAAGCCATTGATGTCTTCTATGGTGCAGCGCAGGCGCTGAGATCGGTTTCACTCAAGGCGCAAGTGGGTCGAGTGACCTGCGTGCTCGGTCGCAATGGCGTCGGGAAATCCTCGCTGTTGCGAGCCATCGTCGGCCATCAGCAGATCGCAAGCGGGGCCATCCGCTGGATGGATGAGGACATCAGTTCGCTGCCGACCTACCTGCGCGCGCGTCGCGGGATCGGCTATGTGCCGCAAGGGCGCGAGATATTCCCGTTGCTTACGGTTCGTGAAAATCTCATGACGGGCTTTGCGACCCAGTCGCGCGACAAGCAGGTGTTCGACGACGAAATCTTCAGTCTGTTTCCGGTTCTGAGCGAGATGATGGGACGCCGCGGCGGCGACCTTTCGGGCGGTCAGCAGCAGCAGCTCGCCATTGCGCGCGCGCTGGTCACACGCCCTAAACTGCTCGTACTCGACGAGCCGACCGAAGGCATTCAGCCGTCGATCATCAGAGATATCGGACGCGCCATTCTTTATTTGCGGCAAAAAGGCGAGATGGCGATTGTCGTTGTCGAACAATATTTTGAATGGGCGCGCGACATTGCGGACGACTATGCCGTCATGGATCGCGGCGCGGTTGTCCTGGCGGGCGAGAGAAAGGATATGAACGAGACAGAGGTCCGCAAGCGCTTGTCCGTGTGATGGCGGCCGGCGGCTCTCCTTGGCGGCCCCTGACGATCAGGCCGCGTCCGTCTTCTGATAATCCTTGATGTCGGAAAAGGTGATTTTCGGCCAGCGTTCCTGCTCGTAGCGCAGATTGAAAGCCGAACTCGCCATGAATACCGGGGAGCCATCGAGATCGGCGGCCATCGAGGAGGGGTAGGCGGACACAAACTTCTCGAGTTCGATCCGGTCGTCGCAGGAAACCCATCGGCAAATCTCAAACCGGCTCTGTTCGAAAGAGACGGGCAGGCCATATTCGGCGTTGAGACGTTCGGTCAGCACGTCGAGCTGCAGCGCCCCGACGACGCCGACCACCGCGCTGGCGCCGTCGTGCGGCAGGAAGACCTGCACAACGCCTTCCTCGGCCATCTGTTGCAGGGCGTCGCGAAGCTTCTTGGCTTTCATGGCGTCGGCCAGCTTCACGCGCCTAAGGATCTCTGGCGCGAAACTCGGCACGCCGCGAAAAACGATGTCCTCGCCCTCCGTTAGCGTATCGCCGATGCGCAGCAGGCCGTGATTGGGAATGCCGACGACGTCGCCTGCGAAGGCCTCTTCCGCCAACGAGCGGTCTTGCGCGAAAAAGAACTGCGGCGCCGACAATGTGACCGACTTCCCGGTACGGACCAGCTTGGCTCGCATCCCTCGTTGAAGCCGGCCCGAGCAGACGCGCATGAAGGCGATGCGGTCACGGTGGTTTGGATCCATGTTCGCCTGGATCTTGAAGACAAACCCCGTCATCTTCGATTCGCCCGCCTGCACCTCGCGGCTCGAGGCGGCCTGCGCGCGCGGCGGCGGCGCAAGTTCGGCCATGGCGTCGATGAGGTCGCGCACGCCAAATTCTCTCAGCGCGCTTCCGAACAGCACGGGGGTTAGATGCCCCTCGAGAAACGCTTGCCGGTCGAAGGGCCGGCAGCCGTCTACCGCCAGCATCATTTCTTCGGTATAGGCGTCGCGCTCGTGCTCTGGCAACATCGCGGCGATGGCGGGGTCGTCCGGGCCGGTGGCGGGAATGTCGGCGGCGTCCTTGCCCAGCGCGCGAAATGTCTTGCGTCGGATGTCGTAGGCTCCGGCCAGGGAGCGGCCGCGCCCGATCGTCCAACTCAGCGGCGCGGTGTCGAGCGCCAGCGTCTTTTCGATTTCGTCGAGGAGTTCGAAGGGGTCGCGCGTCTCGCGGTCCATCTTGTTGATGAAGGTGACGATGGGAATGTCGCGAAGCCGACAGACCTCAAACAATTTGCGGGTTCTGGCCTCGATGCCCTTGGCCGCGTCGATAACCATGACCGCCGAGTCGACGGCGGTCAGGGTGCGGTAGGTGTCCTCGGAAAAGTCCTCGTGACCGGGCGTGTCGAGCAGGTTGAAAACGCAACCGCCATATTCGAAGGTCATCACCGAGGTAACCACGGAGATGCCGCGTTCGCGCTCGATGCCCATCCAGTCCGACCGGGTCTGACGTCGGTTCGCCTTGGCGCGCACCTCGCCGGCGAGCTGAATGGCGCCGCCAAACAGCAGGATCTTCTCGGTTAATGTCGTCTTGCCGGCGTCAGGATGCGAAATGATCGCAAAAGTGCGGCGGCGCGCGACGGGGTTCTGTTCGGTCATGATAGCGTCAATCGGGGGGAACGGGCCTTCCCTTAGCCCGCTCCGTCTCTGAGGAAAAGACCTCGCTGCGGTTAGGTATGCCCGGAAGTGATCGGCACATCTTGAAAATCAGGTTTCGTGCCGGGGCTTGGACGCCGATGGTGCTTCGCCTGACGGCCCTAAGCCGTCGATCTGTTCCCGACCCCGAGGTCTCCATGCTCGACCGCCCGACCACCAAGGCCGCCTGGCTCGAACGCGCTGCGGCGCTCGAGCCCGAGGGCCGCGCCTTTATCGACGGGGCCTACGTCTCCGCGCTTTCCGGAAAGACCTTTGCAAAAGCGTCGCCCATCGACGGTCGGGTCTTCGCCCAGGTCGCCGATTGCGATGCGGCGGATATCGACCGCGCGGTGGCTGCGGCTCGACGCAGCTTCGCCTCAGGGGTCTGGCGCGATGCCGACCCCCAGCGCAAGAAGCAGGTCCTGTTGCGTTTTGCGCAACTGATTCGCGAACACGCCGACGCCATCGCCCTGCTCGAAACCCTCGACGTCGGCAAGGTGATCGCGAATTCGATCGCCGTGGACGTGCCGTTCTGCGCCAATTGCATCCAGTATTACGCCGAACTCGCCGACAAGCTCTATGACGAGGTCGCGCCTGTCGGTTCGCGCGATGTCGCCATGGTTCGCAAGGAACCCCTGGGGGTGGTCGGCGCCATCGTGCCCTGGAACTATCCGCTCATTATCGCCGCCTGGAAGATCGGACCGGCGCTTGTGGCCGGAAATTCGGTTGTTCTGAAACCGGCGGAACAGTCGCCGCTCGGCGCGCTCTATCTTGCCAAACTGGCGACGGAAGCGGGACTGCCCGACGGTGTGCTCAATGTCGTGCCCGGCTTCGGCGAGCGGGCCGGCAAACCCCTCGCGCTGCATCCCGACGTCGACATCGTCACGTTCACCGGCTCAACCGAGGTCGGCAAGCTAATGATGGTCTACGCCGGACAAAGCAACATGAAGCGAGTATCGCTCGAGTGCGGCGGCAAGAGTCCGCATGTCGTCATGCCCGACGCGGACATCGCCGCGGCGGCCGAAGCGATTGCCTGGGGGATCTATTACAATCAGGGCGAAACCTGTCACGCCGGCTCGCGCGTCATCGTCCACGAGTCCATTCGCGCGCGTCTTGTCGCGGCCATCGCGGATGTGCAACGCAAGCAGATCCCTCTGGGCCACCCGTTCGAGGCGGCCTCGCAGCTCGGCGCCGTCGTCGAAAAGGGGCACATGGAAAGGGTGCTCCGTTACATCGACATCGGGGTCAAGGAGGGCGCCCGGATCGCGCATGGCGGCAAGCGCGCGCTGGAAGACACGGGCGGATATTACGTCGAGCCGACAATCCTGGACGATGTTCGCAACGATATGCGGGTAGCGCAGGAGGAGATCTTTGGCCCCGTCGTGGTCGTCATTTCCTTTACGGAAGAGGAGGAGGCGATTCGTCTCGCCAACGACACGATTTATGGACTTGGCGCGGCTGTTTGGACGAACGACATGAATGCCGCCCATCGTCTGACCCGGGCCATTCGCGCCGGCACGGTCTGGGTCAACACCTTCGATCGTTCATCGCTCGCGACGCCGTTCGGGGGCTTCAAACAGTCGGGCTTCGGTCGTGACCGCTCGCCGCACGCCATCGATAAATATATGGATTTCAAGACGATCTGGACCTCTTACAAATAGGTGGGGGATGTCGGACTCCTCTCTGCTGTTGACGAAAGCGCCGCGGGCGACGATCACGAAAATCGAAATCACTCGCCATCGTCTGAATTTCGATCCCCCGTTTCATGCGAGCTGGGACACCAAGCCGCGCACCTTCTGGGATGCGGCGATCGTTCAGGTCCACACGGATCTCGGCGTCACGGGAATCGGATCCGGCGACATGATGCTTGGCTTCGAAGGCCACGAGCATCTGTTCGTCGGCGAAGATGCGCTCGCAATCGAGCGGCACTGGCGCATCCTCAACAATATCAGCTTTCATTGGGGCCGATGCTGGCCGCTCGACCTCGCGCTCTGGGATCTTGCGGGAAAGATAACCGGACAACCCTGCTGGAAATTGATTGGGGGGTTGGCCGGGTCGGTGAAAGCTTACGCCTCGTCGGGAACGTTGAGGGGCCCCGCCGCCCTCGCTGACGCCGCGGAAAGATACATCGCGCAGGGATTTCCCGCCCTGAAAATTCGGTTCCATCGTGGTGACTGGCGCGCCGATATAGCAGCGCTTGAAGCGGTGCGCGCGCGCGTGGGAAACAAGCTCGAACTGATGGTCGACTGTAATCAGGGCTGGCGCATGTCGTGGGACGCCTATGCGCCCTGGTCGCTGAAAGACGCAATTCAGGTTGCGCGCGAGCTTGAGCGGCTGGACGTCTACTGGATGGAGGAGCCGTTGCATCGCGGCGACAGGGAAGGCATGCGCCGCCTGCGCGATACGGTCGATGTGCGCGTCGCCGGGGGCGAGATGACGCGGGAACTCTATGAGTTCCGGGATCTCATTCGCGAGGGATGCCTTGACGTCCTGCAGCCCGACGCTGCGCTTGTCGGCGGCATCACCGGGCTGCGGCGTGTGGCGCTGATGGCCCAGGAGCACAATCTCGTCTTCACCCCTCATACCTGGACGAACGGCATGGGCGTCGTGGCCAACGCCCATCTGACGGCAGGTCTGTGCGATGCGCCCTTCCTCGAATATCCCTACGATCCCCCGGAGTGGGATGTGGACCGTCGGGACTACATGATGGCGGAACCCTTGCGGGTCGACGCTACTGGTCATATCGTGCTGTCAGAAAAACCCGGTATGGGCTATGATCTTGCGACGGATCGGCTCGCGAAGACGCGCATAGCATAGCGCTTGCGTCTATCGCCGGGGGGAGGGGCGATGGACCGCAAATGGTTGCCGCTGAATGCGCTGCGAGCGTTCGAAGCGGCGGGGCAGCATCTCAGCTTCACGGCTGCGGCCAATAGCCTTACCGTGGCGCAAAGCGCGGTCAGTCGCCACGTGATTGTCCTCGAGAATTTTCTGGGCGTGGCGCTTTTCGAGCGTCGACCGCAGCAGCTCGTTCTGACCGAGGCGGGGCGGCATATTCTGCCTGTCGTCTCGAAGTCTTTCGATCGTATCGATCAAGCGCTCGGCGAGGTGATCAAGGAGAAGGGCCGGCCGAAGCGGGTCCTCAAGGTGGCTTTGCCAACGTCTTTCGCACATCGTCTCGCCATCCCGATCCTCCGGGATTTTCGCGCCGAACATCCGGGGATCAGCCTGGAGATCGTCTCGAAACCCACGGCGGGTCCGGACATGGACGGCGATATCGATATCGCTATCGTCTACACGGAGCCGCGGGTGACCGATGCGATCCACGACCTCTTGTGGATGGTTCGCTCCACGATTCTGTGCAGCCCGAAGCTGTTGCAGAGCGTTGAACGCTCCGATCCCGCAAAATTCATCGCCGCCTGCGATCTCTTGCACGTGAAGCTTGAGGACCGTCCGAGACATTTCTTTTGGGAGATGCTGGCCAGATCGATTGGGCGACCGGATCTCGCCGTCGACCGCGGGCTCGTCTTCGACACCTCCCAGCTTGCAGTCCAGTATTCCATACTTGGCGACGGTCTTGTGCTGGCCGATCCCTTGCTGTTCGCCGAAGAGATCAAGGCCGGGCGCCTGGTGCGTCCTTTCGATATCTGGCTCGACGAGGGTTACGGCTACTACCTCACCACGCACCCGGAAGATCTGAGCAATGAGGCCGTGGCCTTGTTCCGCTCGTGGCTGATCGCTCGGTTCTCGGCGGATGCCGCTACGGAAGCGGAGCCGCCCATCCCCGAGACCCCGCGTCTGCGCGCCGCGAAGTAGCGGTTCTCAGGCCGTAAAGACCAAATTGGCATATAGCGATGCCAATTTGGCGCGTGGCGCGGCTTTGTTCGTGCGTCTAAGGTCGCTCTACGCAAGCTGCGGGATTGAGTCTATGTCGATGGAAACGCAGGCCGAAGACACGCCGCGCCGCCGCCGCCGGAGCGCAGATCGGCCCATTGTCGCGCCGCCCCCGCCCTCGCAACCCCGCTACAACATCGCGCCCGTGGAAATCGTCTCGCGCGACGAGCTCGAATCCGTCCATCAGGCCGCCCTGACGGTGCTGAAAGAGATAGGCATCGACATTTTGCACGACGAAGTCCGGGCCATGCTGAAATCAGCGGGTTGCGATGTCGCGGCGGGCGCGGAGCGGGTTCGGTTTGACCCTCAGCTCGTAGAGGCGCAAATCGGCCTTGCGCCGCGCAGCTTCACGCTGCATGCCCGCAATCCCGAGCGAAATGTCATCGTTGGCGAGGGGCATGTCGCCTTTTGCTCGGTCGCCAGCACGCCAAATTCCTTCGATCGCGCCGGCGGGCGTCGTCCGGGCAACAATCGGGATTTTCAGAACTTCATCCGCCTCGGACAGGGTCTGGACTCGATCCACGTGTGGGGCGGCTATCCCGTCGAGCCCGTAGACATCCATGCATCGGTGCGGCACCTCGACGCCCTGTTCGACATGCTGACGCTCTCCGACAAGCCGATTCATGCCTACAGCCTGGGGCGCGAGAGAATTACGGACGGCATAGAACTCGCCCGGATCGCCCGTGGGATCGACCAGGTCACACTCGAAACTGAACCGTCGCTGTTCACGGTCATCAACTCTTCGTCGCCGCTGCGTCTCGATACGCCGATGCTTGAAGGCGTTCTGCAGATGGCGCGACGCAACCAGGTCGTAGTGCTCACGCCATTCACGCTCGCCGGCGCGATGGCGCCCGTGACGCTGGCCGGCGCGCTCGCCCAGCAACATGCGGAGGCGCTCGCAGGATTGACGGTGGCGCAACTCGCGCGACCCGGCTCGCCTTTTGTCTATGGCGGCTTCACATCCAATGTCGACATGAAGACTGGCGCGCCCGCGTTCGGTACCCCCGAATATATGAAGACGGCCATGGTCGGCGGGCAATTGGCCCGGCGCCTTGGATTGCCCTACCGTTCGTCCAACGCCAACGCCGCCAACACGCTCGACGCGCAGGCCGCCTATGAGAGCGTGTTTTCTCTGTGGGGCGCCATCATGGGCGGCGTGAACCTGCTGATGCATGGCGCGGGCTGGATGGAAGGCGGATTGCAGGCTTCCTTCGAGAAGATGGTCCTCGATGCCGACCTTCTGGCGATGGTCACAGATTTCCTGAAGCCGCTTCGCGTGGACGTGGAGGAACTCGCGATCGAAGCGATGCGGGAAGTGGGTCCCGGCGGACATTTCTTTGGCGCCGCTCATACCCAGAGTCGTTACCGCAATGCCTTTTTCTCGCCGATGATTTCGGATTGGCGCAATTACGAAACGTGGCGCGAGGCCGGTTCGCCCACGGCTTACGACACGGCCGAACGGCTCTACAAACAGCGGCTCGAAGATTATCGGCAGCCGCCCATCGAGCCGGAGCGGCTCGAGGCGTTGCAGGCTTTCGTTGTCCGCCGAAAGGAAGAGGGCGGCGCCCCCACGGATTTCTGACGACGCATGACCCAGGCGACCGCCATCGATAGTCCCGAGGCTCTGGTGCGCGCAGAGGCCCGCCAACTCTCCCTCTCGCATTGGGCCGTTGCCGCGACCTTCGTTTCGTTCGGGGTCGGGTCCGGTCTTTGGTCCGGTTCGACCGGCGCTCTGCTCGCTCGCACCGGGATCGGGGCGGTAGCCTTTGGTTTCACTTTAACGGCATACACAGCCGTGTATCTCGCGGCGATGTCTCTGATGTCGAACGTCGCGAGACAATTCGGGGTCAAGCCGGTGGGACTTGCGGCGGCCATTCTTGCGTGTCCTGCCCTGGCGGTCGTCCTTATGGCGACACAGGCCTGGGTCCTGATCGCGGGTCTGATGGTCTATGCCGTCGCGGCAGGTACGCTGGATTCGTCTATGAACGCGCAAGGCGCGGCGCTGGAGCGGCGATTTGGACGCCCCATCTTTGCGCGACTGCACGGATGCGCCTCCGCAGGCGGGGCGGTTGGGGCGATTCTCGGCAGCCTTCTCATCAGCGGACCCTGGCCTTGGCTGTCTCCGGTCCTGGGCGTTCTTGGCTTTGTCGGCGTGGCGAGTTTCGTGGCGGCGGTTGTGCCGGGCGACCTCGGCGGCCGGCTCGGCGCGGGCGCGCCGGTGGGCGTCCGATTATTCTCCCGCGCCCTGATCGTGATCGGCGTCGTCGTTGGAGTTTCCATCACCTGCGAGTCGGCCACGCTCGCCTGGTCGTCCACCCTGCTGCGAGGAGAGGCGCCGAAATTGGCGGCCATCGCAGGGCTCGGCGGCACGTTTTTCTCGCTTTGCCAATTCACGCTCAGATTCAACGCCGACCGCATGCGCGCCCGTTACGGAGATCGGAACCTAATCGCTGTCTCTCTCGCCGTGGCGACCCTGGGTTTGAGCGTCGTCGCGTTGCCTTTCGGATTTTATGTCAGCGCCCTAGGCTTCGCCATTATCGGCGTCGGCACAGGTTCCATCGTCCCCTGCGGGTTCGCGCTGGCGGCGACGCGACCGGGCGTATCAGCGTCGGCGGGCATATCCGCAGTTGCGTTCGTCGGCATGACGGCGCGCTTGCCGGCGCCGATCGTCATCGGTTCGGTCGCACAGACCTATTCGCTCTCGGCCGCCTTTCTGCTGGTGGCGGCGCTCATGCTTTTCGCGCTTGTCGCGGTCTTGCTGCTCATACCGGATTCGCCGGGCTCGTCTGGAAAGGCTGTTCCATGAAATCTAATGCTCAGGTCGTCGTGATTGGCGGCGGCGTTGTCGGCGCCAGCGTCGCGTATCATCTCACAAAGGGCGGATGGAAAGACGTTCTGCTGATCGAGCGCTCCGAACTCACTTCGGGCTCGACTTGGCATGCCGCCGGCGGCATGCACACGCTCAACGGCGACCCCAATGTGGCGAAGCTGCAGCAGTACACGATCAATCTCTACAAGGAGATTGAGGCGATGTCCGGAGTCTCGACCGGCATGCACGTGACGGGCGGGCTGAATCTGGCGGGGACGAAGGAGCGTCTCGACTGGTTGAAGATGGCGCGCGCGCGCGGCCGATATCTCGGAATGAACCTCGAAATCATCTCGGTCGACGAAGCGGCGAAGATGTACCCGTTCATCGACAAGAAGCACTTTGTCGGCGCCATGTTCGACCCGGTCGAGGGACACCTCGATCCCTGGGGCGTGACGCAGGCCTATGCGAAATGCGCCACCATGGGCGGCGCGGAAATCGTGCGCTTCAACCGCGTCGTGGACCTCAAGCCGCGCCCGGACGGAAGCTGGGACGTGTTCACGGAAAAGGGCAACGTTCACGCCGAACATGTCGTCAATTGCGGCGGCCTGTGGGCGCGTGAAGTGGGCCGCATGGTCGGTCTCGAACTGCCCATTCTGGCCATGGAGCACCATTATCTCATCACCGAAGACATTCCGGGCGTAATCGACCCCAAGGTCGACAAGTTCCACGTCATCGATTTCGAGGGCGAAATCTACATGCGCCAGGAAGGCGGCGGCATGTTGATCGGCACCTATGAACAGGCCTGCCAGCCCTGGAGCGAGCGAGAAACCCCCTGGGACTTCGGCCAGAACCTGTTGCCGAACGATCTGGACCGTATCGCGCCCAGCCTGGAGACGGCGTTCCAGCACTTCCCGGATCTCGGCAAGGCCGGGATCCGCAAGGTCGTCAACGGGCCTTTTACTTTTGCCCCGGACGGGAACCCCCTGATCGGCCCCGTCAAGGGCCTGAAGAATTTCTGGGTCGCCTGCGGCGTCATGGCCGGGTTCAGCCAGGGCGGAGGCGTCGGCCTCGCCCTCGCCAACTGGATGATCGACGGCGATCCGGGCCACGATGTCTGGGGAATGGACGTGTCCCGCTTCGGCGACTGGGCGACCATGGCCTATACCAATGTAAAGGTTCGCGAAAACTATTCCCGGCGCTTCCGCATTCGGTTTCCGAATGAGGAGCTGCCCGCCGCTCGCCCGCTGCGGACAACGCCGATCTATGACCGACTCGTGGCGTCCAACGCCGTCATGGGCGATTACTGCGGCCTAGAAAATCCCCTGTGGTTCGCGCCTCAGGGCGAACCCCCGGTGGAGAACGTCACATTCCGCCGGTCCAATGCCCATCCGCATGTCGGCGCCGAATGCCGCGCGGTGCGTGCTGGGGTCGGCATGACCGAGATTGCCAATTACGGGAAGATCGAGGTCGAAGGCCCACGCGCCGCCGAGTTCCTCAACATGGTTATGGCGAACAGGCTGCCACCCGTCGGCAAACTCGCGCTTTCCCCGATGTTGAATGAAAAGGGCAAGCTAATTGGCGACTTCACGGTCTGCCGTCATGCCGACGACAAGTTCCTGCTCATCTGTTCGTATGCCGCGGAGGGCTACTATCTCCGGTGGTTCGAGCGGCATCTGCCGAAGGACGGGGTCGTCTGTCGCGCCGCCTCCATGGATTATCCGGGCCTTTCCATCGCCGGACCCAAGGCCCGAGAGCTGCTCGCGAGCGTCGTCTCGAGCGACGTATCCAACGCGGCGCTGCCGTTCCTTTCGTTCCGGAGAATGGACATTGGCATGATACCGGCCCTCGTCGGCCGTGTGAGCTTCACGGGCGAACTGGGCTATGAAATCTGGGTGCGGCCGGAGTACCAGCGGGCGCTGCACAGCCTGCTGCTGCAGGCGGGCAAGCCCTTGGGCCTGGTCGAATTCGGCATGCGGGCGTTGCTTTGCATGCGTCTGGAAAAGAGCTTCGGCACCTGGTTCCGCGAATATCGCCCCATCTACGGCGCCTTCGAAGCGGGGCTCGGCCGCTTCGTCGATTTGAAGAAGAACGATTTCATCGGTCGAGCCGCCGCCGCCGAGGAGAAGTCGAGCGGAGGCAAGCTGAGGCTCTCGACCTTCGCCGTAGAGGCGGATGACGCCGACGCCATTGGCGACGAACCGATCTGGCGCAACGGCAAGGTGATCGGCTGGGTGACTTCGGGCGGTTATGGACACTGCGTCGGCAAGTCTCTCGCGATGGGCTATATCGAGAAAGAGCACGCCGACGCTCAAGACGGCTTCGAGATCGAAATCATCGGGGAGAAGCGCCCCGCAGTTCGGCTCGCCGCGCCGCCGTACGATCCTACGGGCGTCGCGATGAGGTCGTGAGCCGATTTCAGGCCTTCGCCGCTTCGGCCGCGATGTTCGGGATATCGGACCGGTCTATGCCGATGTCGTGCAATTCACGGTCGGTGTACGTCGAGAGTTCCCGAACGACGTTCCAGTACACGTTACGCGCCCGAAAGTAGCGGCTGACGAATGAGAGGTTCATCTCGGTCTCCTGTTTGTGGGCGATCCTGAAGCCCCGTGGGGGGGCTGCAGGCGTCGCCGAAAGACTTGAGCGTTCGTGACTCCCCAGACCCGTCCATTTAATTTGTTGCGACGCACAAGTCAATGGTGCGACGCAACAGGCCCCTCAATTACGCATGAACGTCACCCGCTGTGCGCCGGGCTTATAGTTAAATCGCCTGAAAAACAGAAATTCGACCACGATATTGCCGATAAATTTCCAGAAAATGCGTAAATATTTCCATGGTCTGTCCTAAAAATGCATGGCTGTGGCGTCGGAGCTTCGACGGCTCCACGTACGACGCCCTTTTCAGTTTGACATAAGTCAGCCTCCGGCCTAGACACCAGCGCCGTCGGACGCGCTCTCCTGATCGAGAGCGCGTTCGGCGCTTGACGCACCCACGATGGAACGCCCAGCTCGGCATTTCATCTGTCGGCTTCGGGTCCATTGCGGGCGCGGGGCAGAGGAGGGCGCGTTCCCTGACAACTTTCCTTCAGAGGAACAGCGATGACGAAGCGCGCAGAAGCCAAATATAAAATTGATCGCCGCATGGGCGAGAACATCTGGGGCCGCCCCCGGAGTCCGTTCAACAAGCGTGAATATGGTCCCGGTCAGCACGGTCAGCGCCGCAAGGGCAAAGCGACCGATTTCGGCACCCAGCTCAAGGCCAAGCAGAAGGTCAAGGGCTATTACGGCAACATTTCCGAGCGTCAGTTCCATAAGTATTACGTGGAAGCGCTGCGCATGAAGGGCGACTCGAGCGCCAATCTGATTGGCCTGCTTGAGCGGCGCCTCGATGCGGTCGTTTATCGCGCCAAGTTCGTTCCTACCGTCTTCGCCGCGCGTCAATTCGTGAATCACGGCCATGTCACGGTCAACGGTCGCCGCGTCAACATCGCGTCCTATCAGGTGAAGGTGGGAGACGTGGTGGAGATCAAGGAGTCTTCGCGCCAGCTCGCGATCGTGATCGAAGCGGCCGCGCTCGCCGAGCGCGACGTGCCGGATTACATGGAGGTCGACCACGCCAAGGGAACGGCCAAGATGACCCGGATTCCCGGTCTGTCGGAAGTTCCGTATCCCACGCAGATGGAACCGAACCTCGTCATCGAATTCTATTCGCGCTGATGTGTTGAACGGGCGATAACCCCAATCTCTCTGCATCGACATGAAACAAGGCGGTCTCGCAGTTGCGAGGCCGCTTTTTTGCGGCGTGGCCCGGGACTTCGTGAGCTTTGCGCTTCGAGAGTCGGTCGCGGCGCCTTGAAACGCGGGAGCGCAACGTCGGCTTCCCGGCGACAAGGCCATAGCCAGTGGCGGTTCATCCCTAGCGAATCATTGCGCAATTGATGCAAACGGTGAGGCCCCTGCGTGCGAGGCCGCTCAGGGCGATTTCGCGCCGATGTGAGGAGGATGCATTGCCATTCAACCGTTATCCCAGTTTGGTCGGGTCGGTCGTTTATATCACCGGCGGCGCCTCCGGCATCGGCGCCGAAATGGTCCGCGCTTTCGCCGAACAGGACGCGACTGTCGGTTTCGTGGACATCGACGTCGAGAAGGGCTCCGCCCTCGCCCACGATCTGGCGACGCGGGGCGCCAAGATCGCCTTCGAACATTGCGATCTCAGGGACATTGCCTCCCTGCAGGGCGCCCTTGTCAAACTCAAGGCGGCGATCGGGCCTGCCGGCGTTCTGATCAATAATGCGGCGCGCGACGACCGCCACGGGTGGGAGGCCGTTACTCCGGA
>Ga0316217_10004468_pt1 | contig 15082 bp, 13 predicted proteins | sample 1anoAmetaG_FD_203633 | JGI IMG/M metagenome (GOLD analysis project Ga0316217, IMG submission 203633) | Freshwater microbial communities from Trout Bog Lake, Wisconsin, USA - 1anoA | ecosystem: Environmental > Aquatic > Freshwater > Lake > Hypolimnion/Profundal zone | place: USA: Wisconsin... | reverse complement strand
TTATCCAAGACGATGCCGAACTGCGCCCTTTGCCGTTAATCGCTTCGGCAAGCCCCCCCGGCGACACGTTCCCCGTAATTCCCGGGAAAACCGTGTCGCCGTCGCCGCCCCCTTGGAATAACTTCCATATCTCCCGATGCCGGGCGTGCTTCAGCACGCTACGATTGATCTGCGGCGTGATGAATCACGCCCTAGCCATTTCCAGCGACGACAAATTGGGAAGTTATTCCGGACCGGTTGCTTACTTCGCCAATTCCTTCGCCTTGGCACGCACCTCGTCGATGCCGCCAACGTACAGGAATGCCTGTTCCGGCAGGTCATCGGCTTTGCCGCTGCATATCTCGTCAAAGCTCCGCAGCGTCTCTTTGATCGGCGTATACGTGCCCTTCTTGCCGGTGAACTGCTCGGCCACGAAGAACGGCTGGCTGAAGAAACGTTCGATTTTTCTGGCGCGGGCCACGATCAACTTGTCTTCTTCGCTCAATTCGTCCACGCCCAGAATGGCGATGATGTCCTGCAAATCGCGGTAACGCTGGAGCATGTTCTGCACCTTGCGGGCAATGCGATAGTGCTCTTCGCCCACAATCAGCGGATCCAATGCCCGGCTGGCCGATGCCAGCGGATCCACTGCGGGATAAATGCCCTTGGAGGCAATGTTGCGCTCCAGATAGATGAAAGCGTCCAGGTGCGCGAACGCATTGGCCGGGGCCGGATCGGTGGGATCGTCGGCCGGCACGTAGACCGCCTGCACGCTGGTAATGGCTCCCTTTTTCGTGCTGGTGATGCGTTCCTGCAATTCGCCCATTTCCGTGGCCAAGGTCGGCTGGTAACCCACGGCACTGGGCATGCGGCCCAGCAACGCCGACACTTCCGAACCGGCCTGCGTGAAACGGAAGATGTTATCGATGAACAGCAGGGTATCGGCCCCGGTTTCATCGCGGAAATATTCCGCCATGGTCAGCGCGCTCAGCGCCACGCGCAAGCGGGCACCGGGCGGCTCATTCATCTGCCCGAACACCATCACGGTTTGATCGATCACGTGTTTGCCGGTGGTGCCAATTTGCGCTTCCTGCATTTCCAGCCAAAGGTCGGTGCCTTCGCGGGTGCGTTCGCCCACGCCGGCGAACACCGAATAGCCACCATGCTGTTGCGCGATACGGGCGATCAATTCCTGAATGACGACGGTTTTGCCCAGCCCCGCTCCGCCGAACAATCCCGCCTTGCCGCCACGCAAAAATGGTGTCAGCAAGTCGATCACTTTGATGCCGGTTTCAAACACCTCCGCCTTGGGCGTCAGATCGACAAATTCCGGCGGATCACGATGGATCGGCCGGCGCTCCTTGGCATTGCACGGCCCGCGATTATCGACCGGCTCGCCCAGCAGATTAAAGACCCGTCCCAAAGTTTCCTTGCCGACCGGCACGGTCACCGAGTCGCCGGTATCCAAACACGCCATGCCGCGGCGCAGGCCGTCGGTGCTGCCCAGGGCCACCGCCCGCACCTTGCCGCCGCCCAAGTGCTGCTGCACTTCGCCGGTCAGGTGCATGGCCTGGGCGCCATCAGTGTTGATGGTCACGGCGTTGTAAATCTTGGGAAGCTGGTCTTCCGGAAATTCCACGTCAAAAGTCGAGCCGATAACTTGCGTAACGGTGCCGGTAGCGGGCATAGTATTTCATTCCTGTTAGGCCATGGTGGCGTTGCGTACCCGCCATCTCCAATGGGCGGGATCGATGGGGATTGTAACGATCCGTGCTAAGTGGGCAAGCAGCCGCGTTTCGCTGCGTCCGGTTGCCATGGCAGTGTCACCTTGCAAGGGGTTCCTATGCGGCCCGGCGGGCCGACGCCTGGTTCCAGCGGGCAGCGTGAGTGCCGAAAATGTGCGTTGCACGCCTTCTGTAAAGCCGCCGATGGTATCGGCGGGTATTTATTGCGGCGTTCCCTTTCAGAACCATGACAGCACTTTCGCCGGCCATTCCACCGGCAGATCATCCACCAGAAATCTCCGCCAAGTCACCGCTTCCGCCGCCAAATAGCCGCTGCGCACCGCCCCTTCCATGGTGGCCGGCCAGCCAGTTTGCGTGTAATCGCCGGCCAATATCAAGCCCTGAATCCCCCCTGGCGGCGGACCCTGTTGCGGACGGCATTCATCCACCCCCGGCAACGGTGAAAACGTCGCCCGCTTTTCCATCACGATGCAATGCCGCAAACAGACCGCCAGCCGCGCCGCCGGCAATACCTGGCGAATCTGCTCCAGAAATTGTTCGATGGTTTTTTCGCGCGTTTCCCCGGTCCAATCCCGCGCCGTACTGATTACCCCATGCACCGCCGTACCGGCAGCATCCTTGGCAAACAGCCATTGCAATGGCCCGGACATCAACGCCACCTGCGGCAAATGCAGCACCGGCCGATCAAACCACAGATGCGCCCCCAGGATCGGCACGCTTTCCAACCGCCCCAACTTGGCAAACCGACCATCGCCCGCCACCAGTTCATCAGGAATCAACCGCAACGCCGCGTGATGGTTGGTGGCCAGAATGACATAATCAGCATCGAGGCTCTGCCCATCGGCCAGCGTCACCCCCAGCGCCCGGTTGCCGGCAAACCGCACCTCGGCCACGCGCGTTTCCAGCCGCAAATCCCGGCAGGGAAGTTTGGCGTACAGCCGTTCCAGCGACACGTTGGGCACCCCCATCATAAACGCCCGCCGATTGGCCAGCATCCCATCATAAAAAACCTGAATGGCATACTTGGCGCTCACCCGCGCCGCCCGCTCATTGAGCGCGCTAACCAATACAAGATCGTAAAACTGATCGATCAGCGACGCCGGCTGATGCTGGTGCGCCAGCCAGGTGCCAAAAGATACATTCCCCAGCCGATTATACCCCTTCCGCCCCAGCCGCAGCATGGCCCGCATGGCCCGCGCCAGCGCCAGCCGCTGCGAAATATCCAGCGCCGCAAACCCCGCCGCGCTCAGCGCCAAATGCAGCGGTGCCGGCAAATAATCCATCGCCCGCAGCACATGCCGCTGCGCCTGTGCATCGACAAACCAAACCTTATCGCTCCAGCGAATCAGATCACTGGCCCCAATCCGCCGGAAGAAATCGATGAGGTTCGTGCAACACCCCAGCAGCACATGCTGGCAGTTATCGAGAACTTCCCCCGTGAGCGGATGCTGATACGACCCCGCCCGCCCCCCCGCCGACCTTCTGGCTTCCAGAATCGTGACCACGGCCCCCGTGCGCTCCAGCGCCACGCCGGCTGCCATCCCGGCCAAGCCGCCGCCAACAATTACCACGCGTTTTGGAGCACCGTTCATGGCTGCGTATTATGCGGATTGAAACGGTGGCGGGAAGTGGGGGAAAAGGCGAAGCGTGTTGGTTGTTTTCCTGACCAGTGCTAGACTCCACACCGAGTTAAGGGCTGGATATGACGGTGACGGCCATTCAGCCAAATCGCCTACCGCACTGAAACACCGTGGTTCAGCGGCAACGACGATGCAGCTTTAGCCTTTTGGGATTTGAACATGGCACTCGACGTCTATGTTGGCACGATGACACGGTATTACCGGCGTGACTGGGAGACCGTCGGTCAGCGCTGGGCACGCGAACAAGGCACGAAATACGGAGTTATCCGACCCGGCGGCGCCCCTCCGTCGCCATCCGCTGAGCAGATCAAAGAAGCGGTTACCACTTGGTGTGCAGCAATGACGGATGCTCTGGCTCCGCACGGATTTGGCCCAGTAAATTGGGATGAGGATGACCATCAACCCTATTTCACGGATCGACCCGGCTGGGTCGCCTATTGCGCCTTACTTGTGTGGGCGGCCCATTCCGAACACCCGGACTTGCCGTTGCCAAACATTCCACCCGAGTCGTGGGCAGATGATCCTGCTTACCAACGATCTACGAAATCAGAATTCAAAACACGTTTTCGAACAATCCTAGAAGCACAACTCTGGGTTCCAAGCGATTTTCCCTTCGTGTTCGGTTTCCCGACGCTCGCTTCTGAAAAAGCAAGTTATATCGGATCGATATTCACACTGAAGAAGCAGTTGGACGACCTGGATGCGCGAACGTCCGATCAATTGCAGCAACTCAAGGCACCCGGTTCGCAAATACGGAAGCCGAACGGTCGGTCCCTCGTGGAGGAGGCCCATGCCGGCCTGAAAATTTTCCGTAACTTAGCAAACCAAGCCTGTGAACACCGGTTGCCGCTATTGTTGGATTTTTAAGCCGATCACGCTGGTTTGTCGTCGCGACGGAACTAGCTCGATACATCCAACAGCGGCAGCCGAATGCCCGCGGATTTTCGGCCAGTAATTTCTGGCGGATGATGCAGTTTTACGAGACTTATCGCAATCTGCCAAAACTCGCACCATTGGTGCGAGAATTGTCCTGGACCCACAATTTGCTCATCATGAGCCGGAGTAAACGCGACGAAGAACGCGAGTTTTATCTGCGGGTTGGCGTGCTGCTGTGTGCCACCAAGAACGACACCGTCGTGGAATACGCCCTCAGCCGGACCATGTCGCCGGCGGTGGTGGCCGAGTATCAAACCCGCTTGCCGGATAAGAAAATGCTGGAGGCCAAGCTGCACGAGTTTTACGAACTGGCCAGTGAGCAAGCGGTGTTGCCGGTGCCGAAGATCGATCAGGCAGCGCAAGCCAAGCGTTCGGCAAAGAAAAGACGGCCACGCGGCTAATTGTCTTTTCGCCGCAGCGGGTGACAATCACCCGCCGGTTGTGAACCACCAACCAGGAGAAGGCCTGATGAACACCAAAGAACTGTTGCTCAAGCAAACGCGCGAAGCGTTCGACGGCAACGACGAAATGTCGATCAAATCCGCACTGTGGAAGATCACCCAGGATGAAGCGTCGTGGGTGCCGGGGCCGGGCATGAAGTCGGCCGAGCAGATGGTTCGCCACCTTGCCTGGTGCAAGAGTTGGTATTGCCAGCAGGGTTTCGGCCGGCCGATGCTGACGATTGACGAAAAGGCCCAGAACATTACCGAAGCCGTCGCGCTCTTGGATGCCGCGCAAAAGACGCTGCTGGAATGCCTGCAAGCTTGCAACGAGGAGTCGCTGGGCCAGCCGATTCCGACCAAATTCCACGGCGAATCCGCCGCCCACTTCTTCTGGATCATGCTCATGCACGACATCTGGCATGGTGGACAAATCAAAACGCGCCGCCGCGCGTTCCGCAGCCGCACACCGACGGCGGTCTGATCGGACGACGTTAATGGCAGACGATGCTCATCCGGCCACTTGAAAAACTGTCACCACTGGTGACAGAATCGCGCCCTAACTTTGCCACCATCTTCCTAATCCGCCTCCCCCATTGCCGCCACCCGGCTGCCCTTGTGATACGACAGCAAAAAGAACACCACCGCCAGCGCGGCGTAGGCCATCGTGAATTGATACGGAATCTGCCGCGCCGGGTCGGCAAGATGCCAAGGCAGGTACATGCTGCCATCCAGTTGCGCCGAATGGATGATGCCGAAGAACGACAACCCGGCCAGCAGCAGCAAATAGGCGGAGGAACGCTTCAGCCGGCGGTCGATCAGTTCCACCAGGAAAGCGGCCCAGAACATCGCGGTGACGATGAAGCCGTTGCCCAAGGCCACAATCACTTGCAGGTCGGGCAAAGCCTTGCCGGGGGCGGTGATTAGCTTGTCGAAGACCGGCGGCGGCACCAAACTGGGATCGCCCAGTTTGATGCCCAGCAAGCGGGCGATGGTCGGGAAGAAGGAGAACGCCACCGCCGGCGCGTGGGCCTTGGGCACGGCGTGGAAGGATTGGATGACAATGTCCAACGCGACGAAGACCAGGATCGGGGCCAGCACGGCACGCGGCACCAGTTCCACGAAATAGGATGCCAGACCCAACATGCCGCCGATGCCGACCACCAGGCCGGTGAGCAGCGTATAGCCGGCCCGCGAGCCCATATTTTTGTAGGCCGGGTGGCCGATGTACGGCGTAGATTGAGCCACGCCGCCGCACATGCCGGCCAGCAATGTGGCGAACGCCTCGACCAGCAGAATGTTGCGCGTGTTGTAATCATCCCCGGCGGCCTTGGCACTGGCGGTGGTGTTGATGCCGCCGACCACCGTCAGCAGCGCGAAGGGAATGGACACCGGCAGATATTTCAGCGCCAGCGTCAGCCCTTTGACAAATGCCAGCGTGGGCACCGGCGAGGCAAAATGCAGATGGCACGCCGGCGGCGGTGCATACACGCCCCCCACCAAACCGGCCGGAGCCAGCAAGTAATACAACACCGTGCCCACCAGCACGGATGCCAGCACTCCCGGAATTTTCCCCGGCAGCTTGATCCCGGCCACCACCGTATAAAAGATCAATCCCAGCGCGATCAACCCCACCAACGGCATGCCGAAAATATCAAACAGCGCCGTCATGCCGATCAACCCCAGCCCCACCCCCGCCAGCGAGCCAAGCAAGCCGGCTTGCGGCACCAGCCGCTGCACCCAGTTGCCCAAAAAGGAAAACACCAGCTTGATGATCCCCATGTACATCATCGTGGCCATGCCCACGTACCAGGTCATCATGGCCGCTTCGTGCGCGGCCAATCCCGAAGCCTTCAACCGCAAGAACTCCGGGCCAAGCACCACCAGCGCCAGGCCAATGGTTGAAGGCGTATCCAACCCCAGCGGCATGGCGGTGACATGAGGATTGCCGGTTCGCCGGCTCAGGTTAAAGGCCATCCAGGTGTAAATCAGATCGCCAAACAGCACGCCCAGCGCCGTGCCCGGGAACATGCGCGTGAACACCACGTCGGCCGGAAAACCGAAGGCGAAAATGAGAATCCCGGAGAGGAAGGAAAGGACGGTGAGGTTATCGAAGATCAGGCCGAAGAAACCGTTCAGGTCTCCCAGGACAAACCAGCGATAGGGTTGCCGGGCCGGCGACATGGGTGGATTTTCTTGTAGGGCAAGCATGGGTGCCGCAGGATAACCGCTGCATGGCGCGGGGCCAAATGCCACGGCATGGCCGCAGCCATCGCCGCATGATAAGGTGCAATCATGCCTGAGGTGTTGGTGACTACGCAACCGACCGAACCTAGCCCAATCGAAGCGAGTCCACGGCCCACGTGGCCGCCGCTGACCGCGTATGCGCGCATCTTGTTGGGAGCCATCCTGGTCACCGCCGCGGAATTGCTGCTGAAGCGCGGGGCCACCGCCAGCGCCGATCGCGCCGCCCTGCTGGGCACCGCCGCCCTGGGATCATACTGGACGTGGGCCGGCATCGCCGTGCATATCACTGCGATGGTGAACTGGCTGGCGGTCCTGCGCCGTGTGCCGCTGGCCACGGCTTTCAGCCTGGTCAGCATCCAGCAGGCCCTGGTGCCGCTGGCCGCCTGGGGGTGCATGGGTGAAACCATTTCCCCCCGCCGCTGGGTCGGCATTACCCTGGTCCTCTGCGGCATCGCCGCCGTGGCACGCAGCTACGCCCGCGCGGAGGAAAAGCTATGACCCTCATCGCCATCCTCGCCGCTTTCGCCTGCCAACTGCTTCAGGTCACCGGGCAAGTGTTTCTCAAGCACGCCATGCTGGCCGTCGATGCCACCCCGCACCAGCCGCGGCGGGTAGCCCTCTCCCTGGCCGCCGGCTTGGCCTTCCTGACCTTCTGGTTTCTGCTCTGGATCGGCCTGATGCAAAAATGGAACTTGAGCGTGATTTACCCCTTTGAAGGCCTTTGCCCGGTGCTGATGGTCCTGGGCGCACGGGTGTTCTTACGCGAAAAGCTAAGCACATCCGGCTGGGTAGGCGTCATGCTCATTGCCGCCGGCATCATGCTGGTGACCGGAAGCTGAAATGGACCAGCAGCAGGAGCAATGCGGCGGGATTTTCACCCTTCCACTCCCGGCACCGGCACCACTGGAAAGCCAGCCAACAACGACGGGCGTCGTTCCACTACCGGCGACACTTCGCCATGCCGACGGGCGAACTTTTGGTAGGCCCGGTGGTTGGACTTCAAACTGCTCAAGTAGGACAAATTGCCGACCAGCGAGATGATCGGCCGACCACGCCACAGCGCCCCCAAGACGCGGCGGATGATTCGCCAAGGGGAATAGAACATGCCGTCGCAAGCTACCATCTCCGCGATGATTTGGGCTTGCGTAAGCTGTTTATATTTGGCCACGGGAAACGTCAGGGTGTAATAACGCCAATCGTGGGGGTAGTCGTTGGCGGCCAGGCGGTTCTCGCTCTGCATCTTGTCCCAAAGTTTGGTGCCGGGGAGCGGCGTGAGGAACAGCACGTTGAGCATGTCCACGCCATAGCCGATGCCGGCTTCGGCGATGCGGCGGCCGATGCCTGGCGTGTCGCTGTCCAGGCCGAGGATGAACGAGCCGACCACCAGGATGCCGTGGCGGCGGATACGCTTGACCGAAGCCCGCATGTCGCGGCCTTTGAAGACGTTGAATTTCTTGCCGACTTCGGCCAGGCCCTCGGCCGTGGGCGATTCAAAGCCGATGAAAACACCGACGCAGCCGGCCTTGGCGGCCAGCGTCAGCAGTTCGTCGTCATCGCCCATGTTGACGGTCACCTGGCAAATCCACTTTTTGTCGATCCTGGCAGCGATCATGGCGCGGAATAATTCCTTGGCGCGGGCAACATGGATGTGGCTAATGCCGATCAGGTTGTCGTCCACCAGCAGCACGAATCTTTCGGGGATACGCTTGATTTCTTCGATGACATCCTGCACGGGCCGCTGGCGATAGCGCGCGCCGTTGAAGGCGGTGACGCTGCAAAAGCTGCAATTGAGCGGGCAGCCGCGCGTGGTTTGGATAGCGCCGAAACCGTAGCCGCGCGGCAGCAGTTCATGCCGCGCCGCGGGCATGGCCACTTCGCGGGTTTCGGCGGCGTAGCGGCGTTTCAATTCACCGCGGCGGACGTCTTCCAGCACCTGCGGCCAGATGCCTTCGGCTTCGCCAACCACCACACTGTCGGTATGTTCCATGGCTTCTTCCGGGCACATGCTGGCATGGATGCCGCCCATCACCACCGGCACACCCATGGCGCGGAACTGGGCAGCCAAATCGTAAGCCCGTGACGCCTGCGAAGTGAAAGCGGTGATGCCGACCAAATCCGGCCGCTCCATGGCCGCGTAATCCTGGATCCCCTGATTCTCATCCACAATCGTGACCTCCCATTCCCCCGGCGTCAGTGCCGCCACGGTCAACAAACCCAGCGGTTTCCATACGCGAAAGCGGTTGAACCAGCCTTTGCGGACTTCGGCCAAGGCTAAAGGATTCACAGGATTGATCAGATACAGTCGCATAATGTTCCCATAAAAAAACCGACGTGGTTGAATGCACTTTGGCGTTCAACCACGTCGGCTTACTCTACAACCAGCCGCCCGGCGCACCGGGATGCCGTTTATTTAGTCATCCGACAATTTTGATTGATTCATCAAGCCGGAGCCAACCGGCGCCAGCAGTGCCCAACACCCTACAACCGCGGCGGAGAAATTACAAGCAAAACCCAACATTCCCGGCAGGCCGCAGATCGCGATTGCCGACCTGGCACGGCACCCTCTCTGGATGGAACGCACCGGCGTACCGGCACCTAGCCATTTACACTTTCGCTCCAGTCCGGCTAAGCTGTCGCCTGATGATGGGTTCTGTTGCTGGGAACATGTTGTCGTTGGGGCTTGCGGTGAGCGCGGAAACGCACGCCAAGCTCTGGTTGATCGCCGGGGCCGTGCTGCTTTATGCGGCCTCGGCGTTATTCGCGGAAGTCTTGAGCCGATCGGCACCGGCATGGCCGGGCTTGCGGGCGCTGGGACATTGGCTGGCCATCGCCCTGGTGGTGGCGGCGGTGCTGGCGATGAAAACCACCAATTTTACCCAGCGTACGCAATTGGCGATGGACGTCATTTTTGCCACCAGCATCGCCAGCATTTCCCTGGCGCTGGGCGCGGTGGTGGTCGCCGCGCCCCAGCCGCTGGAAGCCTGGCCCTGGCAACGCTGCTGGCTGCTGCTGCTGCCGGCCGCACTGCTGGTGATGCTCGCCGGTTTCCAAGGCAACCTGACTGTGTTTCACGCCGTGCTGCTGTTGATCCAAGGGGCCATGTTCATGCTGGTCTGGCTCGATCCGGTCAAACGTGCGCCGCTGGCACAGATCATTTCCCCGCCCTATCGTCCGCCCTTGCCGGCACCGCTGCTTTTCCTGCTGGCAATGGGCCTTGGCGTTGGCGGCGCGGCGCTGGCGACTCATTATGCCCTACGCTTGCAAGCCACCCTGCCGCTGCTCAGTTCGGGCATCATCGTCGCCGTGGGCTTGGCGCCATTGCTGGTGGCCCCGCTGGCCATGTCCGGGTCAAAACAAAGCATTCACAGTCACGGTGCCTCCTCCGCCGCCGCTTCCCTGGCCATCGTCATGCTGAATCTGTGTCTCTTGTTGCCCGCCGTGATTTTGCTCTGGCACGTACACGAATCGGTCTTACCCACTTTTCACGCCATGGCCGCCACGCATCCCACGGCGGCGGTTTCCCCCGCCCCGCTGCTTTATTCCGTTGTGCATTGGCGCGTGGACAGCCTGGTGCTCTTGCTGCTGGCGATCATCCTCGTGCCCGCCGCCCTGGACCGCTGGAAACTGGCCAAAGCTGAAGGCGCCATGCTGATTGGCTTCTACCTGATCTACGTGATGGTGCAGCAATTGGTGGCGATGCAGGCCGATGGATCATTGTCACCGTGAAAAACACCGCTTGCCTGCCAAATATCCGCCGCTAGGATGCCAGCATGGATTCTGCGATTCCACAAGTAACGATTGCCCAAAAAACCTTCGACGGCCCCATGATCGATGTCATGGCCGGCGCCGCACGCTGGGAAGTGAAGGTTCACGACCACGGCCTGGTGGCCCTGTGCGATGTCATGCCGCGCCTGGCTCCCGCCGGCAAGACCGCCGACTACGCCATCGTGCAAGCCGCCCGCGTCTCCTACGGGGCCGGCACCAAACAGCTCAGCGAAGACCGCGGCCTGATCCGCTACCTGGCCCGGCACCGCCACACCACCCCGTTTGAAATGGTGGAATTCAAGTTCCATCACGTGATGCCGATCTTCGTCGCCCGCCAATGGATTCGCCACCGCACCGCCAGCGTCAACGAATACAGCGCCCGCTATTCGGTGGTCAAAGACCGTTTCTACCACCCCGCCGCCGCCGAGGTGCGCAAGCAAAGCACCAGCAACCGTCAGGGCGGCGACGACAAAATCGACGACCTCACCGCCACCGAATTCTGCGCCTGGCTGGACAAAATCGAAAAGGGATACGCGCAGTACCAGAAGTTCATCGACCGCGGCGTCAGCCGCGAACTGGCCCGCATCGCCTTGCCGGTCAGCACGTATACCGAATGGTATTGGAAGATCGATCTGCACAACCTGTTGCATTTCCTGTCGTTGCGGATGGAAGCCCATGCCCAACAGGAAATCCGCGATTACGCCAACGCGATGTTCGCCCTGATCCAGCCGATTGTCCCCCTGGCCGCCGAAGCGTTCCTGGACTACGACTTCCACGCCGCCCACCTGACGCGACTGGAGATCGAAGCCCTGCGCACCGGGCAGCCGCTGGCCAGCGACAACCAGCGCGAGCAGGCCGAGTGGACCGAAAAGAAAAAACGGATGGGGTTGTGAGGGCGTTGGCATCCTCAGCGTAGTGGCCTTCGGCGAATCGTGTTTTACTACTTTAGTTTTAACTCGTGTCGTTCATAATCGCTCCGCGTGCGATGACGCTGGTTCTTGCCCACGCATTGATCTTTTAGCGGACAACCTTGGCATTGGCTGCCCCAGGCGAAAAATTGAACGGGAATTGGCTTCCATTTTGCGGGGGTAGTATTCTCATTTGCAGCAGGCTCATGGCAAGCCTGCCCGGCCAGCGCTTCCCTGCGCGACGGAGTACCGTCGCTTCGGGGCGCGGCTAACCGAGACCCCACGTCAACTCCGCAACTTTTTCGCCCATATTCATCTCGCATTTACCGGATTCCTTTGTATTATCTGACCACCATGCCCTACCGTGTACTTGAATCCGAATCGTTGGCCCCGGAAGTTCGCCGGCTGGTGATCGCCGCGCCGCACATTGTCCGCCATTGCGGGCCGGGCCAGTTTGTCATTGTTCGCGTCGCCAGTGATGGTGAACGCATCCCGCTGACCGTCGCCCATTGCGACCGCGAACGTAAGACCATCACCCTGATTATCCAGGCGGTTGGCGTTACCACCCGCCGCCTGTGCGCCTTGCAGGCCGGCGATGATCTGGCCGATTGCGCCGGGCCGATGGGTAAGACCACCGAAATCGAAAATGTCGGCCATGCCGTCATCATCGGCGGCGGTGTCGGCACGGCGGTTATTTATCCGCAAGCCGCCGCCCTTAAAGAAAAGGGCAATTACGTTTCGGCCATCATGGGCGGGCGCTCCAAGCCGTATGTCATCCTGGAAAAAGAACTGACCGCCATCTGCGATGCCGTCTATCCTTGCACAGATGATGGCAGTTATGGCTTCCACGGTTTCGTCACCAATCGGCTGAAAAAGCTGATCGATGAAACCGACAAGCCAGTGAAGATGGTGCTGTGTGCCGGCCCGGTGCCGATGATGCGGGCGATTGCCGAACTGACCCGGCCGCTGGCAATTCATACCGTCGCCTCGCTCAACCCGGTGATGGTGGATGGCACCGGCATGTGCGGCGGCTGCCGCGTGCTGATCGACGGCCACGCGATGTTTGCCTGCGTGGACGGCCCGGAATTTGACGCGCATAAGGTCGATTTCGCCGCGCTGTCCGACCGCCTGACCACCTACCGTGAAATGGAACGCGCCGCCACGGAGCGGCATCAATGTAAACTAGCGACCAGCGTTTGATGATGACGAAACCCCGCATGTACATGCGGGGCTACAATTGGAAGTAACCGCCATGAAACCCAAAGAGCGCATGCAAATCCCCCGTCAGGCCATGCCGGCACGTGATGCCCACGAGCGGGCGGCCTGCTTTAATGAAGTCAACCTTGGCTTGCCTGAGCAAATCGCCATCCGCGAGGCCCAGCGCTGCCTGGAATGCAAAACCCCCAAGTGCGTCAACGGCTGCCCGGTGCAGATCGACATCCCCACCTTCGTCGGCTTCGTCGCCAAGGGCGATTTCAAATCCGCATCGCAAGTGCTGCTGCGCGGCAACGCCCTGCCGGGCATATCCGGCCGAGTCTGTCCGCAAGAACGCCAGTGCGAAGCCCTGTGCATCCGCGAGAAGAATGATACGCCGGTAGCCATTGGCTACCTCGAACGCTTCGTGGCCGATTGGGCACGCGAGCATCGCAACGGCCAGAAGCCGGAATTGCCCGCCCCCACCGGCTTCAAGGTTGCCGTGGTCGGCGGCGGCCCCGCCGGCCTGACCGCCGCCGGTGAACTGGCCAAGAAAGGCCACGCCGTCACCATCTTCGAAGCCCTGCACGAACCGGGTGGCGTGCTGGTTTATGGCATCCCCGAGTTCCGCCTGCCCAAAGCCATCGTCCATGCCGAAGTCGATACCCTACGGCAAATCGGCGTGAAGATTGAAACCAACGTCATCATCGGCCGCACCTACACCATCGACGACCTGCTCAAAGAAGAAGGCTTCCACGCGGCCTTCATCGCCAACGGGGCCGGCCTGCCGATGTTCCTGGGCATCCCCGGCGAAAATCTCAAAGGCGTGTACAGCGCCAACGAATTCCTCACCCGCGTGAACCTGATGAAGGCCTACAACCCCGAAGCCGACACCCCCGTCGTCCGCCCCAAGAAAGCCGTGGTGATCGGCGGCGGCAACACCGCCATGGACGGCGTGCGCACCAGCAAGCGTCTGGGCGCTAATCCCGCCACGCTGGTCTACCGCCGCAGCCGTGCCGAAATGCCCGCCCGTGCCGAAGAAGTCACCCACGCCGAGGAAGAGGGCATCGTCTTCCAGATGCTCACCAATCCGGTGGCCATCTTGGCCAACGACAAAGGCTGGGTGCGTGCCATCCAATGCCAGAAGATGGGCCTGGGCGAGCCGGACAAATCCGGCCGCCCGCGTCCCGTGCCCATCGCCGGCAGCGATTTCGAGATCGAATGCGACATCGTGGTCGAAGCCATCGGCACCCGCGCCAACCCCCTGCTCACCGCCACCACCCCCGATCTAAAACTCAACGAGAAAGGCTACATCGAAATCGACGCCAACGGCATGACCAGCAAGCCCGGCGTCTTCGCCGGCGGCGACATCGTCCGCGGCGCCGCCACGGTGATCCTGGCCATGGGCGACGGCAAGAAGACCGCCGCGGCCATCGATCAATACCTGAAGCAAGGTGTGAAGGTGTAAAGCCGCCAAATAGATACAGCCCTCGGCATGCCGGGGGGCTTGCCTTGGCGGCGGGTCGCACGGCGACCACACTCTATCCAAGTATACAAAAGTATACACTTTTTGACGGAAATGTATACTTTTAACGTTTCTTGCTCATGCGGTGACGGGAAAAGTTGGCACGATTTGAACCCATTCCGACACGCCTGGAGCCATTACGAGCCAACTTTGAGCACGCTTGAGCATGACTTGGACCATCAAATGGCCCGAATGCAATGCCGGGAAAAATGTTGCTTTGTCGGCATAAAATACCGGCGATGTGGGTTATCGGCACGATTTTCTGCGGCGGTGGCGGGATCGGCTGGCCACGGGTTCCATCGGCAATATCCGGCATTTTGTCGTGGGCATCGGGTTGACCGCAAATCCCTGCGGCCAGCCGATCCTGCGCCGCTTTGGCATCGAAAGCGCGGTGCGTCCCTCCTGGCTTTTTACAACATCCGCGAAGAAATCGACGCCTTGGTGGCCGCACTGTGGAACCTGAAAAGCGGCCGGACGGTCAGCGTGGTGTGACGCCACTGGCGGCAAAGTTGACCGCTTGGGGCGTGGCAAAACGTCCGGGGAGTCGTTTTGTCCGCCGCCCATACCCGAGGTGAAGTGAGCGGCTTAGGCGGCTTTGCGGTCAACGCGATACACATGACAGCCTGCCAGATATTGCCGTGGCACTTCGGGAAATGCCAAGCGGCCAGGAGTCGGTTACTCGGGCTGTCGGCAATTGGGACGG
>Ga0316217_10004467_pt1 | contig 15085 bp, 12 predicted proteins | sample 1anoAmetaG_FD_203633 | JGI IMG/M metagenome (GOLD analysis project Ga0316217, IMG submission 203633) | Freshwater microbial communities from Trout Bog Lake, Wisconsin, USA - 1anoA | ecosystem: Environmental > Aquatic > Freshwater > Lake > Hypolimnion/Profundal zone | place: USA: Wisconsin... | reverse complement strand
GAGGAACACAATCCGTTCGTCGCGGGCGAATTTGTCTGGACCGGCTTTGATTATCTCGGCGAGCCGACGCCTTACAACGCGGACGTGAGCAACCTGCTGAATTACTCCAGCCCTGAGGACAAGGCGAAGGCCAAGAAAGAACTCGATGCGCTCGGCAAAATCCATGTGCCCTCGCGCAGTTCCTATTTCGGCATCGTGGATCTGGCCGGCTTCAAGAAAGACCGGTTCTATCTTTACCAGGCGCACTGGCGACCGGATTTGCCGATGGCGCACATTCTGCCGCACTGGAACTGGCCGGACCGCGTCGGCCAGGTCACGCCAGTGTTCGTTTACACCTCCGGCGACGAGGCGGAATTATTCCTGAACGGCCAATCGCTGGGCCGGAAGAAAAAAGGCCAGTTTGAATATCGCCTGCGCTGGGACGACGTGGTTTATCAGCCCGGCACGCTCAAAGTGGTCGCTTACAAAAACGGACGGAAGTGGGCGACGGATGAAGTGAAAACTACTGGCGCGGCGGCGAAGCTCACGCTCCAGGCCGACCGCGAAAAAATTCACGCCGACGGCCAGGATCTTTCATTCATCACCGTCACCGTGGCCGACAAAAATGGTTTGCTCGTGCCGCGCACCAAGAACCACATCAAATTTGTGGTGGAAGGCCCTGGTGAAATTGTCGCCACAGACAACGGCGACGCCACCAGCTTTGAATCATTTCAAGCGCCGGAACACAATGCGTTCAACGGACTGGCCTTGGTGATCGTCCGCGCCAAACCGGGCCAGACCGGAACGATTATGCTCAAGGCCGAATCGCCGGATCTGAAAACGGCCACGATCAAATTGAAAGCCGACTAAACGTCCGGCTGCATATTAAACAGCGCGACGGTTCGACCAAGAACCGCCGCGTTTTTTTAGCCCCACAACTGCCGGTCCAGCGAGCGGAACTGGATTGCCTCGGAAATGTGGTCGCCGGAAATTGTTTCCGTGCCGGCCAGATCGGCGCTGGTCCGTTGCCGTCGGGCTTCCGTTTTTCCAGATTTTTGGCACTGGCGGAGAGGCGACGAGGCGTCGCTTCCACTTATTTTCCGAGGTCTCAAATTGACAACTGTATGCGGTCTTCGTGGCGCAGCGAGAAGCGAATACCTGCGTGTAGCCCTAGTTTCCAACTTGAAAAACGCGGTGAGATTTTCACCGTTCCGCTTTGCTTGCCTTGTCAATCGCCACGGCAGCAAGAATCACAAAACCTTTGACGACCTGCTGCCAGAACGGCGACACATTCAACAGAAAAAGTCCGTTGTTCAAAACGCCGATGATCAGGCAGCCGAGCACGGTGCCGAGCATCGAGCCGCGGCCACCAGACAGCGACGTGCCGCCGATGACGACCGCTGCGATGGAATCAAGTTCGTAGCCGAGGCCGGCATTGGGCGTGGCGGAATCCAGCCGCGCGGTGACGAGCAATCCGGCCACGGCTGCCAGTCCGCCGCCGAGCGTGTAAACCATGAGCTTGATGCGCGGCACGGCCAGTCCGCTTAACGTGGCGGCGCGTTCGTTGCCGCCGACGGCGTAAAGATGCCGGCCAAAGCGCGTCCGTTTCGTGACCACGATAAATACCGCCACCAGCACGGCGGAAATCCACACGGGCATTGGAATGCCCAGAGCGTGGCCGGTGCCAAGCCGGCCAAAATCATCGCCCAGGCCGGTGACGGGAAAGCCGCCGGTCCAGAGCATCGTCAGGCCGCGCGCAATGCTCAACATGCCGAGCGTGGCGACGAACGGCGGCAGCTTGAAGCGCGTGACGGCGACACCGTTGGCCCAGCCCAGCGCGAGGCCGACGGCGATGCCCGCGACGATGGCGCCCGGCATGGTGAATTGCACCAGCAGATTGAAACGCGGCAGCGCCAAGCCGTTTTTTAACAGCCCGGCGGCGACCGCGCCGGACAGCGCCAGCACCGAACCGACAGACAGGTCAATGCCGCCGGATAAAATCACCAGCGTCATGCCGAGCGAGAGGCAAAGGTTGATCGATATTTGCCGCAGCACATTCATCGTGTTGTCCACCGTCAGGAAATTGTGCGAGGCCAGACTGAGCGCAACAACCATGAGCGCCAGTGCCAGGAACGACTGGAACCGCGCAAGTTGTTCGGTGAATAATTTTCGGTTCATGTTCGTTTTTAATTGCGGCTGTTGGGCAGGGCGGCCCGCAAAATGGCTTCCTCCGTGGCCGCGCCGCGCGTGAACTCTGCGGTCACGCGGCCTTCGGCCAGCACGAGGATGCGGTCGGCAATGGCGAGGATCTCCGGCAACTCAGACGAAACCATGATTACGGCCAGGCCACTGCGGGCGAGTTCGTCCACGAGCGCGTAGATTTCCTTTTTGGCGTTGATGTCAATACCGCGCGTCGGCTCGTCGAGCAGCAGAACTTTCGGCTCGGTGGCGAGCCATTTAGCGAGGACGACCTTCTGCTGGTTGCCGCCGCTCAAATGCCGGACCGCCTGATGCAGGGTCGGCGTGCGGATGCCCAGGCGTTTGACATAGCGGCCAACCAGTTCAAGTTCGCGCGCCGGCTGGAGCAGGCCGAAGCTTGATACTTTTTCGAGACAGGCGAGCGTGGTGTTTTCGGCAACGCTGTGAACCAGCACCAGCCCTTCGCCTTTGCGATCTTCCGGCGCGAGCGCCAGCCCGGCGTCAATCGCTGCGCGCGGCGAGCGGATGCAAATCGGTTTGCCTTCGATCCAGATTTCGCCGGTGGCCGTGTGCGGATGCAAACCGAAAATCGTCTGGAGCAGTTCCGTCCGCCCCGCGCCCATCAAACCGAACAGCCCCAGCACTTCGCCCCGGCGCACGGCGAACGAAACACCGCGCACGACAAAATCATCGGCGCGTTCGGTATGGCGGAGTGAAATTTTTTCAACGCGGAGCATTTCGCCGCCGGCGGGCGTGGTCGTTTTGGGAAATAAGTCCGTCAGTTCGCGCCCAACCATGAGCCGCACCATTTCGTCGCGCGTGGTGTCGGCAAACGGTTTTGCCGCAATGAATCGACCGTCGCGGAACACGGTGATGTCGTCGGCGATTTCCGCCAGTTCGTCCAGCTTGTGCGTGATGTAAATGATGCCGGTGCCGCGTTCCTTGAGCCGCTTGATGAGCCGGAACAAAACCTCGATCTCATGCTCGGTGATGGCCGAGGTCGGCTCGTCCATGATGATGACGCGCGACTGGAAGGAAATGGCCTTGGCAATCTCCACCACCTGTTGCGCACCGACCCGCAGCCGCGCGACTGCGGTGCGCGGATCGGCGTCCAGTTCCAATTCCGCCATCAGCGCGCGGGTGTCGCGGTGCATGCGTGCATAATCTAATAAGCCCGCCGCGTTGCGCGGCTCGCGGCCGAGAAAAATATTCTCAGCGATGCTCAGATGTGGCACGAGATTTAATTCCTGAAAAATGATCGAAATGCCCGCCTGCTGCGCCGCACGCGGATTGGCGAAACGGACCGGCTGGCCGGTCAGAAAAATTTCCCCGGCGTCCGGCGGAAAGACACCCGCGAGAATGTTCATCATCGTGGATTTGCCCGCGCCGTTCTCGCCGAGCAGCGCGTTGAGCCGTCCGCGCCGCACGGTAATTTGCACGTCGTCCAGCGCGCGGACGCCGGGAAACGTCTTGGTGATGCCGCGCGCCATGAGCAGCACGTCTGTTTCGTTTGCGTTGGCGGCCGGCAGGTTCATCACGGCGATTCCAGTTTTACGGCCACCGGAATGACCGGCAGCGGCTTCACGTCGGCGTCATCTTCGGCTATTTCCGCGCAGCCGGCGAAAGAGATTTTTGCGCCGACTTTTGACTGTTCACGCAACTGCGGCAACAGAGTGGTTTCGACGATGCGGTTCAGTTCTGCGGAGAGGTCGTTGAAATTTTGCGAGTTTGGAAACGCGCTGGCGTCGAGCAAGCCCGTGCCGTCGCGCACCGTGTTGCCGAACAGCAACCCCGTCGGCAGCAGGATGTCCGCCGTGTTGTCGCCGTTTTTCAGCACCAGCGAAACGCCTTTTTTGGTCACGCTGACAACGCGACCGGTGCCGCGCAGAAAAAACAAAGTGGCACTGCTCATGCCCAGCGTGCGGCCAAACTGCGCCCGCGCCTTTGGCGAATCGGCGGCCAGCGCGGCCAGCACCGTTCCGGCATCCGCCGCGCGATCCAACGATTTGAGCAGTCGGTCATTCCAGAATGCCGCGGCGAAATTTGTGGGGTTAAACTCCGCCGCCGCCTGCCGGCCTTGCTCCTGTTTGAGCGGCACGAAATGAAACAGGGGCACAAACCGGAAACCCCCAGCCAGCAGCCCCAGCGCGATCACGGCAAGGACGGCGCGTTTCATCAGTGTTTGCGGCCGTAATCGCCGTATTTACCGACGTTCTCCTGCGTGACGAGTTCCACCGCCACCGGAATTTTCTGCGGAAAATCGCGTTTGCCGTGGAGATATTGGTCGGCGAACTCGGCCGCCTGCTGGGCCATTTTTTTGGGGAACTGCATTCCAGTCGCGGTGATTTTTCCTTCCGCGATCAGTTTCACCACGTCGTCCGCGCCGTCAAAGCCGAAGACTTTCACCTGCTTGTCCTTGCCGGCGGCGACCAGCGCCTGATACGCGCCCATCGCCATCGCGTCGTTGCCGCAAAAGACCGCGTTGATGTCCGGATTTTTTTGCAGAATGGCTTCCAGCACTTCGAGTCCCTTGGCACGGTCAAACTCGGCGCTTTGCTGCGCGACCATTTTTAATCCGGGATAACGATCCACGACGCTGTGAAAACCTTTCGAGCGGTTCCAGGTGTTGTTGTCGCCGACGAGGCCGAGCAGCTCGACATATTTTCCGGTCTCGCCGACCTGTTCGACAAAATATTCGCCGAGCTTCACGCAGCCGGAATAGCTGTCGGAAAGCATCTGCGCCGTGGCGGCGTTCGTAGAATTGATTTCCCGGTCAATGCAAAACACCGGAAGGCCGGCCGCCTTGGCTTTCTGCACGTTGGCCACCGAGCCGTTGGCATCGGTGGGATTGAACAGGATTGCTTGGTAACCGCTGGCGATGATGTTTTCAAAATTTGCCGCCTCCTTCGCCGTGTCGTTTTGCGAATCAAAGATTGTCGCCTCGTAGCCCAGCTCAAGCGCGCGCGCCTTGGCCGTTTCGCCGAGCACGACAAACCACGGATTGTTCAGCGTGGAAACGACCACGGCGATCTTGCCTTTCGCCGTGGCTTGCGCCAACAAGCTCGGCGTAAAGAAAATTGCCGCCGCTGCCAGCAAGACGGTCAGCGCCAGTTTGAGGGGATTTGTTTTCATGGATTTGATTTTGGATTTTTTCACTGCCAGTTCACAACACTCTTTTCACCGCCTGTTGCCAGCCGGCGTAATTTTTCCCGACCAGTGCCGCCGCCATCCGCGGCCGGAACGATTTCGTCACGCGCGGCAACTTTACCAGTTCCGCCGGCGACTGGTAAATTCCCAGGCCGAGCAACCCGTTCATTGCCGCGCCCCAAGCGGAGGCTTCCGCAACTTCGGACACTTTCAATGCCACGCCCGTGATGTCGGCGGTGAACTGCATCAGAAAGCGGTTGCGCGTCGGGCCGCCATCTGCATGCAGATTTCGCAATTTAATTTTGGCATCCGCGCGCATCATGTCCAGCACGTCGCGGATTTGATACGCAATCGCTTCCTGCGCTGCACGGACGAGGTGCGCTTTTTGGGTGTGCGCCGTCATGCCCACAATGGCCGCGCGGGCCTCGGGATTCCAATGCGGCGCGCTCAAGCCCGCGAACGCCGGCACGAAATAAACGCCGCCGTTGTCGGCCACCGCCGTCGCCAGTTTTTCCGCCTCGGCGGAACTGTGAATCAAGGCGAGCTGATTTTTGAGCCACTCAATCGTGGCGGCGGAAAAATTGATGATGCCTTCGAACGCATAAACCGGTTGGCCGCGCCAGACCCAGGCGAGCGCGGTGACGGCGCCGCGTTTCGATGGCTTGAATTTTGCGCCGATGTTCAGCAGCACGGAAGTGCCGGTGCCAAACGTCGCCTTTGCTGTTCCGGGCGAAAAACATTTTTGCGCAAACAGCGACGCCTGCGAATCGCCCATGACCCCGACGATGGGAATTGGCTGCGGCAAAATTCCGTTCGCATCGGTTTCGCCAAACTGCGCCGAGCTTTCGCGGATTTCCGGCAACGCTTGCGGTGGCACGCTGAACAGTTTGCAAAGCTGCTCATCCCAATGCAGCCTGCCGAGGTCGAACAGCAGCGTGCGGCTGGCGTTTGTAAAATCGGTTGCAAAAACTTTCCCGCCGGTGAGCCGGTGAATCAGGTAGGTGTCAATCGTCCCTACCACCGCATCGCCGGTTTTCAATTTTCTGGCGATGGCCGGTTTTTCCGCGCTGAGCCATTTCAATTTTGACGCCGAGAAATACGTGTCAATTTTCAGACCGGTTTTTTGCCGGACAAAATCCGCGTGGCCTTGGGCGCGGAGTTTCCGGCAGATCGTGTCGCCGCGCCGGCATTGCCAGACAATCGCGTTGTGCAATGGTTCGCCGGTCTTGCGGTCAAACACCAAAACCGTTTCGCGCTGGTTGGTGAGGCTTAAACCGGCGAGCTGTGCGATTTTTTTGGGATTGCGTTTGGCCAGCTCGCGGATCACCGCCAAAACGTTTTGCCAAATTTCTTCCGGGTCGTGCTCCACCCAACCCGGCTGTGGATAAATCTGCCGGTGCGCGCGCGAAGTTTTGTCCAAAACATTTCCCGCCGCGTCGAAGAGAACAGCCTTCGTCGCCGACGTGCTTTGGTCAAGGGCGAGGATTAAACTCATGGCAAAAGTTTCAACGCGGCTTCGCTCAAACCTTCCTGCGAAATCCCGTAGTGCCGGAAAATATCCGCCTGCGCGCCGGTGACGGTCTCTTCGTCGGGAATGCCCACGATGCGAAACGGCACGCGCACGCCGGCTTGCATCAGCGCCGAAGCGCACGCCTCGCCAAGTCCGCCGTGAACGCTATGTTCCTCAACCGTTATGACCGCGCGGCATTCGCGTCCGGCTTGCAACACGGCTTCGGTGTCGAGCGGCTTGACCGTGTGCATCGAAAGGACACGGCAGCTCAACCCATGTTCGGCCAACTGGCCGGCGGCGAGCAGCGCGTGAACCACCGTTTCGCCCGTGGCGATGAATGCAACGTCGTTTCCAGGGCGCACTGGAATGGCCTTGCCGATTTCAAATTTTGATTCTGGCCTGTGCAGATGGAACATCGCCGCCTTGCCGAAGCGAACGAATACCGGCTTCTTCGCTTGCGCGGCGAAGAGAATAGCCTGACGGGATTCAAAGTTGTCTGCCGGAACGATGACCGTGAGATTGTTGATCGCGCGCAACACCGCGAGGTCATGCAACGAATGATGCGTGCTGCCGAGCGCGCCATAGCTCACGCCGGAGCTGATGCCGATGAGCACCGCCGGAACGTCGGAGTAGCAAACGTCATTCTTGATCTGCTCCAGCGAACGCGCGGTGAGAAAACAGGCGGGCGACACGCCGAACGATTTTTTCCCGCACGCCGCCAAACCTGCTGTGATGCCGACGAGGTTTTGTTCGGCAATGCCGACTTCGACCAGCTGTTTTGGTAACGCCTGACCAAACGGCCCGAGCTTGCCCGACCCGCGCGAGTCGCTGGTGACGGCGATGATGTTTGGATTTGTCTTTGCCAGTTCCATCAGCGTCAGGGCAAATTCATCCAGGTTGGCGCGGCCCTTTTTGAGGCCGATTTTTTCCGCCATCGCCTTCGCGGCGGGCGTGAACATGGACGGTGCGGGCGCGCTCATTTTGAAAAATTCGAATAACGAAATTCGAAATTCGAAACTATTTGGATTTGGCTGGGCATGGCTGAATTCGTTTCGGATTTCGTCATTCGATTTTCGTCATTTGTTTTTCCGCCGCGTCCAGATCGGCCAGCGCCTGTTTCAATTCCACCTCGCTTGGCACGCCGTGATGCCATTTGGCGACGTTTTCCATGAAGCTCACGCCTTTGCCTTTCACGGTGTTGGCGATGATGAATGTCGGCTTGCCAATTTCAGCGGGCTTGCTCAATGCCTCGGTGAGCGCGGTGTAATCGTGGCCGTTCACCGTTTTCACAGCCCAGCCGAACGCGCGCCATTTTTCGTCGAGCGGTGCGTTGCTCATTACGTCGCGGGTGTGACCGGTGATCTGGAGCGTGTTGTGGTCGAGAATCGCCGTCAGATTATCCAACTTATAGTGTGCCGCGGCCAAGCCGGCTTCCCAATTTGAACCTTCCGCGAGTTCGCCGTCGCCGAGCAGCGTGAAAACACGATACGGCGCGGCATTCATTTTGCCCGCGAGCGCCATGCCGATGCAAATCGGCAAACCGTGACCGAGCGCGCCAGTGTTCATTTCAATGCCGGGAATATGCCGCGTGGGATGACCGACGTAGTGCGATTGGTAATGGCAAACCGTTTTCAAATCGGCTTCGGGAAAAAATCCGCGATCCGCCAGCACCGCGTAAAGCGCCTCGACGCAGTGGCCCTTGCTCTGCACGTAACGGTCGCGCGCCGGGTTGGTGAACGTCTGCGGCGACACGTTGAGAATGCGGTTGTAGAGCACGTTCAAAATGTCGAGGCAGGAAAGGTCGCCGCCGGTGTGGCCCGCTCCGGCGTCGCAAATCACCGCCAGCGTTTTTTTGCGGAGGCGGACGGCTTTGAGTTGGAGTTCGTGGTCGGTCATGGATACAAATTCGAATGACGAATGACGAATGACGAAATTGAAAATTCAAATGACGAAAATCGAAATTCGAAACGCCGCTGCAATACACGAGGCTTGATCAAATAATCCAAACCGGTTTCGCGTTTCGATTTTCGCGCCTCGAATTTATTTTCGGATTTCGTCATTCGAATTTCGGATTTTACTTGCGCCAAATCGCGCTGAAAATCAGGTTCAGTTCGCGCGCTTCCTGCCACAAAAAGCGTGCTTCAGTTTTCAAGTCCGGTTCGGCGGTGGCAATCATGCGGAGGAAGAATCGCGTTTCTTTCGCTTCCTTGCGACATGTGCCGATCTTGTGTTTGAAATCCTTGCGAGAGACGCCGTCGTTTGCTTCACAATAATTCGCGCCAACGCTCGTGCCCGCGCCGACGAGTTGGTCAATCAACCGATTGTTGACCGGATTGAATGGAATCTTTTTCGCGAACCGAATGATGGCTTCGCCGAAACGCGCGGTGCGCTCTTCCAAGTCAAACGTGCGCTTGCCCGTAGCATCACCTTCGCGGAGTTCGCCTGCGCCGTTTCCAGCAGGAACGCCCCAGAATTCTTCTTCGTAGCGCTCGGCATCCCAATCCACGTTGTTTAACTTGTCAGGCATTCACCAAGAATTTGTTTCGAATTTCGTCATTCGTCATTCGAATTTCACTCGTGCTTTTGCACATCCCAGCCAAAATAATTTCCGAACGCCTCGGCCAAAATATCTGCGCTGCGGGAAACCGTCATCACAACATGATGTTCAAAACCATTTTTGCAGACGTGCTGCATGACCTTCTGTAGATTCGGCACGTGCGCCACGGCGCGGTTGCCGAACGTGTCGAGCTTGTCGTTCGTAAGTTCGCCTTCGCCGACGTAGGCGCGGATTTTTCCCTCGGTATCAGCGGTGGTGATGCGGCCAAACGTGAGCGGACCCGCCGACGTGCGGCCGTCGAGCGCACCGTAAGTATTTTCCACACCGAGAGTGCTGCCGAGAATTGGCGCGTTGGAAATTTTGATGTCCGGCAAAAATGATTTCGCCCAGTTGCCGCAGTGGAACAGCACGCACTTGTTGTCGTCGTCCGCATAATTGTTGTTCCAGTCCACCAGCGCCGCAGGCGTTTGCCCGGCCAGCTGCATGGCATACATCGTGAGCACGCCGGTGATGTCCACTTCGCAGGCGCTGGGGAGAAATTTTTCGCTCATCATGCTCATCAGCGTGCAGACGTTGCAGCCGTAATTTTGCTGCATCGAGGTCCAGCACTGGATGGCCGTCGCGTCGAGATAATTGGCGTTCATCCAGTCGGTGAGCACCACGCCCATCTTGGCCATCTGCAACAATTTTTCCGACGGCACGCCCGGCGCGGGCGCATAACCGGTGATTTCGGCGAGCTTGGCTTTCACGGCGGCGGCACCGGCGTCGAGCTTGTTCGCATTGCCGATGATTTCGGAAAGATCAACCGTCGTGACGCTGATGCCGTGGCGCTCCAGAATTTTTTCCGAATAACGAACGGTGTTGAACGCGCCCGGCCGCGCGCCCACCGCCCCGAGCCGCACGCCTCTCACACCATTGACGACGCGGCAGACGCCGAGAAATTTCTGCAAATCCGTTTCAAATCCGGCGGAGGTCGGATGCGAAACGTGTTTGCTGGTGAGCGAAAAATTGATGCCGACTTGCACGAGGTTGTTGCACACGGAAATTTTGCCGCAGAACGAATCGCGCCGGCGCGCGGGCGAAAGCAGCTTCAAATCATCCGGGTAGCCTTGAATCAGCACGGGAACTTTCAGACCGGAAAGTTTCAGCGTGTCCGCCACGCCTTTTTCGTCGCCGAAATTCGGCAGGCAGACCAGCACGCCGTCAATTTCGCCGGCATGTTTGCGAAACAGCTCCGCGCACTTGCGCGCGTCGGCGTGCGTCTCGACGCCGCCGAGCTTGGAATCTGTCTCGCCGAGCTGGATGGCCTTGATGCTAAATTTGGAAAAAACTCTGGCGATGTCCGCGCGCGCCTCGGTGACGAGCTGGTCGGGGAAAAAATCGCGGTTGCCGTAAATGACCGCGAGCGTCGGCGCTTTCAGGGCGAGTGGTTTCATGGTGATAAGTTTATATGAACAGTGAGTTGCCGGCGAGCTTATCCGATTTTCTCGACAATACTCCCGCGTTGTGCGCAAATAGTGCCTGTATCCTAACATTGTGGAAACCTTTGATGCCAGCCGCCCTGACTTTGCGCCGTATGGCTTCACCTGTGTGCGGTGGCATCCCACGCCGATGCACCGCCCGGACCGGCACAATGAAATTGAATTGAACTTTCTGGAGACCGGCTGGGTCACCTATTTGCTCGGCGGCCAAAAAATCCGCATTGAAGCCGGGCAATTGAGTGCGTTTTGGGCCGCGATCCCGCATCAAATCATTGCCTACGGAAACGAGCCGGAGTATTTCGTCGCGACGATGCCGCTGGCGTGGGTGCTGCAGAGCAAGTTGCCTGACGGCCTCATGCACGCCCTCTTGCAAGGCCGCGTGATCAGCGAACGCCAGCCGGAGCGCGCCCGTTCGGATGCCCTGTTGTTTGCGAATTGGGAAAAGGACTTGCGAAAGACCGGCGGCGGCATTTTGAAAGCGGTTCTGCTGGAGATGGAGGCCCGGCTGCTCCGGCTCGCGATGAACGCGACGCAGGCGAATAAATTTTCCCAAAAAAACCGCCAGCAGCACGTCGTAATGAGCCAAGGCGGGCTGAACAAGGTCGAGCAAATGGCCTGCCTCATTGCGCAACGTTACACGGAACGCCTAACGATTGCGGCCATCGGGAAGGCCGTCGCCTTGCATCCGAACTATGCGATGAGCCTGTTTCAAAAGGCGTTTGGCACGACGTTGATTGACTACCTGACGCAGCACCGCGTTTCCCACGCCCAGCGGCTGCTTGCCACCAGTGATCAGAAAATTGTGGAAATTGCCTTGGCTTCCGGCTTCGGGTCGATCAGCCGTTTCAACGACGCTTTTAGGCGGGCGTGTGGTTGTTCGCCGCGCGATTATCGGCGACACCATCCGATGTCGGCGTAGGGACGAACCAAGCGCGGATTCGGCCGGCTGCGGCCGATGATGCTGTTCCGATTTCCGCGCGCGGTTTACTGCCTGCGAGTTTTAGTTTTGAATGCAACCGGCAAAAGTTGCGGGGCGATCCACATTTGTTCCGGCTGTCGGCGTAGCAAGCCAGCCCGAAACCCTTTGGGGTAGGAAACCGGCCAGCGGGAGCATGGCAAATATTGTCGGCAGCGGATCGCTGGGTTTGATTTGTGACCACCTTGCATTCAAGGCGTAGATGAAAAAATCAGAGTTTGGGTCGAGACAATACTGACGTGCCATCACTTTTTCATCCCCATAATTGCCTGTCCAGCGACCGATATTGAATTGCCTCGCTGATAGGGTCGGAGGTAATTTCTTCGGACCCGGCCAAGTCGGCAATGGTCCGCGCCACTTTCAAAATCCGGTCGTAGGCGCGGGCGCTCAAATTGTATTCTGCCATCGCGTGTTTAAGGAGGTCCCGCGTCGGCTCGTCCAGTTCACAGAAGGATTTAAGTTCGCGGGCACCCATCCGCGCGTTGCACGTCACCTTGGGCTTGTCGGCGAACCGCATGTGTTGAAGTTTCCGCGCAGCGACAACGCGTTCACGAATTTGTGCGGAGGGTTCACCGGGCTGCGCATTGGCCATCTCGCGAAATTTCACCGGCGGCACTTCGATGTGCAGATCTATACGATCCAGCAACGGGCCCGAAATTCTTCCCAAATAATTCCGAATTTCTCGCGGCGAACTTTTACTCTCGCCTGGCATTTTTCCGTCTGGAGATGGATTCATCGCTGCCACTAACATGAATTGACTTGGAAACGTCATCGTGCCCGCCGCGCGCGAAATCGTAACGATGCCCTCTTCGAGCGGCTGGCGCAATGTCTCCAGCACACTGCGCTTGAACTCCGGCAATTCATCGAGAAATAGCACACCGTTGTGCGCGATAGAAATTTCGCCAGGAGTTGGATTAATGTTGCCGCCGAGCAAGCCGGCATCGCTTGCGGTGTGGTGCGGCGCGCGGAAAGGCCGTTGCGTGACGAGTGCCTGGCCGGATTTTAACAGCCCGACGATGCTATGAATCTTCGTCGTCTCCAGCGCTTCGTCGAGCGTGAGCGGCGGCAGAATCGTTGCGAGCCGTTTCGCGAGCATGGATTTGCCAGTGCCGGGTGAACCAATGAGAAGGCATGTATTGCAAATCCTCCAGCACTCAATATCATTGGGAAAACGACATGAAAACCGCGATTTCGTATGTGAGATGGTCGAGCGGTAGGCAGTCCCTTGGGGACAGTCTTGAGCGCCAATTGGGCAAGACGAAGGAGTTTTGCGCCAAGCACGGCTTGACCCTAGACCTCGAATTGGTTGACGCCGGCAAGTCTGCATCGAAGGGAAAGCATATTGCCGAGGGCGGGGCACTGGCAACACTTCTAAACGACATAAAAGAAAATCGGATTCCACGCGGCGTCGTAATTATCGTGGAATCGCTTGATCGGCTCAGTCGCCAAACAGTGCCGGAAGCGTTGCAGCAATTTTTGGGAATACTCAACCAAGGCGTCGAAATCGTCACGCTGATTGACGGTCAATGGTATTCCAAAAAATCACTAGGCGCTGATCCAATGCCGCTGATGATGAGCTTGGTTTACATGATGCGGGCGCACGATGAATCAGCGAACAAGGCATACCGACTAGCAGCAGTATGGAAACGTAAGCGCGACAGAGCCATCGCTAACAGGACGCCGATGACCCCAATTTGCCCAGGATGGATTGAATACGATAAAGATACTAAACGCTATAAACTGATCGAACACCGCGCTGAAAAGGTAAAGCTGATTTTTTGGTTGTGGAACCGTGGCTGGGGGCGACAGAAGATTGCGCGCCTCTTCAATCAATGCGCCGTAGCAACTTGGAATAGAAAAAAGCGAAAGACGGAAGGCTGGCACCATAGCTACATCAATAAAATTTTAACCTCGCGGGCTGTTTTGGGTGAGCTAGTGCCGCACTCTACCCGCGACCAAGAAAACGACGACAAAAATTCTATTGCCGGCCGGCGTAAGCCAGTAGCCGAAGCGATCAAAAACTTTTACCCACCTGCAATTAGCGAAGCGGTATTTTACAAGGCGGCGGCAAGGCGTTCCGGGGCGCGAGGGCCAATTGGCAGAAAAAAAGTGGCTAATCTATTTCAAGGGCTGCTGAAAGATGGCGACCACCCAAACTATACGATGTGCTACCGGGATCATGGAGCTGGTTCAAAGTGGCAATATGTGGTGTCCGACTGGAAACGATGCAATCCAAAAGCCAACTTGTTTAGCTGGAATTACCATGAGTTAGAAAGTTTATTGCTGCAATATATTACTGACCTCGACTGGAGCACGTTGACCGTCGCCAAATCGCAGGAACTAAAAAACCTGCGCGATCAACTGTCAGTAATTGAAGGAAAGCTAAAAACAATCAACGGGGAAATGGACGGGCTGATTGAACTGGCAAGGTTCGCAAAAGGAATAGCCGAGCTCGGAGCAAAGATGCAAGCGCTTGAATCCGACCGGAGCGAATTGCGCCGACAAGCTGGCGAAATAAAATCCGAAATCAAAAGCAAGGAAGGATTTGTTTCCCAAGACGGGCAAAGAATCATCAGAGAACTGGCAGAAAAAAAAGGGTTTGATAGCCGTGCGCGATTGCGGTTGGCAATCCGACAGCACATCCTACGCATTGACCTATTCCAAAGGGCGCCAGACCAATTCAAAGAATTTGGCGGAAGGTGTGCGAAACTGACATTTGTAAATAAGGTTGAGCGCTGGGTGCTCGACAGACAGGCAGGCACATTGCGGATAGATGGAGCGATACCGCCACATGCCGAGGTGGTCAGAGACAAAATGGGCGGAATGTTACAAGACCAGCGGACGGCCAAAAAGCTGCCGCCCATCAAGCGAGATGAATACGCAAAAAAAATGTTGGCAGCACCAAAGCCGCGAATCACTAGAGCGATATTGAACGCCGCGTTAAAAAGCGCTAAAGCAAAAATTCGCCCTGTGCCGGCCTCGGCTCCAGCCCCGAAAGCGAAAGCCGAAGTTGGCGCACAAATTTCGTCTGGCCGGCGACGCACTCGGCAAACTTCGCGGCGAACATCGCAAAAATGATCTCGTCGCGCTCCTGTGCGACGCGAAAGCGATGCTTGGCGCTGGCCTCGCTGAAATCGGCGAAACGCACCGTCACGCCCAACTCGCGCGGCGCAAGCTGCTCGCGCCGCAACTGCGCCAATAGTGTTTTCAGCTCGCGCGTGCCGAACTGCAACACG
>Ga0316217_10004465_pt1 | contig 15090 bp, 10 predicted proteins | sample 1anoAmetaG_FD_203633 | JGI IMG/M metagenome (GOLD analysis project Ga0316217, IMG submission 203633) | Freshwater microbial communities from Trout Bog Lake, Wisconsin, USA - 1anoA | ecosystem: Environmental > Aquatic > Freshwater > Lake > Hypolimnion/Profundal zone | place: USA: Wisconsin... | reverse complement strand
TGTAGTGTAATCTAAAATTATGCTGTTTTTTTCTAACCAGCAATAAACGGTTGTTCCACCTGGAATATTTACTTCAACTGTTGCATTAATATTATATGTGCCAGCATTGTCATAAAGCAAGGCACTACCTTTAACGCCTGAGGGAGAATATGAAGTGACAATTGAAACACCGTTTAATTCTGTTGCAGTGTCTAGAGTTATTAAGTTAGCAGTATTTGCTATTGGATTTGTCTGCGTTGTTTTAGAATAAAATGTTCCGTAGAATCCAAGTGCACCACCAGCCCCTGTCGCGCCTTGAGCTCCAGTAGAACCAGTTGCTCCCGTATTGCCCGTAGCACCAGTCACTCCAGTTAAGCCAGTGCTCCCTGTCGCTCCTTTGCTACCAGTTGCTCCAATCGCCCCCGTATTGCCTATAACACCTTGAATGCCTTGACTTCCCGTAGCGCCTGTAATTCCTTGTGCTCCCTGAATGCCATTGCTCCCTTGAGAACCAGTTGCTCCCGTGACACCCTGAATTCCTTGTTGTCCTGTTGCCCCTGTAATGCCAGGTTGACCATCCACACCGTTTGAACCTGTATTACCTGTTGCTCCAGTCAAACCTTGAGAACCAGTTGCTCCAGTGTTGCCTTGAATGCCTTGTGAACCAGAACTTCCAGTAACCCCCTGTATACCTTGTGAACCCTGAGCTCCTGTATTACCCGTTGCTCCAGTTGCTCCTGTATTTCCTTGAATCCCCTGTCCCCCTGTTGCTCCAGTGTTCCCCTGTATTCCTTGTGCTCCTGTTGCACCAGCGATACCTTGTAATCCAGTCGCCCCAGGGTTTCCTTGAATACCTTGACTTCCATTAGCTCCAGCCAATCCTTGCTGACCTGTTGTGCCCGTGGCTCCTGCATTTCCTTGTAACCCTTGAAGACCTGTTGCGCCAGTTGCACCCGTTGAACCAGAGTTGCCTGTTACCCCTTGTAACCCTGTTGCCCCAGTCGCACCAACGTTACCCTGTAACCCCGTAGCTCCATTATTTCCTGTCGCTCCAGTATTACCTTGCAAACCTTGAATTCCAGTACTACCTGTAGCTCCAATATATCCTTGTAGACCTGTAGCACCTGTATTTCCTTGAATACCCTGGCTGCCAGTTGCTCCTGTTGCGCCAGTATTTCCCTGGATGCCTTGTATTCCTGGATTTCCAGCAACGCCCTGTATACCTTGCTGTCCTGTTGCACCCGTCAAACCTTGCAGTCCTGTTGCTCCAGTATTTCCTTGAAGTCCATTTAATCCAGTGCTGCCTGGTAAACCTTGTGCTCCTGTTGCACCTGTATTGCCAGGTATCCCTTGCTGCCCTTGGATACCAGCAGCTCCAGGCAATCCATCCGCTCCCGTTACACCTGTATTGCCTGTGACACCTTGTATACCCTGTAAACCAGTCGCACCAGTGTTTCCCTGTGCACCCTGTATTCCTTGAGCTCCCGTTGCGCCATCACTGCCCGTAACACCAGGCAATCCGTTTGCACCAGTAGTGCCAGTGGCTCCTGTATTTCCCTGTAACCCTTGCTGCCCTTGAGCGCCTGTCGCCCCTGTATTACCAGGTATCCCTTGCAATCCATTAGCACCAATAGCCCCAGTTACGCCTGTATTTCCAGTCGCTCCTGGAAGTCCATCTCCACCAGTATTTCCTTGAATACCCTGAATCCCCGTTGCTCCAGTATTGCCAGTAGAACCTTGTTGACCTGTGAATCCAGTTGCTCCTTGGATTCCCTGCATCCCAGTTGCGCCTGTATTACCTGCTAATCCTTGCCATCCAGTTGCGCCTGTGGCTCCAGTATTACCAGTAGCCCCGTGACTACCTGTTTGACCAATTGCTCCAGTGTTTCCAGTTATTCCTTGTATCCCTGGTGCGCCAGTCGCGCCAGTGGCTCCTGTAACTCCAGATGAGTTTGTGGTCTCGGCATAAAGCGCATATGGCACACTCAGTAACTGAGAAGTTCCCATATTTGTATAAGCGGTTCCTCCCAGTGCATCAATGTCTACTTCTAAATATTTTGCTCCGCTACCCCAATTGACAGAACCGAGATTACCGTTTTTTCCTATTGAAGTAGTGACCAACCCAAATTGGTTTGTCGTATCAGATTGAACCTCCTGATATACCACAGAGCCAGTGGGGGAGCCATCATGTATGGCAAAACGAATACTTACATGTTGATTGGCAAGAATATCTCCTTGACTATTCCTAACCACTGCCTGATAATTTACCCCATGTGGAGCTTGTGAAAATGCATTTAATGCACAAAGTAGAAATACATACAGTAAATATTTGTTCATGTAAATTTCAGTTTAAAGCAGTTTCGCCTACTCTTTTTGTTAAGGATTTTTGGCATTTTCCTTCCCTGGTACGATTAGGGTTTAACCTTTATAGCTAATTCAGATAAAAGGTTACCGCTGACAACAGAATTTATTTTCAATTAAATAAAAAAGCCAGTCTGAGGGGTAGACTGGCTTCTGGGGTGACATGGTGTGTTTTTTATTGCAAAACAATCTCTTTAACGTTCTTAACTGTTTGATTCTGGTCTAAAATGTATAAGACATAAACGCCATGCCCCGTCCAACTATTTAAGCTGATATAAAACATCTGCTGATTGACTGGACTGGTGAATACAACTTGTCCTAATGCATTTGTAACCTTTATAGAATACCCGCTCATACTGCTCAAATTGCCAACGTTGATTTCTATGTGGTCATGTGCAGGATTGGGATAAACGGTCACAGTATTAGTGTTATTCGGTGGGTTTATTCCAGTAAGATTTACGTTGATGATTAATGTATCAGTAGTTGATACTGATGTTGTCAAGGTATCATAAATATGGGTTGTGACAGTGTCATATAAATGGGTAGTGGTGGTATCATAACTTGTGCAGACAATGCCAGTGGTGTCATAAAGAATAGTAGAAGCACTCGCTGAACCTGTGCAGTTGTTTCCATTTGTGTAGGTATAAGTTACTGTTTTGTTACCCAGTCCAGCTTGAGACGGATTCAACGTATTGCCAATTATTCCATTCAATCCTGCATAATTACCACCTGAAGGTGAGCCGTTCAGTGTGAGTGCAGAGGCATGATTATTTATGAATGCAGGCAGAGAGAAAGTAACCGTAGGTAAAGGATAAACGGTAACCGAGACTGAACCTGATGCCGAACAGCTATTGCTGTTGGTCACCGTAACAGTATATGTTGTGTTTCCGCTTGGAGATACAGAACCTCCAGACGCATTACCCCCTATTCCGCTGTTCCAGGCATAAGTTGATATTGTTCCACTACCAGCTGTTGAATTAGCAGTAAGGGTTGTATTTGAGCCAGCACAGAAAGCTGATGGAGTTGCTGTTGGTGATACTGTTGGAGCAGCATTTACGGTCACACTGGCTGATGCAGTTGCCGAACAGTTATTACTGTTGGTGACAGTAATAATGTAGGTTGTATTCGAGGAAGGCGAAACCGTTCCACTTCCTGTATTGCCAGAGATTCCTGCGCTCCATGTGTAAGTTGAAATTGTTCCGCTACCTGCTGATGCATTGGCTGATAACACTGTGTTGTTCCCGTTACATATTGTTGAAGGAGAAGCGGAAGGAGATACAGTTGGCTGGGCATTTACAGTGATATTTACTGAAGCGGATGCCGAGCACCCTCCGCTTTTTGTAACGGTTACAATATAATTGCCACTTTGAGATATTGTAACAGATTGAGAAGTTTGAGAATTGCTCCAAGAATAGCTGTTACCAGAACTTGCATTTAACACAACGCTATTTCCTTGACAAATTGTTGTTGATGACTGTGGTGTTATTGTTGCAGTTGGATTGGAACAAAGAGTATAAAGCTTTGAGCTATCACCTTCATTTATAAAGAGCTCTAAAGAACCGTCACTATTAGCATCAACCCATGTTGCAATTCCTTTTGCGGTTATATTATGTGTAACTTGTGTAAACGAAATACCTCCATTGTTGTGGTATATATTTATTCCACTAGAGGTATTAATTACTAAGTCCTTGTATCCGTCATGGTCGTAATCACCCCAACTGGAAAAAGTAGTTCCAGTTGTAAAGGGAACCGATACACTTGTAAACGTACCATTGCCATTATTTTTGTATAAAGCCACGTAATTCGTGTTACCTCCACTTCCTCCTCTTCCTGATAAAAATAAATCTAAATAACCATCATTATTAAAGTCTACCCAAGATGGATTACCTAACATTTGAGTAAAACTGCTACCAATGTCTGTGAACGAAAAGTTACCAGTGTTCTGATATAAATTCGTAAAATAATTACTTCCTGAGCAGGAATTAAATCCTTCGTAAGAAATATCGATTTTACCATCATTATTAAAGTCCCCGACAACTATGTTCCCATTATCGCTTCCAAATAAAGAAGTAATATTTGTAAAGGTTCCATTGCCATTATTTTTGAAAATATTTGAAAAATAATTGCAAGGTGAACTATACCCCTTTATTACAATATCCTGGTAACCGTCATTATTAAAATCCGCCCAAACCGCTGATGACGTAGGAGATTCACCAGAGTTGTTAGCTGGCAACCCTGCATTAATGTCAGTAAAAACATTATTGCCATTGTTCAAGTATATTCTTGAAAAACTTGAGGTCGCACTACCAGCATTGCCTGTAAGAACCAAATCAAGGTTTTGGTCATTATTCAGGTCTCCCCATTTAACTCCTTGCTGAGGATTCCTACAAGCAGGGAGATTTGCATTTACATCTGTAAAAACGAAATTGCCATCATTACGGTATATTTTTGTGTAGTAAGTTCCGCCAATGCTTCCATAAATGACTAGGTCAGAATCGCCATCATGGTCATAATCCCTCCAATCATAAGTCCCTCCTGTAAAAGTTGGGATACTAGTATGAATCTCCGTAAAGTTAAGCTGGGAAAAAGCACCTAAATAAGTGAGTAATCCGATAAAAATTAAACCAATACTCTTCATGCTTGTATATGTTTATCGCTTACTCTTTAAATCGGATTTTCAGCAAACTCCGTTAAATGAATGACTATTTGTTACCAGAAAAAATATACTTGCTTAAATAGGGATATCCATTAGCGACACTTGAATTGTCGTTTTCTATGATGTCAAGAATCAGACTACTGCCATTAATATTTCCATTCCCAGAATAAGTTGCCGTATTCAGATTGCCAGCTGTTTGAATAGTGATATTGTTCCCAACAACGGTTCCTGTTAGTGTGACCCCAGTGCCCTTATCTATAATGATAATTTGGTTGCTATTTGCCCCAGCTGTGATGGTGACTGTATCCGCCCCTAAACTAATCGTATCTGAGGGAGGAGGAGAGAAATAATCAATCTCGGTTAATGAGCCACTGTATTTGCCAATGAAAGCAGCATTTGCACCTGAATCCTTCTTGCAGCCACTGATAGCAATCAAGAATAGAATTAAAATTGAACCAAATGTAAAATTGAATAATTTCATGTAACAGAGTTTTTATAATTTAGGTAGTTTATAATCTTAATATTGGAAACACGCTAAAGGTTACCGCCTGATGGAAAATATATTTTCAATAAGCCAAAAAGATTGGGGCAAAAAAAAGCCAGCCCTCATTTCGAGCTGGCTCCTTAAGTTAAACTTATTGCAACTGATTACTTTTTGCCGCCCATCATTTTCTTTAATGCATTTATAGGGTTGGTTGAGCTATTTGCTTCAGAATCAGTTTTAATTTTAAGAACAGGTGTGCCATTTTCTTTACAAAAATCAGCGTATGCTTTAAGTGATTCAACTTCATCTTTGGTAAGAGCGTTGAAGTCTTTGAATTCAGTGTAAGTTCCTGCATAACCCGATACTTCAGCTGTTATCTCTCTTATTTTGCCCATGTCAGTTACGGTAACTTTGAATATCGGTTCAATTAATACATCAGCATTATTTGTTTTAAGAGCATCATATTCTGCCTGGTGTTTCATTTCTTCTACAGTTGGGCAATTTGTGATTTTTGCCCTGGCAGTGCTTTTTCCATTAATTTTCCTCTTTGCATCAATACTTAGGTTAGCGATTTTAGGCTGGGTTAGAATGCCGTTCTGTGAAATATCCTGCGACTTTACTGTAGTGTATACTTTAGTTGTTGAGCAAGATTGGATGAATAAAGCAAGCAGGCATAAAATCAGGGCAAAGTTTTTGGTTGTTCTCATTTTTCAATATTTGTTTTTGCATACTCTAAATCGGTTTTCTGCATATCCCGAAGCCAATTAAAATATTCAGGCTTGTATCTTTATATGAATAGGATTAATAAGGTTACCGCCCAATCCCAGAAATGCTATCATTTTAATATCAATGAGCAGGTATGCCCATTAAATTGCTTTGCAAAGTCGGCTGCTTATTAAGAATAATATTATATGTTTGTTCTGGAGGCTAATTCCCCTCAGGAAATTGACAAACAAAACAATCATAGAAGAAATAAAGGCTGGCAAGCAGGATGCTATTCTGATGCTTTATAAAGAATATCGGGATGAGTTCATTCAGTTTGCCCAGAAAAATTACGGTCTATCAAGGGAGGAGTTGAAAGATGTATTTCAGGATACCGTTATTGCCTTTTATGAAAATATTACTTCAGGCAAACTACAATACCTGAATAGCGATGTAAAGACTTATTTATTTGCCATCGGTAAGCGACAAGCCAGCACATACAAAAAAAATCTCCTCAAAATCGGTAACCTTTCGACCGATGACGATATTAAGGCTATACTAATAGATGTAGCACAAGAGATGGAACATCCTAACGAATTAGAAGAAGTTGTAAAGAAGGTTTTGAGCGAACTTCCCGACCAGGAACGAAAAATCCTGGAACTTTTTTACTATGAGAAAAAAAGCATGGAGGAAATCGCCAGTATAATGGGCTATGCCAATGCCAATTCTATGAAAAAGAAAAAATCACTTATCCTTAAAAAGGTTGGCGAACAAGTGATTAAATTGAGCAAAGGATTACTGATGTTATTGTTATGGATGCACATGAGTTAAACCATTTTGAGGAAATAGAACGCTACCTGGATGGAGAAATGACCGACCAGGAGAAGCTTGCTTTTGAGCAACGGTTAACGGATGAACCCTTGCTCAAACAGGAATTTGATGTGCTAAACTCAGTAGTGATGCAGATTCAAATTTCAAAGCGTGAAGAATTAAAGTCCCTATTGCAGAAAGCTGACCAGGAACTTGATGAAAAACCCATTACCCGCACCAGCGGAGTTCGCTTTTGGCGTTATGCAATCGCTGCGTCTATTACGCTAATGATAGGGTTAACCGTTTTTCTTTTTTATAATAACCAACCAATAAATCGCGAAAAACTGGTTGCCGCTTATTGGCAAAAGGATAATGGCTTACCCGTGCTCATGGGGGATAGTAACGCCAACCTTGCAAATGCTATGACAGCATATAAAAACGGCAACTACGATTATGCGTTCAGCCAATTTGAAGCGCTGCAACAAACTGACACGGTGCTTTATTATGAGGGACTCTGTTCATTTGAATTAAGAAAGGATGCAATAACTTTTATTAAGGAAGTAGCCGATAATAATAACAGCGTATTCCAGGCGAAAGCAAAATATTATCTGATGCTCTTGTATGTAAAAGCCGATAAAAAGGAAGCCGCCATCAAACTTCTCCGTGAACTAATTCAAGTGACCGACCATCCTTACAGAGAAGAGATATTAAAGCTCAGCAAGGAAAGCTACTTCGCTAACTCGCTTTAGTAACCATCCTCCTGTAATAACTGATACCTATTACAAGGGATAATCCTAAACCAAGAAAAATCCCCAAGCTATACCTGTTTCGCTTCTTAATGTGAAGAGCTGAATCATCTCCATTAAGAATGATGCCGCTCCAGTATAGAGGGCTGGATTCATCCTTCGAGCATTTTTTTAGATAATCCAGCTTTGCCTGGTGCAGAGCCTGGGCTTTATCCTGTCCATCGTCCAGGTATTTGTAAAATGAACCAAGGATGATACTTGTAGCTCTGTCATCCACTGACCACAATGTGCTGATAATTGCCCTTGCACCTGCCAATGCAAAAGAACGTGAAAAGTTCAGTAAGCCCTCGCCTCCGTATCTTTTCCCTTCATGTGTTTTACATGCCGCCAATACGACAAGTGGAGAATGTATTTGAAGCTTTTCGATGTCTGCAAGCCCTAATGCAGAAGTGTCGTCCTCTCCATAGAAGGTAAGTTTTGAAAGTTCAGGGCTTTCCAGGTTTGCATAACCGTGAAGTGCCAGGTGCAGGATGTCATTTGACCCAGATGCCAGGGAAATAAATTGCGATTTGGTAGCAACACAATTACCAAAACATTTGCCATCAAATTCCTTTGCAAGGTCAATAGCCAAATCATCGTTGAATTTTAGTGTGGCGTTTTTCGTATAACCTGGTGCGAATAAATTAAGACTTGGTTGTTGGTTCTTTGTTTTCCCCTTCATCCAAAGCGTGGATGAGAATGCATACTCAAAAGTATATCGGTTGATTAAATACTTGCTTTTACAATCTGAAAATGAAATACAATTGGTAGTATCAGTTAGTAAAGCTTCAAAAGGGCATAAGATGTTATCGCCAGAAGGTATTATTACTAACTTGGTAACGCCCTGAAGGTATTGGGTCGTTGGCTGGAATCCTTCAACATAAATTTTATAAGCGAGCTGTTTGTATTCTTTAAAATTGCTATTCGCAATTGCCGACCTCAATTCATGTACATTTACAAATCGTGATGGTGCAAATTCAATTTTGGAACGTGTTATTATGGCAACTCTTTCTTCATCTACATACTCCAGTATTGCGGTGTTTCCGTCTAACCCTTTTTGAATGCTATCCAGGGGCAGGATAGCACTTTCTATATCATGCTGGCTAAGATGCTTTTTATTAAGGGCAGATGTCAGGAGCGTGAAATAGTTTTTTAGTTCCAGGTAGGTGAAAAGTTCTGGGATGTATTTTGGATTATGAGACTTAAGATATAAGTCGAATGTTGCGCTTGGCAAAAAATCGTAAGGGACAGAAGCATAAGTAGCAGCGATTATGGATACTTGATTTGAATGGTAATCATTCAGCAGCATCATATACCAGCTAACTCCGTCTTTAAATTGGTGATATGCTGGTTCTATCAGTGAGGTATCATGCTTTATCTTCGCAGCATTTTGTAGCTGCCGCCCTTTGAAGTTGATGGTCTCAATTACTTTAGCCTTATCATAACAAAGTTCAGTCGCCTTAGGGTTATCAAATGGATTCCTGGGAGAGAAAGAAGGGACAAGTTCATGTATGCTCTTGTTGTAAAAATCCAATGACTGAAACAAACTATCTATAGGTGAACAGTAGTTAAGTAATAGTCCCTGAACAAAATAGGTAACCGCAATCCTGTCGCAGGTTCCAAAAAATAAGCGGTTTAAACGAATGGATTGGTTGTAAAACATGTTTGCGGAATCCATATACGGCTTAACCTGGGCAAATGGCATTTGTTTGTAGCTATATAGCTCAGCTTCATCGGTAAAAGTGTTTCCAACGTCATGCAGGATTTGTGCTTCGTAATAATTACCCTTGCCCAAGGATAAATCAGCATATTTCATCGCTTCCATGAAATGAAGACGGATAGCAGGAAAGTTTTTTCTATTTTGATAATTGTTTGCGTAAATTTTGTTGTTAAAAGCGTATTCACGGGCAATCTCACCAGTATTGATTTTGGTGACCGACTTCAGATTCCGCTTAACAATCTCCATTGCTTGGGTAGATAGTTTATTCGCCTTGTCAATTTCCATATTGAAGCTGGCGACCCTGGCTTGTTTAGATATTGTGTAAGCAATATAAATTGAGTCTACTTCTCGGATGTTCTTTATGAGGGCAAAGCTTGTATCCCATTTCTTTTGGGCAAACCCCACATCGCTTATTCTAAAGTAAAGTTCCCCTTCAGCAATTAAGATTAAAGCTTGTTGCAGGGTGTCATTTCCTGCCTGAATTTTCGCCTGCCAAATCCAATCCTGGGCTTGTTTAAACTCACCTTTGAATACAGCCAGATTAATTCGTTCAAGTTCCAGTGAATTAACTTTTACAGTATTGGCTTTTACGCTGGATAGCTCAGCAATCTGGGAATTAATGCTTCTTATCCTGGAGTTATAGTCCCTAGCAGATGTAGTCGAACAACTTGCAAACAAGAAGAAAAGAGTAATATAAAAACTGTTCCCAATAGATTTTAAGAGCATATCATTCAAAGTTCTTTTGAAAGGAACTTCAATTTATTCTGGCATTATACATTCAGTTATTCAAGCTCTTCGATTAAAACCTTATTTTGATTTCTGGGGTATTATTTGATTGGATTTTCTTTGATTATTTCACTCATTGTGTCTTTGCTAAGGCTTGATAAAAAGGTTGATTTCAAAGAATTTGCCCCAAAAAATAAGATTAGAGCCAAAGTTAATATTGTGAATCCAAGTAATGGCTGGTTGGAATTTATGCTTCTTGCTTCTTCAATCTGTTCAACAAAAAACCATTTGGTTTTATCCTTATCAATCAGGTGAACTCTACCGCATAATATCGCATATAAAGATAGTCCAAGAGAAAGAGAAATAGCCCATAATAGTGCAAGCCAGATTGTAACTAACACATTACTAACCTTAGCCGATAAATGCTGCTGTGCTTGCATTGAATCCCATTTATCATTTATCGCTTGGAGGTGGTCGCTTACGGCTTTATTTCTTGCCATTTGAATCTCAATATCATGAGCTTTTTGGCTAGCAGTCTCAATTTCCTTATTTATTTCCTTACGTTGCAATTCGCAGTAATCAACTTTCGGTTCATCCTCCTTAGCGGCAACTTCTTTTACTGGCTCGTCATACTTTCTTGTGGTTGTAGTATCGCAAACTTTTGATAGCTGTTCATTTAGTAGTGATAATCTTTCTTTTACCTGTTTTTCCTCTGCTTGAAGCTCTAGGGAATTATTGTCTATGCTCTTCTTGAAGCCATTGAAGTTCTGCTCCGTTTCTTTTAACTCGTAAGGCTTACTATCTGTGATATGCTGATTTGCCTTTTCGTATTGATTGTATGAAAGAATCAATAAGCCAACTGTAGCTGCACCTTTGGGTGAAGAAAACTTCCTGTAGTTCTCATTCAAGTTTTTAGCATTCAATTTCAATGAGTTCAATTCTTGTTTTATCTCCAATTGCGCAAAATCAGCAGAGGTTAATTTTTTCAATGAGTCATCACTTACCGTGTTCATATCTGTCCAGGATTTATAATCACCGATAGTACCTAGACTTTGAACTCTTGAATCAGTGGCTTTTATTCTTTGCTCATAGACCTTCTCCGTAACTTCTTGTGAAACATATGCTGCCCCTTTGCTTAATAACATCGGTAAAGCACACACAATAATAACAGGGATTATTGCCGCTGGCATGGTTAATAAATAGTGATACCACTTATTTAAAAGGTAATTGAAATACCCCTTTAAAAAGCCAGTTGTAGGTTTTTCATTGGTAAGCGAGTAGGATGGCAAAGCGCTTAAAAGAAATAAAAGCAGAAGAGCGGAAAAAATAATAAATCCCGAACTTATTAGACTGCTGCCAACCAATAAAGAGGATAAAATATATTTCAATCCAGTATAAGAGCCTAAATAAACAAAGAGCATTCCCAAAAGAAATACCCCGCAAAATAATGTTATCAGGGTTGCCGCATGACGAAGATAGTTGATGCTGTTGTTAGCTTTATTAAATCCGTCAGGAGCTTTGTGCCACAGAACAGATGCTATCGAAAATCCAATCGGCAAGATTGAAATAGCTAAGAATACCTGAAATACAAAATCTGGCATTTTTAACTCTAAAATTAGATACCTTCCTAAAATCGTGATAAGGGCAGAAATAAATATTCCCATTAAGGATATACGAAATACCTTGAAGTCCAATACGGCTAATATAGATTCAAATGCTGCCTTAAAAACACTCCAGGGTAAGTAAATAAAATAATGGAACGCAACTTTAAGGAGTCGCCAAACAGCAGCAATTATCACTTCAATCCATATCCATTTTAATGCACTTGTTATCCAATTGACAAGCTTGGCGAACCATCCTAAAGCAACCATTAAAAACCAAACTGCGGTCAAAACAAAATTGTAAATAAGCAATAGAAAGGCAGTAATCGGGATTAACAAAAACCAAAATCCGCCCTTATTTTTTATAGACTCATTTACGTCCGTCAGTTTAAGTAAATCAGAAGATGTCTTCCCTGTAATTTCAGAGTATAGCTTACCCAGAACGAATAGAAAACATAATAATACGAAGCTGATTAAAAGTATAGTCATAATCTTGTTTTTGCGCCTACTCTTTAAATGGATTTTTGGCTAACTCCTAAATTTAAAATATTCAACTACAGGATATTATGAGACTTTGAGTTAAAAATAAAGTTCACTTTATATAAACCAATCACAATACCACTATTTAGGTATTATATATATTAAAGCATAGGTAGGACTAATCATTTTAATGCACATTTAGCCTTATACTTTATTCTTTTGGCTTGTCGACAATTAACTTTTTTCTATTGGAGCACAATCTCCTTTACACTCTTAACCGTTTGGATTGAGTCAAATATATACATCAAATAGGTTCCGTTTTCTGTCCTGGTGCAAGGTTCAGCATCAATAGGGCGGGTAGTATAATTCATTTCATGATTCGTTTGTTTATCTCTTTATAGGTGATTCAGCCTAAAGGTTACCGCTTATGGAGAAGTTTATTTCTAAAGAAGGTTTATCTCCGATTTATTGCGAACAAGAATGGTGTTCAAATTTCGAACCAAAAATTTTGGGCAATTTTTTTTGAATAACAAATTGGTTTGACTTTTGGCAAATATTTTTGGGCGAAAATTTTTGACGGACATCCCTTCCTGCAATGAATGCACCCGATTTTGACCCCCAATTTTTGCATACAGGGGGCTTATTTAAGCGCCCTAATTAATGCCTTTAATTAGCGTATTGACTTAGATAAAATTTAAACCCCTTATATCCGTTCATTGAATAAGCTTATCCATAAATGCTTCTCATTTTTCTGAAACATTTTCTAATATATTACGTATAATTATCACCTTCAAAAATGCAAGAATATCACCTTAACATATTAGACCAGGAACCAAACTGGAATTTCACTCAGGAATTAGGTGAACCAGTATTCCTGTTTACCTATGCCGACCTGGATGTATACTTGAATCCTACCACCTCACTAGATGCCGACCCATCCATCTTTTACTTATCTGCTATAAATAACAAACAGGGTGATAGCAAATATATCTTCATGGGTTTATGGCTTATTAAAGTCGTTGGAAAATGCGTATCCAAAACCAGCATCTTTTTAATACGGGGTGATGAAAAGGCAATTGAAAACCTTACTGCTCAGACAAAATATATCGTTCAGAAGTTTGCCCTCCTGAAACTGAAGGAAGAAAATAATAAGGCTGCTTAACAGCCTTGTTTCTCACAACATTTACCACCAAATCTAATTTTTACAGTTCAGAGATATGTAACTATTTCCCCTGAACATGAATCAAAATACCATCTTCCGACCACACAAAAAACGGGTCAAAAAAAGATAAAAGAAAGTTGTTATTTCCTCCCCCAATCTTACCTGTTTATTTGTATATAAACTTGCTTTTTAAACCTGTTTTAAAGCCGAAATTACAGGAATTTTACCGATGAAAGTCGATGTTTTTAGGGTATAATTTATTTCTTTAAAAACATGCAACAAAATTACATACTCAAACGTTAAGCAGGTCCATATTATAAGTATAGGTTTCATCTAAACAGAACCGTTCTTTTTTCTGTCCCAAAATGCAACATAAATTTATTAGATACGTATAATGATATAAAATAATATAAAACATGAAATTTAATTTTGGAGCCAGCGAAGAAATTGATTTTGACCAGTCGTTTTTAAACTGCTATTCAAAGCGTCCAGACTTTAAGCTTAACCGCTTTAATGTATATAACCAGTATACCAGCAATCTGTTTCCTTCTGAATCTGTGGACTACTTCCTTATTATAGATAAGAAAGCACCCAGTAAGGATTCCGCCATGTTCGGAATAAAATGGAAGAATAGGCAAAGTCAGGAAATGCAAGAAACCAAGTTAAAGGTATTAAATGGAGACGAAGAAGTGCTCCTTTATATAGCGAAGGCACTTATCCCATTAATAAAGGAGCGGGAAAAGAAAAGGCAAGAACTACCTGAAATACCGACTTCAGGATATGAAGATTCCGAAACCTGGTCTCTGTAATTGATTAAAGGAGGGAAATGTTATCATTCTGCTTATACCAATAATCATTCAGTAATATAACATGGGGAGAAGGAAGAATGAATATGGATACCAGGCATTAGATTTCAAACAGCCGTTTGCCCAGCTGGACGAATGCAATTATTTGTTCCAGGTCTATCGGTTCAGGGTATACCTATACATACCAGTAGTAGAGCATAAGAACCTGAAATACTACTTCTTAAAAAGTGAATCAGATGTTAACTCTGAAAAGGCATTATTCGGTTTGTGCTTTTACAGGCAATGGAACCAACAGAACAATATCCTTTACTATAACCATAAAATGTTGTTTTCAGGTGACCCTGAAATGGGCGGTTATATAACAAAGATGCTATTGTCAAAATTGCTTGAACAGAAGAAGGGAGAACTGGAAGATGATAATACGCCCTGGATAATTAAGTCAGACTCGATGGTTGAGATTTAAACAACCGCATACATTAGCGAAATATACGCTACATGGATTGTGTGCAGTAGAATTAACCCAGAGAACATTTTGTTAAATTATTTTACATGAAAAAAAAGGTTATAATTTATCTAAGAACTTCAACACAGGAGCAGACTCCAGAATTGCAATTGCGGGACATCAAAACAATTTGCCAGGAACCAGCAACAGAATATTGTGAGCAGTTAAGTGCCTGGAAGGAGAATGTGAAGAGACCAGTATTCGAAAAGATTATAAGCGAAATAAAGTCGGGCAAAGTTTCAAGTATATACGTATGGGACTGGGACAGAGTATACAGGAACAGAAACCGACTGAAGGAATTCTTGCTCCTCTGCAA
>Ga0316217_10004462_pt1 | contig 15096 bp, 8 predicted proteins | sample 1anoAmetaG_FD_203633 | JGI IMG/M metagenome (GOLD analysis project Ga0316217, IMG submission 203633) | Freshwater microbial communities from Trout Bog Lake, Wisconsin, USA - 1anoA | ecosystem: Environmental > Aquatic > Freshwater > Lake > Hypolimnion/Profundal zone | place: USA: Wisconsin... | reverse complement strand
AAACCACCTCGCCGCCTCCGTCCGCGATCATGATGCCGCCGCCAAAGCTATCGCCGCCGCATTCCGTCAACGTTAGCGAGCCGGGGCCTTCCTTGACCAGTGCGGTGGCGGCACCGGCGATCCTGCCCGTGCCGGTGAACGCGTAGGTCTTGGCCGTGTTGGTCACGGTGACCGCCGCTGGCGCGACGGTGCATGCAATGTTCACGGTGGTCGTGCCCGTGGCATGGTCATCAAATATCACTGAATCAGCGAGGCTGCCCTCCTTGTAGCAAGTGGGGCCGTGCGAGAGCCAGGTGCTGTTGGCCGCATCGTTTATGTCCCACAGGCCGGTGCCGGCGCTCGTGGCTGAACCCATCCATTCTGGATCATCCTGTGTCGATGTGGTGAACTGCCATGAATTGGTATAGCCATGTGAAGGCGAGGCGTTGTCGCTGTAAGCGATCGTTACCGTGTTGTTGGTCCCACACAAAAGCAGCAGTGGGTAAACGCTATTTGCAGCCACCGCAGTTGTCACATTTGCGTTCCGGCTTGCCTTCACCGTTGCGAGCGAGCCATTGATCCACATTTGTACCGCGGCAACCTGACCGGGATTGCCATCCAGCAAGCAGGCCGTGATATCCGAATTCAAGCCGACCCCGCGGGCGCCCTGCACCGGGAGAACGCCGGAAACGCAAATCGGGCTGTTTGTGGCAGTCAAATAGGCAGACACTGCATTGGTGCCTTGCGAAGCATCATTGATCAAAACACGTTGACCGGCCGCCGTGACGGTAAACCATTCGCAGTTGGCTCCGCCGCCGCCTTGCTCATAAACCAGGCGAAAGGGATACAGCCCCGGCTGCGGAACATAGAACGGGAAGATAGTGTCTGACGCGCCCCGCCCCCCCTCGAACTCCCCGAGCAACAGCCCGAAGATGTCCCCCGGAGCCTGGCCGGACTTGACGGTAAAGCCGTCATCGCTGTTCACCCCCATTTGCCAGGTTCCGGCGGCAGGAAAATATAGCCACGTTTCGACCAGCATCGAGAAATTGTTTGCGTCGGTCGTGGGAAAACCGCCCTCGTCGGGGTAGTTTCCCATTATCATGCCGGGAAATTCCTGCTTGGGATAGCTTGGTGAGGCAAAATCGCCTGCCCCGTCATTGGAACCGGAAAGGTCCCAGTTAATGTAATTCGTATAGGCGAAGCACCATCCTTGGGGGCCCAAGCGCGCATTTTCGGCTTGTCCATTCTGGCTGTTGGGCCAGTCGGTCAAGGTGGCGTAGTTGGGCCCCATCCCGCCGAGGATTTGCTCCTCGGTCCAGACCGCCACATCGTTGACACAGCTCCCGGTGGTGTGCGACGGGTAAACGATGAAGCCCGAATTGGTGGCGCTGACATTGCTGGCGAGATTCGCATTGACCGCGAGCAGGATCGGCTCATTCGTGAAGTTCCAAAGGTGGTCGCTAAGGTGGCCGTTCGAGTCCGAGAACAACAATTCGACCGTGTTTCCCAGGCACAAAGGAGAGCTTTGAGTCCAATTATAGGCGATCGTGGTCAAGTTCCCGATCGGCTTGCCATTTGGCAAGGCGCTTGGACTTTGTGAAATCGCCGGCGCAACCGCCACTCCGTTCACTTTTAAGACGATGGAATTGGAGTTTACCTGGGTGGGAACTCCATCCTGCAGCACTACCGTGACCGGCGAACCGAATGCGACGTTCGTCTGACCCGGCGGAGGCGAAACCAGAATGGCGTAGGGCCGGGTATAGACCTCGGGGGTCGGATAGGCCAGCAGGCAGCCCGGATTGCTGGTGTCGTTGACCAGAATTTTGACGCCATCCACCACCGTGAAGAGTTCGCAACTGGCAGTATCGAATCCTTGATTGTAATCGAGCCGAAGAGCGTAAACCCCGTTGGTGGGCACGATTGCCTCCGCAAGTGTGTCCACCGCTCCGTTCCCAGCCAGGCAGAACTCACCGACCGGGCTGCGATCGAACGCATCGTTTGGATTGGCCCCGCCGGAGATCGTAAAGAGAAAGCCGTCACAGCCGCTATTCACGCCAAATTCTGTCACGCCCGCCTGAAGGTACACATAGGCAGTGAGGGCGAGCGCAAATTCAGCGTTGCCGGGCCATATCTGCGAGTAACCGGGGATTCCTGGGAACGGGGTCTTGGGCCAGCCCGCGACTCCATCCGGCGATGTGAAATCACCGTCTTGCGAAGTGGGTCCCCCAAACGCCATGTTGACATAGCCCGGGACGAAGAAAAATCCATCGTCGTCAGCCGTCGTTAAATCGGCGACATTCACACAATACAAACCGGTCAACGGATCGACGAATAGGCCGGCTGAAAGCAAGCCATCGGAATCAGTATGGTTGTTCAGGGCCGGGCACAAGATCGCCTCCATGGTGGCAATGCGGTCCACGACGGTCGCCGCATCCGCCCCTTCATAATCGATTTGCACGGACCGGGCTACGAAACCCGGCGGGGCGGCGGAGGGGGCGCCGATGGTCGCCGGGCACGCAATCGACAGCACTGCGAGCCCGCTCGTGGTGCTGCCGTAATTGTTCGTGACCAGCACCGAGTAATTGCCGCTATTAGCGAACTGGGCGTTGCTTATGGCGAGGCTGGAGGCGTTGGCCCCGGGCAGGTTCGTTCCATTGAACTGCCACTGGTAGCCAAGCGGCGGCGGCCCCACGGCAGCAACGTTGAAACTCGCAGTGCCCCCGAGGTCAACGAACCGCTGGTCGTGTGGTGCCAGGGTGATAAGTGGCGGGTCGTTGCCGGGCGCAAGTGAAAAATTTTCACCCCAGACATTTCCGCTGTAGGTGTTATAATTCCATGAAGTGCCGGTCGAAACATTTTTACTCGCTGAAATAAAATTGGCGGCGGTCGCCGTGATGGTGTATTGGGAATCGGAGGGCACAGCGACCAGAGCATAGATTCCATTCGTATCCGTTGTGGCGGTATATGTTCCACCTCCCGCGCGGAGGGCTGTCACCAGGGCATTGGGCAAAGGGACGTTGCCGGCCATCACTCGCCCGCTGATAATCTCGCCGGATCCATTTGTGTAAATATTATAAATAAAGCCCCACAGGTTGGTTATGCCTGTGGTCACTGTCGGCAACGCATACCAGGCATCACCTTCATTGCCCCACCCCAGGTTGAGGTGATTGTAAAGCGCGGACAGATAGTAGCCATAGCCGTCACAATCAACCTGGTGCCCGTTAAGTGCCACGCAAACCGGCAGCCGGGCATCCAAATTTGCGTTCACCATCGTCACCAGCAGGGGATCAAAGTCTGCGGCATTTGATACATTGGCGAAGATGGCGTTGCTATACATGAAGGTTTGAAGCAAAGCCCACTGTGGACCGACTATATTTGCGGCGGAGGCGCCCGCCCCAAAGCCCGTATGAACGGCGACCGCACTGTCATAGGTGAGCGCGCCGATGGCTTGGCACTGTGGGATGGATGGATTCCACGGGCCGGCGGGCATGCTGCTCCAGTCATATGGACCGCCGGCTCCGTCACCGCCACGGAGTCGGGCGGTGGTGTTCGTTCCATCGATTGAAATCGGTTGGGAGTTTGTCCCGACGCCGGCAGTTGGATACTGGAAATAGCGGAGCAACTGCGCCAGCGCCGTGGCGACACACCCGCAAACGTAATTGGACGCGCAGCCGGCAGCGTAGGGCGGGGTGTAGTAGTTATAGAGCGCGATGCCGGTGGCACCGGCCGTTCCCTGGTTCCAAGTCGTCTGAAGCAGTGGCGCAATTCTTAAATCGGAAACCGCATTTATTCCGTTGGGTGGAGTTGGGATGTTCGTGGTTGCGTTATTTGCCGATTGGAGTCCTTTCCATTTATTCTGCGCTTCCAGAAAATGGCCGGAGGGCGTTGCGGTACGCAACGCGCGGGCAGAGTAAACCCTCGCTGGCACATCCCCGCTGACCCATGACCCCAAAGGATTATTCGGTGAAGGATCAAAGCGCCCTTGACTGGCGAAGGCTATGACGGGTTCGACCAAATCTTCAGCTGGCACAATGACAAAACCTGACGGCTCCAAATAGACGACGTGATACAGTGGCTCACCCTTTTCATTCCTAAACGTTTGAACGTTGTGCACGCGTTGGCCCAATGCTGCCCCCAACGGTTTGGGGTTACCCTGCAGCCACCCGACAACCATCTGCTGGGCATCATCCGCAGTTTTTGGAGCGGCCTCAACTGCGATTGGGAGAACGAGCATCACTGCGATTGCAAAAATGAGCGTTGTCAGCTTGATAGGATTCCCCCTTTCTTGATTGGTGTGGCAAATCAGTATGGCATAAGCGGCTTTCAAATGAATTTCATTGTTCGAACGCTTTTGGCGACGCTTGATGGGGCGTGCCTTGAATGTGTTCAGTGAACCAAAATTGCCAGCATTGGGTCGGGCAAGGAGTCGAAGCCGCAAATCAATTGGCAAATTTCTTGATTAAAGATTCCTTCCGGAACGCGCCGATGGGAGCAAAATTAGGGGTCCAGTGCAAGTCATATTTTTTACAGGGCAGCCGCATCTAAATATCCTTGGGGTCGACACCCAGCAAGTTCAATAAGTATGAGTGGTTCCAACAGGCATTGAGCATTTTGCAGCGGATGCCGCGCTTTTTGCTCTTCTCTCGCTGCAACAAGTTCAGCGCCAACTGGCGTAAGGTGGCCAGATTTTCGGCCGCATAGTCTTCGCGCGCCCGGCCTTGGTCCTCGCCGATACACACATCCAGCACGCAGTGAGGCTTGAGTCCTCACTAATGACACTTTTGAAGTTTGGTGGCAAGGTGGACCCATGCCACGTGGCGATTTAGCATGTGATGAATCGCGGGAACCAGCGGAGGAAAATCTTTTGAGATGAGTCTGAGCCGCAGCGGTTTGTGGCGGCGCTGGCGGCGGCGTGCGGCAAGACCGGGTCGCAGATTCACGCTCGCTCGGCTGATGAGACCAGCCGCCACCCCACCATGAACCCCTCCATTTCCCTTCACCCCCACCTGCTGGCGCTGCACGTCCAGGCCACGCTGCCGGAGTCCAACCGGGAACGGTTGCTCGCGTTGGTGGTGGTGGTGGGCGCCCTGCCGCCCAACCAGCCACCCGGCTGACTGCCCCGGCCCTTTTGAAAACGAACGATCTATCCGGCCATATGCGCCCATATAAAGGTTTGTCCGCCCATAGAAATTTTGAACGCAGTCCCCAAAGGCAAGATTTGGACGCCTCCCGATGGCTCTGCAAGACCCGGTGAATCGCCGGCTGGAAAAGGACGGGAAAGGGCGGCCTTTGGTCGCTTGCCTCAATTCTCTGGCGCAAGTGCAGGCAAGCAAGTGTCCAGGCAACTGTTCCACGCCATCCGCCGCCCCGGACGGGGTGGCGACATTGCCGTTTGCCCTCCCGTCCCTCCCCGGTCGCGATGCCTGGCAATCTCCGCGCTCTTGCAACCACAGGCTTGGAAATTCCTTTGGGGACCAACCCGCTTCATGAATTGGCGCTGAACCGGTCCAGCCGGCGAATTCAGACTGGTCAAGGGCGGGTTTTGAGACTATTTTCCACGGGCGCGGTGAAGAAAGTGTGATTAAGAAATAACAACTCCGCTTTGCTTGCCGCCCCATAATGGCGTTTCATTGATCCCCCATGATTGATTCTGTATCCGACCCGATTGCCGGCGTGCCTGCCGGCGCGGGCACCGACCTCAAGCACGCGCGCCGCCAGAAGGGCGAGCGGCGGACGGTCGCGCCCAATGTGGATCGCCTGCCGCCGCACAGCCTTGAATGCGAGCAGGGCGTGCTCGGCTGTGCCCTGCTGGACCCCAACCAGTGCATTGGCGAATGCATCGAAAAGCTCAAGGACGACGGCAAGTTGGCCTTTTACGATCTGCGGCACCAGACGATCTATGAAACCCTGGCCGAGATGTTCAACGCGCGGTCAGCCATTGACCTCATCACGGTGCAGCAGAACTTGAAGGACCGGCAGTTGCTGGACCAGGTGGGCGGCATTGCGTATTTAAACCAGTTGCAGGATGCCGTGCCCAGTGCGGCCAATCTCTCTTTTTATCTGGACCATGTCCGCGAGAAGTTCCTCCTGCGCAAACTGATCCAGACCTGCACTGGCGTGGTCGGGCGCATCTATGATTTCGAAGGCGATGTGGAAGAGCTGCTGGACGAGGTGGAAAAGGACATCCTGCACGTCAATGAGTCGCGCGAACAGAATGAGGTCAAGGACGTCAAGAAGCTGGTCAATGAGGCGTTGCAGACGATCGAGCACTTTTTCAACCGCAAAGGCGAGTTAAGCGGGGTGTCCACGGGCTTTACGGATCTGGACAAGATGACCGACGGCCTGCACGGCGGGGAAATGATCATCGTGGCGGCGCGGCCGTCCATGGGCAAAACCAGTCTGGCCATGAACATTGCCGAGCACGTGGCGCTGGAGTTGGGCCTGCCGGTGGGCGTGTTCAGCCTGGAAATGAGCGCGACGTCCCTGATATTGCGCATGTTATGCTCACTGGCCCGGGTGAATATGCGGAACATCCGCGACGGATTTATGAGCGAAGCGGATTTTCCCAAGCTGATGTCGGCCAGCGGCCGGCTGGCGGGCGCCAAGCTGCTGATTGACGACACGGCCGGGCTGTCCATTTTGCAGCTGCGGGCCCGGGCGCGGCGGATGCACCAGCAGCATGGCATCAAGCTCTTTGTCATTGACTATTTGCAGCTTCTCAACTCTACTGCGCGGCGAGCGCAAGAGAATCGGCAGCAGGAAATTGCGGATATTTCCAGCGGCATCAAGGCGTTGGCGAAGGAATTGAATGTGCCGGTGATCGTGCTGAGTCAGTTGAACCGCGAGCTGGAGAAGGACAAGAGCCGGAAGCCGCGGCTGAGCGACCTGCGTGAATCCGGGTCCATCGAGCAGGATGCCGATTTGGTGGGTCTGCTCTACAAACCGAATGCGGGCGAGGACGACGACGCGCCCGCCGACGAAAGCGACGGCGTGGCCGTCAATTTCCTGATTGCCAAGCAGCGTAACGGGCCGACGGGTGATGTGAACCTGACGTTCCTGAAGCCCTATACGCGTTTCGAGAGCGCGGCGAAATTTAGCGACGAAGATGTGCCTGCGGGCCGGTAAACCATGAAATCAATCATCAAGCCACTGAGTATCAGCCTGGTGCTGGGCTGCGCGACCGCCGCGCTGGCCCAAAGCGCCGGACCCAAAATTGACCGGCTCGACGTCAAATTTGTCGGCCCCGCGTCGGTCAGCGAGGAGTTTGTGCGTGCCAACGTCAAGCTCAAGGCGGGCATGTTCTACCAGCCCGGACTCACCCAGAACGACGTGCATCTGCTATACGGCACCGGCCAGTTCTACAACATCCGCGTGCAGATTGACCAGGCCGATGACGGCGGGGTGGTGCTCACGTATGTCGTGCAGGTGCGGCCGCGCGTCACGGAAATCCGGTTCGAAGGCAACAAAAAGCTTAGCGACTCCAAGCTCAAGAAAAAGCTCACCTTCAAGGTTGGCGAACCGCTGGATGAGCAGAAGGTCTTCACCGATGTTCAGGAAATCAAGAAGCTCTACGAAAAGAACGGCTTGGCGGATACCACGGTCAAGTATGTCCTGAACATCGAGGAACTCACCGGCCATGGGATCGTCACCTTTCATATCGAGGAAAGTCCCAAGGTCAAAATCAAGGACGTGCAGTTCCTCGGGGCGTCCAGTTTCCCGCAGAAGGAATTGCGTTCGGAACTCAAGATGCAGCGGCGCTGGGCGTTTTCCTGGCTGACAGGCTCCGGCTATTTCGAACAGGACGAATTCGACGGCGATCGCGACCTGCTCACCCAGTTTTATCGGAACCACGGCTACTTGGATTTTGAGATTAAGGACGTCAAATTGGAGCATCCGGCCACGAACTCCCTGTACGTGAAGTATTTCGTGGACGAGGGCCGCCAATACAAGGTCGGCAACGTCCAGTTCACCGGGGCCAAGATTTTCACCGATCCCGAGATCACCGCCGGTCTTCACGGCGTGCATGATTACGAGCATTCCAAGGCCAAGCTCGGCGCGCATGGGCTGCCCATGGACAGCGGCAGCGTGTTCAGTCCCGATGGTTTGACCAAGGACATGGATCTTCTCGAGGATTTATACGGCAGCAAGGGTTACATCGAGGTTTCCGAGGGGCGGGCGTTGCATGTCAATCGCGTGCCCAACGTGGATAATGGCTTGATGGATCTTGAATTCGTCATTGACGCGGGCGAGAAATCGCATGTCCAGAAGATTGAAATCCGCGGCAATCTCAAGACCAAGGACAAGGTCATCCGCCGCGAACTGGCCATTTCGCCGGGCGACGTGCTGGACATGGTGCGCGTCAAGATCAGCAAGCAGCGTCTCGAAGGCTTGGACTTCTTCGACAAGGTGGACACGCGGACCGAGGAGATTGATCCCCCGACGCCGGGCGAGAAGAACGTGATCATCAATGTGGCCGAGAAAAACACGGGTAATTTCACCGTGGGCGCGGGTTTCAGCTCGGTGGACTCGCTGGTCGGCTACGCGGAAATTTCGCAGGAAAACTTCGACCTCTTTCATCCGCCCTATTTCACCGGCGGCGGCGAGAAAATCCGGCTGCGCGTCGAAGAAGGACTGGTGCGCCAGGATTACGAGCTGTCCTTTATTGAACCGTGGTTCTTGGACCGCAAACTGTCGCTGGGAGTTGACCTCTACCGCCATGAGTGGGATTTTGAGAGCCCCAACGACATCTACGACGAAACCCGCACGGGTGCGAAAGTCAGCCTGACGCGGGCTTTGGGCAGCGATTTCCTGATTGGGTCAGTGAGTGCCACGGCGGAGGATGTGGGCATCTCGTTAAACAGCGGCTGGCACAACGCCGGCGGCTATAATCCCACGAATCGCCTCCCCATTTTGCGCAATGTGCCCAATACCATTCTCAGTCAAGTTGGGGATCATGCTTATGGTCGGCTGGGCGCGTCGCTGGCCTACGACACGCGCAACAGCGTGAAATTGCCCAACCACGGCCAGCGCACCGAGGTGAGTGCGGAAGTTTCCGGCGGGGACTCCAATTATTACAAGTTGGACCTGACGACCGAATGGTATTTCCCGGGCTTCCTCAAGGGCCACGTCTTGGAAATCGGGGGCCGGGCGGGGGTGGCGGACGGAGTGGACGGCAATTCAGCGGACGTGCCGTTTTACGATGCTTATTACTTGGGCGGCATGTACTCCCTGCGGGGTTTCAAATACCGCAATGTCGCGCCGCGCGAACCCTACAGCGCCAGTGCGCCGGGCGTGCCGACGGAGCCGATTGGCGGCGATACGTATTGGTTTGGCTCGATTGAATATAGCATTCCCATCTTTGAACAGGAAAACGGCGTGGGGCTGCGCTTCGCCCTCTTCTATGATGTCGGGGCCGTTTCGAGCGATGCGTATTCCGTGTCCTCCACACCCGACGATGACGTGGGTGTGGGGCTGCGCCTGAACATCCCGCATCTGGGGCCGCTGCGCTTGGATTACGGCATTCCCGTGGACACGGACAAATACAACGGCAGCTCCGGCCAATTCCAATTTGGTGTCGGCTGGTCCCGTCCGTTCTAAATTCTAATCGAGCCGCTTACGGCGGCGAGAGTTTCCAGACGCATTCGTCGGTCAGCGTCTGGCCGGCGGCTTGGGCCCTGGCGGTTATCTTGTTTTCTCCGGGTGAAAGCTTCACGTCTTTCCAGATGAACACGCCATTCCCCATGTCGCTGCCGCCGGCTTGGGCGTCGCCGTTGACGAACAATGCGGGCTTTTTGGCATTGGAATAGATTTTCACGTCGGTCACCGCGTTGGTGCGTTCGGTGAAGCGGCGGCTGGTGAGGTACAGCACCGGTTCGTCGGACCAGTTGGCCTTGTAAAAATAGAATGCGTCCTTTTTGATCTGGCGGTCGCGGGTCACCAAACCTTTGTCGTTCAAGCCGGGCTGGCTGCCTTCATGGCGGGTGCTGACCGCGAAATCGAACAGGCACCAGACGAAGGTTCCCCATACAAACGGCCGCTCTTTGAGCGCCGCCCACGCGGCTTCGTGGACTTCCGCCTGCCACTCCTCGGGATGCCACGGGCCGCCGGGCTTGGGATGCTGCGGGTTCTGCTCGTGTTGCGCCGGGTTCGCCCCGGCGCCGTATTCGCTGATGCAGATGCCGCCATGCCGGCTGCTGTCGCGCCGGGAATCCAGCACGCGGCCGTAATCCTCCTTGGCGCCGCTGTACCAGCCTGGATAGATGTTCCAGCCCAGCAGGTCGGGGATCTTGTTCATTTCCGGGCGGGCGGCGGTCATCGTGGCCTGGATCGTCGGCCGGGTCGGGTCCTCGCCATGCGCCAGCGCCACCAGATCCTGCAACTCGCGATGGGGATCATCGCTCTTGGAACCGATTTCGTTCGACAGGCTCCAGACGAAAATCGCCGGGTGGTTGACGTTCTGCCGAATGAGGTCGAGCAACTGGTTGCGCGAGGTGTTTTCAAAATCCGGGGTGTCGCGGACGATGCCCACCTGTGGAATTTCCGCCCAGACCAGGATGCCGGCGCGGTCGCACAGGCTGTAAAAATAATCGCTATGCTGGTAATGCGCGCAGCGAATCACCGTCGCGCCCAGTTCCTTGAGCAGCCCGATGTCCGTATCCATGTCCGCCTCGGAGATGGCCCAGCCTTGGTTCATAAAATCCTGATGCCGGTCCACGCCGTGCAAATGATACGGCTGGCCATTCAGGAAAAACCCCAAGTCGGGGTCCACCCTGTAAAAACGCAGCCCCAACGGCTGTTCCACGGAGTCCACCAGGGTGCTGTTCGTGGTCTGCAAGGTCACCACGGCGCGGTAAAGATACGGGTCTTTGCGGCCATTCCACAAATGCGGCCGCGGCACCTTCAGCCGCGCGAAATAGGGCGCCGTGTCCCGCGCCGCCAGGGTGATCATCTCATTAGTGCTGGCCACGACCTGGCCATCGGCGTCCAGCACGCTGGCGGTGAGGGTCAGGGGGGCTGGCTTGCCGGCGCCGTTGGAGACTTGCGCCGTCAGGTCCAGGACGGCGGCTTCGGTCGTGACGCTGGTCTGCAACCACGCCACGCCGGGAGATCCATGGTCGGTCAGGGCAAAATTCTCCTCGCCGGTGACAATCAAGTGCACCGGCCGGTACAAGCCGCCATAGACGGAAAAATCTCCTTCCTGTGGCGCGAGGTCCGGCGCCTTGGTGTTGTCCACGCGCACCGCGAGCCAGTTGGTGCCGGCGGGGACGAGAACATGCGTGATTTCGAAGCAAAAGGCGCCGAAGCCGCCGCGATGTTCGCCGAGGTGGGTTCCGTTCACGTAAACGTCGGCCACCAGGCTCGCGGCCTCGAACCGCAGAAAATAACGTCGGCCGGCCTCCGGGGTGATCAAGAGCGCGCGGCGATACCAGCCCGGACCGCGGTGATTGGGCTTGCCGGCCTGCGCGTCTTCCCAGCCCCAGTTGTGAGGCAGGGACACGGTTTGCCAGCCGCTGTCATCGAACGCCGGATTTTCCGCGCCGGGAACGTCCGCCAGTGTGAAGCGCCAATCCGCGTCCAGGCGCTGGTTTTCCCGCGCTTGGGCCGGGTTCAGTGAGGCGGAAGCCAGCAACGCGAGGCCGATGGTAAGAATGGAGAGCAAACGCATGAGTCACATTGAGAATTATGGGCCGGCGAATCAAGCTCAGATGCTCATGGCGGCAAAGCCGCCGTCCACGACGATTTCCGCGCCGGTGATGAAACTGCCGGCGTCGGAGGCCAGCAAGAGCGTCGCGCCCACCAATTCCTGCGCTTCGCCGAAGCGTTTCATGGGCGTCTTGCCCATGATTTGGGCCACCCGCTCGGGATTGAGCACCTTGCGGTTTTGTTCGGCCGGGAAAAAGCCGGGCACCAGGATGTTGACGCGCACGCCCGACGTGGCCCATTCCCGGGCGAGGTTTTTGGACAGGTTGTGGACCGCGGCCTTGGAGGCCGAATAAGTGAAGACGCGCGACAACGGCGTCAGGCCTGACGCCGAGCCGAGATTGATGATGCTGCCGGACTTGCGCTCGACCATGTGCTTGCCAAAAATCTGGCAGGCCAGCACCAGCCCCTTCAAATTGACGGTGATGATCTTGTCGAACTCCTCCTCTGGAATGTCGAAAAACGGGGTGGGGGAATTAACGCCGGCGCCGTTCACGAGGATGTCCACAGGGCCGAACCGCTTGACCACGTCGGCCAAGAGTTGTTGCAAGCCCGCCTTGGAAGTGGTGTCGCAGGCGAAGAACGCCGCCTGGCCGCCGCCTTGGGCGATTTTATCGAGCCGCGCCTGGGCCTTGGCCGCGTCCCGTCCGACGAGCGCCACGGCGGCGCCGGCGATGGCGAGGCCTTCGGCCATTTCACCGCACAGCACGCCCGTGCCGCCGATGACCACGGCTGTTTTGCCTTTGAGTGAGAATAGTTCCGCTGGTGTTTTCATAATTATCGTTGGACCCGGGCGCTGCCGCCGCCGAGGGTTTTTTCCACTTCCTTGCGCGTGGCCATGCTCGTGTCGCCGGGCGTGGTGGAGGCCAGCGCGCCGTGCGCCGCGCCGTAGTCCACCGCCTTCTGGGGGTCGTTGAATTCGAGGAACCCGAATTGCAGGCCGCTGGCGAAACTGTCGCCGCCGCCCACGCGATCCAGGATTTCCAATTCCGGATAGGGGCGGCTCTCGTAAAATTTTCCGTCGTGCCAGAGGATGGCGCTCCAATCGTTCTTGGTGGCCGTGATGACGCGGCGCAGCGTGGTGGCCGCCACCTTGAAATTGGGATACGTTTTGACGGCGGTCTCGATCATCGCCTTGAACGCGGTGGTGTCGAGGGTGCTGAGGTTGTGGTCGGCGCCCTTGACCTCGAAGCCCAAGCTGGCGGTGAAGTCCTCCTCGTTGCCGATCATCACATCCACGTGCTGGGCGATTTCCCGGTTCACGGCCTGCGCTTTTTTGAGGCCGCCGATGGATTTCCACAGGGAGGGGCGATAATTCAAATCGTAGCTGACGATGACGCCATGCTGTTTGGCGGCTTGGACGGCTTCGATGGCCAGGGCGGCGGTGGATTCCGATAACGCGGCGAAAATGCCGCCGGTGTGCAGCCAGCGCGTGCCGATTTTTCCGAAGAGATGATCCCAGTCAAAGTCACCCGGCTGGAGCTGCGACGCCGCGGTATGGCCGCGATCCGAGACGCCCACCGCTCCGCGCAGGCCGAAGCCGCGCTCGGTGAAGTTCAAGCCGTTGCGGATGCCGCGGCCGATGCCATCGTCCTCGCGCCAAACGATGAAGTCCGTGTCCACGCCGCCCTGCAGGATGAAGTCCTCGATTAGATGGCCGACCTCGTTGTCCACCAAGGCGGTACAGACGGCGGTTTTATAGCCGAAACACTTGCGCAAACCGCGCGCGGTGTTGTATTCGCCGCCGCCTTCCCAGGCGCTGAACCGCCGCGCCGTGCGAATGCGGCCCTCGCCGGGGTCCAGGCGCAGCATGACTTCGCCAAGCGCAACCTGGTCGAAATGACACTGCGATTTTTCGCGGATTGAAAGCGCCATAAAGTTTTCGATTGTACGATTAAGGCGTTGGCAAACTCAATCCGAATCCAGCTGGCGCTATGATTCAAACCGGCTGCGGCAAGCCCAAAGTCCCAGCGCCGGATTGGAAATGTAATAGATCTTTTCGCCGTCGGGCAATGTGTTCCACCCGTCCTTCAATCGCCGGGGATCGTAGCGGCGCAGCATTGCCGGCAAATCGGCGTATTGGAAGTTGACGCTTTCGATTTCCCGTTGCGTCAGATGGCCGGGGCAGTAGGTGATGCGGAAGCGGCCCTCGCTGGAGCCATGAATCAGGTGCGCCGCCGCGCTGAGGTTGTCTTGCAGTTCGGCGTTCGCGGTGGTCGCGGCGAGGGTGGCGGGCGTGCCGCGATAGCCGTACTTGCGGATCAGCCGGTCAATTTCGTGGTCCTCGCCAAACTCCTTCAGTCCGGGCGCCAGGATGATCAGCTCGCCGCCGTCGGCCATGGCCATCCGGGTGCGGTACACCGCCTTGTTGCCCAGCCAGGTGCTCTTGAACTCCGCCGGATCGAGATAAACGACGACTTTTTTCAGGGGCTCCCGCAGCATCTCGAAATTCACTTCCAAGGACAGTGCCGCCGCTTGCTCAAAGCCGGAAGCGTCGTCGCTCACAAACAAGCCGCGCACCACCAGCCGGCCGTTCCCGCCGCGGCCCACCACGGTATGCACATAAACAATCGGCAGGTGCCGCGTGAAATGTTCCGAGGCGTAGTTCAGGATGCGCCGGACGGGGGTGTCCGCGCGGCCCATCATGCGTTCCATGCCGAAGGCCGCGCCCACAAAATGGCTCTTGTTAATGCCTTCCTGTCCGCCCGTGCCCACGAAAATATTCTTGTTGTAGTTGGCCATGCCGATGACCTCGTGTGGCACCACCTGGCCGATGGATAAAATTAAATCATGGTTGCCGGTGGCGATGAGATTGGCCACCTGTGCCGGCCAGGCAAAATCCACCGCGCCGCCGGAAACTTCCCGCACAAAAGCCGCCGGCACCTCGCCCACCGTCGTGATGCCCGTGCGCCAGTTGTGCACGCGAAAGAGGGCTTCGGGCACGCCGGCGAACATTTCGCGGATCTGTGCGCCCGTCATCGCGGTGTGCGTGCCCAGTGCGGGCAGCACGTCCGTCAGTTGGTCGCCATAGTAATCGAACGTCAGCCTCGTGAGCCGCCCGGCTTGGGAATGGAATCGGGTGAAATCCGGCGGCACTGCCAGCACGCGGCGACGTGGGCCGAGCTGGTCCAGCGCGGCAAAAAGCCCGGCGCGCAAATCGGCGTCCGAGAGGTTGTCGGTGACGGAACCGCGGGCGAAATAGAGCATAAATCAGCGCTGGATGCGGGCCGAGCCGCCTTTGGCGAAGGCCTTGACTTGTTCCACCGTGGCCATGGTGGTGTCGCCCGGGAACGTGGTCAGCAACGCGCCATGCGCCCAGCCCAGATTGACGGCTTCCTGTTCCGACGCCCCGGAGAGCAGGCCGTAGAAAAAGCCGGCGGCATAGCCGTCGCCCCCGCCCACGCGGTCCACCACGTC
>Ga0316217_10004461_pt1 | contig 15096 bp, 13 predicted proteins | sample 1anoAmetaG_FD_203633 | JGI IMG/M metagenome (GOLD analysis project Ga0316217, IMG submission 203633) | Freshwater microbial communities from Trout Bog Lake, Wisconsin, USA - 1anoA | ecosystem: Environmental > Aquatic > Freshwater > Lake > Hypolimnion/Profundal zone | place: USA: Wisconsin... | reverse complement strand
TATTATTTAGCGGTCACACCTGCTACTTATTTGCAAAGACATTTTATTTTTATCGAATTCAAAGTCGAACTGCCGCATAATTTTTATAAAATATTTGCATTTCAATCCAAAAATTTTCCGAATTTCGCGGCCTTATTAAAATAACGAATTTTTCAATTGTTAGAAATGAAGAAAATATTCACCCCAGAATATTCTGTTTCCGAAGGTAAAACCACGGCATGCGCCAGGGTTTTCGGCCTGAAGGGAACTGCGTTCACTATAGACGCTCATTCTATTCGTTACAGTCTTTGCACGCCTTTTTTCCCGAGACGTTGATACTACTTTTCAGCCTTTAATACCGGGGCCTGTGGTGTCGGTATCCGTTTCTGCTATCCGCGGGAGCCTGGTTTATTTTATTGTTTAATGGTTTTTCCGTTTAATTATTCCGGAAATGGAACAGAACTTTTTTATCAGTGTTGCCAATGAGGAGCACGAAAAATTTGCAGAGATTATCTGCGCTGAAATTGAGCAATCGGCTAAAGCCCGGGGTACCGGCATTGCCAAACGCTCGCCCGGTTACATCCGCGAAAAAATGCGCGAAGGTAAAGCCGTGGTAGCATTTTCTGCTGATGGCGAATGGGCAGGCTTTTGCTATATCGAAAGCTGGAGCCACGGTAAATACGTAGCCAACTCGGGCCTGATTGTGGCCTCCGGATTCCGTCGCAGCGGCCTGGCAAAGGAAATCAAGAAAAAAATATTTGAGTTGTCGAGAAGCTGTTTCCCGGAAGCTAAATTGTTTGGATTAACCACCGGCCTGGCAGTTATGAAAATCAATTCGGACCTCGGTTACGAGCCGGTTACTTATAGCGAGCTAACCGATGATGAAGACTTTTGGAAAGGCTGCCAGAGCTGCGTTAACTTCCAGATTTTGCAAAGCAAGGAGCGCAAAAACTGCCTGTGCACCGCCATGCTTTACAACCCCGCAGAGAAGGAGCATAAAACCGAACCCCAGATAGCCGATGACAAAGAAAAGGCCGAGCAAACCTCGTTTTTTACCAGTATCAAAAAGCTGCTTTCCGTAGCATTTTCAATCACTTTTTAATTTTTAACCATGAGCGAAAACAAAAAAGTAGTGCTCGCATTCAGCGGCGGATTAGATACCACCTTCTGCGCCATTTACCTCAAACAGGAATTAGGTTATGAAGTGCACGCCCTGACCGTAAACACCGGTGGTTTTACCAATGAGGAAATTGCGAAGATTGAAGCCCATGCCCGGGCCCTGGGGGTAAGCTCTTTTAAATGCGTGGATGCCCGCAACGACTACTACCGCGACGTGATTAAATATTTGATTTTCGGAAATGTGCTGAAGAATAACACGTACCCGCTTTCGGTAAGCGCTGAGCGCATAGTGCAGGCTATTGCCTCAGCAAAATACGCCAATGAAGTGGGTGCCATGGCGGTTGCCCACGGCAGCACCGGTGCTGGCAACGACCAGGTGCGCTTTGATATGGTGTTCCAGATTATTGCCCCTGAAATGAAAATCATTACGCCCATCCGCGACCTCCGCCTTTCGCGTGAGGCGGAGATAGAGTTTTTGAAAAAGAACAACGTGGCCATGAATTTCGAAAAGGCCGCTTACAGCATCAACAAAGGTATTTGGGGCACCTCGGTCGGTGGCCACGAAACGCTGACTTCAAAAACTGCTTTGCCCGATACTGCTTACCCCACACAACTTTCAAAAAATGAAAGTGAAACCGTGGCGCTTGATTTTGAAAAGGGCGAGCTACTCGGCATAAACGGTAGGCATTTTGATAACCCGGTAGATGCCATACAGGAGTTGCAGAAAATTGCCTCGCCCTACGCCATTGGTCGCGATATACATGTGGGTGATACCATCATTGGCATAAAGGGTCGCGTAGGTTTTGAAGCTGCTGCACCGCTTATTATTATTAAAGCGCATCACCTGCTCGAGAAACACACGCTTACCAAATGGCAGTTATTCTGGAAAGACCAGATGTCGGCCTGGTATGGTAACTGGCTGCACGAAGGCCAGTATTTTGACCCCGTCATGCGCGATATAGAAGCCATGCTACAAAGCAGTCAGCAATTTGTTACCGGCAAAGTATTTGTAAAACTGGTGCCTTATCATTTCGAGCTAGCCGGTATTGAATCGGCGCACGATTTAATGTCGGCCAAATTTGGCAGCTACGGCGAAATGAACAAAACCTGGACCGGCGACGATGTAAAAGGCTTTACCAAAATATTCGGCAACCAGGTGGGCATTTATTTTAAAGTGAACAACCTAAGCACCACGTCCCATGAAAAAGATTAGGGCGGGTATTATAGGTGGTGCCGGTTATACCGGTGGCGAACTGATACGTTTGCTGCTCTTGCATCCGCATGTTGAAATTGCTTTTGTGCAAAGCAGCAGCAATGCCGGCAAACCTCTATACGCCACACACACCGATTTACTGGGTGAAACCGAAATGCTTTTTTCTGCTTCGCATGAAAACGATATGGACGTTTTGTTTTTATGCGGCGGACATGATGCCGCACGAAAATTTTTGACTGAAAATGATTTACCCGCTCATGTTTTGGTGATTGATTTAAGCCAGGATTTCCGCCATACCGAAAGCAACCAAATTAAAGACCGCACTTTTATTTACGGTCTGCCCGAATTGAACCGCGATAAAATAAAGAACGCTAAAAGTATTGCCAACCCCGGTTGCTTTGCCACCTGCATTCAACTGGCACTATTACCACTGGCCGCTGCTAACAAACTGCAGGGGCCCGTTCACATAAACGCCACCACCGGTAGCACCGGTGCAGGCCAGGCGCTGAGCAACACCACCCATTTTAGCTGGCGCGATAGCAACCTTTCAGTTTACAAGGCTTTTGAACACCAGCATATTCAAGAGATAGCGCAATCCTTAAATTCCCTTCAGCCCGCTTACAACGGCGATTTGCTTTTTGTGCCTCAACGCGGAAATTTCACGCGGGGCATTCTGGCATCGGCATACCTGCAAAGCGATTTATCGCTGCAACAATTAAGAGCGCTATATCAAACCTACTACGCCACACACCCGTTTGTAACCCTCAGCGAAAACGAAGTCGATATCAAGCAGGTGGTAAACACCAACCGCTGTTTTGTTCATTTGGCAAAGCACAACAATTATGTGCTCATTACTTCGGTCATCGATAACCTGCTGAAAGGCGCATCAGGACAGGCGGTGCAAAACATGAACCTCATTTTCGGGCTTGATGAAAAGGCGGGCCTTCAACTAAAACCAGGTGCCTTTTAGCCATGAAACTGTTTGATGTATACCCGCTTTTTGATATTGCACCGGTGCGTGGCGAGGGTTTGTATTTATACGACCAGGCCGGCAAGCGCTACATGGATTTGTATGGCGGACACGCCGTTATTTCCATTGGTCACAGTCACCCGCACTATGTAAAAATGCTGACGGAGCAGTTGCAGCAGTTGGGCTTCTATTCCAACTCCGTAAAAATTCCTTTGCAACAGCAACTGGCTGATAAGTTAGGTGTCCTTTCAGGTTACAACGATTATTCGTTGTTTCTTTGCAACAGCGGCGCCGAGGCTAATGAAAATGCCCTGAAACTGGCCTCTTTTAAAAACGGCAGAAAGAAAATTATTGCGTTTCAGAAATCGTTTCACGGACGTACTTCACTGGCAGTAGCTGCTACCGACGACAAAAGCATTAAGGCTGAAGTAAACAGCGATGCAGATATTATTTTTCTTCCCCTCAACGATGAAGAAAAACTGCGCCAGGCTTTTAATGATGAAATTTGCGCCGTTATTGTTGAAGGCATGCAGGGCGTGGGTGGTGTAAAGATTCCCGATGCATCGTTCCTGAAACTCCTTCGCCAGCTTTGCACGCAACACGGTGCATCGCTCATACTGGACGAAATACAATCGGGCTACGGCCGCAGCGGTTATTTTTTCGCCCACCAGTACGCCGGCATTCAACCCGATTTGATAACTGTGGCCAAGGGCATGGGCAATGGTTTTCCGGTAGCGGCTGTTTTAATAAGCCCCGGTTACCAGGCAAAGCACGGACTGCTGGGCACCACCTTTGGTGGAAATTACCTGGCCTGCGCCGCCGCCATCGCCGTGCTGGATGTTATAAAACAGGAGAACCTGGTGGAGAACGCCCGCAACACCGGCCAGTACTTTATAAACCAGTTGAAAACCACGGCCGGCTTAAAAGAAGTACGCGGCATGGGCCTGATGATTGGCGTTGAATTACACAGCCCCTGCGCACCGGTGCGAAACGAACTGCTGCAAACCCATAAAATATTTACTGGTTCTTCTTCTGATAAAAACACCCTGCGCATTTTACCGCCGCTCACCATCACCCCAAACGAAATTGATGTATTTTTAGAGGCGTTTAGGTCCGTATTAAAAAACCACGCCCCTCAATCATGAAACAATTTACATCCGTTCACGACGCCGGAAATTTAGAGGCCCTGGTAGCCGAAGCCCTGCAGTTAAAGGCGAACGTTAACGCCTGCGCTGAATCAGGAAAAGGTAAAACCGTGGGCCTGCTGTTTCTCAATCCAAGTTTAAGAACCCGCATGAGCACCCAGCGCGCCGCCTACAACCTGGGCATGAACGTAATGGTGGTCGACCTCGATAAAGACAGCTGGCAAATTGAGTTTGAAGACGGCGCTACCATGAACAGCACCAAAAGCGAACATATTAAAGAGGCCGCCGGTGTCATTTCGCAATACTGCGATATTGTTGGCATTCGTTGCTTTCCGGGCTTGGTAAGCAGGGATAAAGATTACTCCGAACACGTGCTTAACAGCTTTCTAAAATATTGCAGCAAGCCATTGATAAGCCTTGAGTCGGCCACCCGTCACCCGCTGCAAAGCTTTGCCGATATCATTACCATTGCCGAAACCAAAACCACGCCAAAACCCAAAGTGGTGTTAACCTGGGCCCCGCACATTAAAGCGTTGCCGCAGGCTGTGCCCAACTCATTTGCCGAATGGGCCGTTGCCAGCGGCGCCGAAGTGGTAATTACCCAGCCCGAAGGGTACGAATTGCACCCCGATTTTACGCAGGGTGCAAAAATTGAATATAACCAGGATGCAGCTTTACAGGGCGCCGATTACGTGTACGTAAAAAACTGGTCTTCGTACCGCAATTACGGCGACACGCCGAAGGTTAAAGGCAACTGGATGCTTACATCCGAAAGACTGAACCAAACCAACAAGGCCAAAATAATGCACTGCTTACCGCTGCGCAGAAATGTGGTGCTGCCCGACGAGATTGTGGATTGTTCCAACAGCCTCATTCAGCAGCAGGCGGGTAACCGGGTTGTTGCTGCGCAAACTGTTTTAAAACGAATGCTCGAAACCCTGTAAGTATGGAAGAACTACTCGTCATTAAAATTGGAGGCAACGTTATTGACGATGCGGAGGCGTTGGATAGCTTTCTGCAAAACCTGGGTTCCATACGTACGCCAAAAATACTGGTGCATGGCGGTGGAAAAATGGCCACCGAATTAAGCGCCAAACTAGGCATTACCACTAACCTGGTTGAAGGCCGCCGTATAACCGATGCCGAAACCATCAAGGTAGTTACCATGACTTACGCCGGCTGGATTAATAAAACCATAGTGGCAAAGTTGCAGGCCAAAGATATTACCGCCATTGGCTTAAGCGGCGCCGATGCCAACCTGCTGCCCGCCGTAAAACGACCGGTGAAGGACATTGACTATGGCTGGGTGGGCGACCTGGATAGCTCACTCATTAACACCGGTCTTATCAATCATTTATTAACCGGTGGTTTAATGCTGGTAGTGGCGCCCATTAGCTGCGATGATGACGGTAACCTGCTAAACATTAACGCCGATACCGTGGCCCGCACTTTAGCCGAAGGCATGAGCGAGGACTTTAATACCACGCTGATTTACTGCTTCGAAAAAAACGGGCTGCTGGCCGATGTAGATAACGAACAAAGCGTAATTGCTGAATTGAACGAAACCAAAGCCGCCCTGCTTAAATCAACCGGCGCCGTTTCAAAAGGTATGGTGCCTAAAATTGATAATGCTTTGGGCGCTGTTAAAAACGGCGTTAGCTGTGTGGTGATAGGGCATGCGGCGCATATTAAACAACTGGCGCAAAAACAAAAGGGCTATGGCACACGCATCACAAAATAAACTTTCGGCTGAAGCCATTGATTTGCTTCAACAGCTCATTGCAAGGCCCTCTTTCAGTCGCGAAGAAAATGAAACGGCTGATTTGCTTTTTCATTTCCTGGAAGAAAAAGGCCTGGCCGTTTTCCGCGAAAAAAATAATGTGTGGACAAGCAATAAATTTTATGATGCTGCCAAACCTACGCTGCTGCTCAATTCGCACCACGATACTGTAAAACCAAACACCGCATACACGCGCAACCCGTTTGACCCAGCTATTGAAAACGGTAAACTGTACGGCCTTGGCAGTAATGATGCCGGTGGTCCGCTGGTTTCTTTGCTGGCTGCGTTTCTGCATTTCTATCACCGGCACGATTTGCCTTTCAACCTCACTTTTGCCGCCACCGCCGAGGAAGAAATTTCCGGGCACAACGGTATTGAAAGTATTATTGCCGACTTAGGCAACATACACCTGGCCGTGGTAGGCGAACCTACTAAAATGCAGGCCGCCATTGCCGAACGCGGTTTGCTGGTGCTCGACTGCACGGCCACCGGTAAGGCCGCGCATGCAGCGCGCAACGAGGGCGTAAATGCTATTTACTTAGCCATGAAAGATATCGAATGGTTTAAAAACTATGCCTTCGAAAAAATATCGCCGTGGCTCGGACCGGTTAGCATGAATGTTACCGCCATCAGCGCCGGCTCGGCACACAACCAGGTACCCGCCGAATGCACTTTTGTGGTCGACATCCGCCTGAATGAATGTTATACGCACGAGCAGGTGCTGGCTACCATTCGCCAAAATATTAACTCGTATGTCAAAGAACGTTCTACCCGGATTAAACCATCTTTTATAGATGAGCAACACGGGTTTGTTGCTATAGCTAAAAAACTGGGACTAACCTGCTACGGCTCGCCCACTACTTCGGATATGGCGCTGATGCCCTGGCCTGCTATAAAAATCGGCCCCGGCGATTCAGCCCGCTCGCACAGCGCTGATGAATTTATTTTTGTCAGCGAAATTGAACAGGGCATTGATACTTACATTCAGCTTATGGAAGCTTACGCTAAAACCAACCCGCTATGAAACTCTGGCAAAAAGGCGAACACCAACAAAACGAGCAATCGCTGTTAACTGAAAGTTTTACCGTGGGCAACGACCGCCTGTGGGACCTTCGCCTCGCCGCGTTTGATGTGCAGGGCTCGCTGGCTCATGCCGAAATGCTCAAAGAACAAAACATCATTACTTCCGAAGAATGGACCGCCATCAAAACAGGTCTGGAAGCCATTCTTGCCGAAATCAAAACCGGTAGCTTTACCATTGAAGAACACGTGGAAGATGTTCACTCGCAGGTGGAGCAACTACTCACCCAAAAAATTGGTGAGCCCGGTAAAAAACTGCACACCGGCCGCAGTCGCAACGACCAGGTGCTGCTCGATATCAAACTTTACATCAAACACGAGTTAACCGAAACCGCCAAACTGGTTCTGCAACTCTTCAATACCCTGCAGCAGCTAAGCGGGCAACACAAAAACGATTTGCTGCCCGGTTACACCCATTTTCAACTGGCCATGCCATCTTCTTTCGGTTTATGGTTTGGCGCCTATGCCGAAAGCCTGGTAGACGATATGGAACTACTGGTAGCCGCCTACAAAATAGCCGACAAAAATCCGCTGGGCAGTGGCGCCGGTTACGGTTCGGCTTTTCCTTTAAACCGGCAGCTCACCACGCACTTACTGCAGTTTAAAACCATGAACTACAACTCGGCCTACGCGCAAATGACCCGCGGAAAAACCGAAAAGGCCACACTCACTGCTCTTGCGTCGGTAGCCGCCACGCTGGCTAAACTGGCTTACGACATCTGCCTTTACATGAACCAGCAATTCGGCCTGGTTTCTTTCCCCGAGTCGCTCACCACCGGTAGCAGTATTATGCCGCACAAAAAGAACCCCGATATTTTCGAACTCATCCGCGCCAAATGCAACCGGTTACAGGCCGCGCCTAACGAAATGACTTTGCTCTGCAGCAATCTGCCCTCCGGTTACCACCGCGATATGCAGCTAACCAAGGATATCCTCTTTCCCGCCATCGACAGCATGAAAGAATGTCTCTCCGTTTTACTCTTCACCCTGCCGCACATCCAAATCAAAACAAACGCCCTAAACGATGATAAATTCAACGAACTATTCAGCGTTGAAGAAATCAATAAGCTGGTGGTTAGCGGCGTTCCCTTCCGCGATGCCTACAAAATAGTTGGCCAGGCCATCAACCAGGGCACCTTTAAACCCGAACGTCAGCTATCTCACACCCACCAGGGCAGCATTAGCCATTTGTGCACCGCCGAAATAAAAAACTCCATGCACCATGTTTGCAATTACATACCTGGGGTGCTCGTGGCTGACTAATACAAATTTTTACCACTTAGTGAAACTTAGTGCCCTTGTGCCCTAAGTGGTAAATTTCCCTCTCTGCCATTAGCATTTCTCTCTCTGCCCTTTGTATTTATATTTGCCCCACTCATGACCCTAAAAAACTTTTTACTCCTGCTCCTCATCACCATCACCACCGGCGCCAGCGCCCAAATGGTATGGAACCCGCATTGGGACAAAGACAAACCCGAGGTGCTCGAATTCAGCAGCGCCAAACACGAATTTTCCGGCGGACTTCCGTCCTACTTCGATACCACGCATGCTTATGTCCGCGTTAAGCTAACCGACGAGAACGATTTGTTTTATTTCCTCGAGTGGAAATTCAGCGGCTTTTATGAAGACACCGACCGGTCGCCCGATTACAGCCAGAAAATGGTTTACATCACCCTGCAGCATTTAATGATGGAAATGCCCGTTAAAGTGCGTATCGAAAAATCAAACTTCGAGGTCATTATTATGAACCGCGATAAACTCGACTCGTTGCAGGCATTATTGGCCGCCAAAGTTGCCGAGAGTTTCCCCACACGCCGCACCACGCCCGATGCACAACTGGAAGAAGTGGTTAACTCGCTGGTATCGCTCAAGGTCGACGAAAAAATGTACGGACTCATCAGCGAGTTTTACAGCATCTATAGCGTAAACGGTGTAGTGCCCAACGTAAAGCACGACTACAACAACGATGAAACCGCCGCCTTGAACGACACCACCGTCGACCAGGTGCGCGCGGCCACTACCGAGTTTTACATTCTCGACGATAAAGACCCCGCACTTTACAAATGGCGCTACGAATCAAAATTCGACTGGAGCAAAATGCCCGATAACGTGCAACAGGCGGTAAAAAAGAAAGCCAGCATCTCCGCCAGCTTCGCCGATGTAACCACCGACATCCACATCCGCAAAACCGATAAACTCGTCACCCTCTTCCACTCCGTTTCCGATAACGGCAACATACCCGGCACCACCCGCCGCGAACTAAACGAAGAAACCATAAGGAAGGTAAAATAGCACCGGTAGTCGCTCCGGCTGTTCCCTTCATCATTCATCATTCAATATTCGATATTCGATATTCATCATTCCGCCTTTCCCTCAAATAAAAGCTGCTTATATTCGGTTATGCGTTTAGCGGGCCTGCTTTTACTTTTACTAACTGCTCAAAGTTTGTTTGGGCAAAAAATCATTGCCCTTACCGGCCCGGTTGATGTGCCCGGCGTGCGTAAACCGGTGTTAGCCCAAAACTACAACCTGCAAACCGCCGAAAAAAAACTGACCCGCTCAAAAAGGCTTTTTATATCGGGTATCACCCTCACCTCCGCTTTCGGTGCGGCCGAGGCAACCGGTATAACCATCATCGTCGAAGCTTCGCGCAAACACAATGAAACATTAGCCTCAGCAGGCACCTGGCTGGCCGACGACGGATGCTTCGTTTTGCTCGTTACCGGTATTACCACCCTGTCGGTAGGCGTGCACATGCGCAACCGGTGGACCAAAATAAAAGCCGACCTGCCCGCCCACGTCGGCCTGCTATCCAACGGCCACATGGGCCTGACCTTAAACTTTTGAAACAACAGCATTATGCGGTTGCCCAAGCCGAAACGGCAAGGGCCCGGGCTGTCGCTCCAAGTCCTCGCCAACGCAAACATCAAAGCAAGCTCCGGGCTTTCCACTCCATCCCTAACCGAAAAAAATCCCCAAAATGTCAAAGAACGAAAATTAATTAGCTAATGTGATAATGCCCCCCACAAATAATATATAAGGTTGCATAAAAAAGTATAGGAAAGTATAGAAATGTATAGGTCTTTGAATTTTCACCTATACTTTCACCGAAATCCCTACGCCCAAATATTCAGCAGCGGCACGTCTGTTATCGGTTTTATGTTTCATAGCAGCAATTCTAACTTTCACCTTCTAAATTACTCATATAACTCAACTAATCCAATAGTCGTGTAAAAAAAGATATATTATTCATACAATTCGTATCAACTGTATAAATTATGGAATGCGGAATTAACCGTGTTTGTCTTTCATTATCCCATCAGCTAATCATCACATCATCAAATTAATTTGCCTTTTCATTGTCACATTGCCTAATTGTCACATTGTCAAATTTGCCTTTCCATCATCCCATCAGCTAATTATCACATCATCACATTGTTCATCCTTCCATTGTCACATTTTGTATTCCATCATCACATCAGCTAATTATCACATTATCACATTATTCATTGTCACATTGCCTAATTGTCACATTGTCAAATTTGCCTTTTCATCATCACATCAGCTAATCATCACATAATCACATCAACTCCCCCACTTTCAATAACGCCATCTCTACCATATCCTTTTTAATATCGGGCAGTTTTTTGCTGAAGTAGTTTTCATCCTCCAGCAGCTTTTGCTCTAAAAAATAAAAGATGTGAACGTGGAGGATAGCATCTAAGGTGCTGATAAGGTTTTGTCCTTTTAATAAAGCAATGCTGGCGTCAGACTTAGTGATGAGGGCATCGCAATAAAAGGCAGCCTTTAAAACTACATCCAGGTTTTTGGCCGTGCTGAAACGCAATACTACATATTCTTTCAGCAGCTCGCGGATAACGGCATCGGGGGCGTTGTTGGTTTGGGCGCTTTGTATTTCGGCGGTTATTTCGTCCAGGCTGCGTATTTCAAAAGTCATGGGCTGACAAATGGTTACTTCACTTTTTTGGCTGTTGGGGTAACGCAGTTGCAGGATGGTGTTGATGGAAAACCTGAGCAGCCCAAACAACTCTTCGCTGATGATTAATAGGAACGAAAACAATTCCTCGCGGTCAATTTTCGATTGCGTGGCCGTTTTGCTGCCACCGGTGCCCGCTTTATCAACCGATACATCAATATTCAAAAACATAAATGCCCGCTCAATATCTTCCTTAATTTTCTGCTGGTTAAACTGCAAAATTGTAGGGTCGGGCGATACATAGGCAAAACCGGGAAACGGCACCTGCGTATCGGTGCCCGCATTGTGCCTGGGGGTATGTATATAGTCGCGCATGGGCGAAAAACCCATCAGTATGCCGGTGCCGTGGCACACTTCGCAGTCTTTTAGCGTGGCGGCCGTGGGTAAGTCCTGCATGGAATCAATACGCGATGCATCGTACACCGGTCCACCTGCAATTTTGCCGCCCTTGCAACCGGTGTTGGTACAGGCTACCTCGTAATAAGTGCGTACGGGATAAGCCATTTTATTAATGGAAATATCGAGCGTGCTATCCAGCTTTAACGCCTTGTTAAGGTTGGGTATGGCCGGCATAAAATAACTCTCGTAAATAATATCATCGTCCTGGCTTTCGGTAAGTTGCTTGCCGCCCAGCCGGCGTGCGGGCAGGTAGCCCAGGTTGTGTTCGTACACCTCGCTAATTTTAAACTGATATTCGGTTTTTTTGCCGTACTGGTAAATGCGGTACAGCGTAGTGGTGGTCATTAAATAAAAAACCATACCACTGCGCTCAGCCTTATCACCTCTGCCAATAACCGTGCTGCTATCTTCACCCAACACAAAAACATATTCATCGCGGTCGAAATACAACACTTTATCGGCCGCATAAATTTTACACACCGGCGAAAGTTCTTTAGTTTGGTCAATCACCAGCTCGCCGGTGTCTTCATCTTCCATCACCGGTATTTCGCCCACGTCAATCATCAGCACAGCATTGGGGTCGTTTATTTTGTACGGCGTTACAATGGTTTTAAAATAAGTAAGCAGCGAGCCATACACCGGCAAATCGCGCGTAAAATATTGTTGCACCGCCGGGTCGTTCCAGGTAATGCTGAAATTTTGTTCGGCCCAAATGCGGTTAATGGCGCCCAGGGCGCGGTCCCAGTAAGGCCGGGTAATGGGTTCAAAAATATCTTTGCGGTATTGCAGTTCCTGCACGGTCTCGTTCGGCGCCTTAGCCTTCATTAAATCTGTAGGAAACTGCCTCGACTTACAATGCACCGATATCCGGTTCTGAATATCCAGCGCCAGTTTATAATTACCGCTAAAATCGGCCGGGTTAATAACACCTCGCCGCTTCTTCAACTTTTCCGAAAGGTCGTCAACAATGTTTTGAATGGAGTGGGGGGACATGGTATCTGTTTTAATGTTACTCTTTTAATGTGATAATTAGCTGATGTGATGATGTGATAATTGGAGGGGTAGCCAAATGTGATAATTAGTTAATGTGATAATGTGATAATTTTAAAAGCAAGTTGCACCTGCCGCATGGCTTTGGTTTTTTAATTTTAATGGGCATATATTCTATATTTAGTAGCGAATTAATTGGCTAATGACTGAATTCAATTATCACATTAGCTAATTATCACATCATCACATTCGAATTAATTGTCACATTATTTTAAAATTCGCTATCTTAAACGTCATTAAATACTCCGCCTTGGCAAAGTGCTTACCGGGGAAAAACTCATGAAACAGCGGCCGCACATTGCGGTTGTAAATGCTTTTTAAACTAACGTGGTTAAAATCTTCGCTGCCGTATAAACCCAGTACGTAATAGTTTTTGCGGATGTCGTTTATCTCCAGCACCTTGCCTCTATCATTTCGGTTACGGAAATACACCGTCCGAACATCATCGGGGTAAATACCCAATTGCGCGCAGGCAATATTTAAATACAACTCATCAGGCTGCAAACCTTTGCCGCGGCCCCAGGTTTTATGTCGCTGCCCGGCAGGTATGGGGTGCAGGTTCAGGTTTTCGCTGGCCTGCGCAAACAGGTTTTCTATTTCGGGCATGTTACTCAGCAATAAAAAACTGCTGTTAAGGGCGGGTAAAGTTACATCGGGCGCAAGTCCATAGTGCTTCATCAGCACACTGCTTTTGCACCAGTACATGGCGGCGGGCAGTTCTTCAACACCGGGCTGATACGTGCCATTTACCTGCGCCGCAAAAAGAGTAGGCAAATCAAACAGCGGCGATAAATCTTTAATCACACAACCATCCACATCTAAATAAATGGTGCGTTCAAAAATAAAATAATCGGTAAGTTTCAGCTTGGCTTTACCCGGCGAAAGCTTTCCTTTGTCATCCAAATAATCCTCCTCCGCTATCTCCGTAAAGTAGTCGAACACCTTCTCCAGTTGCAACTTCTTTATTTTATCAATCAACGCACCACTGGCAATCAACTGCACCGGCAGCCCCGCCGAAAAATGTTTTACACTGCAGGCCATGTTAACCGCCCACCACATATAACCCTCGCTTCCTAAAGCCAGTAACGAAATTCCTTTGTTCATTTTTTTGTTTTTAAATAGCTGTAAGCTTTGAGCCCTGAGCAATGAGCTTTGAGTGAAGGCCGTACTCCCCTCCAAAGCCCAAAGCTCATGGCTCTTAACTAAAAGCCTAACTAAATATTCCCACCGGTGCCGTGTATAACGACGGATACCAGTCTAACGGTGCAAACCACATGGCGGTAGCATCGTACACCTGCTTGTCTTTGTTGCCTTCGGGGGCGGTGGCCCATGGCACGGCAAAGTTTATTAAACCGGTGGGGTCAAACACGCGTATCTCCTGCTCGTTGCAGTAGTAAATGGCAATGTAACCGCGCTTGGTGTTAAGGGTGGCGTAAAAATCGTCGTTGCCGGCGTTCACATTAAAATCTTTCCAGGTAAAACTTCCGTTAAACCCGTCCAGCATTTTTTCCGCGCCGCAGGCCAGGGCATTTTCGCCCTCCACGGCACTCGCTTTCGGAAACGTGCCTTTAATGTTTTGAATAATAGTAACCGTGCCTGCTGTAATAGCCGCCTGCCAGTCGCTGGCGCTGGTAAAATCGGCTATGTTGGCATCGGGGTCAATAATGGCAATGGAGCTAATGCCTCCCTTGCGGTAATTATTGCAGGCCTGCACCACGTGCGCGGGCAGGGTTGCGCAATCTGTTGCTAGTGACATGTAAAAAATATTTTGAAAGTTATTTCTCTCGTCTTTCTGCCGCGAGGAATTTGGCACAGGATGGAAACCAGTTTCGGTTTTCGAATAGCTGGTTAAATACGAACTTCAGCACAAATTTACTCTTTTAAAACGAAAAAACAACTATTTGAACTTTAGAAGCTCATTTTTTAACTAAAAACTTAAAAATCAGCCAGTAAAAATGATAGCAGGGGCTCCTTCGCTGCGCTCAGGCCGGGCTTTCCGCTGCAAATCCTCGCCATGGCCAAAAGCTAAGCAGGCTGCGGGTTTTACGCTTCAATCCCTGCCCCGGAGAGGCCTTCATAATCAATAGCCGGTTCACACAAAGTACGCAGAGGAATACAGCGCAAAGGCCGCGAAGCTTAAAAAATCTTTGCGGTACTTTGCGTCATAACTTTGCGCCCTCTGCGTGAACCGGCTACCACCGCCAACGGCCTCGCAGCTATTTCCGTTAAGAAAAAAATCAGGTGCGGACAAAAGAAAGAAACGCTGTTTGAAGGCAACCAACACTACAACCGAAGGGGCTGATAGCCTTACACCATTGAAGAACGACAACCGGTAGCGCCGAGTTCGTTTATTTCCTGCGTGGC
>Ga0316217_10004459_pt1 | contig 15100 bp, 8 predicted proteins | sample 1anoAmetaG_FD_203633 | JGI IMG/M metagenome (GOLD analysis project Ga0316217, IMG submission 203633) | Freshwater microbial communities from Trout Bog Lake, Wisconsin, USA - 1anoA | ecosystem: Environmental > Aquatic > Freshwater > Lake > Hypolimnion/Profundal zone | place: USA: Wisconsin... | reverse complement strand
TTTGTTGAACTTAACCCTTCGGGATGTACATAGGGACGAGAATCTCTTCTCCTTTTGGCTTTTTTCGCCACTAGTTATCAGCTAATTTTCTGCATTTATATTGTAAGGTATTTGTAAAAGAAGTCCTTTCTTCCTGAGTTAATTCTTTTCTAGTTTTTACAATAGCTTGAAATCGTCTCTTCTGTAGTATTCATTTGACTATACACAGAAATCTTTGCAACTTTATTCAGTAAGTTTTTGTTGATATAATTTGGTTTTAGGCTTAGTGTTTTTAAAGTAGCTTTTTAAGTAAAGGCACATGCTTTTGGTAAACTAGGCAATATGCCTAAATCCGCTGACAAGAAAGGTTTCAAAGTTGTCCAAATCTGCTCTTTCCTTGCAGAAGTTGTTAGGATTTGAAAACATTCTCAATAGATCGTTTTGGTAAATATAACTTTTATAAAATAGAATCTTGGCATTATCGGAATCTCCCCATTTAATCTGTATATCCTAAGGGTTCCGGTAAAGGTATTCTTAGTAATTTTGCAGCACTTTTTCAATATTTTCATTATCTAACACCTCCCTTAAAATGCGACTTTTGGCATCAGCCAGTATCTTCTAGATAAATCTTTTCAAAGAGAAAAGCTTTTTCAATAGTAGGTAGAGTTTGGTGGAAAAAGAAGTGACTAAGTTGCAGTTTTTGTGTAAGATTTGTTCTGACTAATCTAGCATTACTTAAATTTGCTTCAAAGTCATTTGGTTTTGTTTTTGTTTTTTTAAGTATGCTTTCTCTAATAACTTGTTCACAATTTAGTGGTTTTAGTGTAAGATTTGCAAGTGATCATTGATTTGTTTATTGGCTCTTTAGTTCCTATCGAACTATTTCTCCAGTTATTTGTAAAATTCAATGATTTCTATAGCAAATCTTTAGTCAAACTAGATTCCTTTGTTATTTAGATTCGCAATAATCTCACACTTCCTGTTTGTCATCTTCAAGAAGTCAAGATCTTCATAGCTTTATCTTTTCTCAAATTTTAGGTTTTTACCTGCATGCTTCTTGAGATCTCCCAAAGTGTAAAGAGTAGTAATTAATGATTTCAAGGCAAAGGAGCTAAAGCCAAATTCCTTTATAGTTTTTAGATGGACATTTTTGGTTGAGTTCCATTTTTTTATGATATTCTAGTTCAACTAGGTCTTTTTGACTAAAGCGTTGACTTCATCTTCAACTTGGGCTTTGTTTCTCTTTAGCTGAGAAACGAGCTCCTGTTCTCTGTGCTCCTAGTTGTTGATGGCGGTGGCAGCCATGTAAAGTAATTGTGTGGCATTAAACATCTAAAGTTGGCTCCGTTTGTGCAAAACCTCCAACTGTTCCTTTTTGAGCTAGAAGAGCTTGAGTTCAGTATTAATTTCATTGGTGTGTTTGCGGATGTACTAAATTTGCTGCTAGAGCTGGAGAATTTCTCTTTTTAAAACTGAGTTGTCATTGCTTATCGTCTAAAACTCGTCTACTGAAGAAGTGTTTAAGTTCCACATTGTGGCTGGCATGCAGGTCAGGTTCAACTTGTCGCTATCTTCATCGACTGACAAATTTTTTAACTCGTTTTTTCTTATTAGGTAATGCATCTTTCTTTTACCCCGATTGTTTGACAGTTCGTCTGTGAGAGCTTTAAACTAAATAAAGAGCGGGGAACCTGAGTGAGAGTGTCCTCGGGAGGCAGCACGGCGTTAAATTAGGCGAGAAGGCTATTATAAGTTTCCATTCGATTATAAATTAAATACACAGGCTCATGATTAATCAACTATCTTCACTTTTACGCAGCTTCTACAAGTCCAAAGATAGAAAAAAGTACTCACAAAATCCAATTAATGATGTTTGTGAACTAAAAACATTCACAACGTTGGTTTGAGAAGAAAGGTCTAAAGCGGATAATCAACAATCATTATGGTCATTAAGGGTATGGCCTTTCCTAGCCAGAGAGGATGATATTGGGAGTGCAGCTACCGAATGCAACCAGTTTGATACCTATCCATTTTATTGAGTTTGTATTTTGGCGAGAGCATCAGCAAAATATTTCTTCTTTTTTTCTTTCTTTTTCTTTGCTCATATTTTCTAAAGGTTAGAACTAGTAGATATAAAGAATCTTTAACTTTATTCCCCTGATTTTATGCATTTTTCCAACAAGACCCTATGGTTAACGACAAAACTTCCCAAAAACTTCTAAGTTCTTTCTAGGACTCATCGCTATATGACTAAGCTAAAATTAGCACCACCCAGTAAAAACATTCATAATCGAACGTTATCCCGAGTGAATTTGTGTTGAGTGCTTGGGATCTTATGAAAAGGATGTTTGGTGTATTCGTTTTAATCTGGGCTAGTTTGAAATAACGTTCCAACCTTATTAATTGGCGTTAGTAGTTTTGTTTATAAAAAAAAAGAAAACAGATGAACTTTCAGGAACATGATAGACGGTTGGAGAAACAACACAAAAAAAGACCTCAGTAGATTGCCAGCACATTCTTTGTTGACAGCAGCTAAGTGGTGAATTCTTCTCCCTCTGAAGAACAATTAAGAAGAGTGATGGAATGGTTTTCTGAGAAAAAAGTAAGACCAGGATGGCCTTCTTCTGTGTTTGAAAACAATTAAAACTCAGTGAAGCTTGTCTAAATCAAAGAGCTACACAAGAAAGATAAAAGTATCTTATAAGATAGTAAAACTTCTGAGCTTTTCAGAAGAAGAATAAACATTCAGCCTCTATTACTCAAAATGCGATGAGGATGCTTAAGATTAGCAGAGTGATTCTTTTTTTACTGTAAATCATTTGATTTTTTTGATCATTTACTCATAGAACTCGTTCGATATTGTTCCTTAGAATTATTTAACCTTGTAAAGTAAAATAAATCGAAATCATCTAATTCTATATTGTCTTTCCTTTTTCTCACGCCTTTCATTCAAAATGTTGCTTGTGGCAACCAATGCGAGTGGTTAAGTTACTAAAACTATCAATAGTTTTTAGCCACGGTTTTACATAATAATAATGATTGCACTTAAACAAGGGCTTTTGCTACTAAAATAACGCTGTTTTCAACTTTTTGAATTCAATTAGATCATTTCTTTGGTTTCGACTGTTGAGCTCTCAGTAGATTCATTAAGTTTTCTCTTTTTAGTTTGGCTCTTCTGTGAGTTCCCAAAGCTTTCTTTGAAAGCTTCAACGCACGCTTAGTATCCTTTAGGGATCCAGCTTTCAAAAACTCAATCACTCGCTTTTAATAGCTTGAGACTCCACCGACTTAAGCAATAACTTGACGGATAAGTTTGACTCTTTTTCCGAGTGCGCCCTTGCGGCTGGCAGGTCTAACCTTCTTTGTAACCTTTTCAGAAACTTTAAATTTCGTTATCGCATGTCCTTTATGAGGGCCAATAGCAATCACCGAAGGATGTGTTTTAGCCATAATTGATATATTAAATTAAGAAAATAAAATCCTTTCATTTAGAAAGTTATGTACTTTCAAGTTCAAATAAAATGGTTGCTTAAAAAAGGTAAAATCTAATAGCTTTAGCAATCTTTAGGTGAATATCTGAGAATTCAGGCTAAACCCAAATAGATCCATGATCAACCTAAACTTAAGCCTAAAGAGATGTAAGAAAATCAATTTATAAACAGAATTTTGGTACCTGTAACAAGCTGCCCGTTTCGTATTGCAAGTAGCTTCGGATTGCTGAAAGTTCTCATAAAAAGAGAGTTGTTTTTGTCGTTTTTATCACTTGAACGTATGTTATGGCTCTTGCGAACTTTTGAATGCTTGATTGTGTCTTTCTTAGCTATGGTCTTCATTATTTGCAACTTCAACTCTCCTTCGTTCCTGTTCTTCATTTTTTTGGAAGCTTTCTGTTCGCTAGGTTTAGGATGCATCTTCTTGAGAGATTGATGTGTGCGAGATGGGAATAGGTTGGGAGGATGGTAATCTTGGTTGAAGTGCTGTTGATAAGCTTTAAACTAGAAGACCTGAGTTGTTTTTTTGGGTCTAAGTGAAGCTCTTGTTTTTTTCAAAGCGAAAGTATTCACCATTCTGGAACTCTGATATTCCTCCATTTTCGTTTCCTTTATCCACTAATGATAGCTCTTAACAAACTAGTTGTGTTTGCTTTATTGGTTTTTGATCTATTCCTCTCCCTAAGCAAATTGTTCCTAATATTGAGGTCGAGTTATTTCTTTCTTATCCTATGAAACGGCTATCTCATGCTAGCGCAAGCTACTTAATTAGATTCTTCTGCGGCCAGAGTAAGGATGGATGTTCGCAGTTACAATTTTTTTATGATAAGAAGTTTGAGGTCTTTTCAAAGGTTGGCTAAGACTAGGTGTTGAGGCTCTACTTTATTTGAGATTTTGTCTGTTATTCACTGTGAACCCTGAAACAAATTATTGGAAGTTTATTGTGCGGATCTGCTATTATCTTTGGAGGGACAGAACGTTCATTTATTTATTACATTTGTAGGACGAAGAATTAAACTCAAGAAACTAGAATTAAAGGAAAGAGACAGAAATAAGGTTCATAACACTCTTCTAAGATGTTTAAGGCACTTTAATAACTATTTTATTCTATTTATTTGAGGAAACTCTAAAAAGAAATCTTAAATTTTTGTTGTTTTAGAGGCATACTATTTCTTATTCCAAGCGATTGCTGACAGTTCTTATTGATTTTACTTTTTAAAAGATTTTTTATGACATTTTATCGAGGAATTCTTCGTTTTCTCAATATTCGTCTTTTTTGCTTGATTGAGAGAACTTGGGCTGAGCAACAACTGGCTTGCTTTTATTTGCTTAATTCAAAGACTTCTACGTTTTGCTTCAAATTGTGACTTCATTTTTAGACTTTTTGTAAATTGTAGTTATCTAATAAGCTCAATTTAGGAGAAAGTAAATAAAGAAAGATATTCGTTATATACAGTAATGATAATCAAAAGACCGAGTCCCAATTATTAGTGGTTTCCTTTTTATAACTGTTTTTGGACCCAGTTGGAAGATACTATCTCAGAGGCTTTGCTTTAGCCTTCAAGGAGGCTATGTCTAGAAGCTTGTCCTAAGGTAACATAAAAGATGGAATCACTTTTCTACTGATTAACTCAAGCTAAATAAACAAAAAAGTACCCAGTTGACAGATTCAAAGGCAGGGTTCTTTTTCAGAGCACTGAAAGAACCTCCCAATCGTGACTCAGGGTTTTTGTTCAGTAAAATGGTAATTAGAGCGTTAATTTTGAGGTCTTTCATATGCTTGGGGAATTTCAAGGGGTTTTTTAGAATCTCCTGATATATTTGCAAGGGGTCTTCTGCATCTTCACCAAAAGGTACGAAACCAGCCATAAACTCATAAATGACCACTCCTAAGGACCACAAATCTACGTGAAATGAATAGCCTTTTCCAGCTAATGTCTAAGGGGCCATATAGCTTGGAGTACCAATCATTGTAAAGGTTTTTTAGGTTCCATTTAGCTTTTTGCAAGTGCCTAAATCTATCAGTTTCAAGTAACCATCAGCACAGACCATCACATTTTCAGGTTTCAAATCTCTATAGAGTAAAGATTTCTAGTGCATAGACTATAAAATATGGAGAAGTTGTGCTGCATAAAAGATGGTTTGTTCAGAATTGAGTAATCCGATGAGTCGAATGGCATCAAAAAGTTCAATCCCATTTATAAACTAGGTCAAAAAGTAGATGTAGTTCTCATCTTTGTAGGATCTTACAAATTACATGACGAAAGGTGAGGATAAAAGTGAAAGTGCTTCTTTTTCGTTTATCACGTGCTTCTAGAGCTTGGATTTGACTGTTTCTTCCTTTGAAATAGATTTTAGAGCGTAGACGTTTTAGCGAGATTTATCAGTGACAAGAAAAACGTTGCCAAACTGTCCTTAGCCTAGTTTTTTCAAAACTTGCATTTCTTCAAGCTTGATGTTTTTGGCGATTTCGGTTTGGTTGTTTCGGTTGTTTTTCTGCTGTTCTTTCATTTTGAAGAGAGAATCACTATGTTTGATAGCCTACTCCAAAGAACACCCAAAAGACTTTACTACTTCTTCATAAGTAGTCCAAGCGATTTTACCTGCTTCTTTCATTTTGATGTCAACTTTGTACATACTATTTCGGTCTTTAAATGAAGGCTCACCGTAAAGTAAAGCTCTCTTAGATGTGTCACTAACTGAGTATTGCCCTTCAGCTATGAAAAAGATCAAATTTTTGCAGAAGTCATCCTTCTTTACAATGGTCTCTCCAGATTTCACCGCCTTAAGTTTAAAACAGTCAATAATCTTCTCTTTGTATTAGTCTGATAGATTGTCTAAGAGTTTGCAATGTTGAAGAGCATTTAAGGCTTAATTTCGCAAAATAATCAAAGGAAGACTCTTTCCAAGTACATTCTAGATATCCTCTGCTCCAAGAGCCATTATCTATGCATCTTCTGCCACTTTGATTGTAAATCTTCTTACACAGTTTTTGGACAATGCTGTATATTCCTCAAAAGATTCACCTTTAACGATTGAGCCTTTGAACTAATTTTGTTTGTATTTGCCCAGTTTTCCTGATTTGAGTATGTACATGGATGCTGCAAGTTCTCCCTCTTTGCAAATCTCTTTATTTTTCTCAAACTTTTGGTTGATAGCGATTGATGCAAGCTTGTCTTTTTGGTTTTGTGTCAAATATTCTAAATAGAGTTTGGTATACTAAAGAATGAGTTTTTCTCAATAAACGCCCTATTTTCTTTGTAGCACTTGGTAATCATGGAGGAAATGGCGGTTCTAAATGTCTAACGATCTATAAACCAAAGAAATGATGATTTCAAGGCTTTGATAGAGGCAGAACGAGGGGCGGAATAAAGTAATGCTAGTTATCCAAAACCCTCCCCTGGCTAGATGTTTCTTTTGACTGCACCATTGATTTAAACTGAGAGTTTGCCCTCGTGGAGTATGAAGAAGGAACTTGCACTACTTCCCTGTTTCATTAGATATTGGCCTTACATCACTTTGCATAATTTGAATTTTTAGAGCAACAATTATCGAAGGTCTTTATCTTAGATGAGAGTTGTAAAGGTAAAATGACTCTTGAGACCTTTTAGTATGAGTGCTTTATCGTTCGCAGTCTTTTTTTGCAGTATTTCCATGAAATTTTAGTGTATTTGATTGTCATAGACCGCCCTCAAAGCTCCATATTTCTTCGATTTTCTTTTCCCCTAAGTATCACAATAATAACCTCTTCGATGTTCTGTTCACTCTTTTGTTGGTTGAGCTTCAGATCAAGAAGTGAGCTTAGCAGCCGATTGTCTTTTCTTGCACCTTCCTACATCTAGATATTTAGAATATAATGATGGTGAAATAGAATAGAAGATTTGGGTAAAAAAGACAGGTTAACTGATCACTTCCGGCAGGGCTTCCTTTGTTCCAACTGCTGCCTTCGGAATAAAACGGACTGTAAAAAAAATAATGACTACTATTATATTCCTTGAAAAACCAAAAGCACTCCTTCACTTGCAATTTTTTTTCATCTTATTTGCTTTCAGCTAAAGATAGGAATTAGTATGGTTGCCTATCTTTCATGAAGATGACTTTATTTGTTGAATTTTTGGTATTATGGGTCACTCTTGAGCTTCTATTATTTATTCTTGAGCTTATCAAACACTTATAAAATTTTTGAAAAACTATGAGTTTATTCATAGGCAACGTTTCCAAAAAGGTTACATCCCAAGAATTCGAAGATGCCTTCAAGGGCTATGGCAACTGCAAGATAGATCTTAGAGTACTCACTCTTTTATCCAGAAAAGATACGCTTTTGTGCAGTATGATAGCTAGAGATGCGCTGAATAGGCAAAGCAAGCCCTACAAAATACCAATTTTAGTGGCCTGCGCTTGAACATTGAGTGGTCCAAAAACTCAGGAAGGTTCAACTAGAACAACAAATCCAAAAACGACCGCAATCGCAGAAAAAGAAGCAACTCAAGGGATCAGAGCTGGAAGAAATAGTAGAGGTACTTCAGAAGATCACCGTCTTTTGAACGTAGAGCTCCAACCTATTCTTAAAACGAAGCCTAAATGTAAAACTATTAGCCCGAATGCCCAAGAGATTATGAGTAAAAATCTATTCAATTTAGGTTGTTCAGAAGATTGAAGCTGAAACTGGGCTCAAGAAAAATGGACATATAGGACGATAAGATGTAAATCGAAGCTGGAGAGGCCATCTGATTCTAATCATTAAATATGAGTAAAAGTGGCTTTACCATAAGAGAGCAATCCAATCAACGATCAATCAGCCATTCCAGAAGATACTAAAGATGGATGTTAGAAGTTGGTTCCAGTTTTAGGCCTGTTTTGGCTTGAAGCGATTTCTTTATCGTGTACAAGCAACTTCAAGTCTCTGAGGATAAACATTTTATTGGCTTACTTTAGAGCCTAATCCTTGTTGTTTGACTTTATCACTCTTTTGTACATTTTGTAGGCCTCTTTGCTATTCTAGTAATCATAGATGAACCAATTTTTGAGGTATTTCTTCTCAATTGTGCTCAAAAATCCCTTTTTCTCTTTTTTCTCTTTTTTCTATGTTTTTTCCTCGTCTTATCCTTCTTCAAGCTCCAACTTTTCTTGAGGGATTTCTAATGGATTTGCCTGTTTGCCCATGAAAAAGCTGATGAACTTTGGCATAACACCTCCTAGAATGATGGTAGTAAGACATACCATGATCAAGACAGTACTTTTTATGATTGAAACCTGGTTTTACTAGTCTTTCTCTTTTTAGATAGTAAGAATGAGAGCAAGTGCAACTGATCCTCTGATAGTCCCAGCAGCGCAAACAACAGCCAACTCGTTTTTGCTGACTTTCCATTTGCTAAACAACCCGAAAACGAAGGCTAAACCGAAAATGGAAATAAATCGGGACACAACGCAAACTAGAATTTACAAAGCGATGAAGGCAACAGAAAAGACTTATGTTGAGAAATAGAAGACGATTGAGAGTCCAAGATAAACGAAAACTATGGCCTATGCGATAAAAGCGATGAATTGGAAACAAACTCTAAGTTATGCCAAAAGTTACGTAGTTGCATGCATTCCGCCTGGGGTCAAGTTGTAGAAATTATAGTGAGCAAGAATGACTCCACACACTAAGACAGTGATAACCCCACTCATATCAAGTTTTTAAGCAATGACGTAGCTGAGGATACCAAAGAGATAAGTGATGGCAACTTGAGTGATTTCGTTATTGACTAGAAATCTAAAGTTTCTAAAAAGCATTGAGCAAATCAAGGCTGAATAAGGGCAAATTTACCACAAGCTGCACCGATTCCTATAGACGCAGAAACTGTTAACAAAAACTTCCAAATAATCTCCCAAGCAATCTACCCTGCGTTTGATTAGGCTGCTTCTGATTTGGTAATTTCAGTCACAATGTCCCCTTTGTAAGACACAAAGTACCTACAACTTTGAACAAAATGATAGCGACTGCGTCATTGACCATACCTTAGCCAAAGATGATTGAGAACAGCTTTGGATACTGTCCAGGGTTGATAAGCGTCAAGGCGGCCACTGAATCGGTTGCAGAGATAGTGGCACTGTACTTCACAACCAAAGCAAGGTCCATATGTTCATGGCTTTGCTACTAGCCTACAGGAATGATCAAGTCCAAATGGTCAATAAGATAGGTGAGGCCAAAGATGGACCCAAAGGCCACAATGGTCCCCAAAAAGCCAAAGATCATGATATACTTGAAGTTCTTTTAGAAATCTTACTTTTTGAGATTGTATCCTCCAGCGAAGATCATGGGAGGAAGAAGCCCGTAGAAGAAGATTTCTTCATTAAAGTCGATATTTCTGATGTTTTTGCTGAAGAACATGATTAGGCCGAAAACAAGCCCAATGATGATGCCAATCCCTGTTTCGTGTATGAAGTGGATCTGCTTAGAAGTTGGTGTACATGTTTGTGCTCCAAACTTTTGCCGACCAGGATGTAGAGAATAATCAAAATGAGTAGTCCCATGAAGATGAAAGCAAAGTCTTCAATATTCATCACAATGTCCCTCTGGTAGATAATTAGCTTATCTTTATAATCTAATCAAGTTTATTAGTTAATTTGATATTTTTTTTGTTGGTCCGAGAGATTTCGTTTGATCAAAAAGAAGCGAAAATAAGGCTTTAACAGGCTATTTGAATAGGCTTTAGTTGGTTTTGTCAATAAAGCAATAAATGAAGCTGGTCTTTTCATCGAGGTTGCTTAAATAAATATGCACTAAAAGATCATTTGATGACGATTTAGCACTTTTTGTTTATGTTGATTTCAAATGAATCATATTTTTATGGAATCTTCGCTTAGTTTATGGCATTGGAAGCTGTTAAACAGCCTCAAAAATTAAATTAGCAACATCTATTCCAAAGTGGAAATCAACCAAATCCATTTCGATTAGCTATAGTTCAGTTATCGAATATTCTCAACTTAAATTAATTTAGGGCTCTACATTAATAATTTTAAACTTAATGCCTGGAAAGAAGAAAAAGTAGATCAAATAGCCTGAAATCTAAGTTCCTGCAGGTGATGCTTTAATTGGCAAAGGACTCTTTGACGATCAATGCGCTGCTTGCCATGGTCTTTAAGTAAGAATCTTGTGATGTAGGGAGATGGAAAAGGTGCAGCTGCTCCCCCCTTGGGCGGCATCCTTGGAAGAACTGCAGGATCGACGGCTTTCGCTTATAGTAAGTCAATGAAAAACTCTGGAATAACCTGGACTGAGAAGCATCTGTTCGCCTATCTGACAAATCCCGGAAAGCATGTGCCCGGAAACAAGATGTCGTTCGCAGGTATCTCAGGAGAAACCGAAAAGGCCCACCTTATCGCCTTCCTGTCGACCGTTTGATTATACCTTCAATTTAACAATCCTTTTCAACAATATCATCTCCAAACATAGGCAACTTTATTATTCATTCTTTGACCAGGAGACAGCCAAAGACACTCAATCAACGGTCCAAAGCCCTTACCCGTCAGTTCTTCAATAATGGAGCTAGATCATAGAATTAGTTGTCTTGCATTCTATTTTATTACAGTTAATATTTGCTCTTAATTATTTTTAAGTTGATGTTGACCAGAGTAATCGCTAGGTACTTCTCACAAGGCCATAAACATGTCAACCCTGCCTAGATAGCAGCCAAAATGAAAGATCTCAGAACCCATATTAAGCAGCATGAGGAGGAGCTCACCGTCCTGCAAAAACAGGTATTGTTTGTCACATAAAGGTCAAAGATAAGGAAGCTTAGACTTCCCAGAAGAACAAAACTATTCATTAGAAAAGAGTCAAACTTACGGAAGATTTCAAGAAGGCAGAGCAGCTTTGGGTAGATGCAAAGAAGAAGAGCGAAGCCAACAAATCAGCTGCCATTCTCGATTTCTCTTCAAGTCTGGTGAGACTTGGCAACCACTTTAATCACACGAAATCATTTTAAAACGACAAGCACTCTACTGATTTGAGAGAAGGATTTGACAATACAGTGAGGCTCTTTTTCAGCACCCTCTAAAAGTTCAGGATAAAGCAAACCGAGGTCAAATAGGGAGCAACTTTCAAGAAGGAAGAGGTCGAAATTGTGAGTCACTAGAAGGGTTAAAAAGCCGAGCAAAAGGACACTATTGCCAAGATTGTAGAGCAGGGTTGGCAAGTAGAAGGCAAACTTATCGTCAAACCCAAGGTGATTGTTTATAACTGATGATGTATTCACCTTTTCTTCCCAAAACAAGCAGTTGGGCCATTCTCGCCCAAGCATAGATTGAGGGAGATTTGAGTATTCCGATTTATTTAATTTAAATAAGAGTGCAGAAATGGACGCTCCTCCTCTGAGCGAATAGTAGCTGACTGAGGTCTACAACTGGGTGGACCAGATCCCCCTCTCTCGGCCCAAGAAGAACATCACCAGAGATTTCGCAGACGGAGGTACAGTTCCCATAATGCAGTCATGTTGGCAGAGATCATTTCACATTACTTCCCCAAGTTGGTCGAACTGCATAATTACATAGCTTCGACTTCTGCCTCTACCAAACTCTCCAACTGGAACACTTTGAACAGTACCTCGTTTGAGATTTAGAGAAGGTGCTGAAAAAGCTGAACTATCAGATAAGCAAAACCGACATTGAGCACATCATAACTGCGACCCCGGACATAATATAACGAGTGCTGAAGGTGACGCACAGTAAAATAAAGGCGTTTATGGAGCGAAAGAAGAGCGAAGACGACGTGAAAGAGGAGATTCCCAAGTAGAAGTAGTACCAAAAGATCAGCAAGAACTAGGAACTCAAGGACGTGATGAATGAGAAGGACAATGCTATCAAGTAGCTCAAGAACACTGTCGAGGTAACTCACTTAACACTCAGATTTTGTAGCTCAAGATCCAGAAGATGGAACAACTCATCAAAATAAAGGACAGCAAGATCCAGTCTCTAGTCAGCAAGTTGCAGCAAGCCGGCATCAACTGAATGATAGTATTTCCTCAACTATTCCATAACTGCCCTTGAAAAACAACCCTCAACCCACGAGCACTCCATTCCCATACTGCTCACTTGAGATTAGTGCTCAGTACAGAGGGAGTAGGAGTAGTAGTTAGTTGGAATTAATGCGAAAAAGATTATTTAATATTATATTAAAAATATGGCTAAAAAGAGCAAGACAGGTGCTGTCGGTATTAAGCTGAGAATCACCCGAGGACTGCCCGTGGCTGCCACTCTCAACTGCGCTGACAACTCAGGAGCCAAGAACCTTTTCATCATTGCCTGCCAAGGCGTCAGAGGCCACCTCAACAGACTCCCCGCTGGATCCATCGGCGATGTCGTTCTCTGCTCAGTCAAGAAGGGAGTCCAGAAACTCAGAAAGAAAGTCCACCCTGCTGTTATAATAAGACAAAGACGAGCATGGCACAGACCTGACGGAACTTTCCTCTACTGCGAAGACAACGCAGGAGTCATAGTCAACAACAAGGGAGAGACCAAAGGCAGCGCAATCACTGGTCCCGTGGCTAAGGAAGCCTCAGAATTGTGGCCTAAGATCTCTTCTCACGCTGGATCCATCTTTTGATCTGTTTGAACTCACGCAATAATAAATCCACATCACTCCTCAGGCCTGGTGCTTTCTCTGAAGAAGGTCTTGGTCAGCATCGACTTCTCGAAGTTGGAAATAAGCTTCATTTTTCTTGGGGTGAGGTTGTCCCGGTGAGCCAAGGACCCATTGATGGCCTTCTTGATGATACTGCGGTGTTCAGAGTAGGATCTCACCTTATCTCGGATATTCTGTTCGAACTCATTGTAGTTGATGTCGACGTGTTCGCTTCGATACTTCTTCAGCCGCTTTATGTCTTCACTGCTTAGACTAGCTATGAAACCATCGACGGGCATTGCGAACATTATCACCCAGCCCTCGGCGATGTACTTTGATTTGAATTTGCTGTTAGAGATTATTTCTTCGTCTCCGAAGAATTAGAATCGGGTGAGCTACTTCCGCTTGTGGTATGAGTTGTAAACTGCTCTGACCTACCACTTACGGGCAGGCAGTGGCCACTTGTTGTGCTCACGGATGTAGATGTGGTTCTCTTCCTGAACTTTGCCTCTGAAGATGATGTAGAAGTATTTGACCTCTTCTCCAGCCTAGGCAATGACTTGCCCATCAAAGTAAAACTTGATGTTGCAGTCATTGTAGAAGTTCCTAGCTTTTTTGTCTTTGATATGCAACTCTGAGAAAAAAGTGCTCTTCAACATATCAGCGATTTAATCTCGCTACTTTGTCTAGATGTCCTCCCTCATTTTGGCCAGAATCAGGGAGTAGATTTCCTTTTTGAGGATCAGCAAAATGCTTTACTACTTGCATGAAATGGGTTAATGAGGACGTCCGTAAAAAGACTAGGTTAGGATCACTTAGTTTTTCTACTTTATAATCAGCTTCTTTCCTTAGCGATACTGGACTGAGCCCACAAAAACAACTGCAATAAAGTCGGGAACCCCTCCAGAATATACGACTTAGCCAGCTTTCAAATAAAGGGTTGTGATGTTGCCCAGAATGATCTCAGTTACTATGGGTGGAAGCTACTTAAAAAAGATGATTTGCTGTAGATACAGATTCACGAAATAGCGTTCATCTGAGGCTCTCTATGCCTTTTAGCAGATCCGAGGGATCGACATCAGCTTACTTTCGTAGTTTTGGTACATGAAGTCAATAAAACCTTCCTTCTGTGTGAGCCAATGAGGATACTCAATGTATTTGTTTTCATCAAAATCGATAGCTTTGGCATAGGGAAAGCGTTGGGTTCTTCGGAAATTGGCTTTATCTCGGAGTGAGGAGTGCTTAGGGGTTGTGGTGTGGCTTCGTTTTATTTTGTTATCGATGATGCTCAGAAAATTGAGAGTTTACTGCATGATTATAAAATTATTTCATGTCATCCACCCAAAGTTATATTTTCTCTATATCTAAATGACCTTACAGCAAGAAGTCCTCTTAAAAACACTTGATAAGGTGCTATTGCAAGATATGCAGCTACATCAAAGCTATCAAAACAAAAGTGTAAAGAAAGTCGATAAGGGATGGCTTAATCAATGAAGAAATAAGATTTAGATGATTAGGCCTTTTTTTCATTCATGAGTTAAAGGATTTTTTTGAAAAGTCCTTTAAAGCAAAGGAATTTAGCAGAATCTTTAATTGATCCAAGAAAAGTGTCATTCTTTCCATAAAGAACAACCAAAGTACGAATCAGACTGATTAGGGCAATTTTGATGATCCATCTTAGGTTCGTTTTTTTAGGCTACTCCAGCTTAATATGCTCATTTTACAGCCTCCATCTTGGCCATTTTTGAGAGATTACAACTAGTAATTGCGTTTTGATGCCAAAAAAGGTGGCGAGGGTGAGTTTAATTAGAGTTGGAGGGAGTTTTTAAAGCCTCCATATCCTCCATTCATTATTACAGTTCCTATAATTATACTAAATGAGCCTCGAAAACCAAAGCTAAAGCGATCCTTTCATCATCGTTTACAACCAGCGGAAGACTTCTAAACTTCAGAACTAAGAAAAAAAGGTCAAAAGGCGCCATCACGACTATTCAACCCTACCCCACTCCATAATTGTTACTAGAAG
>Ga0316217_10004458_pt1 | contig 15101 bp, 10 predicted proteins | sample 1anoAmetaG_FD_203633 | JGI IMG/M metagenome (GOLD analysis project Ga0316217, IMG submission 203633) | Freshwater microbial communities from Trout Bog Lake, Wisconsin, USA - 1anoA | ecosystem: Environmental > Aquatic > Freshwater > Lake > Hypolimnion/Profundal zone | place: USA: Wisconsin... | reverse complement strand
AATCGGCGTGGCCCAAATCAGGCCGAACGTGCCGAAGTTGGTCACGGTGGCCACGGACCCGCCGGTGGCGTCGGGCGGGAGTTTGCGCTGGCGGGCCAGTTCCACCAATTCATTGTAGCGGACCGTAAGGTCCTTCAACGGTTTTTTGTCCGCTCCCCGCAACACCGGCACCAGCACGCCATCATCGGCCTCCACGGCAAAGCCCACGTCAATGGCGCTGGGATGGACGATTTTGTTGCCGACCAGGCGGCCGGCGGGCGCGGAATTTTCCGCCAGGGCCAGGGCCAGCGCGCGCAGGGCATAGAGGGCCGGGCCCGGCTTGGGTTCGCAGTTTTTGCGATGCGCCAACAGGGCGTCGAGCCCGGTGGGCAGGCCCACGGTGGCCAGCGGGCGCGTCCAACTGCGGCGCATGGCATCGGCCACGGCCACGCGCATGGAGGAGGCGCCGCTTAATTTCTGTTTCTCCAGGCTGGCGATGTAGCGCTCGAAATCCTCGACGGTGACGCGACCGGCCGCGCCGCTGCCCGCCACCCCTGCCAAATCGGCGGCGTGCAGGCCCAATTCATCCATCCGCGCCTTCATGCGGGGCGAGAGATAACTGGCGCCGGCGGCATTGGCCGGCACCGGGAGGCCGCGGATGGTGGGTTGCACCTGGGATTTGTGGCCGTTGCCCGCTTCTTTTTGCGCCGCCTCGCCTTCCGCGCCTTTTGGCGGTTCGGGGTACATGCCCAGCCGACCCGCCTCTTCGGCCGTGGTCTCGATGTGGCCCAGCCGTGCGCCGACGGCGTAACTCTCATTCAATTGCGCCGACAGGTTGGCCAGCCGGCCCTTGCAGGGCGAGGCCACCGTCATGGTGGCCTTGTCGGTTTCCACCTCGATGAGGTCCTGGTCGGCTTCGATCGCGTCGCCCGGTTTGACCAGGAACTGAACGATGCGGGCCTCGGCGATGGACTCACCGAGTTGGGGCATGATGATGGGTACTTGGGGCATGGGCTAAAACAAGGGTTCAGTGCCTTAAAATATTCCGCGCGGCGGCGGCGATGGCGCGCACGGTCGGGCGGTGCGCGGCCCATAAATTGGGGTGAAAGGGCACCGGCGTGTCTTTGGCGTTCAGGCGTTGTGGCGGGGCGTCGAGCAGGCCGAAGCCCTCGCTCATGACGCGGGCAATGACTTCCGCCGTGACGCCGCCCCAGGGCCACGCCTCGCCCACGCACAGGAGCTTGCCGGTGCGGGCCACGCTGGCCACCACGGTGTCGGTGTCGAGCGGTTTGACGGAGCGTAAATCCACGATTTCCACCTCGCAGTCTTCGGCGGCCAGTTCGACCGCGGCTTCCAAGGCATCCTGAACCATGGCGCTGTAGGCCACGATGGTCAAGTCGCGGCCGACGCGGGCGATGCGGGCTTTGCCCACGGGCAGGGCCTCGGTGGGCAGTTTCTCGGCCTTGAGATGCCGGTAGAGCAGCTTGTGTTCGCAGAAAATCACCGGATCATCCAGCGCCACCGCCTCCAGCAACATGGAATAGGCGTCCTCCACGGTGGCCGGGGTGAGCACGATCAGGCCGGGATAGTGGGCGTAAATGGCCTCGGGCGACTGGCTGTGAAAGGGGCCGCCGCCGGAAGTGCCGCCAAAGGGCAGGCGCACCGTGATGGGACAGGGAACATTGGTGCGCCAAAAAAGGGTCGCGGCTTGGTTGACAATCTGGTTGAAGCCCACCGAGCAGAAATCGGCGAACTGCATTTCCACAATCGGGCGCAAGCCTTCAATCGCCGCGCCCACGGCCAGTCCAATGATGGCATCCTCCGAAATGGGCGCATCCAAGACCCGGCCGGGAAAATCCCGGGCCAGGTTTTTGGTGGCTTTGAAGGCGCCACCGAAGGCGCCGACGTCCTGGCCATAGATGAACACGCGGGGATCCGCCCGCAGGGCATGGGACTGCGCTTCACAAATGGCATCCAGGTAGGTAACGCTCATGACCGGGGGCCAATCTTCTGCCGGATTAGCATGGTTGGCAATCTATTCATTTCCTTCAATCAAATGTTCCGTGGCCAGGGCCGTCCATTTCTCGACAAACGGGTCGGGCGCGGGCTCGCGCTGCACCTGCGCGACGGCGGCTTCAATTTCCTGGATGGCCTCTTGGTGCCAGCCGGCGAGCTGGCCGGCATCGGCCCAGTGGCGGTCCAGCAGGATTTCGCGGGCGACCTTGAGGCAGTCGCGGCCGAGCGGCGAGTTTTTCAACTTGGGATCAATGTAACCGGCGTCATCATGCTCGCCGTGGCCGCACAGGCGCAGCAGTTGGGCGACGACCAATTGGGGGCCGGCGCCGGCGCGGGCGCGGGCCACCGCTTGGCCCAAGGTCTGTAAGCAATCGGTCAGGTCTGTGCCGTCCACCGAATGCGCCTGCACGCCGTAACCGGCGGCTTTGTCCGCCAGGTCGGCGCAGGCAAACTGACGGCTGGTGGGGGTGGAGTAGGCATATTGGTTGTTGGCCACGAGCAGGATGAGGGGCAGTTTTTCCACGGCGGCCTGGTTCAGGGCTTCATGGAAGGCGCCGGTGGAGGTGGCACCCTCGCCCAGACAGGCGGCGCCGACGGTGCCGGTGATCTTCTTCATGCGGCGGGCAAAGAGCATGCCATTGACGACCGACACCATGGCGCCCAAGTGCGAAATCATGGGCAGCAGGCCCGCGCGCGGGTGGCCGCGGTGGACGTTGCCATCGCGTCCGCGCATGGGGCCCAGCGCGGACCCCAGATAGGTGCGCACGGCTTCCACCACGGTTTCGCCAAACGCCAGGCGTCCGGCCGAATCGCGAATCAAGGGTGCAAACACGTCGTTGGGGGTCAGCGAGACGCCCAGCGCCGCGCTCAAGGCCTCCTGGCCCCGGCTGAGAAACACGCCCCCGTGAATTTTGCCCGCGCGATAAAGCGCGGCAAATTTGTCGTCCAACAGCCGCGCCCGCACCATGCAGCGGAAGGCGGCCAGGTGCAGATCACGGACGGAATCGGCGGTTGCAGAGCCAGGCTCGTTAACAGCTTCCAGCATGGCGCGAGTTTATCGCCGAGCGCGGCAACCAGCAATGATTCTTTGCCATGGCGATTCTTTGCCATGGCGTTGGGTTAGAGCCGGAGCGCGACTGCGCTGAAAGCCAGCCGCAACAAGATTCTCCATTCAATGGGCTTGATCTGCTCGCCGGCTCTTCTGGCTGGCCACGCTTCTGCGACTGGTCTCCGACACAGTCGCGCTCCGCCAGAGGGGTCGCTCATGCGGGCTTTGGACCGGGCGGAAGATGCTGGTTTCACAGCCTGGGCGCGACGGGGGGCTTGACATCAATTAGCCGGGGCTTACGCTGCGGGCATTCGGTTATGATGCGGAAATTTTACCAATATCTGATGTTGACGGCCGCCACGCTGAGCCTGGCGGCCCGGGTGGGAGCGACCGACGCCGCTGGCGCGACGGCGGCGACCAACGGCGTGGCGGCGGTGACCCGCGACGAGATGGCGCGGAACTACCTGCAAATCCAGGAACAACTGCGCGCCACCCAATTAGCGATCGAGCAAAATCAGGAGGCGGCGCTGGAAACCAGCCAAAGCAACGCCCTGGCGCTGAAGGATCGGCTGGAATCGCTGGAAAAGTCGGTGTCCGTGCAGCGGACCAGCGACACGGAGGCCGCGCGCAAGACGCAACAGGCCACGCTATTCCTGGCCGGCGCCTTCGGCCTGACCGGCTTGGGCGTGATGCTGTTGATGGTGTATTTCCAATGGCGCGCCTTCACGCAACTGGCCCAGATTTCCGCCCGCCAGAATGCCGTGGCGGCCAACGGCGAGGCGGTGTATCAATTGGCCGCGCCGGGCCGCGCCACCGTGGAGGCCTCCACGGCGCAATTGCTGGATGTGGTCGGGCGGCTGGAGCGGCGCATCAATGAATTGGAGAGCGGCCAGAAATTGCTGCCGGATATCGCGGTGGACCGGCCCGCGGACCCGCTGGCCGAAGGTCAGAAATATCTCGACGCCAATCAGCCCCAAAAAGCGCTGGAGTGCTTTGAAAAGTGTTTGTCTGTCTATCCGGCGCGGGCCGATGCCTTGGTTAAACGCGCCATGGCGCTGGAGAAATTGGGCCGCGACGACGAAGCGCTGAGCGGCTACAATCGCGCCATCGCCGTTGACCATACCCTTGTCATCGCGCATCTCCACAAGGGCGGCCTGCTGAACCGGCTGCGGCGCTACGATGAGGCTTTGAATTGCTACGAGCAGGCGTTGGTGGGACAGGATAAAAAAGCGCGGAACTAACCCGGATATACGCCGCCAGCGGAAATCAATTGAACCGCACCCGGGTCTGGTGCCGTTCGGCTTCCACTTGTTCGCGCAGCATCTCGATTTTGAGCTTCAAGAGTTCGCGGTTTTCGCGCGACTGCTCGCCCAGTTCCGTTTCCAGTTCGGCGATGCGTTTTTCGTAGGCGCGGAGCCGCTCCAGCAACGGCGTCTGGGTGGCTTCCAGCCGGCGCGCAATATCCGAGAGTTCGGCGGTGGCGGCCTGTTGCGCGGCCAGGAGTTCCCGGCGTTGGGAGGCCAGCTCTTGCACCACGGCGTCCTTGAGCGCGTCCACCAGTTGCGGGGCCAGGCTGGCGCTGGCGGAATTGAGGAGGGCGTTGACGCTGGCGGGCGGCAGCCGATGCGTGGCGCTGTTAAGCACCCGTGCGATGATGCGGTTGGCTTCCTCGGTCCCGTCGCGCTGGCAGACGGGGCAAGCCACGGGCACGGGCATGCGGCCGGCGTGCGGGTGCACCTCAAAGGCGTATTTTTGCCCGCACCGGCAATAAATCTTGATGGCAATCGGCGAGGAATTCACGGCCCGTTTACCAGAGGAAGGATTTCTGTTCGTCCAGCATCTGGGTGCCCTTCCAGAGCCGCGCCCGCCACGCCACCACCCAGCCGAAATTCTTATAGTCGTCGCCGGCCAGCGGCAGGTAGGTCCATTGGCGGTGAGATCCGGGCACCACATTCGTTTCCAAGGTTTCCAAGCGCGGCATGCTGTTGGTGCCAATGCCCCGCAGTTCGAGCGCGATTTTGATTTGCGCGTCCGGCGCCTTGGCGGCCGTCCACAAGACATCGAAGCGCATGCCGGAAATCAGATTGGTTTGGGCGCGCAGACGTGCCTGGTAGGCATCCCGATCGAACAGGCTTGGGGTGGTGGCAATGCGGCCCTGGAGGTCGAGGAAAAACGGCAGCACTTTGACCAGCCGGCCGGGAACCGCGTCCGCCGCCGGGGCGGCCGCCACCATGCCCAGGCAGGCGAAAAGAACCAACAATGTGCGCATGGCCAAACAATAACCGGCACCCACCCGAATTCAATCCGAAAAGCGGGATGGGCCTGATCGCCTGCGCCAGCCGACCCAGAACAGTGAGGCGCCACCGAGAACGGCAAGGGTCAACGTGCCGGGTTCCGGCACAGAGAGTTCGTACAACTGCAGGGGATTCCCCGAGGTGATGGAGTTGTTGATTTGGCCGGCGCCATCACCAAACACACTGACGCCGGAAGTGCCGGTGCCCGACGCGAGGGTTCCCATCGCCGACACCCCGAAGTAGGCAGTGCCGGCAATACTGGTTTGGGCCATGGACCAGGTTTGCAACTCACCCACAACGCCGGCGTAGGTGGAGCCTAGATTGGCCGACCAACCGACCAAGACCAGATTGGCCGTAGCACCCGCCGGCCAGTTATTGGCGGCGGCATTCGTGGCGGGGTTGGCCACCGTGATCATGCCGGCGGCATTCAGGCGATTCGTCGCCCACAACCCAGTGTCCGACCAATTGGCAAGGTCAGAAACCGTGGCCGGAGCAATCGAAGCCGTTGAACTCACGAGCAGTTCATAATAGAACTGCACGATGGCGGCGCCAGGAGTGAAGCCCACGCCTCCACCGCCAGTCGGTTGCCCCCCTGATCCTGCGAATGTGGAATACACGGTGGAGTTGGTTTCGACGTGAAGGACGGGCCCGGGACCAGTCCAATTTACAGTCCCCTGAGCCACGGCCGCCATGGTCCAGGCAGAGAACGCCAAGAGGGTTAACAAGATGGGTTTCATTTTGTGTTTATTGGTATGGTTTGCAGTTTGCAGATGCGGAAGGCCCAAAAGAAGAAACCGCCCTCAGGCCTTGCCTCGTTGATGCAGTCCTTGCCTGACGGCCCGGAAAACCGCATGGGCCGTTCACGTGCCGCCGATGGTCCAACCCGGCATTCATGGTTCGAAGCGGTTGCCGAATCCCTTTCCACCAAGAGTGAAATTAATTTACCCGCGCTCAAACAATTATGCAAACTTTTTTCAAAGCGCATTCCATTCGCGGGGGTGAGACCAGAAGATGACAGGTACCGGAAAAGCCCCTAAAACGGAAGTATGCGTATCTATGAAACGTTTGAAAAACGCCGCGTGGGGACACGCGGCGTACTGCGGCGGGAACCGTAGGCCGGCCGTCAGGCGTAGCGCAGACCTCCGAGTCTGCCGTATCGCGGGTTTCGAAACCCGCGTGCCGTCCGACAATCCAACGCGCCCGACATTGCGACGCCCAGCCGATTTGGAAATCGGCGAGCCGAAGCTCGGCCTGCCAGCAGGTTTGGCAACCTGCGCTACGTCCGCGCTCCGCGAGATGGGGCGCTCGTTCGAGCTTTGGACGGGGCAGACGAATTTTGTCCTACGCTCGTCTCGTTTCCGGCGCAGAATCTCGAAATCCTGGCGGGATGGACACACCAAAAGCCGGACTGAGCTGGCGGCTCTTATCTTTTGGTTCCTCGATGTGGATCGCGGGTCGGGGTCAAAAAAGGGTGCGGCATTCATAAATATGTCTAATCGTCATGATACATAATATACATTATATATTATGCTTGATGCTCCGGCGGGAACGGGCGTAGCTTGCTGGTCATCGGATAGCTGACGGCGACAGGATGGATTCCTTTCCCTGAAGCCATGAGCCGGGGTTCATAGGCGCTTTGGAATGGTGGAAAAGCGAATTGCGCGCCGCGAACCCTTTGAGAATTTATGTCAAAGGATTCCGGCGCCGGAAACGTCTCATCCATAACCGTCGGCCATTGGAACAAGTTTGGGAATTATGAAAATCAAATCGCTCATCCGCTTGATCCCGGGGATCTTCTGCTGGTTGCTGGGCGCTCTGCCCGCCGCCGCCACAGTTTATTACGTGAATGGAGGCAATCCCGCGCCGACCCCGCCCTTCACCACTTGGGCGACCGCCGCCACGAACATTCAGGATGCCGTCAATCTCACCAGCAACGGCGACACCGTGCTGGTGACCAATGGCGTTTATGCCTCCAGCGGGTTGGTCATCACCGGCGGCCTCACCAACCGGGTGGCCCTGACCAACGCCATCACCGTGCAAAGTGTCAACGGACCCTGGGTGACAACGATTTACGGAGGCGGCGCGACCATTGGAAACAATGCCGTCCGTTGCGCCTGGCTGACCAACGGCGCCTCGCTGGTCGGCTTCACCCTGGCGGGGGGGGCGACGCTCTTTAGCGGCAATAACTACACCACAGAAAGTGGCGGCGGGGCCTGGTGTGCTTCCTCCAATTCGATGATTGCCAATTGCGTCATTTCCTCAAACACCGCTTACCAATATGGCGGCGGCGTGTATCAGGGGACCGTGGTCAATTGTTTGATCAGCACCAATGGATCTTTGTTAGTCGGAGGAGGTGCAAGCTATCAATCGGTACTGGTCAATTGCACCGTGGTCAGCAACGCGACGGTTGGCGCGGCCAGTCCGCTGGCGATGACCAACTGCATTCTCTATTACAACGCCGGGGGCAATTACACCGCCAGCGGCAGCGCGTTTGCCTACTGTTGCACCACCCCGGCCCTGGCCGGCGCGGGAAATTTTACGAACGCCCCTCAATTGTTCGCCGACGGAGTCCACCTCGCCTACGGTTCTCCCTGTTTTGAGGCCGGAATCGGCACGCCGATGGGCACGGACATTTTCGGCCAAACTTGGTCGAACCCGCCGTCGGTTGGCTGCGCCGAGTGGCAGCCGCAACTGGTCATCCTGCCCCAGCTTTCCATCCAATTTCCCGCCGGCGGTGGGTTCACCATCGGCGTCAACGCCGACGGCCAGCCACCGCTTACCGACGCTTGGACCGAAAACGGGCAGCCCATCCAGAACAACGGCCATTTCAGCGGGGCCACGACTCCAATGCTCGCCGTCAGCAACCCGCTGTTGAGCGACAGCGGCGCGTACCAGGTGGTGGTCAGCAATTCCTTCGGCACCGCCACCAGCGCGGTGTTGCAGGTGACCATCCATTGTGTGGCCGCGAGCGGCACTGCTCCGTTGCCGCCTTACTCCAGTTGGACGACTGCGGCCACAAATATCCAGGACGCCATCAACGTCGGCCAACCGGGCGACATCATCCTGGTGACCAACGGGACCTACGCCTTTGGCGGAATTGCCATGCCGGGAGGTCTCACCAACCGTGTGGCCCTGACCAACGCCGTCATCGTACAAAGCGTCAACGGACCCTGGGTGACGACGATTTATGGAGCCGGCGCCACCAATGGAAGCAAAGCCGTCCGTTGCGCCTGGCTGACCAACGGCGCCTCGCTGGTCGGCTTCACCCTGGCGGCGGGGGCGACGCTCGCTGGCGGCAACAACACAACCAGTGGCGGCGGGGCTTGGTGTGCCTCATCCAATTCGATGATTGCCAATTGCGTCATTTCCTCAAACACCGCTTACCAATATGGCGGCGGCGTGTATCAGGGGACCGTGGTCAATTGTTTGATCAGCAGCAATGGACCTTCAGCAGCAGGAGGCGCGAGCTATCACTCGGTCCTGATCAATTGCACGGTGGTCAGCAACGCAACGGTTGGCGCGGTCGGTCCGCTGGCGATGACCAACTGCATTCTCTATTACAACGCCGGGGGCAATTACACCGCCAGCGGCAGCGCGTTTGCCTACTGTTGCACCACCCCGGTCCTGGCCGGCACCGGCAATATCACCAACTCCCCGGGGTTGTTTGCCGACGGCGCTCATCTGGTCAACAATTCTCCATGCATCGGAGCCGGAGTCGGTCCGGCGCTGGGAAACGATATTTTTGGGCAAACCTGGTCGAACCCGCCGTCCATTGGCTGCGCCGAATGGAATCCGGCTCCGGCCGTATCAATCCCGCAGATTCAATTGACCGGCAATCCCGTTGGCTTCACCCTCAGTTCAGCGGCCACCGGCGTGCCGCCCTTTTCGTTCTTCTGGCTGGAGAACGGCGTGCCGGTACCGGGCGGCGGCAGTTTCAGCGGTGTGCAAACCGCCAGTCTGGCCGCTCCCGGCAACAACCTAAGCGATGCGGGAATGTATCAGCTCGTGGTCAGCAACGCGTTCGGCGTGGTGACCAGCGGGGTCGCTCAACTGACCATGCATTGCGTCAATGCCAGCAGCGGCAATCCCCTGGCGCCCTATTCCACGTGGGCCACCGCCGCGACCGCTATTCAAGATGCCATTAGCGCCGCGGCGCCCGGCGACATCGTGCTGGTGACCAACGGCCTCTACGCCACCGGCGGCATCTCGATGGATGGCATAATTACCAACCGGGTTTCCGTGAATAAAGCGCTTTTGGTTCAGAGCGCCAATGGGCCAGCCGCCACGATTATTCAAGGCGCTTGGGACCCAACCGCCACGACCGGTCCTGGAGCCGTGCGTTGCGCCTGGCTGACCACGAATGCCATTTTGGCCGGCTTCACTCTTACTGGCGGTGCGACTCGGGAGACCTCCGGTTACAGTGGAGACGGCGGTGGCGTTTGGGGAGCGCAAGAGCGCAGTGCGACGGTCGCGAATTGCGTTATTGCCAGCAACGCGGCCTGGTTTATTGGAGGCGGCGCTTATAATGTGACCTTGGAAAATTGCCTGGTTGCCACCAATGTCAACGGTTCATACTACAGCACCTCGGGCGGCGGCGGTGCGGGAAACTGCATTCTGGTGAATTGTTCGCTCGTTGATAATGTCGTAAATGGAAGTTACGGTGGCGGCGGAGCCTATGACTGCAGTTTGGTAAACTGCGCGTTGGTTGGAAACTTGTGCCATTACGATGGCGGCGCGGCCTACGGAGGCAATTTGGTGAACTGCACCATTTCGGCGAATACCGCTTCAGGGTACAGTACCGGATATGGCGCGGCGGTTTATGGGGCAACGCTCACGAACTGCATCGTCTTTGGCAACTTTTCAGCCACCTCGTATCCCAATACAAACTATGCCAGTTGCACCATGGTGAATTGTTGTTCGGTTCCGCTTCCAGCCGGGCCGGGAAACCTGAGCGCAAACCCGCTTCTCCTGGCCGATGGCATCCATCTCTCCCCCGGGTCACCCTGCATCGGCGCGGGCAATTCAAGTGTGGTCTCTGGCACCGACATTGACGGCCAACCCTGGAACAATCCCCCCTCCATTGGGTGCGATGAATGGTATCCCACACCGGTCATCGCCTTGCAACCCGGTTTTCAAGTGGGTTTGCCGGCGGGCGGCCTTACTTGGAACATGCTTGTGGCCGGTCAGCCGCCCTTCACCTGTTTCTGGAACCAAAACGGCAATCTCCTGTCGGACGATGGGCATCATGTTGGTTCAAGCACCACGAGCATGGCGCTCAACCAGTTCGGGCCGGGCGATGCCGGACTGTTTCAAGTGGTGGTCAGCAACGCCTTCGGCATGGCCACCAGCCAAGTGGCGCAGATTGTCATTCACGCGGTCAACGCGGCCAGTGTCACTCCGGCGGCCCCCTATGCCACCTGGGCGACGGCCGCCGCCACCATTCAAGACGCCATCAATGCGGCGGTGGGCGGCGATATCGTTCTGGTCACCAACGGCGTTTATTCCAGGGGCGGCCTGATGGTTTCGGGCGCTTTGACCAATCGCGCCGCCCTGATCGTGCCGGTCACCGTGGTCAGCGTGAATGGTTTTTCGGCGACCGTCATCCAAGGCGCTTGGGATCCAGTCTCGGGCAATGGCCCGGACGCAGTCCGGTGCGCGTATATCATGGATGGCGCGCGGCTGATGGGCTTTACTTTGACAAATGGGGCGACCCTCGCTACGGGCGACGCGGGCTGGGGCGGACCTCAAGAAAGCGGCGGCGGCATTTATTGCACTTCCAGCAATGGCGTTGCCGCGAATTGTGTGCTGGTCAACAATACTGCCATCTGGGGCGGCGGCATTGCGAACGGCACGCTCAATAATTCTTTGGTCTACGGCAATTCTGCGGCTCAGCAAGGCGGGGGCGCCTTGGATGCTAATTTAAACAACTGCACGGTGGAGGAAAACTCCGTGCCCGTCCTTGGCGGTGCCGGGGTTTACGCCTATGTGAAGTGTTTTGTCAGAAACAGCATTGTCCTTGACAATTACGACTTATACGGGGGATTTGATGACTATAAACAAAATTTTGCTCCCACATTTCTAGATTCATTCACCTCCAGCACAACCGTGTTAGGAGAACCGAATCCCCAACTTCTGGATAAGTACCACCTCGCCATCAGTTCGCCCTGCCGTGGCGCTGGCGGCGCGGCCTACGCCACCGGAACCGACTTGGACGGTGAGGCCTGGAATAATCCGCCGTCCATCGGGTGCGAGGAAGTGGTTGTTTCCAATCTAGTGGGTCCACTGTCGGTTAACATTGCCACCGGTTGGACCAATCTATTGGTGAACCGGACGGGTAGTTACGGAGGTTTTATTACCGGCCGCGCGGCCGGCGACGCTTGGAATTTTGGCGACGGCGTGATTGACACCAACGTCGGGCCTTATGATTACCATTCCTGGGCCAACGCCGGACTCTACCCTGTCACCTTCACCGCCTATAACAATGACAATCCCGCCGGCGTTTCGACCGGCATCTTGGTGAACGTGGAACCGCTGAATCCGCCGCAACTCCAAATCGCCGGGGTCACCAACAACACATTCCAATTTCAATTCACCGGCCAGACCAACGCCACCTACGTCATTCAATTTACGACGAATCTCGTGCCGCCAGTGACTTGGAACACGTTGCAAACCCTCTACTTCAACAGCCAGGCCGCGCTGCAAATCTCGGATGCCGCCGCGACCAACCTAACGCGCTTTTACCGCGTGTCGGTGCAATAGCGCCTTGACAAGATTTTGTGGAATTATGTGGCTCACAAATAACAAATAACGCGAGGTAGGGCGCGCAGTCCTCGGCGCGCCGCAGCCTTGCTGGGGCGAAGTTTCTGAGCGAAGCTTGGCTGTCAACCCTCGCGTTCGGCGGGCACCAGCTTTCGCCAACGAGTTGGAACCTCTCATTGTCGCCCCGCGACTCCGGATATTAGCCGACCCGTCGGTGTCTGGTGCCATCCCGGCAGAGCCGGGACGATGTTCCGCAACAAAAAAGCACGAAACCACCAAACAATCATCTTAAATTACAATACAGCATGCGTTTCGCCGGATAAACTGCGGACATTATGAATGTTGAACATCCCCTGACGCAGGCGATTATCGCCGGCAAACGCAAGGACGTGCCGGCGCTGGTGCAACAATGTCTCGACGCCGGCGAAAGCGCCGGGTCCATTGTGGAAAACCGGCTGGTGCCCGGCATGGCCGTGGTGGGCGAGAAATTCAAGCACAACGAGATTTTTGTGCCCGAAATGCTCATTGCCGCGCGCGCCATGAAGGAGGCCCTCAAGATCCTGGAACCCAAATTGGTGGCCGCCGGGGTGAAGCCGGAATACACCGCCGTCATTGGCACGGTCGAGGGCGACCTGCATGACATTGGGAAGAACCTCGTGGCCATGATGTGGAAGGGGGCGAACATCGAGGTGATTGACCTGGGCGTGAATGTGCCGCCGGCCAAATTTGCCGAAGCGGTCAAGCAACACAACCCCAAGCTGGTGGGGCTGTCCGCTCTGCTCACCACCACCATGCCCGCCATGCGGGAGTCGGTGAAAGCCATCCGCGAAACCGGGGTGCCGGTGAAAATTTGCGTCGGCGGCGCGCCCATTACGCACGAGTATGCGCGCGAGATCGGGGCGGACGGGTACTCGCCCGACGCGGGCAGCGCGGTGGATACGGCCATGGCGATGTTGCGGGGCGGGCATTGAGGGAGCCCGATTTGCCGTTTGGGAACGCCTGCCACTTTTTATGCATTATCAAACCCTTGCCATTTCCGACCCGCTGGAGCTCACCTTCGGCCTGGCGCCCAAACCCGTAACCACGCGCAGCGGCATGGTGATTGGCGGCGGCACGGTCTATCCCGAGCTGAATTTCACGCTCCCGCCGATGACGATTGACGCCGCCACCCAGCCCGAGGTGCGTCGCCATTACGAACAAATCATCCAGGGCGCGCTCGGGCGCGCGGCGGATCTGGAAGTGCCCGGGGTGGTCATCGAATTCGAGACGCTGCCGCCGATGACGGAGCATCCGCAATGGGGTTTGGACATTGCCAGGATTTTGCTGGAAGGCATGCAGCGGGAAAAGGACCGGAGCGGCCTCAAGAGCGTGCTGCGGATGACGCCCAACGACAACCGCGAGTTTGAGCGGCCGCCGCTGATGCGGCGGGGTCGTTACTGGGACGCCATGCTGGAGTTGTTTGACGGCTCGGCGGCGGCGGGCGCGGAACTGTTGAGCATCGAATCCGTCGGGGGCAAGGAATTGCATGACGAGGCGCTCGTCAACGGCGATCTGGCCGCCAGCATTTTCTCCCTCTGCATTCTGGGCGAACGCGACATGCGCTTTCTGTGGACGCATCTGAAAGGGATTGCGGACAAACATGGGGTGAAATGCGCGGGCGACACCGCCTGCGGCTTTGGCAACACGGCGATGGTGCTGGCCGAACAGAAGATGATTCCGCGCGTGTTTGCCGCCGTGGTGCGGGCCGTCACCGCCGTGCGATCCCTGGTGGCCTACGAATGCGGCGCGGTCGGCCCCGGCAAGGATTGCGGTTACGAGAATCCGATTCTCAAGGCCATTACCGGTTATCCCATGGCCATGGAAGGCAAGACCTCGGCCTGTGCGCATTTGAGTCCCATGGGCAACCTGGCGGCGGCCTGCTGCGACACGTGGTCCAACGAGTCCGTGCAGAACATCAAGCTGCTCGGCGGCATGGCGCCGACCTGCTATATGGAGCAACTGGCCTATGACTGCCGGTTGATGAACACGGCCCGCGCCCACGGCAAGGCCTCCGCGCAACAGCTCCAGCATTGGCTGGTGGAATCCGATCAGGCGACCGATCCGCAGGCGTTCATCATCTCGCCGGAATCCTCCGTGGCCCTGGCCAAAGCCATTGTCGCCAGCGACTCCCATTATCATGCGGGCGTGGCGGTGGCGCGCACGGCGGTGGAATTGCTGCGCGGGGCGCATGCCGACGGCCGGTTGCGCATCGCGCCGAACGAAATCATTTGGTTTGACAGCTTGCAAGACACGCTGGACGACCTGCCGTCAAGCGAGTCCGAGTTCATCTCCCAACAATTGGCGGTGGCGGACCGGTCGCGCTTTCTGCCCGGGGAATACGGGCTGTAATTTCATCAAGTCTGCATTGACGCTCGCCCTCACCTAATCCTCTTCCCGCAGAGCGGACTTCCGTTTTCACGGCTCCGGTTTTGCGGTCAACCCTGCGCTCACTCCAGTCACGGGTGCTTCAAAACGACGGCGCAGGTTTCTCCTTGCCGGGGGAGAAGGACGGGATGAGCCGTGAGCGCCGCCGCGATAACTTTGCTTTACGCGGCGCACAAGAGTTTGAGTGGTTTTCCACCCCAAATGAGTGTTGGTTTCCCCGGCACGGGTAGCGCCCGGGTCCAGCCGCCAATATCCGGATGAAAAATGGCAATAAATGGTTGGCTGGCACTAACTTAGGAAATTAATATTTTTAACTCCGTCATTCATGAAGCAAGCGACCAATGCCGACGCGACCCACGCAAATGAAGACCGTTTGCGATTCCTCATGTCGGCCACTCCCGCGATCATTTATGCGCTATGCGCCGGCGGCGATTATGCGGTCACGTTCATCAGTCCTAACGTTCAAATCATCCTGGGCTGTTCACCGGAAGCGTTTCTAAAGAACCCGGGATTCTGGGCCTCGCGGGTGCATCCCGACGATCTGCCGGCGGCGACGGCGGGCTTCACCCAGATGGCGGTGA
>Ga0316217_10004457_pt1 | contig 15102 bp, 11 predicted proteins | sample 1anoAmetaG_FD_203633 | JGI IMG/M metagenome (GOLD analysis project Ga0316217, IMG submission 203633) | Freshwater microbial communities from Trout Bog Lake, Wisconsin, USA - 1anoA | ecosystem: Environmental > Aquatic > Freshwater > Lake > Hypolimnion/Profundal zone | place: USA: Wisconsin... | reverse complement strand
GGTCAGCACGTAGCCCGCGCCCATGTTCCAGGTGGTGTAGCTGTTGCCCGCGTTAATCTGCTGGCGACCTAGCGCGCCGCTGGCAGTCAGCTGCGGGGTGATGGTGGCGGCGGCATTGGCTTCGTAATAGGTGCCGGCGGCGTGGGTGCCGAAATAGTCGAAGGCATAGTTGGCCGCCGCCCCCAGCCACAGCGGGCCGAATTTGCGCGATACCCCGCCATGCAGTTCTACCGTATCGATCGACGCGCCGCCCGACTGGCCAATATAGCCATAACGGACTACGCCGAGATTGAGGTGAAGGGTGCCGAACCTCGGCGTCCAGCCGCCGGAAAAATCATATTCGGCGGTAATGCTGTTGCCGAAATTGACATTTTCCATGCCCGTGGCGAGGTAGAAATGGTCGTAGCTGACCCTGGCGGCCCCGAAGATCGCGGCGCCGTTATCAGTCTGGCTGACACCCCGAAAAATATAGTTCGAGGCACCGGTGACGCTGGCACTGAACACCGGGGCGGGTATCGGCACTTCGGCAGGCTCGGGGGTGGGAATGACACCTTCGGCCCCTTGCGTCTGTGCGCCTGCGTATGGCGCGCCACTGGCTATCAGGAAAAATGCCGTGGCAATCGCCGTGAAGCGAGACAGCAGCGGGGCCGGCATGGCCCTGGAGTTCATCAGACGGTTCCTTTCCGGGGCTGCGTCATGCCGCCGCCGCGCCCAGGCCACGCACAGCCTCGATCATCTTGACCAGAACCGCCTGGGCATCGCCGTAGACCATGTTGCAATTGGGCGAGTAGAACAGCGCGTTGATGATGCCGGAATAGCCTTTGCCCTGGCCGCGCTTAACCACATACACTTGGGCGGCCTTGTCGGCGTCGAGGATCGGCATACCGAAGATCGGTGAGGACTTGTCGCTGCGCGCGGCAGGGTTCACCACATCATTGGCGCCGATGACCAGGGCCACATCGGTGGTGGCGAAATCATCGTTGATATCATCGAGCTGGAAGATCATGTCGTAGGGAACGCCGGCTTCGGCGAGCAGCACGTCCATCTGGCCCGGCATCCGCCCCGCCACCGGGTGAATGGCAAACTTGACGGAGACCTTGGCGGCCAGCAGCAACTTGACGAACTCATAGAGCTTTTGCTGGGCGTGGGCGGCCGCAAGGCCATAGCCCGGCACAATGATGACCCTGCTGGCGTACCGCATCTTGATGGCGGCATCGGACGCTTCGGTTGGCCGCTCGCTGCCCTTGATGGCCCCAGCTTTGCCCTTGGCCGGCGTTCCGAAATTGGTGAACAGCACATTGGCGATCGAGCGGTTCATGGCCTTGGCCATAATCACGGTGAGCAGCAGGCCGGCGGCGCCCACCACCATGCCGGCGATCATCAACGCCGGGTTTTGCAGGGTGAAACCTTCGAGGCCGACGGCCAGCCCGGTGAAAGCGTTGTAGACCGAGATGACCACTGGCATATCGGCGCCGCCGATCGGCAGGGTCATCAGGATGCCGAACAGCAGGGCGCAGGCGAAGAAGATCCAGATCCACGTCGGCATATCGAGCGAGACCCCGCCAACGCCGGTGACGGCCGCCACGATGAAGCCAGCGACCACCAGCGTCGTCAGCATGACGCCGGCATTGAGGGCTTGCTGGCCCTTGATCCGCCAGGGCTGTTTGATGAGGCCGTCGAGTTTGGCCCAGGCGATCACCGAACCAGACAGTGACACCGCGCCGATGAGCCCGCCGAGCAGCGTTACCACCAATTGCGTTGCGCCCTGGGTATGGCCGCCGATCAGCTCCACCGCCGCGATCGAACCCGCCGCCCCGCCGCCCATGCCGTTGTATATCGCCACCATCTGCGGCATCGCGGTCATCGCCACCCGGCGCCCGACGACCCAGGCCCCGCCGCCGCCCACGCCCAGCGCGACGACCGCCAGCGCGATATTGACCAGCATATGCGGCCGCGCGGCGGCATCGACGGTCATGAGCGTAAGAAAGCTGGCCAGCACGGCCGCAACCATGCCGATGCCGGCGACGCGGATGCCCAAAGGCGCGGTTGCCGGCGAAGACATCTGCTTGAGGCCGAACAGGAAGAGGAAGGCTGCGGCCAGATCGGCAACGCCAACAACGAGTTGGGAGAGCAGGATAAGCATGGCAGGCATCAGCCTTTCTTCAGATGATGGATCTGGGCGTGCCTTCGGGCGGGCTTGGCATCGCTGGTCTTGAACATCGCGAGCATACGGTCAGTGACGGCGTAACCGCCGGCGGCATTACCGGCACCGAGCAACACCGCGATAAAGCCGATCGCCTGCTCTTGCGGCGTGACCGCATTGAACAGCGCAAACAACCCGCCGACCACCACTATGCCGTGGACGAAATTCGAGCCCGACATCAGCGGCGTATGCAGGATCGCCGGTACATTGCCGATGATCACCCAGCCGGCGAAGCCCGCCAGCATGAGGATATAAAGGGCAACAAAGCCGGTCATGGTGATATCGAGATGCATGGGGGTGGGTCCTTTGAGGCTCAAGCGGCAGGCGCGTGTGCGGGCGCGGCTTTGGCGGCGGGCTCGCACAGCTTGCCATCGTGGGTCAGCGCGGTTTTGGCGATAACCTCGTCAGTCCAGTCGATGGTGAGGATATTGTCGTGGAGCATCAGCGTGAGCAGCGCATATTGGTTCTTGGCGTAAAGCTCGCTCGCCGCCCGGCCGAGCAGCGACGGCACGTTGAGCGGCGCAACAATAGTGACGCCGCCGACCTCGATGGTTTCACCGGGCACGGTATCCTCGCAATTGCCCCCGCCCTCGGCGGAGAGGTCAACGATGACCGCCCCTGCTTTCATGCCTGCCACCTGCGCGTGGCTGATCAGCTTGGGCGATGGCTTGCCGGGGATCGCGGCGGTGGTGATGACGAGGTCCGAAGACCGGATATGGGTGGTGAGCGCGGCGTTGACCTTTACCGCTTCCTCGGCTGTCAGCGCCCGCGCATAGCCGCCCTTGCCGGTAGCATCGACGCCGGTGTCCACAAAGGTCGCACCGAGCGACAGCGCTTGCTCGCGGGTTGCGGGGCGCACGTCATAGCCCTCGACCACGGCGCCGAGCCGCTGCGCGGTGGCGATGGCCTCCAGCCCGGCAACGCCCAGCCCCATGACCAGCACCTTGGCGGGGCCGATGACGCCCGCCGCGGACGTAATCTTGGGCAGTACGCCATCCATATGCGTCATGCCGAGCGCCACCGCATAATAGCCGGCCAGCGCCGATTGGCTCGACAACGCATCCATCGCCTGCGCCCGCGAGATCCGGGGGATCCGCTCCATGGCGAAACAGGTGATCCGCCGCGTCAGCAGGCGCTTGACCAGTTCGGGCTCGTTCACCGCATAAACGAAGCAGATCAGGATCGCGCCCGGCTGCATCGCGTCGATCACCTCCAGCGCGGGAGGCTGAACGCACAGCACAACGTCGGCATCGCGTACCATGCCGATGCGATCAGCCAGGATGGCGACATCCTTGAACTCGACATCGGCGATGTGGATCGCGCGCGCCGCGCCCGCCTGCATATGCAATTTGGCGCCCAGCTTGATCAGCTTGGGGACGACGGCGGGGGTCAGCGCGACGCGTCGTTCGTTTGGCTGCGTCTCTTTGAGAACGGCGATGTTGACGTACATCTTGCAGTTCCTTGGGCAGTTCCAGTTCTGGGGATCAAGGCGAAGCGAGGGCGCCCATCTGCACCCTCGCCGCGTGTTGCGTCAGGCCGGGGCGTGCATGGTTGCGGTGCGCACCAGCTTCTTATTGACGAACTGCTGGATGCCCATGTCGCCGAGTTCGCGGCCGTAGCCGGAGTTCTTGATGCCGCCGAAAGGCAGCTCGGCGTCCGACCAGTCGATGTTGTTGATGAACATCATGCCGGTCTCGACCTTGCTGGCGACGCGCTTGCCACGCGCGATGTCCTTGGTCCACACCGAGCCGCCGAGACCGAAGTCGGAGTCATTAGCGAGCGCTATCGCCGCCGCCTCATCCTTGACCCGGAAAAACAGCGCAACCGGGCCGAAGAATTCGTCACGAAAAGCGGGGTTGTCGGGCTTGATGTCGGTCAGGATCGAGGGTTCCATATAGGAGCCGGGACGATCGATGCGCTTGCCGCCGAGCAACAGCCGGGCACCCTTGGCGACGGCATTCTGCACTTGCGCCAGCAGTTGCACCAGCGCCGCCTCGCTGGACAAGGGGCCGAGTGTGGTCTTCTCATCCATCGGATCTCCAACCTTCAGCGCGGACAGCGCCGCGGTGAAGCGCGAGAGGAATTTTTCGGCCACGCTTTCGACCACGATAAAGCGCTTGGCGGCGCAACAGGTCTGGCCGGCATTGTACATCCGGCCCCACACCGCCCAGGGAATGGTGAGGTCAAGGTCGGCATCCTCGAGCACGATGAAGGCGTCGCTGCCGCCCAGCTCCATCGAGGAAATCTTGACGTTCTTGCCGGCGCGCGCCGCGACGCTGCGGCCCGCGGCAACGCTGCCGGTGAGGCACACGCCCTTAATCCGTGGGTCATCCACAAGCTGATCGGCCTGAGCGTGGCTGATGAACAGGTTGGTATAAAGACCATCCGGCGCCCCTGCCTCGATCAGCAGGTGTTCGAACGCCAGCGCGCACTGCGGTACGATACCAGCATGTTTCACCACCAGCGTGTTACCCGCCATCAGATGCGGCCCGGCGATGCGCGCCAATTGGTAGTAGGGGAAGTTCCAGGGCTCGACGCCGAAGATAACGCCGATCGGGCTGCTCTCCATATGTGCCTCGCCATGCACCGGGTTGAGCTTGACGGGGGCGAGGAACCGCTCGGCGTGCTTGGCGTAATAGGCGAGGATGTGGGCGCTAAACTCCACTTCGCCGCGTGCCTCGCTGATCCGCTTGCCCATCTCCAGCGTCATGGTGTGGGCAAAGGCGTCGGCCTGCTCGTGGAGCAGTTTGGAGGCCTTGTGGATGATAACCGCGCGCGCGGCATAGCTGGTGTGCCGCCAGGTTTCATAGCATTCCTGCGCCTTGGCCAGCTTGACCTCATAATCCTTGGCGGTGATGTCAGGGAAGTGCTTGATGAGTTTGCCGTTGAATGGGTTTAGGCTTTGATAGGTCATGATCGTTCCAATGCAGGTGGGAGGAGGAGGGTGGTTTTCAGGCTTCGAGGATCACCTTGAGCGCCTTGGTTTTGGCGGCGTTGGCGAAGGTTTCGTAAGCCTCGAGGATCGCCGAAAGCTTGAAGCGATGCGTAATCAGGAGCTTCGGGTCGATCCTGCCGGCGCGCAGCACCTTCAGCAGCATCGGCGTGCTGACGGTATCGACGAGGCGAGTGGTGATAGCGATGTTGCGATCCCACAGCCGCTCCAGATGCAGCGCCACCGGCAGGCCGTGCACGCCAATATTGGCAATGATGCCGCCGGCGCCGACGATCTGCTCGCACAGTTCGAAGGTTGCCGGGATGCCGACCGCCTCGATCGCGGTATCGGCGCCGCGCCCGTGGGTCAGCTTCATCAGCGTGGGCACGGCCTGGCCATCCGAGCTGTTGATGGTCTGCGTCGCGCCGAACTTTCTGGCGACTTCGAGGCGGTTGTCGTCGAGATCGATCATGATGATTTCGCCCGGCGAATAGAACTGTGCGGTGAGCAGCGCCGCCAAACCAATCGGCCCCGCGCCAACGATGGCGACCGTAGCGCCAGGCTGAACCTTGCCGTTGAGCACGCCGCATTCAAAGCCGGTGGGCAGTATGTCGCTCAGCATGACCAGCGCCTCCTCATCGGCGCCGTCGGGAATGGGGTAAAGGCTGGTGTCGGCATGCGGAATGCGGACAAACTCGGCCTGCGTGCCGTCGATGGTATTGCCGAGAATCCAGCCGCCGGTGGTGCAGTGCGAGAACATGCCCTTGCGGCAGAATTCGCATTTGCCGCAGGCGCTGACGCAGGAGATCAGCACATGGTCGCCGGGTTTGAACGCGGTGACGGCAGGGCCGACGCTTTCGATGATGCCGACGGCCTCATGGCCGAGGATCCGCCCCGGTGCACAGCTCGGCAGGTCGCCCTTGAGGATGTGCAGATCGGTGCCGCAAATCGTCGTCTTGGTGACCTTGACGATGGCGTCGGCGGAGTCGGCAATCTCGGGCTTGGCGTGGTCCTCGAAGGCCTTTTTGCCCGGGCCGTGATAGACCAGCGCCTTCATAGTCGTCATTTTGGTGACTGCGTTCATCGCTTTAACCTTATGATTTCTTGGGTTGGGTGATTTGACAGCTTGGTGATGCGGAGCAGAGCCGGAAGCCGCAGAGGATCGGGCCGGTTTGTGTGCCAAGGTCTGATGCAGGGCAGGGCCGCTGGCGAGCATCGGAAACTACGCAAACAGCGGGCGGGCAGCGGCTTGGTGGGGTGGGCTTGCCGGGGAGCCGTCTCCGCGCGCGCGGCTGAGTGGTTTCCGACACCGCCGGTACGCGAGCCCGGCGACTATGCGCCGCCAGATGACGCTCAAGCCCGTATCGGCCTTGTCGATGGCAGCAGCGTGTTGCGGGCCGAGGCGGATGTGCTCAACACCGGCGACTTCCTCGCCCAATGCGACGGCGTGTCGCAGTCGACCTAATCGCACCGTACAAGGCGCCGAGCGGCGGCTGGTCTGGCCCCAAGCCGGTTTTGCCTGAGTAGTTTCCGGCGGCTGACACGCGTTTCGGCAAGGACCAGTGTGAACTTTGCCTCACCAGCCGCATTTCCTGCGCTGGCTTCGCGGCAGTCAGCACCATTGAAGGAACGCCGCATGTCTCACCTGATCATCCATCCACACCTGTCGGGCACCGCAAAGACCATTACCGCCGGTCTCCTTGGCGCCACGCTGCTGATGGCGCCGCTTACCGCCTCTGCTGACGAGACCTCGCATTATCACCACCAAGTCCGGGGCAAGACCGCCGCCATGCGTAAGGAAACGGTCCAGCAGCGTATCGCCATGCTCCATACCAGGTTGCAGATCACCCCCGGCGAAGAGGCCAACTGGGCCGGCGTTGCCCAGGTGATGCGCGACAATGAAGCCCGCATGCAAGACATGATCTCCACCCGAGAGGCGGAGCCTGCGCATCATGTCGACGCGCCGGAAGATCTGCGCGTTTATGAGCGCTTTACTCAGGCGCATGTCGACGGATTGAAGGCGCTGCGCGTGTCGTTCGAAACGCTCTACAACGCCATGCCCGCCGATCAACAGTTAGTGGCCGATGATGTATTTGCCAAATTTGGCAACAGCCATGATTAATCTTGCAGCGGTTCCCGCAACTTGCACGAATATCGCGATGCGTGGCGCGCTTCTTAGCAACATGCTGCTCACCGATATCGTCATCATGCTCGTGATCGTCGCGGGCCAACGCATCGGCGGCACCCTGCGCCGCCGTGCCCCCGCTCAACCTGCCCAAAGGATTGTACCATGATCCAAACGACAAAGCCGGAGGCAACCCAGCTCACGCCAGGTGACCCCACACCGCCGCGCGCGCTTGCCCCCGAAGCATTACGTGCCCCGCGCCACAGCCCTCAAGGCATAAGGCTTGGTGTCAAACTCGGGCTTGCCGCGCTGCTGGTGGCTTCGGTGTTCAGCAACCCGGCCCAGGCCAGCCAACATCGTGGTGGCCATGGAGGCGGTGGCAGCGGCGTGCCGCATGGTGGAGGTGGTAATGGCCCACCCCATGGTGGCGGAGAGCGGCGCGGCGATGGTGATCGTGGCGATCGTCGTGGTCGCGGCGGCGGTGGCTGGGGCGGCTGGAACGGTGGATACTACCCCGGCCCGGCGCTGATCTATGGGTCACCCTATTATTGCAGGCCGCCGCTGATCTATGTCCCCTATGATGATGGCTATGGGTATTGCGAATAACCACGCGCACTGCCCTGTTGCTTAGCACTCCGAGGAGCATGCCCTCCAAAGCTTACCAAACGATCCTATCATTTCAATACTTTAGCTCCATAAGGACCACACCATGTCGCAAGATCATCAGCTTCAAGAAGCCGTGCTCGCCGAGTTTGCTTGGGAGCCCAGTGTCACCGCCGCGCATATCGGCGTAGCGGTGCATGAGGGTGTCGTCACCCTCACCGGGCATGTGCCCAACTACTTCGAGAAAAGCGCCGCAGAGCGTGCCGCCGCGCGGGTTCGCGGCGTCAAGGCGGTGGCCGAGGAGATCGAGGTGCGCTTGCCGGTGCAGACCTCGCGCACCGATGAGGAGGTGGCCCGTGCCGCGCTCGACCGGATCGCCTGGGAGGTTTCGATTCCCGCCGACACCGTGCGCCTCAAGGTTGAACAGGGTTGGGTAACGCTGAGCGGCGAAGTCAACTGGCAGTATCAGCGCGACGCCGCCGAGCGGGTCATCCGCGGCCTGCGCGGCGTTGTCGGCATCACCAATATGACGACGATCAAGCCCCGCCCCAATGTCCGCAATATCGAGCATGACATCGGCATCGCGCTGCATCGCTCGTGGTTCGACCCCTCGACGGTCGAGGTCAGCGCGATTGGCGGCAAGGTGACACTCAAGGGCACCGTCCACACCCCCAGTGACAAGTGGAAAGCGGCAACCACCGCCTGGGGTTCGCCGGGCACCACCGAGGTCGAAAACAATCTGATCGTCGTTTACTAACACCCCCGCAACTCCATGACAGCCATGCAGCACCCGCGCTGCATGGCTGATCGGCGGGTGACGCGCGCTAAACCGATCCGGGTTGCAACCGACCCGCAGCGCGCGCGCCGGCAATGCCGGTTTCAAGTTCGCGCAGGCTGTAGGGCTTGGCGATGACGATGGAGCCGGGGGCTTGCGCCTGCACCTGGCGCGCATCGCCGGTGGCATAGAAATGCGGCACGAAGCCGATCGCCAGAATATGGCTCATCGCCACGAGGCCGCTGCTGCCGTCGAGATGGGCATTGACGATCATCAGATCGGGTTGGTGACGCGCCGCCGCCGTCTCGGCCGCAAGCGCGCTGCCGACGATGGCTCAGACCTCATGGCCGAGGCCAATCAGCAGCTCGGTCAAATTCAACCCGATCAGGTCATCATCTTCAACAATGAGAATACGCAAACACCGGTTCATGTGCGCCGTTGCGCTCCGCGCTGGCAACCTGGCCCGGCCGCGGAGCGAAAAACTCTTGAGGGCAAAGGTGTGGGTCAGCTTCCATACGAAATTATCGGGCGACTAGCTTATGCCGTGAGCGGGCGCGCAGGATCAGCGTCAGAATATACGCAAACGCCGATAATCCATAGCACGCATCAGAGCGAGCGGTGTTACAAGGATGAATGGCAGAGAACCCGAGTGTATCGCTGCCGATCATCGCCATCGGAACATCGGCAGGCGGACTGGAGGCGGCATCGCGGCTGCTCGATGCGATCGCGCTCGCCAAGGCGGCAGCGCCCGCCGGCGCCCTTGCCGAGAGCGCGGCGATCATCCTCGTCCAACACCTTGACCCGCATCACCCCAGCCTGCTGACCGAACTGCTCGGACAGCATACCGCGATGACCGTGGCCGAGGCGCGCGATGGCTGTTCGCTGGCCGCCGGGCATGTCTATATTATCCCGCCAGGGCGCTATCTGGCGGTGCGCAGCGGCAAGCTGCATCTCAGCGTGGCGCCCGGCCATAATGGCGTGCGTCTGCCGTTTGATTTCCTGCTAACCTCATTGGCAGAAGCAAACGGGGCGCGGGCAATCTGCGTGATCCTCTCGGGCACCGGCGCCGATGGCAGCGCCAGCCTTGCCGCGTTCAAACAGGCGGGCGGCTATGTGATCGCACAGGATCCCGAGGAGGCCGAATATGCCGGCATGCCGCAAAGCGCGATCGATATCGGATTGGTCGACCGGATATTGCGCCTCGCCGATATGCCGGCGGCGCTGGGGCATCGCACAAAGCTGATGGCGCAAGGCGCACCCGCCGACCCCCTGCCCGCGCCGATCAACACGCCGCTGGCCGGCGAATCACCCGAAGACCTCGCCGATATCCTCGCCCTGCTCAAGGACAGCACCGGGCAGGACTTCAGCCAATATAAGCCCGGCACCATCGGGCGGCGGGTTTCCCGGCGGATGGGGCTGCTCGCCATCCCGCTGGGCGACCTCACCGGCTATCTTGCCCGGCTGCATAAGGAGCCCGAGGAACGCGCCGCGCTGGCCCATGACCTGCTGATCAACGTCACCAGCTTCTTTCGCGACCCTAAAGTGTTCGAGGCGCTGGGCGGCGCCATCATCCCGCCGCTGCTGGCCAAGCTGGCCCCCGGCGAGGCGCTACGCGTCTGGGTGGCGGGCTGCAGCACCGGCGAGGAGGCCTATTCGATTGCCATGGTCTGCCATGACGCGATTGCCGCAGCGGGCCGCACCATCAAATTGCAGATCTTCGCCTCCGACGTCGACTCTGACGCCATCGCGGTCGCCCGCGAGGGGCATTACCCGCTCGATATTGCCGGCGCGGTGTCACCGGCGCGGCTGGCACAATATTTTACCCGTGACGACACCGGCTATCGTATTGCACCGACGCTACGCGGCGATGTGGTGTTCACCGTTCAGGATCTATTATCAGATCCACCGTTCTCGCGAATCGACTTCATCTCCTGCCGTAATCTCTTGATTTATCTTAATCTTGAGGCGCAGGCCAAGGCGATCTCGCTGTTTCATTTTGCCCTGCGCGAGGGCGGCGTGCTGCTGCTCGGCGGCTCGGAGACCGTCGGCAAAAACGCGGATAGGTTCGCGATCATCGCCGAGACCGAGCGCTTCTATCGGCATGTCGGGCGCAGTCGCGCTGGCGAGCCGGGCTTTCCGTTCAGCTTTGGCGGTGTGCTGCCCCGGTTGACGACGACCAACCGCGATGCGCTGCCGCCGCGCCACGCCAACCTTGCCGACATTTGCAGCCGCGCGGTGCTGGCCGACTATGCGCCGACCGCACTGTTGATCGACGCCAAGCGGCATGTCGTCTATTCGCTCGGCAAAACCCAGCGTTATCTGCGCCTTGCCCCGGGCTATGCCAATCTCGATATTCTCGCCATGGCGCCGACAGCGCTGCGCACCAAGCTCAAGCTCGCCATCGACAAGGCCCGACATTCGGGCGAGAAGGTGCGCACGAGACGGGCCCGCACCAGCTTTGAAGGCGCCGAAATCGCCTTCAGTATTGAGGTCGACCCGCTCGGCGCCGCCGACCCCGAGCTGATGCTCCTATGCTTTATCGAAGAGCCGCCGCACCACGCAGCGAACTGCCGGGCGGACGCGGCGCCTTTGTCAGCCGGCGCCGGCACCAGCGAACTGGCGCGCATTACCGAACTCGAGGCCGAACTCGCCGCCGCGCAGGCCGAGTTACAGACCGCCATCCTGGGGCAGGAAACCGCCACGCAGGAGCAGAAGGCGATCAACGAGGAGGCGCTGTCGGTCAATGAGGAGTTCCAGTCGACCAATGAGGAGCTGCTGACCTCGAAGGAAGAGCTGCAGTCGCTCAATGAGGAGCTGACCGCGCTCAACAGCCAGCTGCAAGAAACGCTCGACCGCCAGCGGCTGACCTCGGACGATCTGCAAAATGTGCTCTACAGCACCAATGTCGCGACGCTGTTCCTCGATGCCGCGCTCAAGATCCGCTTCTTCACCCCCGCCATCAAGGCGCTATTCAGCGTCATTCCAGGCGACATCGGCCGGCCCATTGCCGACCTGCGCTCGATCGCCATCGATGGCGCGTTGATCGACGATGCCCAGCGGGTGCTCAGCGAAAAGGCGCTGATCGAGCGCGAGCTCGCTGCCCCCGGTGACATCTGGTTTCTGCGCCGGGTGTTCCCATATCTCACGCATAATGGCGATGTGGAGGGCGTCGTTATCACCTTTGCCGATATTACCCAGCACAAAATGGTCGATGCGGCGCTGGAAGCCGCCAAGCTGGCCGCCGAGCGCGCCACCATCGCCAAATCGCGCTTCCTCGCCGCGGCCAGCCACGATCTGCGCCAGCCTTTGCAGTCGCTCACCCTGATGCAGGAACTGCTCGCCCAGACGGTGGAGGGCGACAAGCCGAAGAAGCTGGTCGAGCGCGTCGGGGTGACGCTGCGCGCCATGTCGGGCATGCTGAACGCGCTGCTCGACATCAACCAGATCGAGGCCGGCACGCTGCAGCCGCAGCGCTCGGTCTTCGCTCTGTCCGAAATTTTCCAGCGGCTCGCCGATGAATATGACTATATCGCCAAGGCGCGCGGCCTGCGGCTGCGGGTGATGCCGACAAGCGCGATGGTGGTCAGCGATCCGCAATTGCTCGAACAGATGCTGCGCAACATTCTGGGCAACGCCAAGAAATATACCGATCATGGCACGGTGCTGGTCGGCTGCCGGCGGCGGGGGCCGAATATCTGCATCGAGGTCTGGGACACCGGCATCGGCATTCCGCAGGACCAGCTCGGGGCGATATTCGAGGAGTTCCATCAGGTCGATAACACCGCACGCCAGCTCAGCCGAGGGCTAGGCCTCGGCCTATCGATCGTGCAGCGGCTTGGCATTCTGCTGGGCCATGCGGTCGATGTCGCTTCGGTGCCGGGCAAGGGTTCGGTGTTCCGGATTATCGTGCCGCTGAGCCCCACGGCGGAAGTCGTGCCGCAGCCGCCCGCCGCCACGTCCATAGCGGCCGAGATGGCACGGCGCGACGGCCGCATGGTGCTGGTGGTCGATGATGATCCCGATGTGCTCGACCTGCTGGAGCAATTGCTTAGGGCGCGTGGTTACCGGGTGCGCGGCGCGGTCGAGGCGGCGGCCGCCTTGCAGCTGGTGGCCGCCAGCGTGATCATGCCGGACATCGTGCTGACCGATTACAACCTTCCCGGTGGCCTCAATGGGCTGGAGCTGGTCGGCAGACTGCGCGACCGGCTCGGCCAGGAGCTGGCGGCGATCATTCTGACCGGCGACATCACCACCGAAACCATGGCGAAAATTGCCGGCGAAAATTGTGCTCGCCTCAGTAAGCCTGTCGATCCGCAAGCCCTGATTCTGGAGATCGAGCAACTGTGCCTTCGCGGCGTGCCCATGCCCGCGCCGCCGGCGGATACCGCTCTAGCCCTGACCACACCGTCGGCGCCATCATCGCAAAGCTCGGCCCCGGTGATCCATATCGTTGATGACGACGCCGAGATCCGTACCAGCCTGCGCCAGCTGCTCGAATTGCAGGGCCATGCCGTCGCGGATTTTGCCAGCGCCGAGACGTTTCTCGCCGCCTATCGCGCCGGCGCCGAAGCCTGTCTGCTGGTCGATGCCCATTTGCCGGGGATGGACGGCGTCGATTTGCTTGCCGCCTTGCGGGCGCGCGGCGACCATGTCCCGGTTATCCTAATCACCGGCTATGGCGATGTTGGTCTGGCGGTGAATGCCATGCGGTCGGGCGCTTGTGATTTCCTCGAAAAGCCGGTGGGCGGCGATGAGCTGCTGGCCAGTATTGCCCGCGCGCTGGGCGTGGCGCGCGACATCTGCCTGGTCGATGCCGATAACACCGCCGCCGCCGCGCGGGTCGCCGGGCTGACCGAGCGACAGGTGGAAGTGATGACCATGGTGCTTGCCGGCCACCCCAACAAGAACATCGCAGCTGACCTCGGCATCAGCCAGCGCACCGTGGAAAATCACCGGGCGGCGGTGATGCACCGCATGGGGGTCAAATCCTTGCCGGAGCTCGCGAGACTGGTGCTGCGCGCCGAAAGTGCTGGCCCTAGAGCGGTTTCCGATCAAAATGGATCGGGTCAATCGCTCTAGGTTCTTTGTTCACCGCATTTTTCGAGCCGCGAGGGGGGAACCTCTCGTTCGAAAAATGCCCTAGCGCGGTTTCCCCACGAACTGACGAATTTGCGGTCGCACGGGCGATTGTGGCGGAGGATTCGCTGGCATTCGGGCCGCAAGCCACACGCCGACATGCGTAGTTTCCGAGGCTGTGCGGCTCTTGCCCGCCCACCTAATCCTTGCTTCGATGCTTACGATCCTTCCTTCCTCCCTCCCCCCGAGCATGAAGGCCGTGATCGTAAGGGTTCCGGACGGCATCCCCTCCGGAATCCTATGGCATCACCCGATAAGCCGACGGTTGCCGCGCAATCGTCGGCTTATTAGTCCGCCCGCCAGTTCGCGCAGCTAACCACCGCACGGGTTCGGTAAGATGAGACCGATTGGCCCCGCCCCAGCGTGCCGCGCTATCCGCCTATCCCTTAGGAGAACATACTCATGAAACGCCCCCGTCGCTCGCTTGGTCTGGCCGCCGTTGCCATTCTGGCTGCCCTGAGCCCGCTGGCAGCGCCGCTTGCCCAGGCACGCTCCGCCGCCGAGATCACCGCGCAAGGCAAAACCGCGCTGCGCCAGCTTGAAGCGCGTGAGCCGCGCTCGCGGTTGTTCGCCAGCCACGCCAGCGGTGTGCTGGTGTTCCCCTCGATTTTCAAGGCTGGCGTGGTGTTTGGCGGTGAAAGCGGCAACGGTGTGCTGCTTATCCATGGCCGCCCGGTGGGATTTTATAATCTTTCCGGCGGATCGTGGGGGCTGCAGATCGGCGGCGAGAAATTCAGCTATGTCGTGTTTTTCATGAATCCATCGGCCCTGCATTACCTCAGGCAGAGCAAGGGCTTCGCGGTTGGCACCGGCCCTAGCGTCGCGGTCATCAACAAGGGTGCCGGCGCCGAGGCCAACTCAACCACCATCACCAAGGATGTTTACGCCTTTCCCTTCAATCAGAAGGGGCTGATGGCCGATCTAACCCTGCAAGGCACCAAGATCTCGCCGATCCATCCGCGCTAACCCGCGCTGCCCCAATCCCCCCTGCCCGCCCACCGGCGCGGTCAGGCACGAACCGACGGCGCCCAACCCATGCGCCGGCTGACGCCATCGCCCTTTGCGCGAAACGCGGTGCAACCCTTACCCCCGCCGTGGTTGTCGGCCTCATCAAGACTGGAAAATATCATGAAAAAGCTTCTTCTCCTCTCCGCGCTGGCATCGAGCGCGCTTACCGGTGTGGCGCATGCCGATAGCGCCGGCCCCTATGTCACCGTCGAGGGCGGCGGCGTCGATACCGAGCACGCCACCGTCAGCAGCGCCGATGGCTATGAGCATTCCGACCGTTTCAAGATCGGCTGGGAAGCCGGCGGCGCGGTGGGCTATGA
>Ga0316217_10004456_pt1 | contig 15104 bp, 2 predicted proteins | sample 1anoAmetaG_FD_203633 | JGI IMG/M metagenome (GOLD analysis project Ga0316217, IMG submission 203633) | Freshwater microbial communities from Trout Bog Lake, Wisconsin, USA - 1anoA | ecosystem: Environmental > Aquatic > Freshwater > Lake > Hypolimnion/Profundal zone | place: USA: Wisconsin... | reverse complement strand
CTGCCAGGGTATTGCTGCTGTCTCCGGTGACGGTCAGGGAGTGAAAAGCCTTATAGGTAAACGCGGCGGAGAGCCCGGCAAATCCCGAGACGGAGGTCGATCCGCCTGAGGTCGCCGCATCGTTTACGACGATGGCGTCGGTAGCCACATTGTCCGACAGGGTCAACGCATCGCCGGCTGCGCCTTTGCCTGTAATGCCCAGGGTGGTGACGCCGGAATAGACGATCGAATCACCGCCTGCATTGCCGAGGTTCACACCGCCGGGAACGACGTTCATGCCCTCGCTGACCGGGGCCGAGACCGCCAGAACTCCGTTGCCGCCGGCGTCATTGATGGTGATGGTTTCGCTGGTTGCGCCGCTGTTGCCGATCACGGTGTAGTGGGTGCCTGAGCCCGTTCCATTAAGTGCGACAAACCCGTTGAAACCCGATACGGAGAATGTGGTGGAACCCGTGGCGTTAAGGATAAGTTGGTTGCCCACCGAGGTGGAGATGCCGCTGACCGTGCCGCCACTGTATGTCAGGGTTTGCCCGACCAGCGAGAAGTTGGTTCCAGAGTAGGTGATCGAAAGCAGTTCCCGATTCTCCAGGATCTCCACCAAGTGGAACGGCTGCCGCCGCATCATTTTTTGCCCACGCATTCTCGCACTCGGCTGCGCCCGGTTCCAGAATCTGCTCATTGCGACTTTCCTAACTCGAGCCTGCGGCCCGCTATACACCCAACTGAAGGCACACGTTCACTTGCCAACCTGCGCTACCGGCCCGCCGGGCGCCATAAGCTGCTCCCATTGCCTGGGCGTCAGCTTGCCTGGCTCGACCAAGCCAAGGATCAAGTGGGTCAACCGCTTCTTCTGCAAGCGGCTGGAGTTCCCCGCTTCGACCGCCCGCAGCAGTTTGCGTATCGTGGCTAGCGTAGCCCTGGCCTTGGGTGCGTTGGGATCGGACCATTGGCCGAGGAACGTTTCGAACTCGTCGGCATCAAACGGTGCAGAATGGGTGCTGGTCATATACGCGGTGACGGCCGCGTTCATTGCAGATTGCAGGCCATCGACTTTGTGCGAATCGATTGCACTGGAGTATGCGGGCTGGCCATTAGCGTCGACGCCGGCCTGAATGCAGAACAACGCCTGGGCTTGACTGATCGTAGCGATGGTTTCGGCGGAGCGGCTATTGGTAGACTGGAGGAGCTCGCCGCTACCCATGCTGCTGGTGGTCAGCACATCAATGACCGGCTGGAGGTTTATCATTCCGGGTTCCAGAGTGGGAGCGGGCGGATACGCGGAGCCGCTGCCAGGAGTCCAGGGCAAGCCGGCGGTAAGGCGTTGGCCGTTGAAGCAGTCGCGCGGCAGCAATACCGCCAGGTCCACAGGAACAGGGCCCTGTGCTTCGAGGTCGAGCACAATTCCGCCGGGGCCGCTCAATTGGCTCAACGACCGCACCGGCAGCAAGTGTTGAACGTAGCCCGGCACGTAAGATGGGCCCGATCCCCAGGCGAACAACGGGGCGGGAGGCATCACCGAGCCACTCCACGACAACGTGGGCTGGGTGCTGAAATACAGGCCGCCCATCGCGACGATATCGACGCTGGAGGGAGGAATGAAGATTGGAAGAAGCGATCCATCGGTTCCCACGACCTGGCCGCTGGAGCGGAGCAAGATCACGATTTCTCCGGCCGTGATATTGAGGTTGCCGCCGGTATTGATATCACCGATCGTTGCGGTCCCGGGAGTGTCGATGGTGAGATTGCCAAAGACCGTGAATTTTTCATTGTGCCCCATCTTGAAGCTCGATCCCGAGATGGCAATATTGCCCGCTGCCGCCGGGCCAATGATGGTGGCGACGCTCGGCACGCCTCCCAGCCCGGTGCCGGCCAGTACGATGCCGCCATTGGTCGCGGTGAGATTGCCATTAAGTATCAGGAGAGAATCGGGGCGGAGATCCGTGGCTCCGTCCGGTCCTTGGTACAGTCCGGTACCCGGTTGCAGTGAGATCGCGCCCGTCGTGTTGATCGCGCCGACGGTGACGTTATTTCCAGCGGATACATTCAACGAGTAGAGCGTGGCAGCGCCGCCGATGGTAACGCTGCCCTGACTGGTTTGGATGGCCAGGGCGGTTTGCGGGCCGGTGAGCGTCGACGTCAACGTAATATTTCCGGTGCCGCTGGCGGCGAGCATCAGCGGGGTTCCGGTGATCGTCACTGCCCCGGTGTAAAGCTGGTTTCCGGTCGTGGTGACGTTACTCGCCAAAGCGATATGGGGACTGGTGAGCGTCAGTTGATTGAGGGGAAGCACACTGCCCACGGCCCCGAGCGACATCGAGCCGGTGAGGGAATTACCGAGGCTGATGTTTCCGGTGGCGGCGGTGACGCCCAGACTGCGGTTGCCGCCGCCGTCGTTATGGCTGTCAATCGACGAGGTAAATGTGATATTGCCGGCCGTGGAGGTCAACTGAACATCTGCCGCCAGATGGACCGGGATGCTGTAGGTCTGGGCCCCGGTGGTGAGCACTGTTGGTGCCGAGCCGGTGCCGGCCGCGGAGAAGATGACCGGGCTGTCGGTAGGTCCAGCGCCGCCGGTAGCCGTGGTATAGGTCGGCGACACCGCCAGGCTCTTGAGCGACGATTGCGAGCCGACAAGTTGGCGGAAGATCACGTTCCCGCCGGTGCCGATGGTCAGAGCATAAGTCCCGTCTACGGTGGAGTTAAAGGTCAGGCCGGAGCCAGCCAGCAACTGCACATCCGCAGCCAGCAGCACGGGGTTGTTGTAAACCTGGGCAGTAGTCGTGGAAATGACCGGATCACCGATCTGGATGATGGTGGTGCCGGAGACACCAGTGCCGGCACCGTTGGAAGTCGTGGTCAAATTCAGCAGCGGATTGATGCCGCCGACGGAATTCGACGTGCCGTTGCCAAAACGAATCGCTCCGCCATTGCCTTGGGCGGATGCGACATAGGAGGTATCGATAGCAAGACCAAACGTCTGGCCGGGCGCCGAATCGATGGTGGAGGTGAAGGTGACGCTTCCGCCGGCCGCCGTGGTCAACTGGGTGGGGGCGGCCAGCAACACGGCGCTGTTAAACGTTTGAGTGCCGGTGGTCAGGATAGAGGGATTGGCCGTGGTGCCGCTGGCGGCCAGGTATACTTGGCCGCCGCTGATGCCAGAAGACGGATCGTTGATCGTCAGGCTGACCAAAGGCTGGGTGTTGCCGCCGACCAGGCCATTGAATCGGACCGTTCCGGCGGTGTTGATGGTGGCGGCAAAGGCCCCGCGCAATGTCTGGCTGAAGACAATGTCGCCGTGACTACTACTCGTCAGCGTGGTGGTGGCGGCCAGAGTCACTGGATCGCCGTAGTTCTGCGAACCCGTAGTCACGACCGATCCGCCCTTGAGCGTGGTCGTTCCGGCGGCATCCGTGGCCAGACTTGCCAGGGGCGTGCCTTGTCCGATAGCGGCGTCGAATTCGGTCAGGCCGCCGGTGTTGACGGTCAGTGCGAACGCCCCATCGACCTTGCCCTGGACTTTGATTTGGCTGCTGCCGGTGTCGCTGAGCAATGCAGTCCGCTGCAAGGTAATGGTGGTGCTATATAACTGGCCGCCACCGGTCTGCACGCTCGGGGCGGCCGTCGTGCTGCCGACGACATTCAAGACCATAGCGTCGCCGATCGTCAGGCCGCCCGCGATATTCACCCCGGCTGGGTGGGCTCCTCCAGGCGTGTTCATATTAAACTGCGTCGAGCCACCCGCGTTGGTAGTCAGGCTGCTCAGCGGCGTGGCATGACCGACTGATCCATTGAATACGTTGACGCCAGCGGTGTTGAGCGTGAGGGCCTCAGCACCATCTACGGTGGAATTGAACGTAAGGTTGCTGCCGCCGCTGCTGGTCAGAACGGTGTTTTGCAAGAGAGACACCGGGTTATTGAAAGTCTGCGTTCCGGTTGTGGTGACGCTGTCGCCGGAACTGCTATCGATATCAAAGATGGTCTTTCCCGCCAAGCCAGTGCCGGCCCCTGCGGCCGTGGTGGTCAAGCTCAGCAACGGATGGACCCCGCCGACGTAATCAGCCCCGCCGCTGCCAAAGCGGATATTGCCGGCGTTGCCATTGGGATCAGCTGTAAACGAGGTGTTGATGGCCAAACTCCACGGCCCGTTGCCGTCGCTGTCGAGCGTGTCATCAAATATGACCGAACCGCCGGTGGTCGTGGTCAACTGCGTGTGGGTCTGCAGCACCACGGCGTTGTGAAATTCCTGCCCGCCAGTGGTGGTGACAGTGCCGGCGTTGAGAAGAACATTACCGCCGCTGATACCCCAAGTGGGATCATTGGTTGTGAGGCTGGCCAGCGGAGACGAGTTGCCGCCGATCGCACCGTTGAAAGCGACCGTGCCGGCACTGGCGGTACTCAGGGCAAATGTGCCTTGGATGGTCGTGTCAAATGTGATATCTCCATTGGCTCCAGTTCCCTGGCTCAAGAGCACCGTGTCAGCCAGCAATATCACTGGAGTGTGATAGTTTTGCACGCCTACGGTCGATACCGAGGGACTGCTGGTGCCGACGATGTCGAATTTCGTTACCCCCGGCGTGCTACCGATGGCGGTCACAGTAAGGTTGGCCAGCGGATGAATCGAGCCGACATAATTGGCCCCGCCGCTGCCAAATTGAATATTCCCGGCTACTCCGCCCACCAGAGAGGTGTTCACGCCCAAGGCCCATCCGCCCGCAGTCGCATCGCTATCCACGGTGGACTTAAACCACACGCTGCCGCCCAGGGTGGTCGTCAACTGCGTGTCGGCCTGGAGTTGCACGGGGTTGTTGTAGGTCTGATTGCCGGTGGTAGTGACCGACGCCGGCGAGGCCGTCAACGGGGGAGTGATCTCATACTGGAAAAGCACTGGGCCAAGAACACCCACCAGTCCGGCGGCCGGATCGTCGGTCGTCAGGCTGGCCAGAGGGATCGAAGCGCCCACTGCGGCTTTGAAGATCTCGCTGCCGTTGGTGTTGACCGAAAGCGCCTGACTGCCGACGGTGGTGCCATCGACGGTCGAGTGGAACGTGATGTTGCCGCTGGCGGTGCTGTTCAAAGCCACGCTGCTTACATAGATCGCCACGCGGTTGAAATAATCCTGGTTTCCTGTGGTTGTCACGGATGGAGCACCGGCGGTACCGGCCGCATGGAACTGCACCGGGTTGGTGGTTCCCAGGAGGGGCGCCGTGGCGTTGGCTGGATCATTCGTTGTCAGGCTGGCCAGCGGGGTCGTATTGCCGATGAGGCCGTCAAAAATCTGGCTGGCGTCGGTATTGACCGTCAGGGCAAACCCCCCGTTGATGGTCGACGCAAAGGTGATATTGGTGCCTCCACTGTCATACAGGACCGCGCTGGCGCCGAGCACGACGGCATTGTTGTATCTCTGGCCCCCGGTCGTGGTCACCGAAGGCTTGGCCGTGTCGCCCATGGTGAAAGTGGTCGTTCCGAGTGTACCGCTGCCCGCGCCGGCGGCGGTGGTGGTGAGGCTCAGCAGCGCCGAGTTGCTGCCGACGTAATCCGCCCCGCCGCTACCAAATTGGATCGTTCCGCCATTGGCTTTGGTCAGCGCCCCGATCCCGCTATAGCTGTAAGAGGCATCTACCGCCATCGTCACGGCGCTGCCATCGACCGTCGAATTGAAGGTCACCGAGCCCGGCCCGGTCGCGTTGCCCGTTGCTATGAAAATGCTGTTGGTATCCAGATAAACAGGATTGTCGTACTGTTGCGCGCCCGTAGTGGTCACAGTAGGCTTGGCCGTGTCGGACACATAAAACGTGGTCGTTCCCGCCGTCCCCGCGCCCATCCCCGCCGCCGTCGTATGCAGGCTCGCTAGCGGAGACGTTCCGCCCACGTAATTTTGCCCGTTCTGCCCAAAGTTGATATTCCCACCAGACCCATCCGGTTCCGCGCCCTGATAGGACGTAATGACCCACAAGCTCCGCGCCGTTGCCCCGCTGTCAACCGTGCTGTTGAAGGTCACAGCCGTACCTTGGCCGCTGGTCAGGGAGATATTCTGCGTCGCCGTCATGTTGGTGTCCTGCAGGAGCACCACCGGGCTGTTGTAGATTTGTTCGCCGGTCGTAGTCACTGCCGACACACTGCCGGAACTGCCGGGGATGTCAAACTTGGTCGTCCCCGAGAGACCCGAACCGGGTTGACCCGCCGCGGTAACCCGCAGACTGCCCAGCGGATGGATGGTCCCAATCAGCGAGGCATTCGTGCCGTTGCCAAATTGCACATCTCCCGGCTGACTGCTGGATGTCGTGGTAAACGACGTGTCGATGCCCAGCATCCAAAGCACGCCGTTGCCATCGCTGTTTCCGTCGCCGTCCAACCTGGAATTAAATGTAATGCTTCCGCCGCCGTTGGCGGTTAATTGTGTGTGGGCTTTGAGCACCATTGGGTTGTTGTAGGTCTGGTTGCCCGAGGTCGTGACCGATGGTGCGCCCGGCGTACCGGTCGCCTCCAGCAATAGCGGACCGCCGGTAGTAATGATGCCCGGGTCGTCCGTCACCAAACTTTGCAGCGGAATCAAGCTTCCCACGAGGCCCTGGAAAATAATGCTTCCGGCGGTGTTGATCGTCAGCGCCTGGCTGCCGGCAACCGAGCCATCTACCGTGGCACCGAATGTGATCGTGCCCGTGGAAGCATTGCCGTTGCTCAACAAAACCGTAGCCCCCGCCAGCACCACCGGATTGTTATAAGTCTGGGCGCCTGTCGTGGTCACGCTGGCCAGCGTCGTGTCAGCCATGTTGAAGACCGTCTGCCCCGGCGCCGCCGTCGACGCAGCCGTCGTGGTCAGGCTGGCCAATGGATTGCTGCCGCCCACGTAACCATTCGCCGCGCCGTTGCCGAACTGGATATTGCCCGCCGGTCCGCCGGCATTGGAAGTCGTGATGCTCAGCGCCCACGGCCCCAGCGTGTCGCTGTCCACAGTCGAATTGAACGACACCGTTCCGCCCGCAGTGGTGGTCAGTTGAGTGTCGGCTTTCAATTTCACAGGCGAGTTATAGGTCTGGAACCCGCTGGTGGATACCGCCGTTGCCGTCCCCGAAGCCACGCTCAGATCGATCTCGCTGCCTGTGATCGCGACTTGATTGGCCGCCAGCGGCGTGCCGATGCGCACTGTGCCGGTGTGGTCGATGTTTATGACGCCGCTGATAGTAGCGCCGGCGTTGGCGGAACGGTTATCAAAATCGACACCGGTGCTGGCCAGCGAGCCGCCGTCTAGAGTGCCCTTGATGACGACATTCCCGCCAGGATTGCCGAGCACAATATCGCCCGTAGTCGTCAGGTTGCCCGCGGTGAGATTGCCGGCGCTGGCAACGAGAGTACCGAGGGACAGCGCGATCTTACCGCTGCCCGTACTGATGGTGTTGGTCTGATCCATCGTGACGGCCGGGGCCAAGGGCGTACCGCCGGGGGCCGCGACACTGTTACCGGTGATGCTCACATCGCCGTTGGCGGTGGTGATACCCACGCCGCTTGCGAAAACCACGCTGCCGCGAGCCAGAATGTCCAGGGCCACGCTGGGATTCGTGCTGTTATTTAGAGTAGCATTCAGATTGATCTGATTGGCGTTATACGACTGTGTGCCGGTGCTGATGACATTACCGTTCACGCTCAACGTGCCGGCGGTGGTAAAGGCCAGAGTACGGTTCTCGTTGACCGCGGCATCGGTGGCCACGTGCAATCCGCCGGAATTGGTCGTCAGGATGCTGCCATCGGTATTGAGCACCTGGCCAAAGGTCATGCTCGGGGCGCTAATCGTGGCCAGTTGTGCGGCCGTGATATTCAAGGCGGCCGCGGCATCTTTGACGCCCAGCGTGTTGCCCGCCGTGTAATTGCTGATGGCCACATTCCCCGTGACATTCGTGGCCGTCGGAAGCGTCCACGTGTCGCTGGCCACACCCAGCGAGTTGAGCGGCACGACGCCGCCGATGACATCGCCGCTGCTGACGCGGGGAGCCGAAAGCACCAGAGCGTGGCTTCCATCGACGGTCGACGCGAACTGAATCCCCGTCACCGTATCGCTGCTCAACAGCATGCTGTCGGCCAGCAGACCCACTGGACCGATATAACGCTGGGCGCCTGCCCCGGTATTAATTGTAATGGGCGCCAAGGTGCCCAGCGAAATTGCGCTGGCCGTAACCGTCAGGTTTCCGCCATTGGTGCTGATGGCATTATTTAGATAAGCCGCGCCGGTCACACTGACCCCGTCCTCCGCCGCAATCATAACATTCAGCTTGCCGGTGGTGGACCGGATTGCTCCATCCAACCTCACGCCGCCGGCCGCGAACAACCGCAACGTGGCGTCGCCGCCGGTGGTCTTGAGAATATCCGCGCCCCCATCCAGCGTGATCGTGCCGGACTGGCTGAGAGTGCTGGAAGTCGTCACCGTGACCGACGTACCGGCGTTAAGCCGGTTCGTAATGTCCGCGGCGCTGACCTGAGAGGCCTGCGAGTTCAGCGTGGCCGTGGATGAAAACTGGTCCGGGTTTCCGCCGCTGTTAGTCGTAAGGCTGCTGTTGTTGGCGGTAATTTCAATGTCGGCCGGATCCAGCAGCCATTTTCCGCCGGGGGCGTTGATGGCCGAGCCTGTCACGTCCAGTCGCGCTTTGCTGGAGGTCTCGACCAGCGCGGCCGGAGCATTGACCGTTCCGTGGAATCCCGTGAACTGGTCCGACCACAACACGACCATTCCACCCGCGCCGGTGCTGATGGTACTGGCCCCATCCACGGTCGTCACCATCGCCGTTGGTAGGCCCCCGCCGCCGTGCAAGCCCCCGCCGATCTCCACCGTGCCGCCGCTGGTGCCGCCGGCCTTGACCACGGCCGCAGTCAAATTGACCTGCGCGCCGGTGACCTGAATCGTGCCGCCGGTCCCCCCTGGATTTGACGCATCGAGCGTACCGGAAACCTGGACCGCCCCCTGCTTGCCGCCCTGCAATGTGATGCTGCTGGCCTGCGTCTGGCCCGTATGCCGGATAGAGAGCGAGTAGATATCCCCAGCCGCCATCGAAACACTGCTCGCCTGGATGCGGCCGCTGTTGTCAACCCCCGTGCCTGCCGGTGCCGCCGCCTGACCTGCCGGCGATTCAATCTTCACGAGCAACCCGCCATTGCGATCGCCCAGCAGCACATCCTGGCCAGCCGCCAGCACCACCGTACCGGGCGATGCAACAATCGAACCCGTGTTCGCCACGTTCAAACCGACTAGGCCCACAGAGTTGGCCGTAATGGTGCCTTGGTTAATCACCGACCCCTGCGCCCCCGTGAACCGATGGATTCCCTGCAGCGCATCCTGATCGCTCATATGCGCGGCCGCCGCATAAAACTGGCCGACGTTTACCACCGAGCCGGGCCCAAACATCACGCCTGCCGGGTTCACCAGGTACACTATGCCGTTGGCGGAAATATTCCCGTTGATCTGGGAGGGCACCGCCGTGACGATCCGGTTGAGCACCCAACTCCCCGCGTTGGGCTGCACGAACTGCACCGCTGCGCCCGATGCCACGTTGAACTGGTAGTAATCAATAATGGTACGGTTGGAGGCAGTGATGACGGTGTTAACGCCGCTTTGCCGAAACTGGGCCGCGCCATTGACCACCCGCGCCACCTGTACGCCCCCCTGGCCGCCGAACGCGGTCGTGCCGCTGATCGCCAGGACTAATGCCCCCAGCAACGCCGCCCTGGGCCGTTTTTGTTGCGCCCGCAGCTTCCAGCTTCCACGCCCCGACGTCTTGCTATTCTGGTTCTCCATCACTTCCTGCTCCCGTTGAGTCCAACGACTGCGTGCGGCACTGGCCACGTCCTAGTACTTGAACGTAAAGACAAAATTAACTCGGCTGCTGCCGGCCTCTACGAGCGTCGTGCCCGCGGCCGATTTCACGCCATCAAGGGCCACTCCCCAATCCACCCGCACGCTCACATTCTGCTTGATCAGAAGTTCAGCGCCTACACCCGTACCCACGAGGGTGGCATCACTCTCATATGGCTCAATGTTGCTGTTTATGGTATGTCCGGCATCCACGAATGCCTTCAGGATAAGATCCCAGTCCGGACGACCGTACGGTTGCTGCGGCGCCCAGCGGAACGGTCCGCCCATGAAACGTCCCGGCTCGTTCTGCGTCGCAAACCCCCTCGGCACATGATACCGGTATTCCATGGTTCCCACGATCGCCGAGTCGCCCGCCACAATCGATTCTGGATAGCCGCGCACGGTATACAAACCACCCGCGACATACTGCTCTTCGGCAATCAAACGCTGGTTAAACGCATACTGCCCGTGCGCCGAGAAAGCCAGTTCGTGGGCCAACGTGCTCATGCCAGCCTCGTAGCCGCCGGGATCCAGCATGGGCTCAAGGAAGAAGGATGCGTAAGCATTGCCTTGCAGCATCACCGTGTCTTGATTCGAGTTCAGACGCCCCAACGCGTCGCGCTGCGCTTGATCCGCATTGGTCAGGCTCCCCAGCACCGTCATATCGGCCAGAATCGAACTCTCCGCCGTCGTGCGGTCCAGCCGAAGCCCAGCATATGGCAGCACGAAGTCGCCGTTGCCCTCGAGGGCGGCGGCTTGGTTGTTCACATGAAAGTGCTCGTATCTTGCCCCGACTACCGCGTCCAAAAATAGCTTGTGATGCTGGTATACGTTCTGGACGACCTCATCGCCAATCAGATACGAATCCCCCTTATATTTCATGTCGGCCTGGCCAAACTGTGAGGCGTCGAATGATTCCCACTGCCCGTAGATCCGATTTCGCGTCCCCAGGCCAAATAGCGGCATGTCGTAAGCACCGGCCACCGAACTCTCGCTGTCGAAACCGGCCGTGGACAAGTCCAATGTAAGCTGATCGCCTCGCTGGATCACCCCCGTACCAATCACCCCCAGCCGCTCCCGCCATTCATTGGTTTCCTTGGTGCCCGTGTTCGACACCTGGGCGTATACCTGCCACGGCGCATCCCGCCGGACCATATAATCTAATATCACACTGTCGGGCTCATTGGCCGAAGTGACGGCCGCATCCACCTGCTGGCCCGGCTGGCGATTGAGCCGCGCCACGTAATCATCCAACTGATCCTTCCGCAGCACGTCGCCCTGGCCGCCTGGGCCCCCCGGACCGATGGGCGAGTTCCTCGTAATGGGGCTGGCAGCCTGCGTCGCGGCCGGACGCGTTGTGGGCGACCCATCCCTCCCTACCTCGATCACTCGTATTTGCGTGACAATTGCCGTGTGAATGTTTAACCCCAACGCTGCGACTTTGCTCGCATCCGACCCCTTGGCCGAGTCCTCCGCCGCCTTCACATCCGCCGCTTCCGGCTCCACATATACCCCCGAGATCCCCTTGGAGTTGAGATACCCAACAATCTGCTCCGACAGACTCCGTACGCCGCCCGCGGTGAACAGCCCGTCCAACTGCTGACCTAACTCCTTGAGCGGGACCTTCACCACGTCCGAGGGTGCCATATCTGCCCGCGGAACCACCTTGCCCGAAGTATCACGGACCGTGGCACTCGTGAAAACCGCCCGGCCGCCCACGATGGTCTTCGCCAGTTCAAACTTCTGCGAGGCCAAGTCGTCCAGCGGCGGCAGCGATGCCGTCCGTTCGGCCGCTCGGCCCACATACCGCGCACTAAAACCCGATACACGCAGCACCGGACCCGTCGCATCCCCCTTCGCCAGCTCATTGACCACCACCAGATGCAACGACATCCCCCCGGGCCGCGTATCCGTCCCCTGAGTTGCCGGGCCAGAATTTTCCTCGCCTGAAACCAGATAAAAGCCGGCCAGAGAACCCCGGCCAAGCCGGTCATTTATCTGCCTGATGATGCTCTCAATGGCGCTCGACCCGAACCGGTGCGTCGGCAGACCCTTCAGGTCGTTCAGCGACACCCGAACTTTCTTGTAATCCCCCTTGCCCCCCCCGGGGATGGCCACAATCTCATCGCCGACTTGCGCCAAGGCCACCGGCTCGCCCAATACCTCGTTGAGCGCTTTCTTTAAGCCCGCCCGATCCGGGATCGCCGCAGAAAACTCTACGTCCACGCTCTCCACGGTGATGAAAGACCCCGCGCCCGCCGTTGCAACCGCTGCAACGTTGACCGGGACCACCGCCGCCGGCATATTCTCAGCAGGCGCGCTCTGCGCCCCAGCAAGCCCTGCCAATCCCACCACCCCCACGGCCATACTCAAATCCACGACTGCCCGCTGGAGCAATCCTTTCCTTACACGGCAAGAAACCGCGCCGCGCCGCCAACCAAAACACTGCATACACAGATCCCTTCGTGCCGCAGGACGATCTAACCGTCGCATTCCGCTGAAACCCGCCATGATCGCGCTAGAGATGGCGTTTCCAGTGCAGACTAGTCCAACCAGCGCTTACTCCGCGCAACCTAAAGAAAAAGTATGACGTGCGATTGCGGTGCGCAGTCGCAACGAGGTGCATCGATAATCCAAGTGCCTCTCACGATAGGAGGGTTAGTCGGATGCGGCAACTATTTTCCTGCAAGTTTTCTTGCGACATTTCCCCTTTGACTTCCGGCTCGCGATCGCGGTGAGCCCATTCTTTCATAGTGACGATCCAATGGCCTGCATTCGCCGCTGATGGCGCCGTCAGAACCACGCTCTCAGGTCAAACCGGGCAGCCTCGTGATTGTCTTCGCGACACACGACGCAACCTGCGCTTTCGCTGGCCCCCCCTGCGTGCGGGGGTGTTGAATCGGGGAGTTCCACGTTATGTCGCCGCCGTCACCGGCCATTGCAGACACCCGATACGCCGCAGAATGACCGCCAACAGCGGGCGCAGGCCACGGGCACTGACGATTGCCAAAATCAAGACGCACTGAGGGTCGATGATCAACTCGACAGGTCCAAGCAGTTTTTAACTGAGATGTATGACGTGCCAATGATCTATCGGCTTATCTGGTCGGACCACCGTAGGAATTATATTAGACGCGGCGGGGGTATTGAATCGAATGGCCAAACCTGTAAACACGCGAGTTGTATCGTTTGGCGAGAAGTACTTAGAGGCGATCAACGCCTTGTCAGCCTGCGACCTTCGTGACCTAATCGCCACCACCATGTGGGTCCTGGGGTAGCGGGCCGGGGCGCGGGAAGATGTGGCGGAATTCGGCCGCATCGTCAGATCAACACTCTCAGGACTGCCGGGGTCTCGCCTCGACAACCACCTCCGAGACGAACGCAACGTCGCTCGCCCAAACGCTCCCAGGGCCGTCACTTGTGCGAGCCTGACCGCCTGACCAGACCTGCCGCCACGACAAATACGCCTGATTGGCAATATCTACCATCGTCCTGATAGACCGGGCGCCATGATTGAACTCCCCTGCCATTCGTGGGGATAAATCGATTGACAGTCTCCAGTTAGTTGGGGGTAGAGAGGATGGACGAGCCCAGGCCAGTGCCCGTGCAGGTCAATACGGTAAAGTTGGCGGCCGATGCGGCGACGTTTTGTTGAGTCGTGTCGAAGGTCAGGATGTAATTCGGGCTGGTGACGCCATTGACGGCCGATACTCGGACTGTGTACGTGCCAGCCGCCAAGCCACTCAAGGAGATGGACCCGACGGTACCAGCAGCGGATTGACTGATTCTGGTGCCGGCGTTGTCGTAGAGTTCAAGTTGCAGGTTGCCGGCGGAATTGCCGGACGAGAACGTGATGGTATCCGTGGCAGCGCTGGTCGCGGTGGTGGTGAAGGTGTAGAAGTCATTGCCCGTGGCATTTGAAACAGTCGAGCTGGAGCCGGCGTTGGTCAGGAGCCCAAGATTGGTGTCACTTGCCGGAGTGTTGGTAGAGCTAAGGACGCCGGGCAGGATGGCCGAGGTGATGCCAGGGGCGTTGATGGTGAGGGTGTAGTTGGGATTGGTGGCGCCGATGTAGCCATAGACTTTGACATAGTAGACCGCGGCGGTGCGAGTGGAAAGGGAGATGATTTCACTATTGGTGACGCCGGCGGAGGTTTTCAGCAGAGAGCCGGCACTGTTGTAGAGGGACATATCGAGATCGCCCTGGGAGTTGGTGAAGTCGATGCGAACGAGGTTGGCCGTGGTGCCAATGGCGGTGGTTGTGAACTTGTACCAATCGACGTCGGTGGCGGAATGAATGGTCAGGCCAGTCCAAGCATTTGAGCTGGTCAGAGTGCCAAAGTTGTGGGAGGTGGCGAGAGTGTCGTCGGGCTCGAAACGATCGGGCTGGATGGTGGCGGCGTTGACGGTCAGGGCGGTCGAGGAGGGCGCACTGGTGTTGCCTGCGGAATCGGTGGCGAGGGCATAATAGGTGTAGGTGCCAACGGTCAGGCCGGTGGTGGAGGTAGAGATGGTCCAGGTGGTACCGCTTGCGGTGCCGGTACCGATGAGGGTGTCGCTGGACGTCTGGAGGCCGGTGGTGCCGTTGGATTCGCGGTAGAACTTGACGTTGGAGATGGTTCCGCCAGATTCGGTGACGTTGGAGGCGGTGAGGGTGGCGGAGGTGCCGATGGCCACGGCAGTGGGGCTGACGGTGAAGGAACCGATGATCGGAGTGAGGGCGGTGACGGTGAGAGAGGTGGAGGAGGGGCTCGTGCTGGTGCCCAAGGCGTCGGTGGCGACGGCGTAGTAGGTGTAGGAACCGGCTGCGAGGCCGGTGGTGGAGGTACTTATCGTCCAGGTAGTGCCGGCTTGGGTGCCGGTGCCGACGAGGGTATCGGAACCCATTTGCAAACCGGAAGTGCCATTGGATTCACGGTAGAACTTGACGGCGGTGATGGTGCTGCCGGTATCGGTGACATTGCTGGCGGTGAGGGTGGCGTAGGTGCCAATGGTGACGGAGGTGGGGCTGACGGAGAAGGAGCCGATGAGGGGGGTGGGGGCGCTGGTGACGGCGAGGATGGTGGAGGAGGCGGCGGTGCTGGTGCCCGTGGAATCGGTGGCAACGGCGTAGTAGGTATATGTGCCAGCGGATAAGCCGGTGGTGGGGGCAGAGATCGTCCAGGTAGTGCCATTTTGGGTGCCCGTGCCGAGTAGGGTGTCAGATCCGATTTGCAGGCCGGTAGTGGAGTTGGATTCACGGTAGAAGTTAACGGCGGTGATGGTG
>Ga0316217_10004455_pt1 | contig 15107 bp, 13 predicted proteins | sample 1anoAmetaG_FD_203633 | JGI IMG/M metagenome (GOLD analysis project Ga0316217, IMG submission 203633) | Freshwater microbial communities from Trout Bog Lake, Wisconsin, USA - 1anoA | ecosystem: Environmental > Aquatic > Freshwater > Lake > Hypolimnion/Profundal zone | place: USA: Wisconsin... | reverse complement strand
AAACCCCATGGGTATTGTTACCGTTTATTTTTAAAATTCTTTCAGCCATTTCCAATTGGGCCGTGGCCTGATCATAATTGGTTTGGGCCGTGGTCACATCCAGGCTAGAAGCCAAACCTGATTTAAACAGGTCTTGTGCGGCTTCCAACTGTCTTTTAGTGGTCGAAACATTAGTTTGGGCCACGGTTAAGCTATTAGTATAACCCGCCATTTCACCGCTTGTAACCGTACCCAGTAATTGACCACTCGTAACGTAATCACCCAACTGCACCTTAATATCGCGGGCATTACCGCTTACCAGCGGAAAAATGTTTACTTGGTTATCCTGGTTCACATCTACCATACCTGTAAAAGTAATGGTATTAACCAGCGGCCGGACTTGGACGGTATCGATAGCTAAAGTTCTTAAAAGCGAATCGGGAATAACATATTTACGGCTCTCCTCAACTGGTTTGCTATCGTTGTGGCAACTTTGCAGCATCAAGCAAAGCCCGGCAAAACACAGGATAAAAAAAGAGGCGTCCCTCCGAAGAAATTTATTTGTCATTGCAGTTTGTTTCTTATTTAATAACATCCTTCCCTACAGCCATGTTCAGGCTTTCTTTAGCAGTATAATAATTAGATATATAGTTGTTGAAATTAAGGGCCTGCAGTTTGTACGTATCCATGTATATAACAAGGTCGCGAAGGCTCATTTCCTTCTTCTGAAAAATATCGTAAATGCCTGACATTAACTGATCGAACGACTGATTGTTCTTACGCTGAACTTCGATATTGAGATGCGAAAGTTGCACTAGTTTTTCGTACGCCTGGTTTACATCATTTACAGCCTTTAATTTCGATGCATCTAACTGCACTTCGTTTTGTTTCAGCGTGGCTTTGGCCTGCTTAATACCACCCTGGTTAAAATTCCATAAAGGTAAAGGCAAGGCAACACCAAAGCCTGTAAAACCGGGGTAAGAAGCACTGGCTTTATCGTATTGCAGTGACACATCGAGGTCAGGAGCAATTAACGATTTGTTATATTTTAAATACCAAGCTGAAGCGCTAACCTGCTGTGCATTGTTCTGAATGTCCGGCCGGTTCGCAATTGCCGTGGCGTAAAGCGAATCCATCACCACATTTGGCACATCGATTTTATCTATCACCGGCATATCAGGTATAACGAAACCGGAGGATGGCAATTGTAACATATATCTCATCTCCCCCTCCAGGTCGCTAATTTGAGAAAGGTTATTGGTGAGGTCAGATTGCAATTGAAACATGGTACTTTGAATAGTAACCACATCCTTTAACGCAACATCATTTTTCGAATATGCTTCACTAATCGCTTTTTCCAATACAACGGATTTTTCCAATTCCTTGTCATATACCTTTTGGGTCTTAAGTAATGCATCTAACTGGTAGAAGTCTGACCGGAATTGAAATTTAAGATTGCGAAGTAGGTCGTAATAAGCATACTCAACTGCTTTTTCGTTCGCTTTATTATACTGAACCAACCGGTGCCGTTTGCCCGCAATTTTAAACACCTGATCTATCTGAAGGAACACTTCTCCGTCAGGCCCCTGAAGAGAAAACACGTGATGACCCGGATTGCCTATGTTCTGACTGTAAGTAAATCCTGGGTTGTCCCACAGTTTAGCAGCGATGGTTTGCGCGTGTGCAATATCAATGTTGTAGTGATTGGCAATGAGGTCCAGGTTCTTTTCAAGCATTATCTTCTCCGCATCCGCCAACGAATAGTGAAGCGTATCGCTTTTAACCGTTGCAGTAATATCCGAACCCTGTCCGTACGAAAAACCCAACCCGCCAAAAACCATTATAAAAAATAAAACCCAACCACGCCGGTACTTCATACATACATTTTTAAAACAGGAGGCAATATGAGACTTATGATATTAAATCGACCTTAAAACACTATTAAATTGCGCTTAAAATTTGAAAAAATATCTTAAACATCTGACTGCATAGTTGCCAGATATAATGCCAGGCAATGCTCTATTTAACTTAATTTACATTTTTTATTGACTTTTGCTAAGATAGATTAAACCCTTTTTAATACTTTCCCAGACTAAAATATTTATTAAGGAGCAAATTTAAATTCAAAAATATTTTGTCATTAAATATATTCACAAAAAAATTGCAGACCATGGAAGATATAGAAGTGCCAACCGAACATTTACACGAGCACATACATGAAGAAGCAAAGGAAAGCAGAGAAAGGTGGTCTATGTACGCAGCCATTTCAACAGCGTTTATGGCGGTGTTTGCTGCATTAGGCAGCTTAACAGCCGGGCACCATAGTAACGAGGCCCTTATATCGCAGATTAAAGCCTCAGACCAATGGGCCTATTACCAGGCAAAAGGCATTAAGTATGATATTACGCAAAGTATTCTCATTCAACAGTCTTCAGCAAATGCAGAGGCGCCGGCTGAAATCAAAGAAAGACAAACGAAACTAAAGGCCGACCAGGAAGCCATTATGGAAAAGGCGCATGATGCCGAGAAGGATTCAGAAGCTCACCTGGCCCGGCATGTTACCCTGGCCCGTTCGGTAACACTGTTTCAAATTGCTATTGCCATTTCAGCCATTGCCATGCTGACAAAGAGGTCGTTACTATGGTACTTTAGCCTCATACTTTCGGCTATTGGTTCGGTTCTGTTCTTTATGGGTAATTTTTAAACCCGTTGCATCTGGTCTTCTAAAAAAGACACCAGGCCAGAGATGTAAGGCTTGTTAAAGTTGAACTGTGCTCCCGCCGCTTCGTAAAATACCGGTATGGGTTTAGTGAACCCTAAACTGAGAGCGGCTTTATAATCACGAACCGCCTTTTGGGGATTTTGCTTAAAATTTCGCCAAATAGCCAGCGCGCCTAACTGTGCAAAAGCGTATTCAATATAGTAAAACGGTACCTCGTAAAAATGAAGAATCCGTTGGTACCCGATTTTGTAAAGCATCTCATGCCCGGTCCAGTCAATGGCGTTTGGTGTAAATTTACGCTGTAACTCACTCCATTTGTTTCTCCTTTCTTCAACCGTGTGATTCGGGTTGGCATAAAGCCAAAACTGAAAACTATCTCCCAGGCAGGTGCGCACTAAAATACTTAAAATGTGCTCCATATGATTCTTGCGCGCTCTTTTCAAGTCATCTGGATGTTTATAGAAGATATCCCAGTGCTCCATGCTTAGCAACTCCATACCCATGCTGGCAACCTCAGCAATTTCCGATGTTATCTCTTTAAAAATATTCAGCTCTAAATCATGCGTCAAAAAAGTCTGTATGGCATGGCCTCCTTCGTGCGCTATCGTAATAAGGTCCTGCTCGGTATTGGCCGAGTTCATAAAAATAAAAGGCACCCCTATTTCGGGCATCGGCATATTATACCCCCCGGGGCTTTTCCGCATGCGCGAATCAAGATCCAGGTACTTCATAGCATCCATGATGCTGATACGCTCACCAAAATAAGGATCCAACTGGTTAAAACAAGCAATCGTTTTCTCTACTAATTCGGCCGTAGATTCAGAAGGCTTTAACGCAGCCTTTCCACTAATATCTACTTCAACATCCCAGGGCTTTAACGGGTCAAGACCAAGTGCTTTTTTACGCTCCCCGTAAATTGCATTGATGAGCGGCATCACCGTTTCCTCAATAATGGCATGGAATTTAAGACAATCTTCAGGCGTGTAATCAAATCTGCCCAACTCGGCAAAGCGGTATTCCATGAAGCTTTTATAACCGGCATTAACGGCCATTTGGTGGCGCAATTGAATTAACTCGCTAAGCAGTTCGTCCAGTTTATCACGGTCTTCAAGGCGCCTCGCTTCAATTTTTGTAAACACCTCTTCTCTCTGAGCCCTGTCTGTGCCGGCCATGTAAACCATAGCCTGCTGAAAGGTTAACTCTTTATCATTGAATTGAATACTTTGGGCACCGGCAATTTCGTCATAGCGGCTTTGCTTAATACTTAGCTCGCTTTGCAACGGAATGTTTTTTTCACAAAAAAGCTCAATTTCCATTTTCATTTTCCTGACGGTAGTGAAAAAGGTGTCCTGCTCCAGGCTATTGATAAATTCGTTACTTACAAACTTCTTCTTCAGTAAATTTTCGTGGGCCGAAAGCCGGGGAATAATGTTGAGGTATAAATCGTTTTGACTGGCACGGGCTTTTTCGTCAGTGGTATCGATGGTGTTACGAACATAAATCCAGCGTGAGTATTCACTGAAAACCGAATCCAGCTCGCTCCAGTCTGCAAGCCATTTTTTAAGCCCCGCTACTGAGCTTATTTCTCTGCTCAGTAATTCATTGTAATAAGGCTCAATTACCTGCCAGCTGGCAGGTATAAAATCTTCAGGTAAATAATTTCTCTTTTTCCGCTGAGGAATGGCAACCGAATCAAACATGGCTATGATTATGACGCCTTACGCGGAGTAGTTATTTTCTTTACAGGCGCAGGTTTGCTGCTTCCTTTGCTGCTTTTATCGCTCTTAACGGCTTTCGCTTTAGGTTCCTTTTTAGGGGCGTCTTTCTTCACTTCCTTTTTTTCTTTTTCGCCTGACTCGTGCTCACTTTCATCAGCAACTTCAGCAGTTTTCTCAGCCGTTAATTCTTCAATCAGATTTTTGGCATTTAAAATAGTGTACCACTTGGCCAGCTTTTTCATATCACTTACATGCACCTTTTCCTTGTCGTAGTTAGGCAAAGCTGCCTGCAACCAGGCCTTTAATGCCGCATCATCCTTCAAATCAGGCACAGGATGCTTGTCTTCATTTTTCTTAATAGAAGCAAGTACTTCTTTCAGCACCACCGGCTCTTCAGTGGTAAAAATGGTTATGTTATCCAGGGTTGAAAAAAGGTGGGTTCTGCCAGATAAAAACTGGGTTTTATCATCTACTAATGAGGTAACTATTAATCCGTCGTTTCTGCGGGCCGCTACTTTAAATAATCCCGGCACCCCCGTTACTGCTACAATTTCAGCTATATCCATATCGCTTTTAAATTTTTTATGAGGGGGTAAAGATAGAAATAACTATGAGGTTTTATGGGGTTTAGGCTTAATTATCGGTGCGGCTGGTAGGCCGGAAGAATGGCAAATAATGGCAGATGCGCAAAATAATTACATTTGCCGCTCGTTTAAATGCCTTATTAAATCAATCATGAAGAAATTCTTGCTCGTACTTACTGTGATACTTTCTGCTTTTTCGGCAATGGCCCAGGGTTCGGAAAAGCCCCTGGACACGGCTAAAGTAGCCCCCCAGGTTCAAAAACCTAAAGGCCCAAGTGAGGCAGTACTGGCTGAACGCAAGAAGCTGGATAAAATGTTCGCTAAATATTCAAGAGACCATATAACTCTGGATTTATTAGGGACCAACTGGCTTTATAATCCCAATAGTACAGGTTTTGGAAGTGGGGGAGCTACCGGAGCAGCCGGAATGAGAACCAAATGGTTTTCGCGCGGAGTGCAAATTGGTTTTAACTGGGATTTCAGAATTAAAGGTTCGCGGGTAAGTATTGCACCGGGCATTAGCTACAGTTGTTCAAATATTTACTCTCGTAGTTCTATGCAAAGAACTGATACCGGGGGAACCACTTTTGAACCATTACGCGTTTACGGAACAGATACAACTGCCAAAATCAATAAACTTGTTTTACAGTATCTTAATATTCCTCTGGAGTTACGCATACGTTCTAACATCGACAAATTTGGCAACTGTTTTAAATGGGTAGTTGGCATTGTAGGTGGTGTGCGTGTAGATGCCCATACCAAGTTTAAGTTAGATCAAAACGGAGATGAAAATGTATACCTTATCAGAAGAGACCCCGATTTCAACTTGTTCAGACTTGCCCCGATGGTTAGATGGGGTTATAGTTTCTTCAATGTAACCGCCAGTTACGATGTAATTAACGTTTTCCAACCCGGCCGTGGTCCCAAAGCCAATGCCTTTGCGTTGGGTATTTCGTTTACGGCGCTGTAATTTGTTTTATCGCATAAGTTAGTCAATCCTTACCAGTTCGGGGCTTTCAACCGGCGTTATGATCATTGGATAGTTTTCCATAACCACATGGCTGCGGTCAAGCCCAAAGTTGAGGTCTTCGCGCACGCTTAGTCGTTTAATAACAAAGTATAACTTCATAATCAGGTTCTTAAAAAAGGGCAAGGCATTATCATAGGAAAGAAAACTATTCATTAATACAAACCTGATATCGCCTATCTGATTTTCCTGGTAATTCATTTCGGGCCGGCCAGTTGTAAGGGCCAGGTCTTTGTTTTTCTCTAAATCGCATATTACTTTCCGAAAATAGTAGTCAATACGTGGGGCAATTCTGAAACCCATATTAAAGCTGAGAAAGTAAATATCATTTTCAGCCAGTTTTTGAACAGCGTATTCCATTGTAAACGGCTCGTCCGTAATATTGACATGCAAAAACCAATATACATCCGCCCGCTTAGGCATGCCGGCCAGAATAGACTGCATAATAGTTTTTTCGATCTGCCGCGATGTGTTAGATGTGGTAAGATAAACCAGGTTAGTGCAATATTTAGGAATTAAGATATCCCGGCTGAGGCGGGTCAGTTTGGTAACATAGTCGCCCAGGTCAATACGCTCGGTTATCTTGCGTTTAATATTCTTGCCACTCCACCAAACCAGCATAAGCGCCGATAAACAGGAGCCAATTACAATAGTAATCCAACCACCCTCATGCAGTTTTTGAAGATTCGCCACCAAAAAGGTTATTTCCACAGTTAGAAACAGCCCCGTTATGAGGATGATAAAGAATATCGGCACGCGTCTGGTATACAAATAAAAATTAATCAAAAAAGTGGTGGTCAGCATGGTCAGGGTGACACTCAGGCCAAAAGCTGCTTCCATTTTGGTTGATTCTTTAAAATGCAATACCATACCCAGGCATCCGGCCATCAGCATCCAGTTAATAGCCGGTATATAAATCTGCCCTTTAATTTTACCGGGAAAAGCAACCAACAGGCGTGGCCATATTTCAAGACGAATGGCTTCGTTGATGAGCGTAAAACAACCGCTTATGAGGGCCTGGCTGGCAATGATAGTTGCCATTGTAGCAATGATTAAACCTGGCAGGTAAATGGCATGAGGTACAATTGCGTAGAAGGGACTGATGTTGGTTACCCTTTCACCAACATGTTCAATCAGCCAGGCCGTTTGCCCGGCATAACTAAATATTAGCATTATTTTTATGTATATCCAGCTAATACGAATATTGTTTTTACCGCAATGCCCCATATCGCTATATAAGGCTTCGGCACCTGTGCTGCACAAAAATATGCTTCCCAACAGCCAGAAATTTTCAGGCGATTCAGCAAAAAACCGGTAGGTGTAATAAGGATTAAGCGCCTTTAATACCGAAAAATTATGGCTTAAAGCCATAAAGCCTATAACGCCCATAAAAGTAAACCACACTAACATTACAGGACCGAAGACCTTACCAATGCGCTCAGTACCAAATTGCTGAAAAACGAATAGCAGCACCAGTATGACGATGACAATTGGCGTAATGTTTAAGTCGGGTTTTATTGCATAAATGCCCTCCATAGCCGAAGTAACCGATATGGGCGGTGTAATAATACCATCTGCCATCAAAAAAGAGCCGCCGGCTATTGCGGGAATGATGAGCCAACGGCCCCAGTACCGTCTTATTAACGCATATAGGGAGAAGATACCCCCTTCCCCATTATTATCCGCCTGCAAAGTGAGGAAGACATACTTAATTGTAGTTTGTAAAGTTAGGGTCCAGAAAATAGCCGATAGCGTTCCAAGGGCCACCGTTTCTGCGATAATCCGGTTATGAAAAATAGAATCCTGCGTATAAAGAGGCGAGGTTCCTATATCACCAAAAACAATGCCGGTTGCCACCATCATGCCGGCCCATGTTATTTTATTTTGAAACTGCTGGTGGGATTGTGTTGCTGCCATTCGTTCTGTAATTATATCTGTTAGCCTTTACTGTGGTAAGTTTTTCAATAAAAAATCGCGCACGTTGCCGCCCATAATTTGCTCAATCTCGGGCCTTGTGAAGCCCTGCTTTTCCAAGGCTTTAACTATTACGGGGAAACCCGTTATATCATAACTGCTATGCGTGGCCCCGTCAAAATCGCTACCCATAGCCACTTTATCAACTCCTATTTTACCGGCTACATATTTAATGCTTCTGGCGGTGGCATCGGCATCGGTTCCGCAAACGGCAGTTTCCCAAAGACCGATACCAATCAGTCCGTTGCGCCGGCCTATTTCGAGTATCTGCTCATCCGATAAATTGCGTACCCCATCGCAGGTTCCCTTCACACCGGTATGCGAAACAAGCAGCGGACCAGTGGTTTCTTTAAAAATATCGCTAATAGTAGCCGGGCTTGCATGAGCCAGGTCGATAATGATATGCAGGCTGTCCATTTTATGCAAAAGCTGCTTACCTTTTTCAGTAAGCCCCCCTTTTTTCTCACCATGCGCCGAGCCGCCCCATTCATTATCAAAAAAGTGAGTGAGCCCTATATACCGAACTCCAGCGTTATAAAAATCATCCAGGTTTTTGAGGTCGCCTTCCAGGCAATGCGCCCCTTCAATACCCAACAAGCCGGCGGTAAGGCGGTGGTTTTTACCTCTGTCGTCCATATACTTCTCCAACTCCCGCCTGTTAGTGATTACCCTAAAATTTCCTTTCGAATCTTCAGCAAATTTGTGCAACTGCTCGCACTGATGGAGGCCGCGGGCCTTTAAGCTAAACCAATCCTCCGGTGCACGCAACTGGGCAATATTAAGCAGCGTAAGCTGGTCGCTTTTGTCGCTGTTATGGTCAAGATTAATGCCTACAGGCGTTTTACTAACTATAGTAAACACTTCAAGCGCTACGTTAGCTTCCTGCATCCTTGGAACATCTACGTGCCCATAACTATGGCGTTCCAACAGATTGCGGTTCCATAATAAAGCATCGCAATGCAAATCAGCAATAAACGGGATGGAATCATACCAGCTGTTTTTATCTGCCGGACCTGAAGCATGCAGAGTACGGTTGATGTACCGGTCGGCAAGGTTGGGAACAAAGGCAAAAAAACCGGTAACCATAAAAACCGATATCAAAAGCAAAAGGCGCACTATCTTCTTTAGCATGAGGCAGCAGCATTTAAGAAGCATCTAATATGCAAATTTTGGATTGAACCATTGGTCCGATGGGAATGCCGGATGCCATTAGTTGTATGCTTTGTTATTTTTGGTGAATGAAATTGTTTTTTAAGATACTGGCGGTGTTGCTTTCCATAACATGTGGTGCCGTTTTTCTCTTTTCAGCCTATACCAAACTTTTCCCCATCGAGCCCTTTGAATATACCTTTGTGGAATTGGGCATTACCGGTTGGAAACATTCAGTCTTTATTGCCCGTTTTTTTATTGGTTTTGAATTTGCCTGCGGCGGATTGCTGGTTTTGAATTTTTGGCTTAGGCGGTTTACCATTCCTTTGGTATCATTTACGTTATTGTTTTTCATAGCCTACCTGCTTTTACAAATTGCGCACTACGGAAACAACGGTAACTGCGGTTGTTTCGGAACCTTTTTTGTTTTTACCCCTTTGCAAGGCATTATCAAAAATGTTGTTTTACTGGTCGTTGCCGGTTTCATCTACTTATTTCATCCCAACTTCTCTTTCCGCTTCATGAAACCAATAACCATTATATTGGTGATGGTAGCTTTTGCGCTTCCGTTTATTTTAAATCCTTACGATTACGATTCGGCTTTAAAAAATTACAGTGGTGAGCTTAATTACAAACTTGGCCTCGATACCCTTTACAACAATCCCGATATACCGGCACCAAAAGCAGAGATAAGAAAAGGGAAATGGATTGTGGCGTTTATGAGCGTTACCTGTCCGCATTGCCGCATTGCCGCTAAAAAACTGCATGTAATGAAGTTGAAAAATCCTGATTTACCTATCTACATTTTTCTGAACGGCCCTGAAAAATATGTGCAGCCTTTTTTCGATGATACACGTGCAAATAACCTTCCATGGAGTATGTTAAATGGGCATGGAACATTCTTTAAACTGGCCGGGCCGGCAGTTCCGCAACTGGATTGGGTGAATAATTCCGTTGTGGAGAATAAGAGTAATTATATGACCCTGGAGCAGAGTGATATTGAAGCGTGGTTAAAAAAGTAGTTACGCCTGGGTCCTTTCAAATTCCCGCATGGCTTCAATCAAGGTGTCTATTCCGCTTTCAGGCATGGCATTGTAAATGGAGGCCCTGAAACCACCGACGGTACGATATCCTTTAATTCCTACTATACCATGACTGGCAGCGTAGGCTAGAAATTTTTCCTCCAGCTCATTCGTTACAGCGCCACCTTCGCCCGGCAAGGTGGTAGAGGGAATATTGAAGCAAACGTTCATCAGGGACCGGTCTTCAGTAGCTACAGTACCTTTAAACAAAGAGCTGGCATCAATGGCTGCATATAGTTTGGCAGCCTTCCGGTTATTTCTCTCTTCTATGGCTAGCAGCCCTTGCTTTTTAATCCATTGCAACGTCAGATATGAAACGTACACTGCGAAAACCGAGGGCGTATTGCTCATGCTTTCAGCTTTAATATGCACCCGGTAGTCAAGCATCTTTGGTATCTTTCTTTCTACGGTACCCAAAATATTTTTATTGACCACAACCAAAGTTGTACCGGCCGCTCCCATATTTTTTTGGGCTCCTGCGTAAATCAAATCAAACCGGTTAAAGTCTACCTGCCTCGAAAAAATATCGGATGACATATCTATCACCTTGTTGCACTTGGGTTGCGGCCACCAGTGAAACTGGGTGCCGTAAACGGTATTATTGGAAGTAATGTGGAGGTATTTGGATTGATCTGAAACCAGGTATTTAGTAGGTATGTGCCGGTATTTGTCTTCTTTAGAACTGCAGGCCATATGCACCTTGCCAAAATTCTTCGCCTCCTCCATAGCGCCATGCGCCCATTGGCCGGTGTCGAAATATTCGGCAGTTTCGTTTTCGTTCAGCAAATTCATAGGTACCATATAGAATTGGGAAGAAGCTCCTCCCTGCAAGAACAAAACCTCGCGATCGTCTTTCAGGCTCATAATCTCTCTAACTAGTTGCCTGGCCTCGTCCATCACTTTTACAAATTCCTTGCTTCGGTGCGATACCTCCAGAACACTCAAACCTGTTCCCGCAAAATCGGTAATGGCCTCTTTTGCCTGCAGCACCACCTCCTCAGGCAAAATAGCCGGACCACTATAAAAGTTTATCTTTTTCATGGCCGCAAACTTAAATGATTCCTGTTACAGGCTTTAGTATCCCGTTAATAAAATAACCATGTTTAAGCAATTAATTAAATTGCAAAAAATACCCTGTTATGGAATTTGGACGTGTAGAAAATATAGATGCCGTTGACTTTACCTTACCAGAAGACGATAAATACACAACAAAGCTTTTCAAAGAACTTAAGAAGAGCAAAACAAAGCCACGAATATATGTTGGCTGCGCTAAATGGGGCCGGCCCGACTGGGTCGGTAAAATTTATCCCAAGGGCACCAAGCCGGCAGATTTTTTGAAGCACTATGTTACTCATTTCAACAGTATAGAACTGAATGCATTTTTTTACCAGTTATTCCCGCCGGCAACAGTTGAAAAATGGGCAGCTTTAGCAGATGATGATTTCCGGTTCTTTCCAAAATTCACGAATAGTATTACCCATATCCGCCGGTTAAAAAATGCTGAGCAGGATACCGAAGCTTTCCTGCAAACTGTAGAACATTTTGGTAAAAAGCTGGGCACCTCATTTATACAACTGGGCGATAACTTCGGGCCAAAACATGTTGAATCCATACATGACTACCTGCGAGCATTGCCGAAAGATTTTAACGTGGCCCTTGAACTGAGAAGCAAGGACTGGTTTACAGACTCGGTTGTTGCTGACGAAACCTATCATTTAATGAAAGAGCTTGGCACGGCTTTCATTATTACCGATACCAGCGGAAGGCGTGATGTATTGCACATGCGCTTGACCTCGCCGAAGGCGTTCGTCAGATATGTAGGTAATGGATTGCACCCAACAGACTATAAGCGAATAGACGACTGGGTTGAGCGCATTGCCATATGGCTGGACAACGGTTTGCAGGAACTTGATTTTTTCATCCACCAGCACGACGAACTCTATTCGCCTGAGCTGAGTAAATATATGGTTGAAAAGCTTAACAAGCGGTGTAAGCTTAATCTGGCTCCTCCCAGGCTAATTAGTACTCCCACAGGTGTTTTATTTAAGTAATCATCGAGAATGTTGGTTCCGAATAATATAAAATGTTCTGTGAACAAAAGCTTATTCCAGCTGTTTTTAGCTATAACGAAACCTTGAATATGATTTCTCTTAAACCCGGCGACAAGGCCCCTGATTTTACAACCACCGACCAGGATGGAAACCTGGTAAAGCTATCTTCTTACAAAGGGAAAAAAGTGGTGCTCTATTTTTATCCTAAGGACGATACACCCACCTGTACCAAAGAAGCCTGTAACCTGCGCGACAACTACAAAGCTTTGCAAAAAGCAGGTTATGAAATACTGGGTATAAGTACCGATAACGAAAAACAGCATCTCAAATTTATATCCAAATACAAACTGCCTTTTAGCTTATTAACCGACCCTGATCAAAAAGTTCACAACCTGTATGGAACCTGGGCTGAAAAAGTGCTTTATGGAAGAAAATACATGGGTACACTACGAACTACTTTTCTGATTAATGAAAAGGGAGTGATTGAAGAGGTGATTGAAAAAGTAGTATCGGCTGAGCATGCTTCGCAAATATTGGGAGAGGAAAAAGCTGGGGCTTCAAAAAAGCCTGCCACAAAAAAAGCTAAGTAATTTATTGCACAACCAGTTTGCTAACACTTGTCCGGCCGGCCGGGTTATTCACCAAAACCAGGTAGGTGCCCTTTGCCAAACCGGCAGTTACAATTTTTGTGTTTGGGGCCACAAGTTTTGCCGAGCTTACCAACCTTCCATTATTATCTAGCAAGCGAAGATTGCCTCCTACAGTGCCCGCATCTGTGGTTAGTTCAGCAAAATCGCTGGCCGGATTAGGATAAAGCTTAAAAGACGGTTTCGCAATTTCTTTAATTGCATTTATCTGCAAGCAGCCATAAGGATTGTTAGTTGAGTCGCATACAAAGAGGGTATCGGGGTTAGCAAAGTATATATTTCCGTAGTCGGGTAAGCAAACTACTCCGGTACTATTAAATTCAAAATCAACAATCGTGTTTAGCTGAGGCAGACATTTCAAATCCGGGTTATTATCAACAAACAACTGGAACAGCGAATCGGGTAGCGTTGGTAGACTGGTAAGGTTATTGAATTCGCAGTTAATTAAAGTAAGCGTGCCCGGCAAAGACGGCAAACCGGTTAACTGGTTATGACTACATGCCAGCGACTGAAGAGAATCGGGAAGCGTTGGCAGCACAGAAAGATTATTAGAATAGCATTCTAAGTCAAGCAGGGAAGAAGGAAGTGAAGGAAGTGAAGATAAGAGGTTATCACCGCATAAAAGATCAACCAGGAATGGGCCTAAAGCAGGTAGCTGGCTGAGCTTGTTACTATAACAAGAAAGGATGGTCAGCGAATCGGGAAAAGGTGAAGGAAGGCTGGTTAACTGATTGCCCGAACAGAACAGAATATGAAGCCCGTCGGGCAGGGTTGGCAAACTGGTAAGATTATTATTATAACAGGTTAATGAGCGAAGTGTAGCCGGTAATGCAGGCAAAGAGCTGAGTGCGTTAAACTCGCAGGCAAGGCGCGTTAACGAATCGGGCAACGCAGGCAGGGAGGTCAGGCTATCGTTTCTGCATTCCAAAACCTTAAGTGTTTTAGCCAGCGCCGGAATGTAAGTGAGCGTTGTATCAGAATTACAGGCCAGAGAATCCAGTGATTTAAAATACTGCATCCCTTCAAGACTGCTGATGGGCTGATAACTGGTGTTTAGAGCGGTAGCAGTTACGATGGAAGTACAAGTGGTATCTAACTGTCCGTTATTATTAAAACAATGCGGATAAAGGCTTACTAAATAAGCATTGAACCCGGAATCGGGGATAGTAACATATTGTGCCTGGGAAAAGTTATATCCCAAAAATACACAGGCAAGGATAATATGAAGTTTCAATATGCGGCGCAATGCTGTTCTTCCAATCATCATAAAATTTCCATCTAAATGTAATAAGTATTTTGAACAGCCAACCCCGGGGTTATTTCATATTAGTGAACACATGGCTCACATCATCGTCCTCTTCCAGTTTTTCAATCAGCTTGATAACATCTTCAGCTTGTTCATCGGTAAGCCCTTCTTTATAAAAATCAGGCACTTTGTCGTAGGTAGATTCAATGACTTCTATTCCTTTTTCCTCCAGCTTTTTTACCATTTTTCCAAAGTCGAAAAAATCGCAATAAGCCACTGCCACGTCGTCTTCTGCTACTAACTCCGTCAGTCCGGCATCAATCAAATCAAATTCAAGCTCCTCCAGGTTAAGGGCACCTTTGTTGAATTTGAAAACTGCTTTCTTCTTAAACATATACTCTACTGAGCCCTGAGTGCCGAGGGTACCGCCTAACTTATTAAAGTGATTGCGGAGATTGGCCACCGTACGGGTAGGATTATCGGTTTGGGTGTCGACTACAATAGCTACTGCATGCGGACCATACCCCTCGTAGGTAACTTCCTCATAAGCTTTTTCTTCTTTGGACGAAGCCCTTTTAATAGCCGCCTCAACGCGGTCTTTAGGCATATTCGCCGTTTTTGAGTTCTGTATTGCCGCTCTTAAACGTGCATTGGTTTCGGGGTTAGCACCTCCCTCTTTAACTGAAATGGCAATTTCTCTTCCTATGCGGGTAAAGGCCTTGGCCATAGCACCCCATCTTTTAAATTTTCTTTCCTTGCGGTATTCAAACGCACGTCCCATAGCTATTCGTGTTAAATTGAAAATAATGAATCACTATTGCGAAAATAAAATCTTTGGGCAAATACTCAGGTTGCAACCTTTAATTCCATTTTAGTGTTTAATATCATGAAAGAAAAAAGCAGCCATTTGCTTGTATATACAATTATG
>Ga0316217_10004453_pt1 | contig 15114 bp, 13 predicted proteins | sample 1anoAmetaG_FD_203633 | JGI IMG/M metagenome (GOLD analysis project Ga0316217, IMG submission 203633) | Freshwater microbial communities from Trout Bog Lake, Wisconsin, USA - 1anoA | ecosystem: Environmental > Aquatic > Freshwater > Lake > Hypolimnion/Profundal zone | place: USA: Wisconsin... | reverse complement strand
CCGTGCCTTCTTTTATGTCAGCAAGATCCATTTTGCGGACAGTTTCAGGCACTTTCTGCAATTCCAAAATGTATTTATCCAAAGGCCAGCCAGCTTCTGGCGGTAACGAATCGGGAAGCAGGCCAAGCGTCCGAGCTTGCATATAATAACTCTCCACTTCTGCTTCCCAAGCGCGCGCTGCGCCAAGGCGTGCGTCTAATTCCCGCCGAAGCCGGTCAAATTCGCGTTCCGTATCTTTGAGTTCGCGCTGTTTGGCGAGCATGGTTGCATCGACAGCACCGAGCACGAGCGGGAATATGATGCGTAATTTCTCCCGGTGTTCGGTGGTATCCGCCTTGAAGAAAAACGTGTAGGGATTGGCGACAATGTGTTGAGGCTGGAAATTAAATGCCGCCATGTCCCGGCAACTTGCTCGTCCACCATATCCAACATTCTCATCCGTGGAAAAATCGAGGTTGGGAAGATGCGAGATTTGGTTGAACCGGTTTTTTAAATCTTCCACCCTGGCGTTCTTTTCAACGGTCGGCGGCACAACCAACGTCAATCCCTCTGACCAAAAAATATCGGTTGTGGTCTGCTGCCCCTCTGGATTCCGCCTGGCAATGATCATTTCGGTGTTGGCCAATTGCAAATGCAGGCCAAACCAGCCAGTCACTTCGCGAATCAGCCCGACGGGGATGGAACATTTTTCACTCCCAAGACAATAATCTATGATCCAAGTCAAGGTCGATTTTCCGGTGCCGCTCTCGCCGGTGATGATGTTAATTTTGCCGGGCGCAAAATGGATGATGCGGGGGCTGTGATTCTGGTCTTTGGGCCAGAGAATTATTTTTAGAATCGCGAGTTTCATTAGAATCGGATGTTCAATTGGGTGGAAAGTTGCACTAGCGTCATCTCGGCAAAGGCGTGGCCAACTCTTTTGGCAGCGCTTAAAATGGTCTTCACATCTTCCGTTGCATGAACCACTGGCGGGGATTTTCTGCCTGGAATCAAATGACGTTGATGGTCCGGATCAAGCAATAGCAGACCGGTGTTAAAACCTATGGAAAGCGCCTGAAATGTTCGTTCCGACATGGCCTGCATCCGCATCTGAAGGCCAACGGTGATCTCGCGGTCTTCAGCGAGTGCTTTGTAAAGAGCGCCGGGTTGAGTTTTTGATGCCAGGATTTGAGCAGAACGCTGATGGAACGTGAGCGGCAGAACCAGAAATGCCAATGGCAATGTCACGCCTTCGGTGCGACCGCTGGATTCATAGGCTTCATGCACGGCCTGCCAGATGGCTTCGGCTGCAAGCCCAGTGTTTTGGATTACCCGCTGTTCAAATAAGACGTCAATCATGACTCTTTGATAAGTTTCTGCATGAGTTCCTTAAAACGCGGATGCCAGCCGACGCGGATCATGTCAGCCAACCGGTGATAAGTCCCCGAAGTGAGGTAAACCTGCTCGGTGTCACTGCCGGCAAGTTTTTCCCGGTGCTCTTCAGTGGTGTCGGTAAAGATTTCAAAACCAATGTCCTGTTCTGGATGACTCTTTTTCATGCGCATTACCCGTGCGCGAATCTTGTCCCACCGGGACAGCAACGCTGTTTCAAATGCGTTCCAATCGTCGTCCGTGACATTACCCTCCACGGACAGCCGGCTTTTCTCGATATTGCATCGGATAAATTCGCGGATTGCGTTGTCCACAATGCCATCATCATCAGTGACCAAATGAAGCTGCTTTACAAAATGACTTCCTTTTTCACGCCCGACCTTCTCGTCAGTTACAGGAATAAGGTGTTCCGCTCGCTCGCGGGTGATTTGACGTTTTCGCAGACCGATGATCGCGTGAAGTTGATTAACAAAATGGTTCCGCTCAATCCATGCTGGCTGATTTTGCTGCCAGGCAGCCAACGCTATCTTGTGCAACCAGCCTAAAAGCTCATCGGTGATGGAGTCGGCAGCCGTTAAACACGATTCTGGCAATTGTAATTGAGCAATAGTTTCCTTGCGCAATTGTGGCCCGGTGCTGGCTTGTGAGGCATCAATCAATTCGCACTTCAAAATGACGCTTCGCAGCGTTTCGCTCGATGCCGGACGCAAGACCCGCTCGACTTGATGCCGGATTTGCTCTGGTGGATTTTGGCCTGCCTTTTCTAATGCTGCAACACACTCGTCAATTTGTGTTTTTGTTTCGGCATGGCCAATTTTCTTTGCTATGCAGTCCGGCAGCAGTTTGTTGGTGACCATCAGGAAGCTGGCAGTATCACCCGCCACTTCTTTTGAATCCAAAGCTTCTATCCAAATTGCCAGCGTGTTCCACAAATCTTTAGAACGGTCAGCAAATGGTGTCGCCTCCGCCTGAATGGAATGTTTGTCCTGCTCCAAAAGTTGAGACCAATCTGCCCCACGAACGGCAACGTCATCATCTGTCTCAATACCGATTGTCGCACCCGCCGGGCTACCTGCCAGCCAATACAGGGCACGCTCAAACTGATAATTGAATCCAGCGTTGGAACCCGCTGCCGAATGTCTATTAAGACTCATGGAAAGTTAAACCCAGATATTTTTTGCTGGAATAAATTAACATTGGATTTTTATTGGAAAAAATCCAGCCAAAAACAATTTTTATGGCAATCGCTGTGTTCGCAGTTTTCGAGAATTAACATTTAGCCCCTGCCAAAGCACCCAATTGAATTCATCCAACGCCGCAACTTTGCCTCAATTTTTGCACGCGGCATTGCAAACCGTTCCCGCGAAAGCGCAATGAGTTTGGCCCTCCGGCCAAAGCGGTTTTCCAGCGGTGGCAGCATCTGCGCCCGGAACGGTTCCCGGTTGGTGCCACTGACCAGCAATTTCACCACGGCCTCATACTGGTTTAAATCTGCCAGCGCTGCCGCCGGAATGGTTTTGCCAAATTCCTTGGTCATCACTTCCGCATCGGTGTAGCCGATGCGGAAAGTAACCAACGTCCCGACGTTTCCGAACACCGCCTGCCGGATCGGTTCGGAAAGCTGGTCAATGTATTGGTGCGACAACGTGAGACAGAGCCGGTATTTTCTGGCCTCCGCCAGAATCGAGGCAAACGCATCCGTCGAGAAATTCTGGAACTCGTCAATGAACAGGTAAAAATCGCGGCGTTCAGATTCCGGCCGGTTGGCGCGCGCCATCGCGCCCAACTGAAATTGCGTCACCAGCAGGGAACCGAGCAGGTTAGCTTTGTCGTGCCCCAACTGTCCTTTGGACAAGTTGGCGATGAACAGCCGCCCGTTGTCCATCATGAATGGCAGGTCAACCTTCTTTTTAACCTGACCCAGAATATTTCGCACCACCGGATTCAAAAGGAACTGGCCGATTTTATTTTGAATCGGCGCAATCGCCTCGCGTTTGAACCGCTCGTCGTAGCTCGCAAATTCCTCCGCCCAAAACGCGCGGATGAACGGGTCTTTGACTTGCCGAATGACTTTCTCACGATAGTGGTCGTCAGTCAGCAGGCGGTTCACGCCAAGCAGAGTTTGGTTCCGGCATTCGAGCAACGCCGACACGGCGTTGTAGAGAATGTATTCCAGTCGTGGTCCCCATGAGTCACGCCAGATGCCCTTGAATGCCGCCACAATGCCCGAGGCGACCAAATGCCGGCCATCTGGTGGCACCGAGCCAATGACATTCAATCCGATGGGAAATTCCAAGTCGCCCGGATTGAAATACACCAGATGATCCGCCCGTTTCGGTGGAATGTGGTTCAAAAGTTCCTCGGCCAGATCGCCGTGCGGGTCAATGACCCCAACGCCGTGCCCCAGGGCGATGTGCTGCAAGATCAGGTTCCGCAGCAAAGTGGTTTTTCCAGACCCGGTTTTACCAATGATGTAGAGGTGTTGCCGTTCATCAACCGCCGCAATGCCAAAAGGCTGGGGATCGCCCCAGCCGTGTTCCTCGCCAATGATGATGTCGGGGTTTTGGTTGTTCATGGTGCCAAAACCAGCCGCCACTCCTGAACGTCCCGGTTGTGGTGGACGTGGTGGCACCGGCAGTAGTGTTTGGGGCACGCCGGCGAGATAATTGGCGGCTGGTTTTGAAATCCGAACGGGTTGCCAGCTTACCATAGGGTTCGTAAATCGGACGCGCCAGTTGGCGCGGCCAAATTAATAAAGCGCCCAGTCGGGCGACGCTTTCTCCCTGCCAGTAGTAAAAGCTAGTGTCTTGACCGGTTTGGTCGTGACACTCGTTTGCCCGTCGTTCTTTCCGCGCTTCGGCGCGAGCCGGTCGCTCAGCGAAATCGTGGTTGGGTGATAACCCTGATTCTAAAACCCGTCCCCCAACGTGTCGGCGATTCCGGCCGACTTATCGCTTTTTGGTAAAGGACAACGGCTAGGTGTCCGTTACCCGGCTAGCCCGCAGGGAGAAAGCGATAAGTCGGGCGGTAGCGCGACGACACGTTGGGGAGCCAGTGTGCGGCGGTTAAGCCGTAAAAGTGAATAGTAACGGGCGGATTGCCCCTACATACCATGTATGTAGCCCGTTGGGTGCAACTAAAACACGATAGTGGTTGATTTTTCCGCAGGGTTCGGAATAGATTCGACCATTTCCAGACTGTGATATTGGTCACAGTAAATCTGGTTGCCGGGGCCGATCCAAAGTTTGGCCCCGTCCAAATCACATGTGTCCTGGCTCCGGTTTGGCACCGGCTTCGACCATCTCTTGGGAATTCGTAGATATATCTCCATGGCCTTTTCATTTAAGCATGGCTTCAGGCTTTTGAACAGGTGCCGCCAGCTTGACAAAATGCAGTTATAATGGTATGATTATCAGGTAGTTAAACAGGGCTGATTCTTCCAACTACACCACACTTGCCGGATTTGGCAAGTTCACACGTCTAAAAGATTTCTCGTTTGCCCGCTAATGTTCGGCTCTGAACCGCCATCGGGTTCACACCATTCCCATGAAATCACTACCCAATTATCTACAGACCCAGCGCAAACGCCTTTCACTTTCCCAGGAAGAGGTCGGTTTTCTGCTGGGCCTCGCGGGCATGAACAAAGGGAACAAGGTGTGCCGGGACGAAAACTTTGCGCGCGAACCGTCGCTGCAAGACGCCCTCGCTTACGAGGTGATCTATGGCCGCCCGGTGCGCGAACTGTTTGCCGGCCGGTATCAGCAGGCCCAACAGAATGTGGCCGCTCGTGCGAGGATATTGAACTTTCGCAAGGTGCGGAAACCGGATGTGCGGAAACAGGAAGCCATTATTCAACTGGCTGACCAAGCCAGCATTAATTCATCAAACCAATGATTAAAAACAAAACGGTTCGTATTCTCGCTATTGCACCGCTAAGTCGTGGCCTCGGCTACGCCGTCATGGAAGGGTCGGACAAACTCGTTGCCTGTGGCAACAAGGCCATCTTGCGCCATAAAAACGCGGGGGCGCTGGCCTGGGTGGAAAAATTCATCCGCTTTTTTCAACCCGGCGTGCTGGTGCTGCCGGATGTGAATGCGGCGGACACTCACCGCGCCCAGCGGATCAAAATCCTGCATCGCCAACTGCTCGGCTGGGCCAAGCAACGTCAGTTCAAGGTGAAATTGATTTCGGTCACGCAGCAACGGGAACGACTGTTGGGCAATCCGAAGGGAACCAAGCACGCCATGGCCAAGATGCTGGCGGAAAAGTTTCCGGTGGAACTGGGGAAGCGTCTGCCGCCAAAACGCCGTCCGTGGATGAGCGAAGATCCGCGCATGGACATCTTTGACGCCGTGGGTTTGGCAACGACATTCTGGCCGCCGGTCAGATAATCAGCCGCCCGTCATGAATCAGGCCGCGCCATCTTTGAGAGAGCGGCCTTTTTCTTAAAAGAAATGTCTCCCCCCTATTATTCAATGTATTGTTCAGTGTATTATTATGACGAAGTTTATTTCGTAGGGGGTGCGAAGTTTATTTCATACCCCCCACGAAATTTATTTCATACCCCCTCGGCGGAACTTCTTTGCCAAATCAGATTGGTCCTGACGTAATTTTCGGAGGTCTTCACCCCGGACGCGGGCATATTTTCCGACGACGCGGATTTCCCGTTCAAATCGGTTTTTAATCGTGACAAAGATAAAGCCCTTGCTCTTCAAGGCGGCGATGACATTTTGGATCTGGCGTTCGCTGACGTCGAAAAAATCAGCGAAATATTTATTGCCGGCGTAACAACCCCGCTCGTTGTCGAGCGAGTGAATTTCCTGAAACAAAACCTTTTCCATTATTGAAAGCTGCCGGGATTCCCAAATGTCCTTTGGAATCCAGATGCCCTTGAAGTCGCGTGACGGTTTCTCCATGTCTAGCATCATAACAAATCTTTTCCAAACGCGCTATCCACAGGTCGAGTTCACCAGATGATTTTGGCATGGTAAGATAAAACCAATTACGCCAATGGAAAATGAATTAGAAAAAACATTAAAGCTATCCAGCCCGGTCCTGGAACCAGCGGCAATATCAACGACTATTCCGCAGGCTTCGGCAGAATTCTGCACGGTGCCGAAGGACACGGAAGAATTCGGCAAGGTGCCGAAGGGCGCCGAACGGAGGGAAAACCACACGCTGACGGTGCGGGAAACGGCGCGCATGTTTGAAACGGCAGGCGTAGCGCGAACGGAGAGAAGCATCATCAACTGGTGCCAGCCCAACCGTCAGGGCATCACTCGGCTGGATAGTTATTACGATCCGAACGAGCGTAAATATTATATCACACCGCAGAGTGTGGAGACGGCCATTCAGGAAGAAATTCAGCGGGCGAATAAATCACCCGATGCGCCGGCTTCGGAAGTATTCGGAAATCCTGTAGCACACGTGAAACATTCAGAATTCGGGGTGAATCCGATGGATGAACGGAAAGTTCAAGAGTTGGAGCGACAAGTCGTGGATTTGAATATTGCCAACCGGGGCAAGGATTATCTGATTGACCAACTCAAAGGTGAACGCACTGGCTTTTTTGAGAAGCTACTGTCAGCCAACCGGACTTTGGGTCAATTGGAAACGAAGTTAGATCAGTTAGATGGGCCAAAACTGTAACGCTACAATCAAAGCATATTCCGCCTTTCTAACGGCGACCCATATTGTTTGTTAACAAGCTACTTTTGTCTCCATGAGTGGACACACTTTAATGAATAATACTGACGGTTGAGTCACAATACTATTTTATAGTCCGCCTAGCATGATGATGTTCGTTACAAACAGTCGATCAATTACGCTTCAACGAACGTAACGCCAACACCAGCGCATCAACTTCCTCGCGCGTGTTGTAAAATGCGAGCGACGGACGCACACTGCTTTCCAGCCTGAAATGACGGATAGCCGGCTGCGCACAATGATGGCCGGCGCGGACGGCGATGCCATTTTTGTCGAGATGCCGCGCGACACTTTCGTTTGGCACGCCGGGGATGACGAAGGACAAAACACTCGCCTTGTTAAGCGCTGTGCCGATGGGACGCAAACCGGGAATCGTCGCAAGCGCCTGCGTCGCATATTCCAGCAGCGCGTGTTCATAGGCGGCGATTCCAGGAATGCCAACCTTTAACAAATAATCAATCGCTGCGCCCAGTCCGACGACCCCAGCGATGTCCGGTGTGCCGGCCTCGAATTTTTCCGGCGCGTTTTGATAAACCGTCTTCTCAAACCGGACGTCCTTGATCATGTGCCCGCCGCCCTGCCACGGCGGCATCATTTCGAGCAACGCCGTTTTGCCGTAAAGCGCGCCAATGCCGGTAGGGGCGAAAATCTTGTGACCGGAGAAGGCGTAAAAATCGGCGTCCAGCGCGGTGACATTCACCGGCAGATGCGGCGTGGATTGCGCGCCGTCCACCAACACCGGCACGCCACGCGCGTGGGCGAGCGCGATGATTTGCTCAACGGGATTGATCGTGCCGAGCGAATTGGAAACGTGCGCCACGGAAACAAATTTTGTCTTGTCGTTCAGCAGCTTCACATATTCGTCGAAAATCAGTTCGCCACGGTCATTGATCGGAATGACGCGCACGGTCGCGCCAACTTGCTCCGCGAGCAACTGCCACGGCACGATGTTCGCATGATGTTCCAGCTCGCTGACGATGATTTCGTCGCCCGCGCCAATATTTTTACGTCCGTAACTTTGCGCGACGAGGTTAATGGCCTCGGTGGTGCCACGGACAAAAATGATTTCTTTTTCATCCGCTGCGCCGAGAAACTTGCGGACCTTCTCGCGACCGGCCTCGAACAATTCAGTCGAGCGCGCGGCGAGCGCGTGCGCGGCGCGGTGGATGTTGGAATTGTCACGGCTGTAAAATTGCGACGTCGCATCAATCACCGCCTGCGGCTTGTGGGTGGTGGCGGCGTTGTCGAGCCAGATGAGCGGCTTGCCGTTGACGAGTTGATGGAGCGCGGGGAAATCGCGGCGCACGCCTTCGACATCAAACTTCGGAATCGGCGCGGCGTTTTTCGGATACGACTGGCAAGCTGCAGGTGATTTGCCGGAAACATTGCTGCCTTGCAGAAAATAATATTCCGGCGTGGCTTGCGATTTGGCATTAGAAAAGCCGAGCAGCGGATTTCCGTTCGCCGTTTTGGTGTTCGGCTGATTGCCTTGCGGACGATATGCACCGTTGCAGCGCGGTTCGCCGAACGCATAGCTGTCGCCGGATTCCGGAGTGTGCGCACCCGTCGGCGTCTTTTCCGGCTCGGATAATTTTGGCGCGGCGGGCTGCGCGCTCGGATGCACCGGCGGCACGGCGGAAGGTGCGTTGCGGTGGGGCAAACTCGGAACCGCTGGAATTTCCTTCGGCGCGTTCGGCAGCGTGGCAGGCTGCTTTGACGCGCCAGTGAATTGGCCAAGCGCCTCGGTGAAAAGTTGCTTTACCAAATCGCTGTGCGCTGCTTCGCCCGCCGGAATTTCGGCCACCGGTAGCGTCGCGCTATTTGGCGCTGTAGTCATAGTAATTATTCACCACGACATTATCCAAACGAGCGATGGCATCGGTAGTCAGCACGCTCGCTGAAAAATAGCGCGTGACCAAATGGGATGCAATGGAGTTTTCATTCGTGCCCATGTAGCGGACGGACAAGCCTGGTTCCACTTCGCCGGTAACGCCGGTTTTTTGCAGGCCGACCACGCCCTGCTCGGCTTCACCGACGCGCAGCAACAGGATGCTCGTGGAATTATTTTTTACGTCGAGCTTGTTGCTCGGAATCAGCGGCACCCCGCGCCAGGTGATGAACGGCGTTCCGAAAAGATGAACGGTCGGCGGCGGCACGCCCCGGCGCGTGGCTTCGCGGCCAAACGCAACTATGGCTTTCGGATGCGCGAGGAAAAACGCGGGCTTCTTCCAGACGAGGCCAAGCAGTTCGTCGAGGTCGTCGGGTGTGGGCGAACCTTTGCGCGTCTTGATGGTTTGCGATGCGTCCACTTCCTTGAGCAGACCGAAATCAGGATTGTTGATCAGTTCCCATTCTTCTTTTTCCTTCACGGCTTCGACGGTGAGACGGATCTGCTCGCGGAGCTGGTCAATCTTGTTGCTGTAAAGATCAGTGACGCGCGTGTGCGTGCGCAGCACCGTCTGGATGGTGCTCAAATGATATTCGCGCGGATCCTGGTCGTAATCCACATAAGTTGTCGGCAGCTTCGGTTCGCCGCTTTCCACGGTGAGCAAATCCACCTTTACCTCGCCAAATTCGTTCGCCGGCTTGCCCTTCGCGGCCTTGGCGACGCGGTTGACGCGATAGACGCCGCCATCCACATCCACCCACGGCAGGAGTTTGTGCAGCCAGCGAGGAGTGATTTCCGTGTATTGCGGAACGGTGACGGTGGCAGTGGCGAGGTTGCGCGCGGCGGCGGCGCTCAAGCTCAGGTTGATTTCAGTATCTTTGCTCATAGTTTATTTTGGTTGCGGTTAAATACGATCCGCACGCAGGGCGCACGTCGAAACGAAAGGGAAAACCATGATCGTGGGATGGACAAAGAAAGGGGACTTTTTTTCGCCCCGCTGCTGTCATCTGGACACGACTCGACATGAATTCACCTTTGATTTCATGGGAGCTTCCAGTGGACTGGTCAGCACCTTGGAACAACTGTGGTTGAAGCGGCGTTGACGCCTGCTGTGTAAAGAATCCTAAATGGCCAATGGCAATTGTCAATTCACCAAATTAAATATCCACCGGTGGTTATGAGACGCTGGTTTTTAGAGCAATGACATGATCCTTGCCGGAGCGGTTCCAAGGGGCGTTGGCCAGCACAATCGCCATGCCACAAATATCCGTGACACCGGCAAAGACCAGACCCGCGCCGACGAAGGCGGCAAGAATGTAAAATGCCGGATGCACAAACCGGCCCAGACCCGTGCCAATTAAAACCAGCGTGCCAGCCCCGATGCGCACCTGCCGTTCGATGGAAATCGTTTTGCACCCGCGCACCACCGGCAAACCGGTAGCGACCCAAGCGTTCGTGCCGCCTTCGACCACAACCACGTCGTCAAGTCCGGCGCTGCGGAGTTTTTCCGCTGCCTTGGTGGCACGGATGCCGGAGGCGCAGAGCAAAAATATCGGTCCTGTATTTGTTCCGCGTGCTGTTTCCACAGCCGGGCAATCCAAAATATCCAGCGGCACGAGTTGCGCGCCTTGCGCGTGGATTTCGCGAAATTCCGCCGGTGTCCGCACGTCCACCAGCGTGCCGCGTCCGCTGCCAACCACCACCGAAGCTTCAGCGGGCGCAATTGTTGTTTGATTTGACATAAATTATTTCAGTTTAAAATTCCTCGGTTATTTGAACTAAAGCACCCAGCCCAAAGCAAGTCCAAAGGAATCTTGGCTCATGCGGAGGTTGGCATTGGTCGCGGGGTCATAAATTTTGCAGCTTCCTTGCACTCTGTGCTCAAAAAATGTTCAAGTGGCGTTTCAAATAACCCAGTCAAAGGCGGCTTCGATTCGGCGCGCGGACTTGTCGCGAATAACGAGTTGTTTTTCCTCATAAACCACCAGCGAATCTGGCGGGACGCTGTGCATGAGAAAAACATTTGCGCCGATAGTGGAATTCGCGCCGATGACGGTTTCACCACCGAGAATCGTCGAGTTCGGATAAATCGTCACGTTGTCCTCGACGTTTGGGTGACGCTTGCCGCCTTTGACGATATGCCCCGCGTCGTCCTTCGCAAAACTCCGCGCGCCGAGCGTGACGCCATGATACAGCTTCACGCGTTTGCCGATTTTGCACGTTTCACCAATGACGACACCGGTGCCGTGGTCTATGAAAAAATGCGTGCCAATCCGTGCGCCCGGATGGATGTCAATGCCCGTGCGGCTATGCGCCCATTCCGTCATCATGCGCGGAATGATCGGCGCGCCCGCCACATACAAAATATGCGCGAGCCGCTGGATGGCGATGGCCTCAATGAACGGATACGACAAAATGATTTCCTCGCTGTAAAGCGCGGCGGGATCGCCTTCGTAAGCGGCCTCAATGTCCGTGCGCAACAGTTCACGAACCTCGCCGAGCGAATGAAAAAAATGCCGGAGAATGGGTGGCGTGCGCCCGGTCGGCTTCTTGGGATTGCCGATGCGGACGCTTTTGCGCACCTGATCTTCGAGCTGGATGCCAACGGCGGCAATGCGTTCGCGCGTGAGTTCCGCCAATGTGCCGTGATGCACCGCGTCATCGTCGTGGAAACCCGGAAATAATAATTGCAACAGCCCTTCGCAAATCTGCCCGACAGCGCGCGTGGACGGCATATTGTGCGCGTCGCGATTATTCAGGCCGCCGACTGATGAATAAGAAGTGAGCAGTTCCGGCACGAACTGGTCGTAGAACTTTTCCTCAAAACCAGGGCGCGCGGACAAATGCACGCCTGCATCTTCCGCAGAATAGGCGGGCGACGCGGTGGGACTCAAATTTTCCTGGGCAAGTTTCATTTTAGTTCTTTTTTAGTGTCATAAAAATCATTCGGGCTTCCGGCGCGCACACGGCTAAAAGCGCCGGAAACCCATTCACCCCGAACAGCGGGGCAAAGTGTCAGGCCAAAATCTCGTCCTGGACGTTGAGTACCCAGTCCAGCCGCCGCAACTGCTCGCGGATTTTGCGCCGCTCGTAACGATGTTCCAAGGATTTGGCGGCGCTGGTGCGCAATCCGGTGTGCTGGCCGTCCGGGTTGGCGACGTTGTGAGCGGATTTGGCATTGATCGGTGTTTTCATGCTTTCAAAAATAACTGCTGGTTTGGCAACGCGGGCAGTGAAGAGGTTTCACCACCCGCGTCGCGGCTCCTTTGGTTTGAAAAGTTGGATTATATTCTCCTTGGTTCTGGTTTTAGTTTTGTCCAAAGATTGGGGCCTTGAGCGCCGGAAGTTTGTTCGGCGGGTTGTTGGTCGCGAGGATGTCGGACGGCGCGATAAAGAGGTGAAAAATTCAGGAAGTTTTTGCGCCACGGCGTATGCTAGTGCGGCAGCATCGTTAGGAAAAATGCGATCCTGGTCTCGGCGGTTTTCCAGAGCCGGAAGGCCCCATTTTTTTTGCCGGAAATCAAACTGGCAGCGCAGAAGCAAGCGGCTTACCTCCGCTGAAACAGCGGATGCCGGACGCCGGGCTGGATTCTGCAAGACGGACATTTTAAGTTTTTGATGTTCATGTGAACCTCCAGTTGTCCGGTCAGCCACTTTATTTATTAACGACTTGTATTGTCGTCAATATAGCGACTGGTTTTTCCGCGTCAAACATTTTTAGCAAAATATTTTTGGTCAGATTGCCGGTTTTATTCATGTAATGTTGACATTATTTTCAAAATCAATGGCTGGCAATCCAAGTCAATAATTTGCCAAAAAAAGGAGAGTATTATCAGAATAAAAAAATACAATAAACGACACGATAAGTAGATTATAATAACAAAGCGATGACCACCAGTTTACCAGCCAGTGAAATTCACTTCGCCGAGTTAGCCGACGCCTTGCAGCAAGAAATTCAGGCCAGCCCAACCGATGTGACTAAAAGTATCCGCGTGCGTCACGGCATTTACAGCCTGCGTGGCAAACCAGGACATTACATCATTCGCATCCGGATTCCGGCGGGAGTTTTGACATCGGATCAATTGGAAACTGTGGCGGCGCTGACCGAGCGATCGGGTTGGGAGGCAGGCGCGCATTTGACGACGCGGCAGGGAATTGAAATTGCCGGATTGCCAGCGGCGGACATTCCGGCAGCGCTGGATAAACTGCAAGCGGTCGGATTAACCACGCTGCGGACTGGCGGGCCGTTTGTGCGCGGTGTTGTGGCTTGCCCCTTTTCGGGCGTTGCACGGGACGAGGTTTTTGACGTCACGTCATTTGCACTCGCAACGGACCGCTATTTCCGCGAGCACGCCGATTTTCAAAAACTTCCCCGCAAGATTAAAATTTCGTTTGATGGCTGCGAGCGCGATCATGTGCGCACTCTGGTTTCGGACATCGGGGTTCGCGCCGTGCGGCAGGATAGGGTAAAAGGATTTCGCATTACCATCGGCGGCGGCTTGGGTGCTTCGCCGAAAACCGCGCTGGTGTTAGAAGAATTTGTGCCGGTCGAAAAATTATTCACCTCGCTCGAAGCGATTCTGCGCGTGTTCAACCGGCACGGTTACCGTGAGAACCGCGCCCGCGCCCGACTGAAATGGCTGCTGGCGGATTGGGGCATCGAGAAATTTCGTGAGGCGGTGCGCACCGAATTGAAAGGTGCCGACACCGAATGGCCAACTTTCACTGGCGGCTTGCCTGAAATTGTTGAATTAATACCAGCGGCTGGACGCGGAGCCAAATCAGCTTCAACCGATACCGGTTTCCAAGCTTGGCGCGAAAGTAATGTCCACCAGCAACGGCAAAGCGGATTTGTCTCGGTGCTGATTTATTGTCCCCTAGGTGATTTGTGGCCGACGCAAATTCGGCAAATTGCCGGCGCGGCGCGGCAGTTCGCCGGCGGACTGCGCACGACCATTGAGCAAAATATTTTACTGCGCTGGGTGCCGGAAGTTATGTTGCCGGAGTTGTATCAATCGCTTCAATGCGACTCGTTGGCTGGGGCTTCGGCAGAGCAACTGCCGGACATCACGCGTTGCGTCGGTGCGACGGTCTGCCTGATGGCCATCACCAATCCGCGTCCGGCGGCTGAAGCGATCATCAGCGTGCTGGAAAAGGAACTGGCCAATGATGCTTCCCTGCGGCAATTGCGCATCCGCATTTCCGGCTGCCCGAATTCCTGCGGTCATCACCATGCTTCGGACATCGGCTTGTTCGGCGTGTCGAAGAATTATCACAATCGCCAAGTGCCGCATTACGCACTGCTGCTCGGCGGCATTTCTTCCGCCGAAACTTTTGGCATGCGCGTGCTGGAGATCCCCGCGTTGAACGTGGCGCAAGCGATTCGGGAGGTCGTCGGTTATTACCAAGCAGAGCGCCAACCGGCGGAAAGTTTTTCGGCCTATGTCAGTCGTGTTGGCTTGTCTGCATTGAAGCAACGGTTGGAGCCGTTGACGCAGGTGGCAGCACCGGCGGAGCAACCCGCGTTTTATCGCGACCTTGGTTCAACACAACTTTTTGTCGTGGGCGCACGCGGCGGGGAATGCGCTGCCTAAATTTTTCACCAGACAAACTGGATCAAAGAAACAAAAAAAAATAACAACAAGAAACAAAACTGACCGGACTACTGGAGGTTTTTTCATGAAAACACAAAACACAAATGAAAACCGTTCAGAATGTCCGCTTACAAGGGAAACGCCTTTCAAACTTCGGCCCCGCACTGGCCGCGCTGCTGGTGGCGGCGGTGCCGGCCATGGGTTTGAGCGCTGAAGACACCACTAACACCACGGCCACGGCGGCGGCTCCAGCCGCGCCAGCCAAGGCGGAGAAGCCCGCGCCGCTGCCGCTGCATCAGATTGAAGGCAGTGGCGGCATTTTCTCCACACTGTCGGCTTACATCGTCAATCCGCCGCGAGACGGCGAGCCGGTGGGGCGCCCCAGCATCGGGTTTGCCCACGTCAGCCTTGGCTACGATAAAAATCTGGAAGCGCTGACCATCACGGAATCGCCGTTCAAGCGTTTGGAACTCGGCTATGGTTGGGACTACCTTGGTCTGGGCGATTTGCCACAGGCATTAAGAAACGCCGGCATCACCACATATCATCAAGACC
>Ga0316217_10004452_pt1 | contig 15115 bp, 10 predicted proteins | sample 1anoAmetaG_FD_203633 | JGI IMG/M metagenome (GOLD analysis project Ga0316217, IMG submission 203633) | Freshwater microbial communities from Trout Bog Lake, Wisconsin, USA - 1anoA | ecosystem: Environmental > Aquatic > Freshwater > Lake > Hypolimnion/Profundal zone | place: USA: Wisconsin... | reverse complement strand
AACCCACTCCCCAAATCCGAAGAAGACGGAAGAAGACGATTGCTCAAATCACCGAAGAAGATCCAGCCGAAGAAAACCCCATCTTCAAACCGGCTGGTTTACCCCACTTTCGGATCGGCCATGACACGGAATACCCCTTCATGGGACTTGGCCCACCAGATAGGTTTGATATTAATTGTGGCATTTCGGATGACGATTGGTTAAGCCTTGAAGATCAGGCAACGCGCTGTGAGGCGGCGCGCAGCATCACAGAGGAGGGGCTGTTCTAATGAAACTCACATACTTCCATGAACCAGCGCTTGAATTTGGCGCAGGTCGGCACGTTGACGTCCGATTCGGTATCGCGAATTACGGAACTTTCGACCGCAGTAGCTGGACCGCGAACCCTCAGATTCCAGTGGGCATCGTGGGCACGAATCAAACCATCGAGGCAGTGTTGACGTGGCTGGATAAATGCCGCACCGGTATACTTGCCAAGGAAACGCGAAAGCCCAACCTATTCCCGGCATTTCCAGGATTCGGCGAAGATTCTTGCTTTGGCGTCTCGTTCATTTGCGAGCCACGTTGCCAACGAAGCATTTCACAAAACTCAATTGATGAACTCGCGAAGATCAAGGATCACGGGCGCCTCGTCGAGGAGGCGGCGCAGCTTTTTGTGGCAGAAGTCGAATACCTGGCCAATGAGACGAATGCCGGAGTGCTGATTTGCGCACCGCCGCTTAACCTGCTGGATCTAGTAGACGCTGCGGATAATGTCGACCTACCGGAAGATGCTGATTCTGATACCGAAGAGGAGAGCCTAGATGCGGCGCCTGAGATTAAAAGAGGCAGGCTCGTTTTCCACCATCAGCTTAAGGCCCGTGTTATGGGCCTTAAAAAGCCTATTCAGTTGGTGCGCCCACATACCTACGGCGGCAGGGCGAAAAAGACGCGACGTGGGGACTCCCGCTCACTTCAAGACGAGGCGACGCGCGCCTGGAATTTCCACACTGCGATGTATTATAAAGCTGGTGGAGTACCGTGGCGGATGGTCCGAGACTCGTCAGATTTTACAACATGCTATGTCGGCATCAACTTCTATAAGGCGCTCGACGAAGAATCGTTGATGACCAGCCTCGCGCAGGTGTTCAACCAACGTGGCGATGGGGTGGTAGTTCGCGGAGGGCAGGCAAGGTACTCCAAGGACGATCGTACGATCCACCTTCCAGCCGATACCGCCAAACAGATCATGACAGACGCGCTTCATTGTTACAGGGGCGAACACAAGACGTACCCCGCGCGGGTTGTGGTTCACAAAAGTTCCGAATATTCGCAAGACGAGCGTGAAGCAATTATGGCGGCGGTCCACGATGAGCGGATTGAGTTATGTGACCTTGTAAGCCTGCGTCGCAGCCACACACGCCTATTTCGCACTGGATACTACCCTCCACTTCGCGGAACTTGCCTCAACCTCGATCAGAATTCGAGTTTGCTCTACACTCGCGGTAGCGTTCCTTTTTTTGAGGAATACCCTGGTATGTACATTCCGCGTCCCCTTGATGTACGCTATGAACATATTGAACAGTCCTGCCCTTTCCTGGCGCAGGAAATCTTGGCCCTGACCAAGATGAACTGGAATAATACGCAATTTGATGGGGCCGAGCCGATTACTCTGCGGGCTGCTCGCCAAGTTGGAAGTGTGATGAAATATGTGCCATTGAATAGCCCAGTGCATCCGAGGTACAGCTATTACATGTGATACCCGTTGCGTATCGGCACTGTGGTTGTCAGTAAGACCGGCAACAGAACATTGATCCGTTCGGCCAAATGCTGGGGAATTCCCATGAGCATCTGCAAATACCGCGGCCAGGACGTAGGCTTCCTGCGGCACGTGCATGCCGCCTGCGAAGTCCAGCACCAGCAACAACTCCACCAGCACGAGGCGGCCGTCGCTGATGCCGCCGACCTGGTGGCCGCCTATGCCGAGCGCCGCATTGACCACCCCACCCTGGCGGCCAAGCTGCGCGACCTGGCGGCGGGGCAAGCCATCCCGCCCGACGAAATGCACGGCGTGTTCATCCGCGGCTGGGAAAAGGCCGTCGATGACCTGCTGGCCAATGGCATTATCAGTGCCGACCAGGAAGCCCAGTTGGCGGCAGTGCAGACCGAGCTGAAACTGACCCAGCAGGAACTTGACACCCACGGGGCCTTCGTGAAGGTCACCAAGTCATCGGTCCTGCGATCCGTCCTTGACGGCCACCCCCGCAACGACATCCACTTCAACGGCGTCAACTTCAACCTGCAGAAGGGCGAGTACCTTGTCTGGGTGTTCTCCGGCGTGGATTACCTGGAAGAGCGGGTCCACCGCCAGTACACCGGCGGCTACGGCGGCTTCAGTGTCCGGGTGGCCAGCCGATTCGCAAGGCATTGGCGCGGGAGAAATCGGCGAAAGGGGAGAGGATGGGGTGACGGCAGCGACCTGACCCGATCGCGCCCAATGCTACCGCCCACATTGCTGCCCAAGTGGCGGCCTTCTGCGGCCCGGCGTGGTCTGGTTGGATGATCCGTTGCCCGAGAAGGCCTATACGCAGGCGGAGGAGGCCACGGGTCCTGTGACATGTTCAAGTCGCTAGGCACCCGTAGCGTGGTTATTACGCTACGCTTCATTTGCTGCCGCGTTCCCCCTCGTCGCTGATGACCAGGGCCAGCGTAAAACCGTCATAGCCCTTGCTTCCCACGGTTTGCATCACCGTGGCACTGACGCGCAACTCTGCGGCGAGTTGTTCATTAAAGCGCCGGACACCCAAGACGCTTGCATCCTTGCTGGCGGGGTCGGCTACCGCGCCATTGCGCACGACATTATCAACGATGATGAGGCTGCCCTGGCGGGAAAGTCGGAGTGCCCACGTGAAATATTCCGGGATGTTCTCCTTATCGGCGTCGATGAAAATCATGTCAAAGGGCCCCTGCCCCTCGGCAGCGAGTTGCGGTAGCGTTTCCATGACCAGACTCAGGCGCACCGTAACGACGTTGGCCAGACCCGCGCGGGCAATATTGGCGCGGGCGATTTCGGCATGCCTGGGATCAGCTTCCAACGTAATCAGCCGCCCGGAGTCCGGCAACGCCCGGGCCAGCCAAATGGTGCTGTAGCCGCCGAGCGTCCCGATCTCCAGTATCTTGCGTGCCCCTTGCATCTTCGCCAGCAGGTACAGCAGTTTGCCTTGGCTCGGTGTAACGCTGATCGACGGCAGGCCTGCCGCGGCACTGGCCTGAACTGCCGCGTCCAACACCGCGTCCGGCCGCACCAGCAGATCCGTATGGTAGCGGTCCACGGCAGTCCAGCGTTCCTGAGTCATGGATCTTTCCTTCCCAACGACAATCGCACCACAGCAAGACCACGGGGGGCCATTCGCGAACTCAATAGCTCAAAGCGTTCGCGTCAGGCCGCCGTCAATATCAATAATGGATCCCTGACAATACCGGGCGTTCTCCACGGATTCCGGCGCCACCGCGATCTCCGTGGGCTGATGCTTCTCCACAATGGCCAGCCGCTTGACCAGCTCAGACACCTGCCGCTTGAGGTCGGCAATGTCGTGCCGGTAACGGGTTGCCGCCTTCTTCGTGGTGGTCGCCTGGTTCTTGATTTCCTTGCGGGCGATACGGGCGATCTTCTCGTTAAGGGCAAACATGAGATTTGCCACGCTCTTATCCTTCCGTTCCTGGCTTGAATTTGTGTTCGCTTTTTCGGATCAAGTTACCAATTATCCACTGACACACTCGTTTTCACAACGCCGGTCATTGCCGGGCTATCATTGCCGGGACGTGTGCCGTGCCGTCCCTCCCTATGACGCCAACCTGACAACCTGTTCACGAAATGGGTTCGCGTGCATGACGAATTTGTCATCTGTGCAGCATTACTATCTGCATTGGGCAAATTGCCACGCGGCCACTGAACAAGTAGCCGCAGAATCATTGGAGGCGATCAATGGCCAGACTTATCCAACTGCGGAGATACGTCGTAATGGCAAGGGGGAGGCGATGAACTTGCAAGCTATGGCGGCCTATCCAGAGGTGACACAAACATGCTGACGGCAAACACCTACGTCTTGGGCAAAGTCGGTTTGGTCACGGTCGCAGAATTATTTGCGTCGGTCGGCTATTCCGCCACTTGCACTTCGCGGGCTGTGCCCCAAATGCTTCAGTTAGTTAACGAACATGGCATGCTGGAACCGACATCGCACTTCACCTGGAACAACCGCCGCCCCATCCACCGTATTACGACCGGGATCGGTCTAGAATTGGCTGGTTCCACGCGGCATGCCATCCGTGTAATGGGAACTGACGGACTCCTTGTTTGGCGAAAGATACAGAATCTGTCGGTCGGTGATACGGTCGCGATTGGGCGTGGCATGTCGGTGTGGGGCGGAGGGGAGTTGTCCCAAGACCAGGCATCTTTGCTGGGGCTTTTGGTCGCGGATGGGGCCTTGACCGACAGATCCCGCATCGCGCTTTCGAATTCTGATCCCGCCGTTGTTGCGCTCTTCAAGCGTGCTGTTCGAAGCACGCTGGGTGAAGTGCAAATCAAGTCGTACCCGAGAGTGGATAACCCCAACTCCGTTAACCACCATGTCGGAAATACGGCCGATCGGACTTGGTTGCGGGAGCGGTTCGGCATGGATTACGTGCTCGCGGCCGACAAGACCGTGCCGTTGTGTGTCCGCACGGCTGGTCGCACTGCCGTGATCGCATTTTTGCAAGCATTTTTCGAATGCGAATGTTCCATCGATCCGGGAAAGCCCAACCTTGAAGTCGTCAGCGCATCGCGACGGCTGCTGCATGTGATCCAACTTCTCCTGTTGAATCTCGGCCTGCTCGGTGTCATTTACGATAAGCCCGCCAATGGAACCGTGTACTATCGGTTGGTGTTGGCCGGTGACGAATGCGCCCGTTTTGCCGAAACCGTAGGATTCATAAGCCAGGCGCGGAAAGAGACGTACGCCCAATGTAGTGTCATGCCGCATCGCACCAGGATCGACACAATTCCACACCTTGGCCCCATTTTGCAATCGATCTTTGCGGGGGCGAAGACTACCCGACAATCGCACGACCTGTACGGGAACTACGTAACGGGGATAACGGATGTTACGTACGACCGCCTCGCGGAAATCTTGAACCACTTTGGCAACAACATCGACTGGGCTGCACAGCATCATTTAGCTTACCTTCGACAGTTGCGCAGCGCACGTTATTTCTTCGATCAGGTCGTGGGCATTACAGAAGGCGAAGAACCAGTCTTTGATGTTGTCATGCCACGAACGCGTTCCTGCTGGTCGGGTGGATTGATCAGTCACACCGCCATACACACGCCAACTCGTAGCCAACTCCAGCGTCAATCTTGTCATCCGTCTCGACGCGTGCCGGAGCACGCCGGGTAGGATTCATCGCGTTGGCCACGCTGTATCCCGAAAAGAACACCAGCGACAGGGCCACAAACAACAGACTGACGGGCAGGGCAAACAGGCTCTTGCGCTTCATGCGATTCTCCGTATTTCTGGGACTTAGACTCGATACAACAGAAAGATCGGACACACGTCCAAAACTTTCATCCAGGTCCCAGAAAATAATTTCCTCTTCATGAGATGTCCAGAGATTACTACAGGTCGCTTGAGCCTCGCAATGGGTAAACGACAAGATTATCAGAATTATTTTGGAACTCGTGTCACAGTGAACATGGCATGTTCACATAGTGGGCCAGTGTGTTCGCCCCCTTGTACCGCTGTCGCACAACTACGTTGTACCGCTGACGCACAAAACAGTAATCCGGGTTGTACCACTGACGCACAAGTCCGACTGTACCGCTGTCGCAAATTTGCGTCAGTAGTGTACCGCTGTCGCACAACTCCCACCCCGCGCCACTATATGAACGCGCGCGACTTTAATTAAAGATAAATACGTACTTCTAAAGCTATACTCTATAAGAAAGTAATACGGCCGCGGATGCGGCCTAAAGCGCGGGCGTGCGCGCACGCGTGTGCGCTATATGTGAGTTGCGGTGGGGAGAGAACTGGTGATAACCGCAAAAAACTTTCATTCAAATGGCCGATCAATTCCCTGACTTGATAACCAGACTCCCGCAAAAGTTCTCATGACGAATTGATTTGTTCACTGTCGTAAAGTTGAGATGCCTATGACTCCAACCGCTGAAAATCCTCCGTCACAACCTTCACCAGCTACAAAGCAGATCCCTTATCCCCGACTGCTTACAACCCTGGCAAAAGCAGTTGAGGATCAGGGAGATCAAATCAGCTACACCGCTGTCATGCTGTACATGCTTCTGGCGGAGCTCGGTGAGGAGGGTGTGTATCCACCACAACCGCAGATTGCCAAATTCCTCAGCGTGGCACGCAGTAATATCTGGCGTGCCGAACAGGCCCTGATAAAACTGGGACTGCTGACCTTTATCCCAGATGGGAACCGCACAAAACGTTACGCGATCGTGATTAACCATGAAGTCACCCGTCCGCATCACAACTTTTGGCGGGACTCTGTAAATCTCCAGACACGCCCCATTGTTGTGAAAGACCTTCCTGACCGCAGTCCGTCTGAACCGCAGGTGGTTGTGGGGGATGAACCGGTACCGGCGGAGCCGGAATTACCCGTGGCTCCGCCGACCCCGGCCGGTGAAACGCCCAAGGTCAAAGAGAAGCCCAAACCCACCCGCCTAGATCCCTATTACGCTCAATGGTTCCTGGCCTCGCCGGACAACATGGCCCTGTACCTGCGATTCGGCGTGGAGGCCTTCGAGAAACCCCGTGCCGACGCAGAAGCCACCCTGAAGTCCAAAGGGACCGACTGGCTGGAATTCAAACCCGCCAACGAGACCTATCCCTATGACCAGAAGTGGAATCACAATCACTTCATGGGTTATTTCTGGCAGGGTGTCTGCCGGTGGCGGGCCGCCCACAATATCCCGCTGACCTTCCCGCAATGGGGCCGCCTGGCCGGTGACATCAAGAACCTCCTGGCCACCATGACCCCCTCCCAAGCCAACCAGTACGTTTTCTGCGTGATCACCTACTTCGACCTGGTCCGCTTCCGGGCGGGCAAGATCGGCGAATCCCTCATCCTCGACGAGGCCTCCCTGAATCACAAGATCATCCGGGACCAGATCCTGCTGATCATCAGCCATGGTGAACACTGGCTGCAAGAAGAATATGCAAAAATGAACGAGGCCCTTTCAGGAGCATCGCATGGCTAAAGCCGCCCCCAAACCCAAGAAGAAAGCCCCCACCATGTCCGCCGAAGACCAGGCCAAGCTGGACGTGATGATGGCCAAGTTCAACAAGGACTACGGGAAGGGGGCCGTCCAAGTCCTGGGCAACGCCCCCAACCTCCAACGCTTCTCCCGCCAGATCCCCTCGGGCTCCATCGGTCTGGACATCGCCATCGGCCCCATGTACCGGCGGCCGGACGGCGTGTGGCAGGTTGGTTACGCCCCGGGCCGGATCACCGAGGTGGTGGGGCCCGAGTCAAGCGGGAAAACGACCCTCTGCCTCCAGGTCGTCGCCAACGCTCAGTCCCAGGGAATCCGCTGCGCCTTTGCCGACATGGAGCACTCCGTCGATCCCGACTACGCCCGCGCCCTGGGTGTCAACCTCGACGCCCTGGTATTCACCCAACCGGCCAATGGCGAGCAGTGCCTGGATATCGTGGATGTCTGGGTTAAGTCCGGCCTGTTCGGCGTGATCATCGTCGACTCCGTGGCCGCCCTGATTACTCAGGCCGAGATCGACGGCGACATGGGTGATTCCCAGATGGGGGGCCAGGCCCGGCTCATGAGTCAGGCGATGCGCAAACTCAACGTCGAGCTCTCCAAGCCCGGCCAGACGCCCGTCAACTTATTCTTTACCAACCAGATCCGCGAGAAGATCGGTGTGATGTTTGGGTGCTTCCAAGGTGAAACCTTGGTGTCGTTTGCAGATGGTCGTCGAGTGGAAATCCGGAGGGTAGTCAAAGAGAAAATGCGTGGTCCTGTTCTCACCTATAACTCTCACACTGGGAAGATTGAGGCCGCCGAAATTACCAACTGGTTCAACAATGGAAGTTTGGCTGATGGTGAACCGTGGATTCAATTCATAACTACTGGACCAAGTACAAAGAATGGCAAGTTGGGATTTGTTTGTACCCCCAACCACATCCTGGTGAGGGCAGATGGTGCCGAGGTGCGGGCCGCCGACGTTGTCGTGGGCGACGCCCTCATGAGTTATTGTGAACATCGTGTCCTGTTGGACCCAATTCATCGGGATGTCATCTGCGGTTCATTGCTCGGTGACGGGAAACTGATGAAACAGTCGCAAGATTCCGTCTCATTCTCACTGGCAAATCAGGAACAACCCGAGTACTTAGCTTGGAAGCAGGCGATGTTGCCAATGCTTAATTTGAGGGTGGCAGGCAATCATCAGCGTCCATGTATTCGTTCGGATTACAGTTGCGAATTAAAAGTTCTGCACGACGCCTTTTACCCCAATGGCAAAGGTTACCGCACAATCCCAAACGATCTAAAACTGACACCACTGATGTTGGCTGTGTGGTACATGGACGACGGCCACCTTAAAGAACGCGATGGTGGGAGTCGTTCCTCGGCCTCGATCTGCATTAAACGGCTTGCACCAAATCCAGCACAGTGTCAAAGGGCGGTTCAACTTTTGGTCGAACTGGACGCGCGATTTGCTGGGAATGTAAGTTACTGCACTAGCCAACGCAACTTGGCTTTCTCAGTCGATGGTGCGGAGATTCTTGCTGAGATTATCCACACGTATGTTCCACCGGCAATGCAGTACAAATTACCCTTTGAGTTTCGGGGGAAGTACATCGCCTTGGTACCCGGAATCGCAACAAGTGAAATGCGCCCCCATCCCGCCATCGTGTTGGAAAAACGTGAGGCGTTGGCCAAAAAGTACCGTTCGACCTGTAAATATGATCTGGAAGTCGCGGGCCACGGGTACTATCTGGTCGGCGGCTCTTCTGGAGTCGTTGTTCACAATTCACCGGAAACTAGCCCCGGGGGCCGAGCCCTGAAATTCTACGCCTCCTGGCGCATCGACGTCCGCCGCGGCGAAACCCTCAAGGACGGCGAGAACGAGTACGGCCACCGCATGAAACTCCGCGTCATCAAGAACAAGGTGGCGCCACCCTTCCGCAAGGCCGAATTCGACATCATCTGGGGCAAAGGCATCGACTACGTGCTCGAGCTGGTGGACCTGTGCGCGGGGCGGGGCATCATCACGGTCGACGGTGCCTGGTACAAGTACAAAGACAAACCCATCGCCCAGGGCCGTGCCAACGCCGCCGAGATCCTGCGTCAAGACCGCGCCATGGCTTACACCCTCTATGACCAGCTCATGACCACCGTGATGCTCGAACGCGGCTACACCCCCGATGCCAGCCCGATTCCCGGCATGCACCAGGAAGTGGCGAGCCATTCGCAGGTGGAGCAGTTCGCGCCGATGACCGATGCGGAGCTCAAGGCGGCGATGGAGAAGGAAGATGCGGAGGAGAAGCATGTGGCGGGAGACGATTTGCCCGAACCGGTGGAGGCAGGAGAACCGGTGATCATGTAAAGGCGGACGTCGTTATTCCGCTTCCGCAAGGCCCACGGACTTCCCAAGTATTTGGTGATCGTCAGGTATTCCATCCGTCTTGCATCAGCGTCACCCATCGGTTGCTGACGTTCGTGCAGCGCCCTGACGGTACGTGGGAGAAGCAGCCCCTGAGCCGCGCGGGCTGGGACTATCTGGTTCTGATAAAAGCCGGACAATCCTTGGGGGACCTGGAAACGCATCGGGCACTGAAACTAGATCATGACGCCATTGAAGGCAATTTCTTCGAGAAGTCGGCGTGGGTATTCTTCCTCGAAAACAGAAAATGGCGGAAAGTCTGTTCGAGCGACTGAGGCGGCAATCCGGCGGACCGCCCCCAAGATGGCGGCAAGAAGCGCGACCCAATCTCCGGTACCGCCGCCCAGAAAGCGCGGGACGAGGTCACAACGGCCCTTAAAGCGTGCGATGAGTCAACCACCAAGGCCTCGACCGCCATGGGGGCGAGGCGGGATTGAAGTCGGTTGCGCCAGACTCTGCGTTAATGATTCTGCCGCTTCGTGGTATGCTGGCGGGTTGGCCGTCGGCACTGACGATGCAAAAGGAAAAGACCATGCGAAAGAGGTTCCTGCTCCTGATGGCGTTGACGCTTCCCTGTTTGGTTGGGGGCTGCGGGGTCGCGTGGCAAATGGACTATGGTTACCCGGCCGCACAGTTCCTTCAGGAAGGCATCGGCGAGAAAGGCAAGCCATACATTGGCAAATTGATAGAGATAAAAGGTACGGTAACAAGTATTGATGTCAGCGATCCGAAAGCCGCCTGGGTTGTTTTGGGGGATGGAATACGGTGCAATTTCGAAGGTTTCAGGGCCATGGCCGAGGACCAACCGGTTGGTACGGAGGTGTACGTGCACGGCTTTCTGAAAAGTTGTGCCAAAGGCGCTATTCTCATTGAACCGGCGCTATACTGCACTCCCGATGCGGCCCGTCCGTTTCGCCCAAGATAACGTCCCGCCCGATCGGTCCATCGCGGAGGTCGCGCACGATGTTCCTATTGAAGTGATTTATTGGATCCAGCACCTTTAGTGGAGAAATTGATTCACGAGCGCAATTACGGCTTAACGGGATCGCGATAGGTGGCGCCCATGACCTTGAGGCGTTGCATTTGGACGGCAAAACGGGTTTTTAAATCAGTGAGGTCGCGGCCTTTAGTGGGAGTCCAGAGCACCTCGGAGAGCGCGGACATGCGCGGATGAATGTTGTATTCGACTTTCTTAAAATCCTGGAAATACTCGCTCCAACAGCATCCTTGGCTGCCCAGGATGTGCTGGCGCGCTGCGCCGGTCAGCCCCCCGGAAGGATCGAACGCGTACACGGCCGCCAGCGAGATGGGCCCGCGGAATCCTTCGGGTTCGTGGGGACCGGTGGCCTCGTTAAAGGCGAAATAACTGACGGACGGGGTCATGATCACGTCATGGCCGGCCCGGGCGGCTTTGCAACCGATGAGGATCCCGCGCCACGCCATCACGGTGGCGCCGGGCGGCAGTCCGCCTTCCATGATTTCGTCCCAGCCGATGATCTGCTTGCCCTTGCCGGCGAGGTATTTGCTCAGGCGCGTGACAAAGTAACTCTGGAGTTCATGGGCGTCCTTGAGGTTTTCGGCTTTGATGCGTGCCTGGCACCGGGGGCACTTGTTCCAGCGGTCTTTCGGGCATTCGTCGCCGCCGATATGGATGTAGCGCCCGGGAAACAGCTCACAGACCTCGTCCATGACCCCTTCCAGAAACGTGTACGTCTCTTCGTTCCCGGCACAGAAGACATCCGCCGCCACCCCCCAGGTGGTGCGCACCTTGTACGGGCCGCCGGTGCAGCCCAGCGCGGGATACGCGGTCAACGCCGCGATCGAGTGGCCGGGCATTTCGATTTCCGGGATGACATCAATGTGGCGTGCGGTAGCATAGGCCACCACGGCGCGGATCTGGTCCTGAGTGTAGAAGAATGGACCGTAGGGGAGACCATCCTGGACTTGGCCGTGGCTGTCGCGCTGCGGGGAAGAGTCGCGCAGGGAGCCGACCTGGGTGAGCCGGGGATATTTCTTGATTTCGATGCGCCAGCCCTGGTCTTCGGTCAGGTGCCAGTGGAAGGTGTTCATCTTGTGCATGGCGATGTAGTCGAGGAACCGTTCCACTTCCGCGACCGAGAAGAAGTGCCGGCCGACATCCAGGTGCATGCCGCGGTAGGGATAGCACGGTTCGTCCGTGATGGTGACGGCGGGCACGCCCCAATCCGCGTCCGGGACCTTTTGCATGCCATAGACTTCCGGCGGCAGGAGCTGGAGCAAGGATTCCACGCCCCAGAACAGGCCGCGGGCCGATTTGCCAACGATTTCCACGCCGTGGGCGGTGACGGTCAGGGTGTAGCCCTCCGGTCCGGTGGGGATGTCGGCAATGCCCAAGGTGATGCCGGGACCGTGGTCGGCAATCGGCAGCGCCAGGGCGGAGGTCTGGGCCAGGTGCTCCGCGAGGAATCCGGCGCTGGCGCGTTCATCCGGGGTGCGCGCCACGATGACGGTATCGGCGGTCAGCCGGTAATAGCCCGCCTGCACCGTCAGGGCGGCGGGTGCCGGGATAATCCTTGGCGGCAGGACGGTCGGCGTGCCGGCGCGGGCGATGGCGGCCGAGCACAATACAAAAACCGCAGCGCGGCTGACGATCATGATCGTCTTCATGAACATATGGCCACCGCTAAATAATTGTGAACGTTCAACGGTCAACATTTAACGTTGGTGGTTGGACGTTTAACGTTGGACGTTTTTGTTGTGCTTTCCGCCGCCTCCATGGGCTTCCGCCGCATGGCGACTACCGGGCGGCCCGTCCGGGCCTGAAAGGAATCGCGCAATTCGTTACGCCTGGCCCCGAGGGCCACCGCTAAATAAGTGTCGTCCAACTTCCTTCGCGTCTCCAAATCTTCTGCCTTCTGCCTTCATCATTCCATTTACGCTTTGCGTTTCCCGCGCCGTGCCAGCAATCCCAACGCTCCCAAACCAAGCAATCCTAAACTGGTCGGTTCGGGGATGACCGCAAAGTCGCTGTTGTGATCGAGCACCGCCCAGACGGTATGGCCGTTCAAGTCGATGCCATAGGCCCCCAGGTCCAGTGCTAACGTCGCGCCACTGCCTTGGTTGTGCTGGTCCAGGAATGTCTGCCAAGAGTACGCATAGCGCCCGGCATACTCGCCGGCGCCGATGTTCTGGCTCACCGCGCTCACCCAGCCATTGCCCACGAACGTGCCCAGGAACAGGGGACTACCGGCGCCGGCCTGGTTCGGGTCGTAGCTCATCGCCAACACGAAGTCATCGGTCTGGTGGGTGGTGCTGCTAAAGGTCATGCCGGTCAGGCGCACCACATCGCTGAAGAGGAAGCTCTCGCCGGTGGTCGGCGTGCGCCACGCCATCCCCAGGTTCACGGCGTTGCCGCTGTTGTCATTGTTACCTTGGACAATGGTTCCGGCCAGCAAGCTGGCGGTCGTATGCCGATCGGTATTGATCGACGATCCGATGGTGGCATAGGAAGCACCTTGGGCAAAGGTGCGGGTGATGGCCGGCGTATTGCTGGTAAAGCTGGTCTGGGCGGTAATCGACGTGCCCAGGATAATGTGATCGGCCTGATTGTTGGCCAGCGATCCGGGGACCTTAAGCGTGCCGCCGGTGATGGTGGTCGTGCCGGTGTAGGTGTTGCTGCCGCTGAGCGTCAGGCTGCCGTTGCCGGCCTTGGTCAGCGTGCCGGTGCTGCCGATGACGCCGCCATAGGTCCAACTGTCGGGCGTGTTGATCGTCAGGGCGCTGTTATTAGTGATGTTCCCGGCGATGCGGGAACCACTGGTGGCCCCATCACCGACAATCAGCGTGCTGCCGGTGCTGATGGTCGTGCCGCCGGTGAAGGTGTTCGAGCCGGTGAGCGTGAGGCTATTGGAACCCGTGAGCGCCAGGGCCACGTTAGAGGTGCCGCTGCCCAGAACGTCCTGAATAACGCCCGCATAGGTGGTGTTGCTGGTGGCCACCGTCAGGGTCGAGGGCGTGGTGCCACTGTTGCCGATGAGCGGGGTGCTGCCCGCGGCCGAATACGCCCCGAAACTGCCGGTGGTGAGCGTGGCCTGGTTATTGGAGCCAAAGGTGAGACTGGTGTAGCCGGTGCGGTTGAAACCATTGGACAATTGCACGTAGAGTCCCGAGATGGCGGTGATGGTCGTTCCGCTGGGCAAGTAGCCCGGCGCACTGAGGGTCTGGCCCACCAGCAATCCGCTGGGCATCAGGGCGTTGCCGCTGGCATCGGCCAGTGCAATGACATTGCCACCCGAGGCCTCCGTCGGACGGAAAACGCCGCTAGTGCCAGGCTTATAATTCCAGCCCTCCACCACGATGTGGTCGTAGGCCGGCACCACCGCGTTGGCGGTCGCCGTGCCGGTGAGTGCACTGACGGACAAATTGTTCCCGCCCAGGTCCAGCGTGGGGTTGGCGCTGTCCGTGGCGTTGTTGGCCGGGCTCAGGACCAGGGGTTTGTTGGCCGGCAAGGCGGTGGTCGAACCGAGCACCACCGTACCGGTTTGAATGGTGGTCCCGCCGCTGTAGCTGTTGCTGCCGGTCAGGGTCAACGTGCCGTTGCCGAATTTAACCAGACCCAGCGTGCCGGTGATATTGCCGCCGAACGCTCCGCCGAACGTGGTGCCCACCGCGCCCAGCGCCAGCACACCATTACCGGTGCTACTGGTCACCGTGCCGCTGCCGCTAAGGCTATTGAGGGTATTAACGTGGCCATTGAGATCCAGGGTCGCGCCGCCGGCCACCTGAACATTGCCGACGCTGATGCTGGACCCGGAAAGCCCGGATTGGACAAAGGTGGTGACACTGGGCAAGGCTTCGCTGGCATTCAATTGTAGTTTCCCGGCGCTGATGGTGGTGCCGCCGCTCCAGAGGCCCGGGTACTTGACGGTCGTATTGTCGATGCCGGCCGCGAGAATCCACGTGCCGCTGCCGGCCTTGACCAGGGAAACCGCCGCCGCCGTACCCCCATCACTGAGCTTGAGGCCCAGGGTGTTGGCCGCGGTACCGTCGCCGGCCAGGGTCAGGACGGTCGGACTGGAGGTCTTGACGGCGTCATTACTCGCATCAGCCGGGGTGAAATTCAGCGCGCCGCCGGTGGACGTGATCGTTACGGCCCCGGGGTAGCCGGTCAGGTTGAGGCTGAAAGTGCGATTGGTCACCACGTCGGCACCGGTGTAATTGAGGGTGCCGCCATTCAAGACCAAGTTGGCGTAATTGTTACTGAAGACCCCCAGGGAATCGTTGGTGCCCGCGGCGCCCGCCAGGTTGCTGACGCTGAACACGCCGCCGTTGACGGTGGTCACGCCCGTGTAGTTGTTCACGCTGGCCAGGACCAGCGTGCCGGCCGTGGCGGCGAGCGTCAGGCCGCCAACGTTGGAAATGTCGAGGGTACCCAATGTGATCGTACCGCCGTTGGGGTCGAGGGCTATCGGGTTGGTGCT
>Ga0316217_10004451_pt1 | contig 15119 bp, 14 predicted proteins | sample 1anoAmetaG_FD_203633 | JGI IMG/M metagenome (GOLD analysis project Ga0316217, IMG submission 203633) | Freshwater microbial communities from Trout Bog Lake, Wisconsin, USA - 1anoA | ecosystem: Environmental > Aquatic > Freshwater > Lake > Hypolimnion/Profundal zone | place: USA: Wisconsin... | reverse complement strand
TAATCTGTTTATTACTAAATCTTATTCAAATAAACTCTCTTTTTAAAAGTAGCATATCTAAAAATACATAATTTACAATGTGAAAATATTTCTTTTTGTTCATATAATAAAATTATGTTTATGTAAGCTTCCAATTTAAATTTCAGTTTCCCTTGTAATATAACTAATCAAGGCAGTTTAATCCTAATTTTAATATACGCCATAACAAGCTTTTTAATTACTTGTTAATAATATTTATGGAGTTGTTAATATTTGTAGTTATTTTTGAATATCATTAATTAACTATTTAAGTGCTTACATATGAAAAAGGTATTTCTATCTGGTATTTCAGTTTTTATCTGTCTTTTTACTTTTATTGTCAAATTAAACGCTCAGGGTGGAACATTTACATCCACATGGGCTTTAACGACTGACGCTTCTTCAGCAACTGTTGGTGCTAATACTACTCTTGTAACATCCAACATGCTTCCAGGCTCAGCTTTTAGTACAGGTACATACAGTTCCAGTGGATACGCTTGTAAAAGCACTGTTACTTGGCCAAATGCGGTAACTGCAGGCTATTATTTAGACTTTCCTGTTTCTCCTGCAAATGGTTTTGATATTGAAATTGATTCTTTTGCAATAATTCCTAAAACCAGTGGTTCTAGTGGAAATAATATCCTAAGTTTTGCTTATATTATTGATTCTGCTGCTCCAGTTTTAGTAACAGGAGCTCAGGTTACTGCAACTGCAGGTGGCACAACTACTATCAAGATGACTGCTTTTGGTTCTCCAGTTACTTGTAATGCAGGACATACGCCCACTATCAGGGTATGGGCTTATTCTGCCACTACTTCCACTTCTACCAGCAGAACATTATATATTAAGAGTGTACAGTTAGAAGGTAAAACAAGCCCTACTATTACTCCAGTAACCTTTAATAATATCAGCATCAATAAAATCAATGCTACCAATGCAGTTCATTGGACTGTGGCAGAGCAAACAAATGTTCAGTATTATCAGGTTGAAAAGTCTGTAGATGGGATTAATTTCAATTCGTTTGCTACTATTCAGACAAATGCTCAGACTGGATATTCTGTAATAGATAATGCTTATAATGTTAAATGCGTTTACTACAGAGTGATAGCGATCTCTGATAATGGAGAAAAAACATATAGTAGGATTCTTTCCTTAAAGAGTGTACTGAATCAGGCCATGGTTAAAATTGCTCCCAATCCTGTTATTAATAAACAATTTGAATTACAGGTTGCTGATATTACAAAAGGGCAATATAAACTGACGATCTGTAATCAATCTGGTGCAGTTGTATTTACCCGAATAGTTCAGATTGAAGGGGATTCTCAATCTCAAACTATACTGTTACCTGCTTCATTAACAAAAGGAGTGTATATTGCAAACTTCAATGGAGCTGAAGTGAATAACAATCAGACTTTAATGGTAGAATAAAAAAGATAAACTACAATAAGAAAGGGGGCTGCTATTTATTTAGCAGCCCCTTTCTTGTTAAATCATTCTTCTTAATTTACGACTCACGATTCACGTAACTCACGATTGTATTCCTAATATCCATACTTATTCTTCCACTTTTCTTTCAGAAATTTTCTCAGTTCATTCTCTCTTGGATTATTACCCGGGTTAAACAGCTTTGTGCCGCTAATGTCAGCAGGTAGAAATTCCTGTTCTATAAAGTTGCCTTCGTAACTATGGGCATATTTATAATCCTTACCATAATCCATCTGTTTCATCAGTTTCGTAGGAGCATTCCTGATATGTAATGGGACAGAAAGATCACCAGATTGTTTTACCAGTTGCAAAGCAGTATCAATAGCCATATAAGAAGCATTACTCTTTGGCGATGATGCCAGATAGGTAGCACATTGCGATAATATAATCCTTGCTTCGGGATAGCCTATTTTGTGTACCGCATCAAAGGTGGAATTGGCTAATAGAAGTGCATTAGGGTTAGCATTCCCAATATCTTCAGAAGCAAATATCAGCATCCTTCTGGCTATAAATAATACATCTTCGCCACCTTCTATCATACGGGCAAGCCAGTAAACTGCGCCATTAGGGTCACTGCCTCTCATGCTTTTTATAAATGCAGAGATGATATCATAATGCTGTTCCCCACTTTTATCATACAGTGCAATTTTAGCCTGAGCAACATGCATCACCAGTTCATCTGTAATTATTACCTGTTGCACTTTATTACCCATGGAGGAAACAATAACCAGTTCCAACAGATTTAGGAGTTTGCGGGCATCTCCTCCCGATATATTAATCAGTGCAGCCGTCTCCTTTAATTGTATATCATATTGTTTTAACAGCTCATCTTTTGTAAGTGCCTGATGTAAGAGATTAATTAAATCATCTTCCGACAATGCCTTTAAAACATATACCTGACAACGACTTAACAATGCGGAATTAACTTCAAAAGAAGGGTTCTCGGTAGTAGCTCCTATCAGTGTAATAATTCCTTTTTCAACAGCTCCCAACAAGGCATCCTGTTGTCCTTTATTGAATCTATGTATTTCATCAATAAACAGAATTACCCCTTTCAAATCAGTAGCCTTATCTATTACTTCCCTGATATCCTTTACTCCGCTACTGATAGCGCTCAACTGAAAGTAAGGTACCTGTACTGTCTGGGCAATGATATTAGCAATAGTCGTCTTACCTACTCCGGGAGGTCCCCAGAGTATCATCGAAGGTATATTCTTTTGCTCAATTGCTTTGCGCAGAATACTTCCCTTACCTGTAAGATGTTCCTGACCAACCAGATCATCTATTTGCATGGGCCGCATTCTTTCTGCCAGTGGAGTATGCTGATTCATAGCTACAAAGTAAATAAATCAGGAATTAATAATTAAGAATTAATAATTGAATACAGCTAATTTGACAATCAAAATGCATTAAATTTGCTTTGTATATTTCAAATGAATAAGATGGACAACATACTATTATATACTAAATTGATTTCTCTACCAGATAATGCGAAGTCTGAAGTTTCGGATTTCATAGACTATTTATTAAATAAAACAAAGAACAATTCTACTAAAAAGAAACCTAAATTCGGTAGTGGGAAAGGAATGATTAAGATGAAAAAGAATTTCGATGACCCTATTGATGACTTTAATGCGTATATGTAATGCGCTACTTACTGGACACCCATACACTAATCTGGTTTATTAGCGGCGATAAAGAGCTCTCCACCAAAGCAAGGAAAGCAATAGAAGCAGATGATGCAATAAACTTTGTAAGTATTGCCAGCCTATGGGAAATTTCCATAAAAATAAGTATGGATAGATTGGAATTAAACTCCACGTTCGATAAACTTGCAGAACAGATGGCAGATAATAATTTCCAGATATTACCTATTACTTTTGATGACGTGTTAATGCTATCCACACTTTCATTTCACCATAAAGACCCATTTGACAGAATGATTATTGTACAAGGAATAACCAATAAACTAACCATCATTTCTAAAGACAAATCTTTTTCAGATTATAAGCCAAAGTTACTCTGGTAATAATCCTCCATATAAAAAAAGGGCTGCCCTTTCAGACAGCCCTCCTAATCGGTATAATTATTAAAAACGTATAAGATGTATTAATTTTATTCATTATCAAATTATCACTTCATCAAATTATCACATTAGCTTAAATGTCTATCGCTTCGCCATATGCAGCAGCAGTAGCTTCTTTAATACCTTCACTCATCGTAGGATGAGGGTGAATAGCATTCAGTATTTCATGAGCAGTAGTTTCCAGCTTACGAGCTACAGAAACTGATGCAATCATTTCAGTTACGTTATTACCAATCATGTGTGCTCCTAAGAACTCGCCATACTTAGCATCAAATATTACTTTTACAAAACCTTCAGTAGCACCCGCTGCACTGGCTTTACCGCTGGCAACAAATGGAAACTTACCTACTTTAATGTCGTAACCTGCTTCTTTTGCACCTTTCTCGGTATAACCAACGCTGGCAATCTCAGGTGTACAATAAGTACAGCCCGGTATATTGTTGTAATCGATGGTATCCGGTAAATGATGGTGTTTCTTTTCCATGTAAGCCATGTGCTCAGCAGCGTTGATACCCTCTTTGGCAGCCACGTGTGCCAGTGCCTGACCAGGACTGCAATCACCGATTGCGTAAACACCCGCCATAGAAGTCTGCTGATATTTGTCAACAATGATCTTTCCTTTTTCTACCTTGATACTGTTTTGCTCCAGACCAATATTCTCGATATTCGCTACCACACCTACAGCACTTAACAGTACATCGGCTTCCAGTACTACGGTACTGCCATCCTGTTTCTTCACGGATGCTTTTACACCAGTTCCGGTAGTGTCCACACTTTCTACAGTAGAGTTCACCATGATCTCGATACCCTGCTTCTTATATTGTTTTTCCAGTTCTTTCGAAATGTCTTCATCTTCCACAGGAACTATACGTGGCAAGAATTCTACGATAGTTACTTTAGTGCCAAGACTATTATATACATAAGCAAATTCCACACCTATCGCACCACTACCCACAATGATGATGCTCTTAGGTTGAGTAGGCAATACCATTGCTTCTCTGTAACCAATCACCTTTTTACCATCCTGTTTCAGGTTTGGCAATTCGCGACTACGGCCACCGGTTGCTATCACTATATATTTAGTGTCTATTATTTGTTTGCTGCCATCGGCTGCAGTCACTTCTACTTTACCTTTCGACGCTACTTTTCCATAGCCCATTATCACATCAATCTTATTCTTCTTCATCAGGAAGGTAACCCCTTTACTCATTTTTTCGGCTACACCACGACTACGTTTAATTACCGCTCCAAAATCGGCCTGAACGCCCGATGCATTGATACCATAATCAGCACTATGCTTCATGTATTCATATACCTGCGCACTCTTCAGCAAAGCTTTGGTAGGAATACAACCCCAGTTGAGGCAGATACCACCCAGACTTTCTTTTTCTATAACTGCTACTTTGAAACCAAGCTGCGAAGCTCTGATAGCTGCAGGATAACCACCCGGTCCGCTACCTATTACTACTACATCGTATGCCATAATATTTGATTGTTTTATTTGATCAGTAATTATTGTAATCGGGGGCGAATTTAGCAGCTTAATGCCAAACTGCCGTAAAAATGCTTATAAAATCTTCGGGAACGGTTTCGCTAATATGGAAAACAGTTTTAATGATACAGCTAAACTGTTGTATAAAATATAGTAGTTTTATTTTTTAATTATTAATGGACTATCAGTGTAAAGCAACTAATATAAATTTTCTGGTTAATAGATTGCCTTACTTTTATGATTGAGCTATCAAATGTATTAATCTTTCTTTTTGCATCCAATTAATATTAAAATGGATATTCTTTAATCCATAAAAATGAAATATTGTACAAAATAACGCACTCTGCATATATCTATACCTCGTTATTGTGTCCGATAACGCACCCTGTATGTCTGGAAGGATCGTTATTTTGTTCAATAACGCACCCTAGGGGTCTGGAAACGTCGTTATTTTGTACAATAACGTACCTTGTATGTCTTGAAGGACCGTTATTTTGTACGATAACGCACCTTGTATGTCTGGAAGCGTCGTTATTGTGTCCAACAACGCAACCTGTATGTCTGGAAGGATCGTTATTTTATAAATTATCGCATTTACAAATTGCTCCAAATGCCTTCTTTTCTTTCCTTTTAAGCCTTCAAAAGATGATAGATATCAGTATTCCTGCTATTTTCAAAGATTTATATTTTTTATAACATATAGTTCATAACTTCACACTTTCTAATACGCAACGTGCTTATAAGGTTATTTTTAAACCATGCTAAAAGTTTAATGATAACAGGGAATAAACCGCCGTTTAATTCACTGATTTTTTCGTAAACATTTTATTCATTTTTTAAAACATCATTTTATGAGTATTACTCGTCAATTTACCAAAACAGAGATTGGTCGTAACAAAGCTATGGATGCCGCAATAGCTAAATACAACAGCGGGGCACCTGCCGATAGTGCCATCAGCCCTGTTACAATGGCTCGTTTAATCAGCAATAGTACTACATACAGGGGTGCTACATCGGCCGTAGAATCTGCTGAAGAAACACAGAGAACTGCTTATTCATTAGCAAAAACCAACAGAAAATTATTGCGCACCAATGTTGGTTGTTTTTTTAAGACTTTGAATATTGGTATTGAACTTGAGGTAATACCAGAAACTGCAAGGGCTTTTTTTGGCCTTGCTATCAGCAACGATAAATTGCCTGTAATAAATACGGATGCTAAACTGTTGTTCTGGGCAAACGAGATTTTTACAGGAGATGCTAAAAGGGTTGCCGCAGGTGGAATAGCAATTACAATGCCTGCCGTAGCCGATATTACCTTAATTGCTACCAGTACCAAAGCAGCCATTACCGGGCTTAGTGCAGCCAAAACGGTTTTGTCTGCAGCACGTACAGTAGTGAAAAACATGAACGAAGCTACCGATAATATTATACTGCATGCCTGGAACGAAATAGAGACAACCTTTAGCGAACTGCCTGCTTCTACCATGCGTACCAATAGTAGAGAATGGGGTGTGCTGTATGTAAGTGTGGGCAATACTGCTGTAATTACCGGAAAATGTACAGATATAAAAACCGGTCTTCCATTGTCTGGTGTAAGTGTACATATAGAAGGTGTAGCTACTAAAGTACTGACCGATGTAGCAGGGAATTTTTCGTTAAACACTTCGCTTTATGGCGATCTGGTGTTGATTGCTGCTCTGAAAGATTATGCCGAAAACGATACCAGCATTACCATGGAAAACGGGGTAAATATGGTAGTGAATATTTCGATGACTGCACTTTAGAAAGCTGTTAGCTAACAGCCAATACATTAATACAAAAACTAAATACTATCCTTCGGCATTAGCTCAGGGAAAAAGAAAGAAAAACTAAAAGGTAAACTGTATTTACCAAAGACCAAAGACTAAAGGCTCAATACTAGCTCAGAATCTGTTTCAATATTTCGGGGCTATTGAGCTTGCCGTAGTAGGGGATATGTAGCTGGAAAAAAGTTTGCAGATGCTCTATCATGGTGTTGCGCATGGAGCGGTTGAGACTAATGCTGCCAATGTCCTCTATGGGCGAAGTGATGAGCAAGGAGAGGGGCTCGGACAGATCGGGGGGCATAAAATATTTGTGATGCGGTGTGGTATGGGTATATATGCCTTCCTTATAATCGAGAACGGGCGTTTCGGCAGTGTAATGTCCCTGAATCTCGAAGCCCAGACGGGCAGCCAGTTTTACAGAATAATACAGAGCAAGGTTGGCTACAAAGGGTTCGTTGCCTGTATCGAGCAGCAGCAGGGCTTCTTCGGTGATGTAAAAGATATCGTTGTTGGACTCGGGTTGCTTGCTGCAATGCTGCAACATCTCGATGATGTATAACATCACACTATTCCGGATGACATTGTTGAAAAGATTGTGGTACAGATGGGCCCACTGATATTCTTTGATATACTGAAAATTCTTCTGCTCCTGATGTTGTACCTGCAGGTCCAGGATGGCACCTTCCTGAAAATAAGAAGCATTCGCAGAGGACTTTTTGGTAGCCTTGCGAATGCCTTTAATAATATATTGCTGAATGCCGAACAACTCGGTGTAGACAGATACAATCAGACTTGTTTCGCCGTATTTCAACGACCTTAGAACGATTCCTTTTGTATGATAAATCTGCATTAGTTACCGTACACACTAAGGAACTTGATACGCATGATCTTCAACTGCTCGAAGGTATAATTGTTTTCTTTCAGTTCCTGCAGTGCCACATCCAGGGATGAGGTCTGACAGCCTTTGAAATATTCAATGATATCTTCCTGATCGTATTCGTCCAGCCATTCGTCGATAGCGTAGTCAAGATTCAGTTTGGTACCACTTGCTGCAATAGTTTCCATCTCGTCCATCATCTCGGGCAAGGTAAAACCTTTGTTCTTGGCAATGGTTTCCAATGGAATCTTTCTGTCAATATTCTGAATAATATAAATCTTGTTGCTGCTCTTGTTGGCCACCGATTTCATCACAAAATCATCCGGCTTTTCAATGTCGTTTTCCTCTACATATTTCTCAATCAGCGAAACGAACGGTTTACCGTATTTCAGCGCCTTACCCTTGCTGACACCCTGACATTTCTCCAGCTCTTCGAGTGTGGTAGGATACATGGTAGCCATGTCCTGTAAAGAGTTTTCCAGGAAGATGACAAAAGGAGGTAAGCTTTTCTTCTTAGCCTCGTCGTGACGGAGTTTCTTCAGCATTTCGAATAACCTGTCATCGGCAGTAGCACCTGCAGTATCGCCACCTGTTTCGTAATCTTCATCATCGTCATCCAGGTCTTCATAAATATTGTTCAGAACAATTTCAAATGAAGTAGGTTTCTTCAGGAATTTCTCGCCTTTTTCGGTAAACTTCAGTAAACCATATTCTTCAATATCCTTTCTGATCAGGTTGGCCAGCAACATCTGACGGATAACACTATTCCAGAAATGGGCATCCTTTTCCTTGCCTAATCCAAACACCGGAAGGCGTTCGTGACGGAACATGGTTACCTGTGGAGTAGCCCTTCCCATCAATACATTGATTACATAATCGGCATCGAAACGTTCATCCAGGCCTCTTACCACTTTCAATGCTATTGCTACTTCGTCCTTCACCTCAATCTTTGGCTTAGGATGACGGCAGTTGTCGCAGTTGTGACAATTTTCAACGGTCCATTGTTCACCAAAATAGTGCAAGAGTATCTTTCTGCGGCAGACACTGCTTTCGGCAAATGCCACCGTTTCATTTATCAATTGAGTACCTACCTCGCGTTCGCTGAGAGGCTTGTCGCGCATCAGATGTTCCAGCTTGGATACATCTTTGTGAGAATAGTACAATAAGCAGATACCTTCCAGACCATCACGGCCCGCACGGCCGGTTTCCTGATAATAGTTTTCGATAGACTTAGGGATATTGTAATGTATTACAAAACGGATATCCGGTTTGTCGATACCCATACCAAAGGCAATGGTAGCAACAATTACCTGTACATCTTCGTTCAGGAACTGATCCTGCCGGAAAGACCTCAGTTTCTGATCAAGGCCGGCATGGTAAGCCACGGCTTTTATATTGTTGGCCATCAACACTTCGGCCAGTTCTTCGGTAGTCCTTCTGTTCAGGGTGTAAATAATTCCACTCTTCCCTTTATGACCACTGATGAATTTGGTAATGCTTTTAATGGTCTGCTCTTTCTGTCCTTTAGGAAGGATTTCATAAAACAGATTTGATCTGTTGAAAGAAGAGATGAATATGTTGGGATCCCTTAATCCAAGATTCTTTACAATGTCGCTCTGCACCTTTGGCGTGGCAGTAGCGGTCAGTGCTATTACGGCAGCCCCCGGACTGATCTGATCCATCATTTCCCTGAGCTTGCGGTATTCGGGTCTGAAATCGTGACCCCACTCCGAAATACAGTGTGCCTCATCTACGGCAAAGAAAGAAATATTCAGGTCGGAGAAGAAATCGCGGTTCTCTGCCTTGGTTAATGTTTCGGGAGCAACATATAGTAGTTTGGTAAATCCTGCAGTCAGATCTTCTTTAACCGTCCTGATCTGCGCTTTATTTAAAGATGAATTGAGGAAGTGAGCAACAGTATCCTGTTCACTGTATCCTCGTACCAGATCTACCTGATTCTTCATCAGGGCAATCAACGGCGATACGATGATGGCGCAACCGGGCATCAGCAATGCCGGTAACTGATAACATAAACTTTTGCCACCGCCGGTAGGCATAATGACAAAGGTATCCTTGCCGCTGAACAGGCTATTGATAGCATCTTCCTGCTTGCCTTTAAATTCTGTAAATCCGAAAAATTTGTGGAGTCCTGCGTGTATGTCGTAATTATGGGATGATGAATTCTGTGGGATATTTAATCTCGATGTTACGTTTTTCTCTTCTACAGTTTCTTTCGCTTTCTTAGCACTTTTTGCCATTACTAATTTATAATCTTTTGTGTATAATCTTGTCTCTTTTTTCTCAATTGTGTTGCCAAGATAACTAAATAAAATGAAATACCAAATCTATTGAAGATAATTGTCAGAATTTCATTCTGTTATTAATTATGAAGGACTGCGAATTTAATGTTCTGTTGATATAATGTCTTAGGTTTGTTGTTAAAGTTTATTTTTGCAGTATATGAAGTCGAAAATCAGTCAAAAAGCGATAGAAACAATTCAGATAGAAGCCAGTTCTATTCAGAATTTGTCTAATTACATTAATGAAGACTTTGAAAAAATAGTAGAATTAATCTTTAATTCAAAAGGAAGACTAATTGTAAGTGGGATAGGGAAAAGTGCCATTGTTGCACAGAAAATTGTAGCCACACTCAATTCTACGGGTACTCCTTCCTTATTTATGCATGCTGCCGATGCCATTCATGGCGACCTTGGAATGGTGCAGCAGGATGATGTAGTTTTGCTGATCAGCAAGAGCGGTGAAAGCCCCGAAATAAAGATGCTGGTGCCCTTGATCAATAACTTTGGAAATCCTTTAATATGTATAGCAGGAGATCCGAATAGCTTTCTCGCAAAACAGTCCAAATATTTCATTAATACTTATGTAGAACAGGAAGCCTGTCCTAACAATCTGGCTCCAACAAGCAGCACTACTGCTCAGATGGTGATGGGTGATGCTCTGGCCGTGGCCTTGATGGAACTGAATAATTTCTCCGGAAAGGATTTTGCCAAATACCATCCGGGAGGGAATCTAGGAAAAAGATTGTACCTGCGTGTGGCAGATTTATATAAAAACAATTTAGTTCCTAAAATACTGCCAACAGCAACGCTGAAGGAAGTGATTATGGAAATTACTACCAAAAGACTGGGTGTAACAGCCGTGGTAGATGAAGGAAATAAACTGATAGGCATTATTACCGATGGGGATCTGAGAAGAATGCTTGAAAAGAGCAATGTTTTAGATAGTATTAAGGCATCCGATATACTTTCCGGTTCTCCTAAAACGATTGATCCCGATACTTTAGCTGCAGAAGCCCTGAATGTGATGCGTAAATTCGATATAAGTCAGCTGATTGTAGCCGAAGACGGCATTTATTTAGGCATACTGCACCTTCACGATCTGATAAGGGAAGGAATTATTTAATGTGTTTCCGAAAATAAAAGGGTAAATATTTCGTTGAAGTAAGAGTCAATATATCCACTTCAATGAGCATACAGACAGCCAGGTATCTTAAGCTTGATCTTGGGAACATACAGGAAGATTTTTTTTCAGATACAAGGCTGATAGGAATTGTGGCGCCCCTGAAAAACTATTATTTATGTTGGCTGCTGAATACTATTCTGGAATACAATTTCAATTTCAATCCTGAATGCGAGATAGTATTGAATAAAAGAAAGGCCAATAAAGACAGAAGATATTATTTCTCCGTATATGAATCCCGTGAAGCAGGTACTCCCATAATACATTATCTGTATCATAATCATAATGATGGAGAATATCTTCTGCCCGAATTCAAACATGTAGATTATATATGGATGATTAAAGGCTGGTCGAGGGAAGATAACCGCCCCGACAATATCAAGCAATCACTCAAAACAATCAAACTGGTTCAACTGGTATTTGATCTGTCAGTAGATCATATAAAGAATAAAGACCATTTGATCTTTGAGTAAACTGTCTAATACTTAAGTTGGTTATATAGTTGAATTGTTTTTACTTTTACATTTTTACTTTATTATGTCCACCGATACTCCTCAAGGCAATAGCGATATATTAATATTTGTAGTCACCACAAAGATGCCATTTGGTAAATACAAGGACCGATTGATCTGTGATCTTCCGGTGGAATATTTAGAGTGGTTCCAAAGGAAAGGATTCCCCAAAGGAAAACTTGGCATGTTGTTGCAGACTATGTATGAAATTCGATTGAATGGATTAGAGGATTTATTGCAGCCATTGAAGAAGCGATAAAATATACTATATATGAAACTATTCAGATTTGGTGAAGCAGGAAAGGAAAAGCCTGGTGTATGTATCAATAATCAGTTCTACGATGTTTCAACCTGGTTCAATGATTACAATGAACATTTCTTTGAAGTTAATGGAATAGACAAACTCAGACAGTTGCTGATTGATAATAAGAATTCATTACCGGCAATTCCGGAAGGTAGCAGATTAGGGAGCCCCATAGCAAGACCATCAAAGATTGTTTGCATAGGGTTGAATTATGTGAACCATGCTAAAGAAACAGGAGCCGCTATTCCTGTGGAACCCATTATCTTTCTTAAATCCACCACAGCACTGACAGGCATTAACGATACGATTATCCTGCCAAAGGATTCAACAAAAACAGACTGGGAGGTGGAACTGGCAGTAGTGATTGGTAAAAAAGCTTCCTACTTAGAAGAAGCCTTTGCAATGGATTATGTAGCCGGATATTCCCTTATGAACGATGTAAGCGAAAGGGAATTTCAATACGAAAGAGGTGGTACCTGGGATAAAGGAAAAGGTTGCGACACATTTGCACCAATGGGGCCTTTCCTGGTAACTGCCGATGAAATAAAGGACCCTCACAATCTGAGGTTATGGCTGAAACTGAACGATTCCATCATGCAGGATGGCAATACTGCCGACCTGATATTCAATATCCCTGTTTTGATTTCCTATGTCAGCAGATTCATGACATTGTTGCCCGGAGATATCATTTCCACCGGCACTCCACCCGGTGTTGGATATGGTATGAAACCGCAGGTATTCTTAAAGGATGGCGATATTATTCAATTGGGTATTGATGGGATAGGTAGTGGGTTACAGCAGGTGAAAAACCATCGGAATAAACTATAAGAAGAGTACTCAACATGATCTGGGTTTAGTTTTTAGTTTCTAAACCTTTAGTTTTTATACTCACTATTTATCCTTCATTGCATATTTTTACAAAAAATATCAGCAATTGATGTCCTTCAAGTCTTGTTTAATGCTTATGCTGCTTCTTTGTACGCTGGCGAATGCCCGTTCACAGGACAGTACCTTGCATTTAAAGCAGGTTAAACATATTTCAGGAAAATATTCCACCTTCACTACCGACAATCTTGGAAATATATATCTGGTGAATGCTGAAAATGAGCTGGTAGCATACAACAATAAATACGACAGCATCTTTTCCTATAAAAATATCAGTTCAGGCAATCTGAGTCTGGTAGATGCTACCAATCCCCTTCAGATTCTGGCTTATTTCAATGAGTCCGGAACCGTTGCATTGCTCGACCGGCAACTGAATCTGATTAATTCCATCTCCTTAACACAGATTAATATACTAAAGGTCAATGCTATTGCCCGTAGTTACGATAACAATTACTGGCTCTTCGATGAATGGGACAATAAACTGAAGAAGATCGACGATATGGGGAATCTATTATCCGAAAGCACCGACTTCAGGCTTATGCTCAATGAAGTGTATCCACCCGAAAAGATTATTGATGATAAAGGTTTATTGTTTCTGTACAATTCCTCTTCTGGTTGGTTAATATTCGATTATTCTCTCGGACTGAAGAAACAATATCCTTACCTCAACTGGAAAGATGTTTGGATAGAAGATGGTTTTATCAAAGGGATAGAGAAAAATAAGGTAGTATTGGCATATCCCAAGGAACTTATTTATCAGCATTGGGGAATATCTTTAGCGGTTAACAATGCCATTAAAACAATCTGTAATCACAATTATTTTTATAGTCTGGATAAAGACGGACTAAACATATATTCAATTCAGTAATTAACAATGCCGGAAAACTTTTTACATACAAGAATATTAAGCAACTCAATACAGGATTATTTAATAGTAGCAGGAGTTATCTTATTGGTGATCATCATCAAGAGACTACTATCCCGCTTCCTGGCAAGCAAACTGCTGACAGTGCTGCTGGGTCATAAAAAGCATTTCAATAAAGAAACTTTTCTTAATCTGGTATTGCAGCCTATCGAAAGGTTTATCCTGGCGTTTATTTGTTTCACGGCGCTTGATCGTTTAAGGTTCCCCGAAGAGCTGAATTTCAGCTTGTACAATGCAACTTTTGAGAAGATAGTTCATTCTTTAGCCGTCATCATTATAATTGTATTAATCATCAGACTGTGTATCAGAATGATCAGTTTCCTGGCCATTATACTGAGTGATAAGGCAAGTCAGAACAACGATGTTTCCGATAACCAACTCATTGTATTCTTCAAAGATTTTTTCAAGGTGGTATTGATTATAATGGGAGCCTTGCTCATGCTTAGGTTTGCCTTTCATCAGGACATCACCCATGTATTTACAGGTCTTAGTATAGTGGGTGCTGCCATGGCCCTTGCTGCCAAAGAAAGCCTCGAAAACCTGATTGCTTCATTCATCATCTTCTTCGATAAACCTTTCCTGACTGGCAATGTGGTGAAAGTGCTTGGCATCACCGGCACTGTTGAGAAGATTGGTTTAAGAAGCACCCGTATCCGTACCGATCAGAAGACTTATATTACGGTTCCCAACAAACAGATGGTCGATACCGTGATGGATAATATTACCCAACGTACGCAGCGTCGTGCCGATTTAAGGATGGAAATCAGTTTGTCGGCTACAGCCACACAATTGGATGATTATACAAAAGGAATTCAGCAGATATTAACTTCCTATCCGGCCATAGAAAGTCATTCGGCATTTCTGTCAGAAACTGGTCGAAATGCCCATATCATTGATATTGTTTATTTTACCACTATAGACCAATCAATGGATGAATTCAATAAATTGAAACATACAGTCAATCTGGCCATTATTCAATTAACCGAAAAGATGAATATAGACCTTGCAGCCTCTTCAACAGATGTAGTAGTATTACAGAAATAAATCTATTGTATTCATCAGCACCTCAGCACCTCAGCACATTATCTAATTAGAGTCTGTCCATTAAGTCAACATTTTGCCAACAATTAATTTAGCAATTTTAAATTTCATGTTGGTTGGCGATACAGTTTCTATTTTTTAGGGCTATTATTGACTTTTCGGGTTCCTTATTTACTCTATTTTTAAGTATTTGTTCCTTATTAAACATA
>Ga0316217_10004450_pt1 | contig 15120 bp, 12 predicted proteins | sample 1anoAmetaG_FD_203633 | JGI IMG/M metagenome (GOLD analysis project Ga0316217, IMG submission 203633) | Freshwater microbial communities from Trout Bog Lake, Wisconsin, USA - 1anoA | ecosystem: Environmental > Aquatic > Freshwater > Lake > Hypolimnion/Profundal zone | place: USA: Wisconsin... | reverse complement strand
TGCTTTTCAAAATTTCAGTTTTTGTCCTTTGCTCTCCGGCCTCCACTTTCAGTATTTCACCGTTTTAATTTTTCAGCTTTTTCTTTAGACAACCCATTCCGGTTTGGGGCCAGATTCAAGCATCCACTGATACACCGCCACCATTTTTTTTGCGGCGGAGGACCAGGAGTAGTTTTCCTCCACCAGTTTGCGGCCGCGCAAACCCATCGCCCGCCGCTCCTCATCCGGCAACTTCATCGCCTCGTTTAGCGCACCAGCCAGTGGTTCGGTCCCGATCTCCACCCACCAGCCGCAGTGATGCGTGGTCAAATCCTCCCAAGGCGTGCCACGCGTGGTGATGACCGGCACGCCACACGCCAGCGCCTCGGCGATGACGATGCCAAAATTTTCCGAATGGGTCGGCAGCACAAACAAATCGGCATTCCGATACAAATCCCATTTGGCTTCATCCGCCACTTCGCCAGCAAACTCAAAACTGTTTTCCAATTTCTGTTTTTTGATTTCGGCCTTTACCTCTGCCAAATGCCCGTTTTCGTCCCCACCGGCCACGATCACACGCCACCTTGCCGGACCGCTGGCTTCCGACTTCTGACTTCCGACCTCTGACTTCTGAATCGCCGCCCACGCCGCCACCAGATTCATCAATCCCTTGATTGGATGAATACGGCCCAGAAACAAAATCGTCCTGACTTCTGCTTCCTGACTTCCAACCTCCGACTCTCGAACTTCGGGCGACAGTGTCACTCCATTCGGGATCACCGCGATGGGTTGGGTTAATCCAAGCTCTCGAAATTCCCGTGCTTCCTGCTGCGAGGTGGCATGCAAGACCTGAGCGGACTGCAAATCACGCCGCTGGTAAACCTGCCACGCCAGCCGTTTTTTCCAACCCTTGTGCCGCAATGCCCATTGCGTCAGCATTCCGCGGGGACTGACGATGCGCGGCAACTTCAGTTCCCCGCACACAACGGCTGCAGCATGGTTGGTGGGTAACCAAAGGCCGTTGTCGTGAAGGAGCAACGAGCGAGGAGCCAGAAGCAGAGTGCGAGACAATGCGCTCTTAAATGCCGGCGGACAACGGAATTTCTGCCGGCCCGGGTTGGGCACGAGCGTCGTTTTCACAGGGCCGGGAGGAACCATCGGCGCATTGCTGCCGCTGGTATATTGCATCGCGAGAACTTCCGCCTCATTGCCCAGATTCCCCACGGCGGCAGCCAGAGCGGAAACACTGCGGGAAGGCCCGCCGCTTTCCGGCTGGAGATCGGCGATGGTGTAAAGAATCTTCAAAGCAAAAAATGAATTTAGTCTGCGCGACTACGGACGATAAAAATACCGGTTGAACTTAACAGTGGCGCATCGCTTGGTAGGGCGGGCAGTCCTCTGCCCGCCGCGCTTTGTGTAGTCCCTCATGGGTCTTGTTGTCCGTTGTCATGTAGTCTTGCGGTCATGCTGTCCTGCGGTCTCGTAGTTAAGATTTCAGCGTTTCAGTTTTTGCTTTCCGTCGCCGTGCCGGCCCGCCGGGCTGGCGGGTGAGCGCATTCCAAAGCCATTGTTCGCCAAATCTCAAGAACAGAGCCATGGCGAGGCAGACGCAGACGCTGCCGCCCAGGATTTTGATGTTGGAGGTTTCAATCTCGCACGCGTTGAACAACAGGATGGAAACCGCGATGGCGAAGCCGATGACTTTGCTTTTGGCCCGGCTGATGAACAGCCGGTAGATGAGGCCGTAAAAAATTCCCAGCAGGAAGATGGGCGCGAACATGCCCACCGGGCCAAAATCAATGTAGCTCTCCCCGAAATAACCAATTCCGATGGATGCGCCTGTGTCAGCGCCGGCCACGGCAGTGCCGGTGTAGTAGGCGGCCCGTGCGGAATCATCCAGAACTGCCTTGTTCGGGAATAACAGCCGGGGCATGAAAACTTGTTTGATGCAACCCCACCATAACTGCCCATGTTCATACGGGACGTTCTCCGGCACGTTCTGGATCGTCAGGTCAAAGTAATGGACATAGGTGATGCGGAGAATCAAATCTTCAAACCCCTGTTTCCATGCCGCCGGTGTTATCGAAAAGGCCAGTTCACCCAGCTTGGCCAAGCGCTGCTCCACCGGCACGTTGACGACCTGTTCGCCGGAGCCCCGATTGAGAAAATCCCGGTATTCCGGTTTTACGGCAGTCCAGAATATGGATAGCCCCAACACCAACAGAGCCAGAATTACAGTCGGGAGCAGCCTCCATCCTTTGATGACCATGCCCGATGCCGGCAAAACCATGAGGATTATGTAAAAAATACTCTTAAACCCCGAAAAGAAGCCGATGAAACCTGACACTACTTCCAGACCCACCGCAAAACCCAGCACCCCATAATGCCGCTTCTGCAAAATCACCACATAGACCAGCAGATAGACCAGCATCCAGCGGAGTGTGCCCAGCGCGAGTAATGGCTGGGCCAAACCCGGCATGGCAAAGGCGACCCGGTTGATAACCGAGGCAAAAACAAAACTGACGAGATAAAAAATGAGGACGCGGTTAATGTTAAGCTGGCGTGCTTCCTGCCGGGCCTCTAGGACGGCTTTTTTGTCCCGCTTCAACAGAGCCAGCCGCATGCCCGCAGCCAGCACCATAACTCCCGCCATGCTAAGCCAGGTAGCCTCTTCAACCTTGGCCCCGCCCACGGTCAAGTCGTCGGCCAGTGTTGTCCCTGAAAAATCACAATAGAAGATTGCTGCAATCGCCTGCAGCCATTGCATGAAACACGCAAAGAGCAGGATCGGCGGTTCACCTTCGAACCAAAGCAGACCGAACAGAAGGGGAATCATCAACAGACTACACATGGTCAGCACCACGTTGGGGGTGAAGCAGGCCCAAAGGATGCCGAGGCAAATAAAAAGCCAGAGCATCGCCGGCATCGTTTGCAGAAAAGCCCTGAATTTGGATACATGTGCCCGGCGGCGGCCACGCGGGCGAGTTGCTTCGCCCTTACCGGCAGAGCCGCTTGGCGATGGGTTTGGTGTGGTCAGACTATTCATGGGCTGGATGAACACATTCTTTAAAAAGCAACTTGAATTCCATCGCCGGTTTTTATTGGCTGGTGATGCCAACGATAGAACGATTATCTGCAAATGCAGACCTATATCGCCTCGCTCGCAAGACACGATTCCAGACAAAACTCAAAGTTAAAACTCCGATATTATCAAACCGGGATAAAATGCAAAAGCACTCGGCTGCAGTTTTGAATCGCCCATTTAATGCGGCCTTTACCATCAAAGTATAATACAACATTAATTTAAAACGACGCAGCAACCTGCGCCCTTCAGCCCGGGCGGCAGTCGAAACATAACCGAGTAGGTATCGATATACTTCGATGTCTTCTTTCAAGTGATAGATCCAATAAGTCTCTTGCCGGCTCAACTGTCCAGAGTGGTCCCGGAGCTGGATTAAACGTGAATGAATACAACCCACTGGGTGTTCTCGTGCGAGGCGAACCCACATGTCAAAATCGCCGCTGATGCGCATATCCTCGCGAAAGAGACCCACCTTTTCCAAAGCCAGCCGGGACAAAGTGACGTTCGCAATGTTACCCGCAATCGAGCCAACAAAGAAAGCTATGCGCGCGTGCAATTCAGGCGATACCAGTTCGGGAGTATGATCATTCCGCTCGGTGACTATTATACGTCCGTCTCGGTCAATAGTCTCCCGCCCAGTGTAACTGAAACCAATGTCAGGATGACATTCATGAAAAGACAGAATCTCCCCCAAGCAGTTTAAAGACATAACATCATCCTGAGCCCACAGCTTTATCAAAGGACAGTCAGAACGCTTGATCATGTGATTTAGGTTATAAAATAGACCCTTGTTGGTAGGATTGCGCATCAAGGTAATGCGCGGGTCATCTAAAGTTGATAAAAACTCCCAACTTCCATCTGTTGAATCGTCATCCAGTATGAGAAAGTCAAAATTGTGGAAAGATTGAGCCAGCACACTTTGCACCGACTGCTTTAGGTAGGGCATTCCATTAAACACCGGCAGGATCACTACGATTGGTTTCATAATCCATCAGCTATAACCAAAACCTAATTAGCACAAATCTCGTCATGCAAACAACGTGCCACTCGACGTAAACGCTTTAACAGCCCTCTTCCGAAACCGCGTATATTGATCGGCTCTGTTGTGAGTAAAAAGATCGTTCCTGTATTTACACGCTGGTAATCCACATGACACCCAAGCTTTCTAAAATCAGATGCCTGCCAAAAACTGATGTGATGCTCAGCTTCCGATTGGTAGAGGTCTTGGTTAAAAAATTTATTCGGAGTAGAAATTAATATCTTGGCATTCTGCTTTAAAAAATGCCGCAGCATATTTAGGGCTGGCTCTTTGGGAAGATGTTCAATTACATCGCACATAAGTATTAGATCATAATTCGTATAATTCGAGAATTGTGTTATTATATCAACATTATCAACTTTTTCATAAAAGTGGTCGAGATGTATGAAATTGTAATCCTTGTTTATGTCAACTGCTGTAATCTGAACACATGATTGCTCTTTTAGAGTCTTGTTGGGTATAGGCTTCTTTGATGTGTTAATGCCTATATATTCATGAATCAGAAATCCGTATTTGCCGAACCCTTTTCCTATGTCCAAAATGTGTTTGGGGGATATTTTTGCTATTACGAACGTAACAATAGGTATTTGAGATGCGAATGATGAAGCCATATTGAGTAAATCAGATTTCTAATAAAATTTTGGTTCAGCCTCGTTATCTTATCCTGCTAGCGCAATTTATTGGTTGCCAATTGTTGAACCGCTTGCAATGTCCCGGCCGTCGTTGTTTTTATTGAATGAGCAAAGAGCTTGGCATCCATATCGCGTGAGTAGTTGAATCCCCGCTGATGCATCTCGGCGATCTGTTGAAGTCGGTTAGCCAGCGTATTTGTATCACCAGTCGGAAAAGTGAAACCAGTTCTGCTTTCATCAATTAAATCTGGCGCACAACCAACGGCATCCGAAACAATCGCCGTCAAACCACAGGCCATTGCTTCATTCACCACCAACCCCCAGGTCTCGCCACCGTCTGATGGCAACACCAGCACATCCGCCGCCGCATAAGCCGCCGGTAGCTCCGACTGATTCAAAAAACCGGCAAACGAGGCCGGAGGGAGTTGATGGTTGATGGTTGATGGTTGATGGGAATCTGCAAATTTCTGACTTCTGATTTCTGGTTTCTGATTTCTGGCCGTGTTTTCGGCGTCGAAAACTATGTTGCAACTTTTCCGGAGTTCAGCGCCCAATTCTCCGCTGCCCACAAACAATAGATGCAACGGCCGTTTGCTGCCGTCCTTTGCGCTCTTTGCGTTCTCTGCGGTTAAGATTAGCGCAGCTTCCACGAGATCCAGTGGACGTTTCTTGGTAATGAACTTGCCGCAAAACAACACGCAAAACGACTCTTCCGGAATCGCCCACTTTCTTCTGACCTCTGACTTCTGACTTCTGACTTCTGCGGCTCTGGCCGCAAACCATTCATTGTCCACAAAATGCGGTGCGAAAAACATTTTTTCTACCGGCACGCCGTAATGCGCCAGATACTCGCGGTTGCGCTGGCCGACCACTAGAAAGCCGTCAAACTGCCTCAACATCAGGCGATAACCAATTTCTTTGAGCCAGGTCTTGAGCCGGGAGCGCGGCGTCATTAGTTGCGAGTCGCCCCGAATCAGCACAGGAATCCTCGCCCGACGACAAGCCCGGATTGCCTGCCAGTAACTTTTCAGATGCCACCCGCAGACGATGAAAGCGTCGAAGCGGCGAGTCCGCTGACCATTGACCACTGCCGACTTACCACCGGCTTGTTGTCCCGTCGTCCGTCGTCCGTCGTCCTGTAATCCTTTAATGATGTATGCTATCTCCGGCGTATCGCAGCCAAAAAAACGACTGGGTGATGGCCGAGATGAAATGTTTACTAGGAAGTGATGTGAGTAGCCCTTCAGCAAATCCACATCCCAGCTAAAGCTTGTTCCAAAACCCTCGCCTTGTTGTGCCGCATCCGGCTGATGCGCGAAAAAAACCTCCAGTTCCACTTCCTTGGCCAGCGCGCGAAACCACGGAGCCTGGTATTGGATTGGATGGCTGGTTAAAATGCCAAGGCGCATAGGGCAAAACAACCCATCAGTTTTTGCCGGTGGCAAGGTTCTCACGCACGGGCGAATAATGCTGGCAATCGCGGCAGATGTCCGGCGGATTGCCGTCGCGGAAACGCTGGCGCAGCGCCTCCATGCGGCCATCTTTCCATGGCGCGTCGAGCATCTGCTCCCGAATGTTGCCCAGCGCCAGTTCGCTGTCTCCATTCAGGTCGCGACAACCGCAGGCGGTCATGCGGCCATCAGCAAGCACTGTGGTTGAATTATAAAGCTGCCAGCAGGGAGAGGTTTTGCGGCGGGAGGGACGCACAAACATGCCGCCGGGGAGATCTTCATTGCGGATGCGACCGGACCAACTGTCAAACCATGAAGTGTTTGCTACATTCGTATAACCGAGCGAGCGCAGTTGTTGAAGCACTACGTCTTTGCGCCACTTCATCGGGCGGTCCGAGCGGATGCCGATGGTGAACTTTACCTTGGCAAAAGCCGGTGAGGCGGCAATGGCGGTGAGATTGTGGATGACCGTTTCAAAGCGGGCCACGCGGTATACCCGCTCGTATTCAGCCCTGTTAATTCCACTGATGCTGATGCCGATGTGGGTGGCCCCGGCTTCCGCCAGAGCTTCAAACCGCTCGCGCGTGAGTAAGATGGCATTAGTGATGAAAGATGCCCGGTGGATTTGCGAGTGGGAACGGGCGTAGCGGATTTTTTGCTCAAGGTTTTTATCCACCAACGCATCGCCCACCACCGGTGTAAATTCAATCATGCCGCCGCCCAGGGCGACATATTGGTCAACGATCATTTTTAACAGCTCAAAGGGCATCACGCCTTTGACCCGCTCCTGAAACTGATAGCCACAGAATACACAGTTGGCATTGCAGATGTTGGTTACTTCAATGGTGAGTTCCGGCGGGCGGGCCGGGGCCGACGAGACCATCCACAGGCGTTTGTGATTCTTCAGCATCCAAGCGCGTTCGAATATCCACGAAAACATTTGCCTCTCCACTATGAAGGACGCAAAAAATTTGAATGCAGAAGATGGTTTCATAAAAATGGCCGGCAAGGAATGGCGTTAACAATGGAAACAGTTCAGCAATCCCCGGCGCGGGATCGGGTCAAAGCATCATCCAATCCTTTGGCAAGCAATCGTGTCGATTCCCGTGCCGAATGTTTTTCGAGGGCTGCCCAATTCACACCGTCCTCGGAATAGTCGTTGGCATAAACGAATTTCTCAAGGGCTGAAGCGAGCGTCCCGGTTTCCGGCAGGTGTTTTTCATTCAGCGTCACGAGCTGCGCGGCATTAGTGGCTTTAAGGATCGGAAGGGCGGAGCTTTGTTCATGCAACAGGGCGAACACGGGCCGGCGCGACATTACGGATTGGAAAATTTTAGAAGGTGAGTAGTGCGGTTCGGTGGAACCCAGCACCAGAATGCCGGAGGCGGCATGGAGATGGCTCAAAACATCCAAGTAAGGCAAACGTTGCGGATACTCCGAAACAAAGTCCGCCAGACCTAGATCTTCAATTCGCGGCCGGATGTTAAACCCCGCCGGGTCGTCAGGCGACCTGCCCGTGCCGACAAAATGGAGATGGAACTGCTGCGCCAGACGGGGCTGATTATGCCGCAGCAAAACCAGCGCCTCCAGCATCCGGCCCAGCACCGGATAAGCCCTGGGCAGCATGGCTCCGGCGTAAATCAAATTGAATTTCCCCTGATGCGCCGTGAAGAGCTTCGCCGGCCTCGGATGCTGCCGCACATATTCATGATCCGTTTCGCTGCCGCCATAAGGCATCTCCGCCAACACCGCGCGGTGTTGGATCTCGGGATTGCGTTGCAACATGCCTTCGTAATACAGCCGGTTGATGCCCGTGATGAGGGATGCTTTTTTGACCGCCCACGGTTCCAACCGTTCCGCCAGTCGGGCCGATCCCCAAGCCCGGGTCAAGGGCCGGTCTGAACCCGGAAATTGATGGACCCAAGGATCAATGTAATCAATGCCGTAAGGCGTGCCGTAACGATGGTGGATTAACCGCCCCAGACAGGCGGAAAAATTGGACGGGATGGTGATGTGCAAGAAATTCATTTCCTTTTTCCTGGCCAGTTCACATAGCGTGCGATAATGCAACCAAAAAGCCCGGATGCCGATGTCGCCGACCAGCCGCACGGGTTTCGTTCCGAAAGCTTTGGTGCGGATTATCTTCAAATCGGCAGGCAATAGTTCCAGCAAATTCGGTTCCGGCGTTTCTTCATAATAATCCCAGTGCGTGGTAACGATGATGGGTTCCCAGCCAAACTCGCGCAGGTGCAAACTCCACAACCGTGCGCGATGGACCGCCGCCAAGTTGCTTGGCACGAAGTGGGCGGCGACGATGGCGACGGTTTTCAATGGGTAAACTTCCGCCGGTTTGGGTAAGCGACCAAGTTCAACTTCTCAAGGCCTGAGCCACGGTCTCGAGCAATTTGTGTTTTTCAATTTCCCAGCAGAACAACGTTTCTCCCGCACTCTTAGAAGCGGCTTTGGCCAATTGAACTTTTGTGGAGTCATTTGACCATTCCCGCAGGCGCGCGGCCAGGGTTTCCGCGTCGCCAGGAGGAAATAGAAATCCCGCATTCGGGGCACGCTCCATTATTCCGCGCTGGCCCGGAACATCTGTGGCGGCAATCGCCAGACCGGCAAGAAAGTAATTCAAAATTTTATTGGTCACGGCAATGCGCCGGTTCGGGGTTTCGCCCGGTTCCAATGCCAAGCCCACGTCGTGTTGTGCAGCACGCTCCACCAACTGCTCCGGCGGCGCGGGCGCCAGAACGTGGATTTGTTTTTCCACTCCCCAAATTTGCGCCCGCTCGCGAAAAATCCGCTCGTAACCATCCGCCCAAGTGCCGCGCACGCACAGGTGAACACCGTCGCCCAACAGCGCTATTGCCTGCAAAACGTCATCGAGTCCCCGATCTCCTCCGATCACCTGACTATACCAGTAAAACGACATGCCTTCACCTCGCCGCTCTTGACGCAACTCGTCAGGCGGCGTGTGTCCCGAACGTTCCGAGAGGGGAAACACGTTCAAAATGGTGACGGGTTTGCGAACGCCCAAGGCCGCCATGTAAGCCGCGCCAATCCCGTCTGATGCGGCGGTGAGATGCTGGCATTGGGGAATGTATTTTTGTTCGATACCCTCGACCAAACAGCGGTGCACAATCTCTGCCTTCGAGCCTTCGTGAATTTCTCCGCGATGGAAATCTTCGGCGTCGAATCCCAATTTAGCCCGCCAGCGGCGGGCGGCTGCCGCTGCCGCCGGTAACGCCTGCAAGTTGTGTGCGATATACAAATCGGCTGGATCCCGAGTAGCGAGCCGAGAAAGTTCGGGCAAGTATGGTCTATATGCGTTCTCCATTCCTGTCCTAGTCTTGAGTAACAATTTTGACCGTTGATATAGCTTCTGTCGCAATGCGCCCTTAATCCAGTTAACGTATCCTGAACATGTTTGCAAACCAGCGCACTTTGCGCTCATCCAATAAATCCAGTCCGCAACCCAGTTGGCCGTGTGCAACCGCGCATTGTAAAGGAACCACTTGAAACTGTGTTCGGGACAGATCCTGCGTTTAACTGAACGGAATGCACACCTCGTTAAATCCATGATTAGGGAAGAAGGAGGAGTCAGGTAATCAAAATAAACGTGCAACTGATAGCGACTTGTAAATTGTCGGCGAAAACGGAAACGGAATGTCTCGTGGTGATAATGATAAACCCGTGCGCTGTAATCATAGACCAGCGCCCATCCCTGCGACAGGGCATCCCTGGCCCAAATCGCATCTTCCGAGAAATTGACGCGCCTGAACGGAATCCCCAGCAACGCCGAGCGCCGATACATGGCCGTCACGTCGTCCCAGCCGCACAAGGCCACTTGTTCCGCCGGCGGCAGATTTTTAAAATCGGCAGGATTGGCAAACGAGATTTTTCTGGGGACTGGTTGACTGTAAGGCCGGAACCATTGCAGTGGATTTTTATCCAGTTCATGCGGCACCACCTGCTGGCCGCAGACACCGGCCACCTTCGGATCGTCAAAGTGTTTGACCATCCGCTCCAGCCATCGGTCATCCACCGGTTGGGCATCCTGAACTGTCATTACTATAAACTTGCCTTGCGCCAGCCGCACGCCCTGGTTCCGCGTCTCGCCGTGATTGAACTCTTCGGGCGCAATCCGATGAACTTGCACCGGGTAACACGCAAGCATTTCCAATGAACCATCGGTGGAACCGGAATCAATGACGACGATTTCCAGCTGTTCGCCCAAAGTCTGCGCCCGAATCCCGTTAAGGCAGGCAGCCAGCGAAGCCGCACCGTTCTTCACCGGAACTACGACGGAAATCAGCGGTTGATCCTTTTGACCTGTCATCAGGGAGAAGGCTTGTCAGCACTCGGTTTCGCCGGCCTGCCTTTGAGCAGTTGCCTGATTTTTCGGAGTGGGTTGAGCAACGCCTGGCCCAGGCGGTAGTCCGGAGAGCGTTCGAGTTGAATAAGTCTGGTGTTTTCAAGCTGCCGCCGGCGGATGGCATTGGCATCCTTCAATTCATCCTTGCTGAAGATGTAATCACAAAGCTGGCCGACGTTTTTCACTGTCCGGTTAATCATCGAGTTTTCTCGCACGCGATAATCAAACAGAATCGCGTTGACATGGCAGAAGCCCCAGTTTTTCATGGCGACGCGCAGCCAGAAATCCCAATCTTCCCAGCCCATGACTGGCATGGCTTCATCATAACCGCCAACCTCTTCCCAGACAACTCGGCGGAACATGGCGCAAGCATCAATGTAATTCCCCCGAACAAGTTGGCTTAACGAAAAGTCGGCCACGTGCCAGCGGCCAGTTTTGGCCCCAAAATATTCGGCGTCGCCATAAACCACGCCGACACGGGGATTGTTTTCGAGCACCTGAATCCCTCTGGTAATGTAATCTGGGCGAATCTTGTTGTCGCTGTCCAATGGGAGAATATATTTTCCATGCGAAACTTTGATCCCTGTATTCCGTGCAGCGCCAAGTCCACGGTTGGGTTGGTGGATAATCCGGTGACCTTCACGTTCCAAAGCGAGGAGCAAGGCTAAAGTAAAATCATCCGTTGATCCATCATCAACAATGACGACCTCATAAGATTGGAGATTGGGATGCTTCCAGATGCTCTCAACCGCGTCACGCAGGTATTGTCCGTCGTTAAAACAAGGTATTACGATTGAAACAATCTGGCTCATGCTAATATCGGGTTGCGCTGTCTGGTGGCTGTCAGAACTTCAAGCCTCGGAGTTTGGGGGTTGATAAACGGTAAAATCGCACGTCACGCAACCATCGTGAACAATTTCAGAGCCGAGCCGGTGGTCGTCGTTTGTAACCTCGATTTCAAATGCTGATTCGACCCAGTCAAAAATCTGGATGACATCATTAGCCAGCCAAAGCCCGACCGGATAGCGGCCTGGTTTCAAATGAAGCTTTTCGATTTTTACATGAACCTCGTTCAGCCCTTTCTCTAAAACGACAGATTGTGAAATCAGGAGACTGTCTGCATTTACCAGTTTTTGAAACGAAGGGCTAAAAATAACCACAGCCAGACTAGCGATGGTTGTTTTGAAATCCGATGAAATGCGCAGCTTGAATAACATTGTGTCTCCCGACAAAGGCCAAGAGTTTGTCTCGCCAGATTTTCCAAGATAGGTTGCTGAATGAAAAAATATATTATTTCTTGCCGACCCCCGAGGGCATGAAGCGATGTCCAGCCAGTTGCCAGGTTGCCCGACCTGAGAGAAACTTGCCAAATACTTTTGAACCGCCTGTTCCGTTGAACCGTCGAATTCTTTGCATCCTTTGCCAAGAATGATTGCCGAGTTACATAGCCGCGAAACGGCATCCATGTTGTGACTGACAAACAACACCGTCCGTCCGCCGCTGGCCACCTCACTCATTTTGCCAAGACATTTTTTCTGAAATTGCGCATCGCCGACCGCCAGCACCTCGTCCACAATCAAAATTTCCGGTTCCAGATGGGCGGCCACGGCAAAGGCCAGCCGCACATACATGCCGCTGCTGTAACGTTTCACCGGTGTGTCCAGAAACTTCTCCACCTCGGCAAACGCCACAATCTCGTCAAATTTCTTCCGGATTTCCGCCCGGCTCATCCCTAGGATTGCGCCGTTCAGGTAGATGTTTTCGCGCCCGGTCAGTTCCGGGTGGAACCCGGTGCCGACTTCCAGCAGGCTTGCCACGCGGCCCCGCAGATGCACCCGCCCCGTCGTCGGCTCGGTGATGCGGCTCAGGATTTTCAGCAGCGTGCTCTTGCCCGCCCCGTTCCGCCCGATGATGCCCACCACTTCGCCTTGTTTGACCTCGAAAGAAACATCCTTTAAGGCCCAAAAATCCTCCACCAATTTTTGATTTCCGATTTTTGATTTCCGATTTTGGAAAAGGCCTTTGAATTTGCCCGCGATGACATCACGCAGGGCGACATAGCGCTGCCGCTCGGCCTGGTGTGCAATCCGGTATTTTTTGCCCAGGTTCTCCACGGAAATGATGACGTCGTTTTTCATTTCAAAATTTGAAATTGAGATGATATAAATTGAAATTCATTTCAGCTTTCCCGATTTCTACTGTCTGCTTTTGATTTCAATATTTTACCCGATAATAAAAATATTTAAGAATTTCGTTCTGGAAGGCCACCACGCCCTGATCATGCTTCCACCAATCAGTCAGGGTATATTCGCGCACGGGCACGGCGTCCACCTCCACCCGGATGCCCGCCGGGCCGAGCTCTTTGCGGAACAGCCAGCCAGCCCGCCGCGTATGAAAAACATCTGTGGCGATGATGAGCCGTTTGATGTGGTTCGTCTTCGCCCAGTTGCGGACGACCATGGCTTCGTCGTAGGTGCTGTTGACAAATCCAGACGCCACCATGATAGCCGAGTCGGGCACTTCCTTTTTAGTCAGAATCCGGCGCGCTATTTCCGTTTCCGGCGGGTTCACCCCCAGTTGTTCGGATGGCTCGGGCTTGGTGGCCGTAAGCAGAATTTTCGGGGCCAGCCCCAGATGATACAGGCGTGCGGCCTCGAACGGACGGGTTTCCATCCCGCCGCCCAGCACCAAGATGACGTCGGCCCGGGACAGCGGGTCGTTGACGACCCAGATGCGGGCCGCGCCGCGCAACAGCGGTGCTCGGAAAATGTAACCGGCGACAGCCAAAACACCCAAGACCAGCAGGACGGCGAGGAGTCTTTTGAGAAAGCGAATCATTCAAAAGGTTGTAAACTGAGATTTTTTTAAATGACATCCGCAAACGTCCGCTCCATTTTCCGGAAATACCAGATGCCCGAAAGACAGAGGATGGAGGTCAGAAGGACGGAGGTCAGCACGGTGGTTGCGTCCAGAGGAGACTCGCCGCGCAGCAGGCACCAGCGGAAGCCGTCTATCACGCCGACCATCGGGTTGAGCGAGTAAAGCAGCCGCGCCGGCAGATCCATCCCATGCCAGTGCCAGATTTCCGGCACGCGCGTGGTGCTGTAACCGACCGGTGAGAGGAAAAATCCGAATTGCACGACGAATGGCACGATATAGCGGAAGTCGCGGTATTTCACGTTGAGCGCGCACAGCCACAAGCCGATGCCGAAGGCGGCGGCAAAAGCCAGAATCATGAAAACGGGAAGCAGAAACATTCTCCAGTCCGGCGCGAATTGATACCAGAGCATCAGCGCGGCCATCAGCCCCAGCGTTATCAGGAAATCTACGAAGCTGGTGATGACCGAACCCGCCGGGATGATGAGGCGTGGAAAATAAATTTTGGAGATAAGGTTGGCATTCCCGATGAGGCTGTTGCTGGCCTCGCTCATGGCGGTGGAGAAAAACTGCCAGGGCAGATTGGCCGCCATCACCAGCAGCGCGTAAGGCACGGCGGCGGGTGCGGGCAGTTTGGCGATCTTGCTGAAAACAACGGTGAAGACAATGGTGGTCAACAGCGGCCGGATGACGGCCCATGCCACGCCGATGACGGTCTGTTTGTAGCGCACGGTGACATCGCGCCAGGCGAGGATGATGAACAGCTCGCGGTAGCGCCAGAGGTCGCGCCAGTAATTTTTTTCTGTGCGGCCGGGTTCGAGTATCAAATCCATTTTTAAAGCGGGTTTAAATTTTGAATGCGGAAATCAGCGGAGCGCAGTCAATGAACCGTTTCGTTTTGCAAGCACAGACTCGCATTCCTGAAGCACCTGACCGGTCGTGATGCGTTGCAGACATTCCATCTTGCGCTCCGCGCATTCGATCAGACCGCAGCCTTCACACTCGATGTCGGAACGCAAAATGCGATGGCCTCCGCCCAGTGGATCCCAGATTCCCGGCGCGGCGCGGGAGGAAAAAACGGCGACACAGGGAACATCCACGGCCGCCCCCAGATGCATGGTGCCGGTGTCGTTGGTCAGCAGCAACGCGCAATGTTTCAATGCCGCCGCCGATCCACGCAGGGAAAGTTTTCCGGCAGCGTTGTAACCGCAACCCCAGGCTGACAGTAGCCGGTTTCCCAATCCGACATCCTCGCTCCCGCCAAACACCACGGGCCAGACGGTGTTTTTTTTTATCAAGTCCGCCACCACCTCGCGGAACCGGTCTTCCGACCAGCGTTTGGCGGGCATCTTGGAACCCGGCCCCACACCGATCCAAGGACGGTCGTGGTCGGCAGGCAAGCCGGCAAGCCACGCGGCCACTTCCGTTTCCTCCGAAATATCCAGCCCCAAATCGGCGCGGACCTGTCCCGGCGGTGACACCGGAATCCCATCCGCCCGGAGACGGTCGAGAAGCTGGTCCGCCTCCGACGGCAGGCGGGGCAAAGATTTGCCCGGAATTTTTTCCGGCAACTCGGCAAAGCCGGTCATGCCGATGAAATTTTTAATTCCGGCGAGCTGGAAAAATTTCCGGTCACGGTTGACCTGCTCCGGGGAACGCACCGATGGGGAAAGATACACCAGGGT
>Ga0316217_10004449_pt1 | contig 15121 bp, 10 predicted proteins | sample 1anoAmetaG_FD_203633 | JGI IMG/M metagenome (GOLD analysis project Ga0316217, IMG submission 203633) | Freshwater microbial communities from Trout Bog Lake, Wisconsin, USA - 1anoA | ecosystem: Environmental > Aquatic > Freshwater > Lake > Hypolimnion/Profundal zone | place: USA: Wisconsin... | reverse complement strand
GGATTGTACGAGTACCAGACGCTCCAGGTGGGATCTGCGGACCCGTTGGCCACGGCCAGCTTGTGGTTGGTGTTGGCTTGTTGAACGGCTTCGAGCGCGGCGCGCAAGTCGGGGCGGGCGTCGAGGGCAGTCTGGCGGAAGTCGTCGAGGGGCTTCAACGCATCGGCAAAGTCGAAGGCGCCGGCCACGTCGAACTGCTCGACCGGCGTGCGGTCGTTGAGCAACTGGAGAAGCTGGATCTTGGCGGTGCGCAGGTTGACGAGAGCCGTCTGGATCTCCACTTCATATTGGACGCGCAACAGTTCGATGCGGTCTAGGTCGATCTGGGCGATGTCGCCTGCCTTGAAGCGATCGCGGCTGATCTGGATGATCTTGTCGTAGTATTCGAGGTCGGCTTTGGCCAGATCGAGCACCGCTTTGGCCTGCAAGGTCGCGACGAAGGCCGAACGCAGGTCGAAGAGCAGGTTGCGCTCCAGGTCTTCGTGCTGGGAGGAGGCGATCTGCGTGCCTTCCTTGGCGCTTTGCAGGCGGAGTTCGCGCTTCTTTTCGCGCTCGTGCAGGTAGTTGATGCTGGGGACCAGCTGCGTGCCAGTGAGCGGCTGCCAGTGGGTTCCCAGTCCCGGAGCGCTGTGCGGGGCCAGTTGCAAGCCGTCGCTGGCCAGGCCGACGCCGGGATTGGGGCGGAGGAAGGCGGTGACTTCGGCGGCCTTCATCTCTTCCACGCCCAGGGCATCGGCTTTGAGGGCGGGGTTGGCGGCTTCGAATTTCGCTTTGACCTGATCCCAGGTAAGGCTCTGCTGTCCCGCGGCAAAAACCGGCGCAAAGACAAGCAGGGCGGCCATCCACAGGCCGGATAGGGACGGGTAGAACTGCTTCATACACAACCTTCGCGCCGTGGTCTGCACGGCGGACGCAGTAAGGGAAGAGGCCAGATACGGTGTGAAGGCACGAGCGAAACCTCAGGCTGCTGGCGGAGGGCGGTTCTGGATGGCAATCAGGCCGGGGTGGTCCACAGAGGGGGCGGGCAGATTGGCCGGCGCGGAAAGGCGAAGAACGCCAAACGAAAGCTCCGCAAACATGGGCTGGGGCAGAGTCGCGGCGACGGGAACCATGGAGTGCGTCGCGGAGATCGCGTAGTCCCGGCGCAGACAGGAGTCGGCTTCGGCGGGATTCTGGTTGGCCAGCAAGTCGTCGGTCACCGAGATCACCGGGAAGAGGATCAGGACGAGCACCGCCAGGGCGACGAGTTGGGTTCGCCGATCCGCGCCGCTGCGCGGAGCAAACCGCGGCCACAGGCTGAAGACGGCGATGGCCAGCAGCGCCCAGGCGAGATTGAGAGCCAGCTCCATATCTTAGCCCGATTCTACAACAGCGGCGTTTCTGCCCGATGAGTTTGACCGGGCAGGGGATTCCCCTTATGATGAACAAGTTGGCTTTTGCGCCCGGCGTCCTGCCGTGGAGCAGGCCGGCACGGCTTCAAGACCGCCGGTCATCGTGCTTGTTGCCCCCTCGTTCAATGGTAGGACAGCCGCCTCTGGAGCGGCATATCGGGGTTCGAATCCCTGGGGGGCAGCCACTAGAGAATAAAAGACTTAGATCTGCCCCCCCCATTTCAAGACGCTGCGTCACTTTTGATGCGAGTAGCGGTTTGCTGCCAGGAGACTCCGCTGGGCCCGGATCAAGACAGCGTTTGGCCAGTCGCCAAGCCGGAAGTTGCCATTAGACAACGGATTGCAACTCCGAAGTTCGTTGTTCTCTATTTCCTACTCCCTATTCCCTGCCTTTCTCACGCTTCGTGGGCGGTGGGCACGTGGGGCATGGGAACCAGTTCGGTGAGGGCGATGCCGACGAGGATGAGCAGAGCGCCGCAGGCGGGGCGCAATCCCAGCCGCTCGCCGGTGACCAGGAACGAAGTAATCCAGGCAAAGACCGGCTCCATGGTGAGTACCAGGGCCATGTGCGTGGAGGGCAGCACGGACTGCGCCCAGCTCTGGATGGAGAAGGCGGCGGCGGTGGCCAGCACGGCGGCGATTCCCAGCGCGATGGCCAGCCGGGGCGTCCAGACGATATGCGGATGCTCGATAAAGGGCAGGCTGAGGGCCATGAAGACGGCGCAGAAGCCGACTTGCAGCAGCGCCAACGGCTGAAAGCCGATGCGCGGCGAGACGTGGCTGAGCACGATGCAATGGAAGGCGAAGGCCATGGCGCAGCCCAGGGTGAGCACGTCGCCCAGATTGATGGAAGCCATGTCGGGCAGCAATCCGGCCAGCGTGCCCATGGCGGAGACCGGGCCTTTGACTTGCGCGACGGCGGGCGCGGTGAGCAGCACGATCCCCACGAATGCCAGCGCCGCGCCCAGAAAGGCGTTCCAACTGGGCGGGCGCGCGCCGGGCGGACGCACGCCGGGAATGAGCGAGAGGAGCGGCACCATGACGACGAGCAGGCCGGTGATGAAGGCGGATTTCGAGGGCGTGGTGAGGGCCAGGCCGGTGGTCTGGAACTGGTAGCCCGCACCCAGGCAGAGGCCCACCAGCGCGCCTGAAGCCACCTGCCAGGGTCGGATAGCGCGCCAGTAGCGGTGATAGGCCACGGCCAGCACGGCGAAGGCCAGGGTCATGCGCACCAGGTTGAAGGCGGCGGGTGTGGCGTCGGCCAGCGCGCCCTTGATGAGCACAAAGGTCGATCCCCAGACGGCAACTACAAAGAGCATCAGCAGGTAGGCGCGCAGCTTCATTTCTTTGAATTATTGCAGCCGCGCCCGGCGGCCGGAGACCGTGCGCGGTTTCAGAGAGGGCTTATTGCGCGTCGCGAACGCAGCGGAAACCCACTCCGCCGGAGCGGTCGTAGCCCGGCGCCATCAGCAGCAGCTTGCTGTGCTCGTCGTTGCGATAGGCCTGCGGAAAGTACCAGATGGAGCCTTGCGGCTGGTAATACTCGCCGCCGCGCAGAATGGCCGCGCGAGTGTGCTCGTCTTCAAACTCATCGGTCCATTGCCAGACGTTGCCCACCATGTCCATTACGCCGTAAGGGCTTGCGCCGGCAGGATGGGCGTCGACCGGATCGGGCCCGGGCATGGAGCGCCCGGTGGCCGGAGCGGGCACATTGGCTGGCTGCCAGTCGTTGCCCCAGGGATATCTGCGTCCGTCCGTGCCCTGCGCGGCGAATTGCCATTCCCACTCGTGCGGCAGGCGCTTTCCGGCCCATTGGGCGTAGGCGCGGGCGTCGTCCAGCGATACCCAGGTGACGGGGCGGTTTTCCCACCCTTGCGGATAGGTTCCGTTCTTCCAGTCGCGCAGGAAATCGATGGCATCCTTGGGCGCGTAATGGGTGGCATCCAAGAATTGCTTGAACTGCGCGTTGGTGACGGGAAATTTGTCGATGAAGAATGGATTGACGAAGAGGGAGTGTTCGTGGAAGCGGCGGGGCGAGTCTTCCCAGGGGTACTGGACATCGACCATGTTGGATGCGCCGCCTTCGATCTCCGTGCCGCGCACCTTGAATGTGTAGGGGCCGCCGGAGACGCGGACCATGCCGGGCGGGGCTTCGGCCGCGGGCTTGGTGGGCTCGATGGGAACGAGGCTCTGCGGCAGCACCGTCAATTCATGTGAGAAGGACACGAGCGGCTTGGCCGTGAGCGCGGCCATGCGCTGCATCAGGGCCTTGATGGCGGCGTCGGGCTCGCCGGGAATGGCCAGAATTGCGCCGTAGCCGTGGGCTTCGATGTCGAAGCTGAGAGTGACAGATTGCTGGGCGGGGCCGTAGCCGTGAGCGGCGGTGTCAGAGACCGGCTGAACGGGTTGCGAGTGGATCTCGGGTTTGAGCTCCACGCCGTGATAGAGGTCAAAGAAACGGTTGCCGGGGAAGGCTGAGAGATCCATCTGCGGGCCGGTCATGTTGTAGGGATTGCGGTTGACGATGGTCCAGACCGTTTCACTGTTTAGAGCCCATCTGCTCGAGTACACACCGAAGTTGTGCATGGGGTAGAGCGGCTCCCAATCGGGGCTGACCAGGAAGGGGGCGACGGCGCGTTCGATGGCGGACACGCGGCGGGTGGCCTCGGCGTCGCGTGGGTCGATGCCGATCCAGATGCCCCACACGTTCTCCCAGCTCTCCCAGCCCACGCCGTTGAAGAAGGCGAATTGCAGGTCGTCGGTTTTGTCCGGGTTCCAGCGGTCGCTGATGTTGACCATGTGGCGGGTCTCCAGCCACTTGAAGCGGTCCACCATGGGGAGGAAGGGAAAGTTGTACTGGCCCCAGGTCATCACGTTCCAGGCGAGGGCTTCGTCGCTGGGGCTGGTTTCGGGCTGAAAGGCCAGCGGGTGGCCGATCTTTTCGGCGGCCAGGGAGAAGCCCAGCGGCACGCCGTCCTGGGTGTCGCCGTTGATGCCGTCGGCGTCCAATTGCTTCATCAGCGCGGCCAGGGCGTCGGGCCAGGGCTGGGTGGGTTGGTGGGTGCCTTCGTCCCACATCATCATGGGGAAGAGCACGCGCACGCCGCGGCGATGGAAATCGGCGACCATCTGGCGCACGCCCTCGACGCCGCCGGGCATGGACTCGACCATTTCCAACTGATTGCGGTCGTCGATACCCATGTTGGGGTAGGTTGCCCATATCAGCACCGCGTCGATGCCGCCGTAGCGCTGGTCGAGGTCGTCGAGATAGCGGTCCACGGTGTAGCGGCCAGTCACGGGGTCGAAGAAAAAGCGGTCCTGGACCATCATCTGCGGCTGGATGAAGCTGGATTGCGTCCAGCGCAGGGCGGGCAGTTCGTAGCGGGCGGCGTCGTAGGCGATGCGGATGCGCCGCTCGGCGCGCCAGTGCTGAAGGTCGCGCAGCCAGCGCTCGTGGGCGTTGATCAGGCAGGGGCCTTGCTGCGGGCCGTCCCAGGCGTTGTGCAGGTTCATGCAGTCGGGCGCGGGGATTTGCTGGCCGCGGGGCGGGTACTGCGTGTCCTGGGCGGAGGAAGCGAGAGCCATAGCGGCTGCTAACGTTCCCAGGCCGACGGTGCGGAGCGTCCAACTGTTCGGGGTCATGCGATGGGTCCTGTTTCTAGAATGGAGAGCCAGAATGTCTGTCAGTCCTGCGCGATCAGGAAATCGTCTACTTCTGCCCTCGTCGGCATGGAGGCCTGCGCGCCACGGCGGGTGACGGAGATGGCCGCGGCGGCCGAGGCAAAGCGCGCAGCGGCCCATGGATCGAGCCCTTCGAGCAGGGCTACGGCGAAGGCGCCGTTGAAGCAGTCGCCCGCGCCCACGGTATCGATGGCTTCGACGTGAAACGGCTTGACCCAAGCTGCATCTCCGCCCGCGACGGCTACACAGGCTCCTTCGCCGCCGCGTTTGAGGACTACGCCGCGCAGGCCGCGGGCCAGCAGGCGCTTTGCGCCGTCCTCGGGGCGGAGAGATTCACCCAGATAAAGAGCGGCTTCGGTTTCGTTGGGAGTGAACCAGGCCGCCTGGCTCCAGAGGGCATCGGGCAACGGCGCGGCGGGCGCGGGATCGAGCATCACCGGAACGCCGGCCTCGGCGCAGAGGGCGAGCGTGTGGATGACGGTTTCAAGCGGCAGTTCCAGTTGGCAAAGCACCATGCCGGCAGAGCGAATCAGCGCGGCGTGGCGATCGATGGCCGCGCAGTTGACCTTGCCGTTGGCTCCGGGGACCACGACGATGGAGTTCTCGCCATTGTCCGCCACCAGAATCGGCGCAACGCCCGAGGGGCCGGGGATGCGCTCGACGGCGGAGGTGTCCACGCCAGCGCCGGTTAGGTTGTCGAGCAGGGCCTGGCCGAAGACGTCGTCTCCCACCGCGCCGACCATCCGCACGGGATAGCCAAGACGGGCGGCGGCCACTGCCTGGTTGGCGCCCTTGCCGCCGGGGGTGGTGGCGAAGTCCGACCCGATAAGCGTTTGCCCGGCCAGCGGAATGCGCGGCGTGCGGGTCACCAGGTCCATGTTGATGCTGCCTACGACGACGATAGGCTTGCGGGTTGCGTGCATGATCCCAGCCTCATTGCCTTACTTATTTGCGCAATCGCCGAACCGCTGAAGAAAGGCAATGGTCTGCTCGTTGCTGGTCTTCGCCAGACGATCGAAGTCCTCCTGCTTGATCGCGGAGACCTTGACGCATTGCGGCGCCCAGCCTAACTGGATCCGCGCAGGGTCGCTTGTCGACTTGAATTTGTAGGGATAAGCGATCCCCCTTAACTGTACCCCATTCTTCACGACGGCCGACACGACCGATTTCACTGTGGAGGGCGGCACCGCCGAACCGATAAACAGGGCGTTGGTAATCTTGTCGGGGCCCATGGGAGAAGGAGAACTCATGGGCAAGACTCCGGCACTTAGAAGGTCCTGAGCCAGTTGGGCATAATAAGCGGCATCTCCATCTTTGCGGAAGATGGTAGCGATGCTTGGTCCAAGCGGGATAACGGTCAACTCGCTTCCCATGTCGCCCTTGAGAGGGATCTTGCGGCCGAGCGGGGGATTGCTGGGGAGATTGAACCATTCCTGTGTGAAGGTGAACAAGCCGCTCTTGTCGGATAGCCGGATGCGGCCTCCGGCCAGCGATGGAGTGGGTAAATTGACGCCGTCCGGGAAGGCAAGCGATCCGCCGGGCAGGATGATGATTCCCCCGTAGTTGGTTCCGGCCAGATCGAGTAACTGGATGTCCTGGCCGTTTTGAAACAGTTCCATCGCCGCGGAGTTGCTCCTGGGCCACTGCGTGCCAAAGCGCAAAGTCGTCGCCAGGAGGCGGTAATTGGAGCTTTGCGGGGAGATGGCCTCGGCATGAACCGCCGGCACCAGGCCCGACAGGAAACCGGACTCGCTGGGCGCTGCATGTTCTATGGAACCGTGGCAACTGGCGTCGAGGTAATAGTCGTCGAACATGCTCTCCTGCCGGTTATAGGTGACGGTCTTTGCGCATGTCTGAAGGTCGGCGACGCCCTGCTTGTCGCCGGGTTTCCAAATCTGCAACGGGTGCTTGCCGGATGTTAGCAGGGAGAAGTATTCTCCCGGAGAAAGCACGAAGACATAGTGGCCCTTGCTATTGGTGCCGGCATAATTCTCGTCCCAGCGGACGTCGTATCCTCGCGCCGCCTGGTTGCTATCGGGACTTACCGGGGACGGTTCCAGCACGGTTCCCGTCACAAAGTACTTTGCATTGAGCGAGTGCAAAGTAATGTAGACGAGAACAATGAGCGCGACAAAGAAGGCACAAACCCGTGCCCACTCCGGCATAGTGTCGAATTTGGATAGCACGATCTTTCCGAACAGGGTGCTGTAGTTTTGGGGAGTAGCTCTAGGACTCATTTTTGCCTCCAGGGTCGAGCTTGGCGGAATTCTACATCGTCGGCCGGGCCGTGCATAGAACAAAAAACAAGTTACCAGCCTTGACTGGCGTGACAGGGGCGAACCGGTTCTTGGTTGCTCTCTATGAACAAAGCGCCTGGCGGGGTTTCGAAGCGGCCCTACGGGGCGCAGGGTTCATTTTGCCACTTTCCCAGGACTGCGCTTCGCTTGCCCTGGGCTATTCGATCGGAAGAACCGCCGGCTTTGCCGGGGTGGCAGTCAAACTCTGAGAATTCGAGGAGTAGCTCCCGGTTCAATCCTTTCCATTCAACTCGCAGCAACGTTCGCGGAGCGCGTGGGGTGAGCGCCGTCCTTACGGGACTCCGGGTCGATTTCGGTGCAGCTTACCCAGCGCTGAAGCGCTGGGCTAACAACCACTGCGCCTACGGCGCGGGCTACTGCGGTTCTACAATTGCTGTGCCCCGAAACCGCTGCTCTCAAGGGTCATCTTTCTCAAGAAAATGCCACCTTGAACGATGCCGGAAAGGCAGGTGAATTGTGGAACCGCTGTAGGCGCCTGGTTGGGCCAAATTCCTACTGCTTGGCTGCTTTCACCGCCTCGGTCAGCGCCGGGACCACCTCGAAGAGGTCGCCGGCAATGCCGTAGTCGGCAACCTCGAAGATGGGCGCGTCGGGGTCCTTGTTGATGGCCACGATGCACTGCGATCCTTTCATGCCGACCAGGTGCTGGATGGCTCCGGAGATGCCGATGGCCACGTAGAGCTTGGGCGCGACGGTCTGGCCGGAACTGCCGATCTGGCGCTCCATGGGCAGCCAGCCATTGTCGCAGATGGGGCGCGAGGCGGCCAGTTCCGCGCCCAGCGCCGTGGCCAGGTCCCGCACCAGCGGCAGGTTTTCCTCGCCCTTGATGCCCCGGCCCACAGCCACGATGGCTTGCGCCGAGCCCAGGTCCACGGTCTGCGCGGCGCCGCGGAAAGGCGCGCTGGGGACGGTGCGGATTTGCGCGGCATCGATGGTGGGGGTGAAGAGCGCAAATTCGGCAGAGCCGGCTTCGACCGCGTCCGCGCGGAATGCACCGGCTTGCACGGAGAGGAAGCACGGACCGCTGCCGGTGGGCCGATAGCTGCCGTTGAGGCGGCCTTGCATCAGTTGGCGCGTGAAGACGGGGCCTTCACCGATGCCGGTTACGTCGCCGATGAGCGCCTGGCCGCAGCGCGCGGCCAGCGCGGGCGCGTAATCGCGCACCTGGTAGGTGTGCGGGAGTACTACGTAGGTTGGGGACTCGGACAGGATGAGCTGGTGGAGAGCCAGGATGAATCCATCGGCGGTGTACGGAGACAGCAGCGGGTGCTCGACGCGGATCGTTCTGTCCACGGCCTTGGCGGCCACCTCGGCGGCCAGGGACGCGGTGTCTGCTCCGAGGACGACCGCGCTGACGGGGAGGCTGGTTTGTCTGGCCAGCAGTTGGGCGGCGGCCAGGGCTTCCCAGCCGATGCGGCCGATGCGGCCATCCCGTTGCTCCAAAACCAAGAGAATTCCGCTCATAGCACCCTCGCTTCGAACTTCAGCTTTTCCACCAGCGCGGCGGCGGCCTCTTTGGCCGTCCCGGGCAGCATCTGCGTGGACTTTTGTTTTTGCGGCAGGGAGACCCGCTCCAACACCACGACCGGCGCGGCCTCGATGGCCAGCCCGGCAGCCGCGACCGTGCGCACCTCCTTGGTCTTGGCGCGCTTGATGCCCATCAGTGTGGCGTAGCGCAGCTTGTTGCCGCCGGATTGGATGGTGAGCACTGCCGGAGTGGGCAGCTCGATGGTCTGGTACCAGCCCTCCTCCAGCTCGCGTTTGACGCGCAGGCCGGTCTCGGTCTTCTCCACTTGCAGGATCAGCGTGGCGTGAGGCAGGCCGAGCAATTCGGCCAGGATGACGCCAGTCTGCCCCTGGCCCAGGTCGTCGGACTGGAGTCCGGCGAGGATCAGGTCCGGACACTCGGGCTGGATGGCGGCGGCCAGCAGGCGAGCCACGCCCAGGGCGTCGCGCGCGCCGAGGTCGGCGCAGTCTACGTGGATGGCGCGATCGGCGCCCTTGGCCAGCGCCTCGCGGATGGTGGTTCCCACCCGCTCCGGCCCGGCCGAGAGCACGACGACCTCGCCGCCGTGCTTCTCCTTGAGTTGCAGCGCCTCTTCGAGGGCGTAGGCGTCGGACTCGTTGAGCGCGTATTGAAGGCCGGATTCTTCAATCCACTTTCCGGCAGCGTCGATGCGGATTTGCGCATCGCGCTCGGGCACTTGCTTGATGGCGACGACGATCTTCATAAGGACGGGCTCCTGAGCATTCCAAGTCAGAGCGGTTGCGAGTTGTCCCGGCTGCGGGAATCGACCGGGTCTTTCTTCTTCACTTCGACATCTCCAAAAGTACCGATCCAGCCTGTGGCAGGTCGATGGTGAGCTGGCCCTTCGGCGCGCGAACGATGCGCCCGGTCCAGAGGTCCTTCCAATCGCCAGCTCCCCAGGCGGCAGGCAGGGCAAGCGTGGCGTGGCGGGTCATGTCGGCGTCGTCGCGCAGGCCCTCTTCGAGGTTCCCGGCCAGAATGTGGAGCGTGCCGCCCCCGCTGCGCCACGCGGCGATGCCCATCGTCTGGCGCAGGTCGATCTGCGCGGCGTGGAGGCTGGCGTTCCGCTTGAGCAGATCGTTCAGCGCGCCGGCGGCCAGGGCGTAGGGTGCGCCGGTGTTCTTCCATATCTCCTGGAGCGGCACACCTTCCTGAGAGCGAAGATCGGGAGGGTTCCAGAGGGCGAGGCGCAGGGAACCGGACGGGTTGAGGAGGAGGGCAGGGGACTGGGCCTCGGAGTAGACGACGCCGGCAGAAGCCATTGGCGAGGCGGCCAGGGGGCGGCAGACGGTCTGGAACGCAGCGGGGGCGTTGGCGATCAGATTCCCGGAGTGGTTGGCCGCATCGCAGGTGCGGAGTTCGGCCAGCGGGGCGTCGGCGGGGACGGTGAGTCCGGCCAGGCGCGTCAGCTCGGGATCGATGCCGCCTTGAGGACTGCCGAATAGGGCGACGGGCTGGCCGCTCCGGATCAGGCGCAACAGGGCGGCCCGATCCTTCGGTGCGAGGTGGGAGGGCGTTCCCACGATGAAGAGGTCGGAGTGGACCTGCGGAAGCCACTCGGCGCGGGTGATGGAGAGGAGGGGGACGGGCCACTTGGCGAGCGATCCGGCCTGCTCGTCCAGCCATTCGTTGACGTCGCGGCCGGGCGCGGCGTGATCGGCCTGCCATTGCATGGCGTCGCGGGAGTAGACCAGCGTGGGGCCAAGAACCTCCGTGGTGCGGTGGGCATCGGCGACCGCCGCGTTGATATTCTCGGCCAGGAAGCGGACGTCCTTTTCGCTCAACAGCCGCTCGCCCTGGTTGGCCCAGGAGATGTAGGAGCCGACCGGCAGCTTCAGCCCGTGCGGTGTCTTCACCGCCGCGTGGGAATAGGCCCAGATGCCCCAGCGCAGCCTTTCCGGCGCGGAATGGATGACGTCCCAGTCTTCCCAGGCGTCGAAGGTCTCGATCAGCGGATACTGACGGACCTTGGAGTTAGCCAGAACCGCGGCATGGATCAAGGTGTAGCCAAGCTGGTAGGTCCAACCCTTGGTGGGCGCATTCCAGAAGGGCTTTTCGCGCAGACCAACCTCATTCCATGCGCCGGCCCAAGTCTGATCGACAAAGATGTCCAGATAGCCCTGGGCGGCGATGGTTTCGAGATCGAGGCCGTTGGAGCGCCAGTCCGCCACCGCGCAGGCACCGCCGGAGTACATCATGACCAGGGCCTCGGGGTTGGCCAGCTTGGTTTCGCGGACCAGCGCGGCCACTGCTTGCGTGGCGGCGCGGATGACCTGGGGCGAAGAGGCGACTGGCCCCCAGGGGCCGCCGCGCTGATACGGCACGGGAAAGCCGAAGGAGTCGCGCAGCATGACGGCGTCGAGGCCCAGGGCGCGGGAAAGGCTGCCCCACTGGGCGGCGTAGGCCTGGTGCACCTTGGTTCCCTCGGCGATGCCCTGGGGCAAGCCGCCCAGCGGCGCGGGATCGGCATGAAGCGCGGCCCCCGGATCGAAGTAGCGGCCGACGCTGAAGTTATCGCCTCCCAGGGAAGCGATGGGCGTGAATGCCTCGGGGTGACGGCCGACCCACGGAGCCTCTTCTCCGTAGGCGTTGGTCCAGGCGTAGTTCAACAGGCCCACTTTGAAGCCGGGGATCTCGCGCCGTGCGGCCTCCTGCTTCAAGGCGGCGGCGAGCAGCTTCACGTCGCCGTAGGTCCACGGGGCATAGCCGTGTCTCTCGGCGAGCACCGGCTTGGCGAACCGCGCCTTCGCCTGCTTCATGCGCTCCTCGGTCGTGCCGGTCAAGGGCTGGCTTTCGTCCACCCAGCGGGCCTGGCCAGTGCCCTTGGGCAGTGAAATCCTCTGCTCCAGGTTGCCGCTCCACTCCATCACCGGGCCAACCGTCCATCCGATATTGAGGATGACGCCGCGGTACCCGCGAACCCCGGCATACAAGGGCTGAAACCGCTCCCAGAAGGCGCGGACGGACCCTGGAATGTCTTTCTGGTTGAACCAGTACATGTCGATTTCCAGCCAGCGATCCGTGTCGATTCCGGCAGTTGGGGCCTTTTGTGCGGCGCAGAGCCGGACCGGAGCAAAACAGGCCAATCCCAGACAGATCGCGATGGCAGCTATCGAACAACGCCGAGTGAATCCCAAAGTCGTGTCTCCTTCAAAACCGGGTTGGAGCAAAACAAACTCTAATGGCTGGTGCTCTGCGGCAATCCCCGCGCTGCCAACTGCGCGATGTCGAGCAACTGCGGCGCGCCTTCGCCGGCGTCGGCCAGGGCGTCGCGGAAGATGCTGTTGCAGAAGGGGCAGGCGGTGGCGATGGCGGATGCGCCGGTGGCGGCCAACTCGGCGGCGCGGACCTTGCCGACGCGCTCGCCGGTCTCTTCGCCCAGGAAGGCCAGGCCGCCGCCCGCTCCGCAACAGAAGCTGCGCTGGCGATGGCGCGGGGCCTCGACCAGCTCTCCGGCCAGGGAGACGACGGCGCGCGGTTCGTCGTAGACGTTGCGGTAGCGGCCCAGGTAGCAGGGATCGTGGTAGACCGTCTTCTCCCGGTCCTTGAGGTGCGGAAGCCGGGCGGCGTGCCGCGCCAGGAACTCGCTGTGGTGCTCGACCGCGGGCGGCGCGCCGTAGTCTTTCCAGTCCTCCTGGATGGTGCGCACGCAATGCGGACAGATGCTGACGATCTTCTTCACTTTGTTCTGCGCCAGGTTTTCGAGATTGGCTTCGGCGAGTTGCTGGAAGACCAGATCGTTGCCCAGGCGGCGGGCGGCGTCGCCGGTGCATTTCTCTTTGCGCAGAACGCCAAAGCTGACGCCAAGATAGTTGAGGATGCGGGCGAAGTCGGTGACGATCTCCCGGCCCTTGGGGTCGTAGGCGCCCATGCAGCCCAGCCACAGGCAGTATTCCTGGCTTCCGTCGAAGAGCGGCAGGCCGGCCTTTTCGATGAACTTGTCGCGCTCGCTTGCGCCGATTCCCAAAGGGTTGCTGCCACGTTCGAGTGCCAGGAAGAGCTTGCCGCCGTAGTCGTCCTCCCACGTGCCGGTGTTGACCGCGCCGCGGCGCAAGCCGATCAGGATGGGCAGGTGCTCGATGCCTACCGGGCACTGGAACTCGCACGCTCCGCAGGTGGTGCATTGGAAGACGGATTCCTGGGCGTTGTATTTGCCCAGCAGCGGCTCGTCGGTGGCCGAACCGTGGTCGTTGAGATAGGCGCGCAGGCCGAGAACGATCTCCTTGGGGTTGAGCAGCTTGCCGGTCGCGGCGGCGGGGCAGTGCTCGGTGCAGCGGCCGCACTCCACGCAGGAGTAGGCCTGGAGGCTGACCAGCCGGGTCAAGTCGGCGCCGGCGACCAGGCCGAAGTCCTCGTCCCCCGCGAGCGGCGGGATTTGGCTGAAGCTGCCGCGCGAGAGGAAGACCGTGGCCGGGCTGAGAATCAGGTGCAGGTGCTTGGTGTGGGGAACGATGGGCAGAAACGTCAGCAGAGCCAGCGTATGGACCCACCACAAGGCGCGGGTTGCCGGGTCGGCGTCGGCGAAGAAGAACGAGGCCAGATAGGTGGCCATCAGGACGAAGATCAGCAGCGCGATGAAGCCGGATTCATACGACAGTTTTGCGCCCAGCCATTTGGGCCGGACGAGGAAGCGGCGGACGAAGAGCCCCAAAATACCCACCGCGCAGGCCAGGGCGAAGACCGCGGCGAAGTCGAAGTAGAAGCGGCCCACGACGCCGGAGGGCGACAGAAAGCCGACGCCCAGCCCCATGGCGAAGTGGTTCAGCGTGACCAGGACAAAGGCGCAGAAGCCCCAGAAGACGAAGGCGTGGGCCAGGCCGGGCAGCGGGCGCTGGCGGACGACCTTGGCCTGGCAAAGCACTTCCCATACGAAGTCGCGGACGCGGGGGCCGAGCGGAAAGAGGCGGAAGCCGGGGTCGGGTTTGGATTGGAGGATCTTGTCGAGGACCGCGCCGAAGCGACGCCAGAAGCCGGCGGCCGAGGCAACGGTCAGCGCGATGAGGAGCAGCTTCTCCAGCAGGGAGAAGTGCTGCGGTTCAGCCAGGGTTGCGTGCAAGAAAAGCATAAGCGAACCAAACCAAACCACGATACACGAAAGGCGCGCGGCCGTCCTAGCCCGCATTTCTCACAAGGGCGACAACCAGTTTGTAGCGCCGGCCTCCTGGCCGGCTGTAGCGTGGGTCTCACGACCCACGCGGGACACTGTTTGCTCCGTCAGAGTGTTTGCAAACGGTATTGCCGGAAGAGGCTTTGCTCTGGCGGCGAGGACCCTTCGACTGCGCTCAGGGCAGGCTGTGCCAGTACAGCCGACCAGGAGGTCGGCGCTACTCGAAGTCGTCCAGGGAACGGGGCGGGGAGTTGCTGAAAATCTCGAAGCCCAGGACATCGCGATAGAAGCGAATCGAGGTGGGCATGTCGAAGACTTGAAGAAGGGGGCAAAGACCGTGCATGTCGATTGCCATGGGGGCCTCCCAAACGACTGGCATCGGAAATCGGGGCGCGGAAAGCAGATTCTTCGCTCACCACCCCCGAACTGAAATACGTTCGGGGCCCCGTTCGCTCCTAATGAACGGGCAGGTTGAGGGCGTCGGTTTCCCACCCTCGCGCCAGAAAAAAGGCGCAAGGATGGGGCACGGAGCCTTTGTGGCTGGTCGGCACGGTTCATTCCGGCCGTAACCCGGCGTGGCGGGTCAAGATGCTCCTAATGAACGGGTCGCAATGGCACCGTTTCACAGCGCCCCTACGGGGCGCAGGACATTGTTTGCGGCTGTTCCCAGGGCTGCGCTTCGCTTGCCCTGGGCTACTATCGTGCCGCCCCTTCGGGGCGAATGTCGGCTCGCCTAGTTCATTTCTACCGTAACGCGCGGCCGCGGGTCGGGATGCTCAGAATGACGGAATATTTGCTCAGCGAACGATGGACTCAGGACATTCTGTTTGCTTGGCGAACAATGGATTCAGGACACTAGCGCGGCGGCTTCAGGGCCCTGGGCGGTTGATCCTGGGCGAGCAGCGCGGTGGGAGAGTCGGGGTGGTCAGGTCCGCCGAGGCGCAGGGCAGAGGGCGACTCCGCGGCGCGATAATTGCGCAGGTCGCGGAGGATTTCCTGCTTCTCGCGAGCGTACTGGCCGGCCAGCCGGGTGAGGGAATAGGTGATGATGTCGCTGTGGTGCAGATCCTGCACAGAAGGATCGCGGCGCATGTTC